>Ga0207926_1001373_pt1 | contig 11318 bp, 12 predicted proteins | sample NGESurdeep072012_8_FD_184454 | JGI IMG/M metagenome (GOLD analysis project Ga0207926, IMG submission 184454) | Arctic peat soil microbial communities from Barrow, Alaska - NGEE Surface sample 210-1 deep-072012 (SPAdes) | ecosystem: Environmental > Terrestrial > Soil > Wetlands > Peat ...
ACGCCGCGGTCGTCGGGCTTCCCGACCGCGTCTGGGGCCAGCGCATCGCCGCGGCCCTCGTGCTCAAAGACACGGTGCCACCGGGCGAATCCGGGCCCGTCCTCGCCGCGGTCGCCGCCTTCGCGGCGGAGCATCTCGCCGACTACAAGAAGCCGCGCGACATCCGCGCGGTTCCGGAGCTCCCGCGCAACGCGCTCGGGAAGGTCCAGAAGCACGTCCTTGTCCGCGATTTCAGCGACCGACCGGGCGCGTCAGTTCTGCCTCGAAGAGAGTAGACCCGCTCCCGTCAGCGCGAGACCGAGCAGTACGAGCATCAGGGGAGACAGCGCGGGAACGTCATTCGTGGAGGTCGGCGTCGGGGTGCTCGTCGACGTTTGAGTCGGCGTCTGGATGGGCGTTCCCGTGGGCGTCGGCGTCGCAGTTGACGTTGAAGTGAGCGTCGGCGTCGCGGTCGACGTCGGTGTGACCGTCGGCGTCTGAGACGGCGTGCTCGTCGGCGTCACCGTCGGCGTGATCGTCGGCGTCGAGGTGTCCGTCGAGGTCGGCGTGATCGTCGGCGTCTGCGAGGGCGTGCTCGTGGGCGTCACCGTCGGCGTCACCGTCGGCGTCGGCGTCGGAGGGATAAGCGCGACCGAGATCGTCTTGCTGCCGGAGACCGAGTCGTCGAAGAGGGGTGCCGTGTGCACGATACCGCTGAAGTCCGCGCGGGCCGTCGCGGTGAGAACGCCGTTGTTCACGTTGATCGGACACCCGATCGACGCGAATGTGTGAGTCGTCTCGGAAGGGGCCGAAAAGCCCGACGCGACCGTGATCGGGTTCGCCAGGTCCGGCGTTCCGTCCGCCATCGGACAGTAAAACGTGATCTTGATCGTGTCGGCATCGCAGGCGGTCGTCGTCGACGGATTGGTGCTCGTGTTCGACATGGTGAGCGTGTACGTTTCGGTCGATCCGTTCGCGACGTAACCCGTCGGGTTCTGATAAACGATGAGCTTCAAGGCGGTCTCGTTGCAGGTCCCCGGTGATTGAGAGTTTGGGACCCTCGAACGAACCCGAACGATGCGACGCGAACCATCTTCCGGACCCGCCGGTGCGACCGCGCGGAACGAACTGCTCTGGGCGCGTGCCTGATTCGAGCGCTCGACGAACACGAGGAGAAGGCCGAGCGCGATCGCTGCGAGCCCGGCGGTCCTCAGAATGGACGAGGTCCGGGAGTTCGCGCCTCTCGAAGTTCTGCTCAAACATCCCTCCCGCACACACCCGACAGGCAACCCGAAGCTGCGCGATCGGATTTATCGTATCGACTAAAACTATCCCGCTTCACATCGACAATTCAATAGGCTGCCGGCTTCGCCCCCGGCCGACGTGGCATCCTAGGTTTCCCATGTGGCTCTCCTGGGCGCAGTTCGCGACGCTCCTCTTCGCCCTGACGGCGGCGTCGTTCGGGATCCTCGCGCTCACTCTCCTCGGGATCACGCGCGGCCGGCGGCGGCTCGCGCTCTATGCCGTCCTCGCGCTCGGCGTTGCGACGCTGCTCGCGGCTCCCCTCCTCTTCGACGCCGCCACGCGGCCTCGCGTCGAGACCGCCCTCGGCGTGAGTCTTCCGCTCGTGGCCGCGGCTTTCCTGGCGATCCTCGCGCGTGGCGGCCGGGGCACGCGCGCCTTCCTCTTCGCGGCCTTCAGCGTGCTCGTGCTGTCGGGAAGCGCCGAGCTCGCCGCGCGCCGGCAGGTTCTTCTCGTGACTCCAGCCGTTACACCCCTCGGGGTCGGGTTCGTGCTCTTCACGGCTCTCCTCCTTCCCCGCGTGGCCGAGCAGGAGCGGCGCCTTTTCACGCGCGCGACGACGGACCCGCTCACCGGCCTCCTGAACCGCGCGGCTTTCGAAGACCGGGCCCAGGCCGAGCTCGCGCGCGCGGGCCGCACGGGCCGTGGCCTCGCCCTCGCGATGCTCGACCTCGACCACTTCAAGAGCTTCAACGACCGCTACGGGCATCCCGCGGGAGATGCCGCTCTGACGGCCGTCGCGGGCACAATCGCGAGAACGGTCCGCGGCATCGACGCGGCCGGCCGCTACGGGGGCGAGGAGTTCATCGTTCTCTTCGTGGAGGCGGACGCCGAAGCCGCGCTGCCTGCGCTGGAACGCATCCGCGCGGCGATCGCGGCGCTCGGCCCTCCGCGGGTCGCGCGGCCGATCACCGTGTCGGCAGGCGTGGCGGTCCACCAGGGCCTCTTCGAAAAGGCATCCCTCAAGTCACTCGTCGCCCGCGCGGATGCGGCGCTCTACGCGGCCAAGAAGGCCGGGCGCGACCGCGTCGCCGTCGAGAAAACGGCGCCGCCAAAGGCGCCGGGGGACGTCCGCTACCGCTAGGCCGCAAGAACGCGCGCGAGGCGGGAGATTCCCTCTTCGAGGCGCGCCCGCGACGTCGCGAACGAGATCCGCACGCACCGGTCCTCGCCGAAGGCGACGCCCGGCGTCACGGCCACGGCGACGCTCTCGAGGAGCGCCTGCGCGAAGCTCTCAGACCCCGTGACGGGGACGCCGCCGAGCACGCGCCCGTAGTGGGCCGACACGTCCGGGAACGCGTAGAAGGCGCCCCCCGGCGGCGAGCACGTCACGCCCGGCAGCGCGTTGAGCGCGGGGATCAGGAACTCCCTCCGGCGCGCGTACTCTCTCAGCATGCCCTCCACGGCGGGCCCGGCCTCGTCGGTGCGCGTGAGCGCGGCGAGGGCGGCCTGCTGCGTGATGGAGCAGACGTTCGAGGTCGCGTGGCCCACGAGGCGGCCCATCAGATCGACGAGGGGCTTCGGCCCGGCCGCGAAGCCGACGCGCCAGCCCGTCATGGCATAGGTCTTCGAGAGCGTTCCGACCACGAGAATCGTTTCGGGAAACTCGCAGGCGAGCGACGCCGCCGAGAGATGCCGGCCCTCGAAGACGAAGCGGTCGTAGCACTCGTCGAAGAGCACGGTCCACCCGCGCGAAGCCGCGAGCCGGATGACGCTTTCGATTTCCGCGGGCTCCATCACCGCGCCCGTTGGATTGTTCGGCGTATTCACGATGATGCCCCGGGTCGCGGACGTCGCGGCGCGGGCCACGTCGGCCGCGGTGAGGCGGAAGCCGGAGGCGGCGCTCGTCGGCACGAACACGTTGCGCGCGCCCGCCAGCGTCACCATCTCGGGGAACGACACCCAGTAGGGCGACGGGACGAGGACGTCATCTCCTTCCTCGAAGAGCGCGAGACACGCCGTGTGGAGGGCCTGCTTGCCGCCCGCCGTCACGATGACCTCCGAGGCCGTGTACGGCGCGCCCCACTCCGCCCGATAGCACGCGGCAATGGCCTCGCGCAGCTCCGGGATACCCGACGGGTCGGTGTATTTCGTGAAATCCGCGTCGATGGCGTCGATCGCGGCGCGCTTCACGAAAGCCGGCGTCGGAAAGTCCGGCTCTCCGGGGCCGAAGTCCACGACGTCGACTCCCCGGGCGCGCAGGGCGCCAGCGGCCTTCAAAACGGCGAGCGTCGCCGACCCGGCGACGCGCGAGGCGCGGGCGGCGAACCTCACCGGAGCCTCAGGACGCGCCAGGCGGCCCCGAAGGCGCGGGGCTTTCGTTTCCCGATCGCGATCATCAACATCTCGAAACCGCACCAGCCCGCGTAGACGAAGATCATCAGGCCGCGGGTCGAGGGCAGGGCGAACTGAACCAACCAAAACACGAACAGAATGCCCGCCTCGAACGCGCGCAGGTCGAGGTTCACGAGCAGGAGCCAGCCGAGGAAACTCTGGAGGAGCGTCAGGAGGATTTCGTCGCGCTGGTGCGCGTCGAACACGATCGCCGACGGGGTGCCCTTCGAGATCGAATAGATGACCGGAATGAGGGCGGAGAGAATCGACCACTGGTTGATCGTCGACGAGACGAGATTCATGACGGCCATCGGCGCCTTCGTGATTTGTCGCGCCCAGTTGAAAGCCGAGAGCTTCTCGGGAAACTCGGAGAGAAACGGCGCGACCCACTGCACGAAAACGAACGCCGAGACGCCCGCGCCGATCGCGAGTGCGAGCATCGACTCGACGAAGGCGTGGGCCGACACGGCGAGGATCGCGCCCCCCACGAGAAAGATCCCCGCGATCGCCCAGCCGCGCCGCCCGGGCCCCTGAGCGAGCGCCCACCGCGAGACGGCGGGCAGGTCTTCCATCTCCTCCACGTCGCCCGCGCGCGGAGGAACGCGCAGGAGCGCGGCGAGATAGCCGGCGTAACAGAGGGTGAGGATCGCGGCGTCGAGAAGGCCGAGCGAGCCCTTCCACCAGATGACGGTGAACCAGATGAGCGGAGGCAGGAGGCCGATGATCTCGATGGCGTGCTCGTCGTCGAATTCGATCGCGATCCAGGTCTTCCTCTTTCCGGTCCGCCGGGCGAAGAACGCGGCCACGAAGTAGACGAGCGGCCAGCCCAGGCCGACCAGCAGGCGGATCGAGCCCGTGAAGTTCGCGATCGCGAGGTGGAGCTTCGCTGGATCCTTTCCGGCCTCCCACGCGATCACGGCCTCGACCGCGAACTCGGGAAGGGTCTGGAGCCACGCGAGCATCGCGAGCGCGAGGCCCTGGGAAACGAGAAACTGGGCAGCCTCGGCCCCCCATGCGACGAGAAATGCCGAGAAGAGGATGGACGGGAACGTCCAGAGCGCCGCGAGCGGCGTCGCCTTCGCAGCGACGGCGGCGGCGGCAGCCGGAAGTTCACTCTTCATGCGACGCCGATTTAAGCACGGCTGCCGGAGGGACGGTATTCTAGGAGGGCCTTCATGACCACGCGGATCGACGCGCCCTCGAATCCCCGCATCGCGGCGGCCGTGAAGGCCGCCGCGAGCGGCGAATCCATGCTGCTCGAAGGCATGAGGATGATCGAGGAGGCGCTCGAGGCGGGCGTCCCGATCGAGGAGTTGTTCGTCCAGGCGGAAGGGGCCGAAGAGAATGAAGATTTGCTTAGAGAGGTAAGAGGGGAAGGAACCGAAGCGGGGGCCGGGCGCAGGGCGCGAGTGACGGCTGTTTCCGCCCGCGTGCTCAGAAGGCTTTCGGATCTCCCCTCGACCCGCGGCGTCGTGGCAATCGCGCCGCCCCCACAACGCACGCTGGCCTCTCTCTCTCCTCTCTTACCTTCTAAGAAATCTTCCTCTTCTCCCCTCTTTCTAATCCTGGACGACGTCCAGGATCCCGCGAACGTGGGAGCCATCCTCCGAAGCAGTGAAGCGTTCGGCGCCGCGGCCGCGCTCCTGACACCCGGCTGCGCGTGGCCGTTCTCTCCGCGCGCCCTTCGGGCGTCCGCCGGCAGCGCGTTCCGCCTTCCCGTCTGCACGCGCGTCGCGTCCCACGAGGCCGTCCTCTGGGCCCGCGCGAACGGAATCGCGCTGGCCGGTGCCGAGGCCCATGCCGGCACCGCGCCAGAGGCGCTGGCCGGAGTCCGCCCGATCGCCCTCGTCATCGGTTCCGAGGGTCACGGAATCTCGCCGGAGCTCGCGGCGAACCTCGATCATCGCGTGACCGTTCCGCTCGCAGGCCGCGTCGAATCGTTGAACGCGGCCGTCGCGGCGGGCGTCCTGCTCCACATCCTGACGCGCCGCCCGGCATCTGCGGGATAGAATCCCCTTTCGGCCGCGCCCTCCGGGCCGTCATCACACGAAAAGCGAGGATCTCATCCCATGCGGCGAACGCTCATCGTCTCCGCCCTCCTTCTGTCCACCGCGCTTCCGGCGTTCGCCGAGGAAGCCGCGAAGGCCGCTCCCGTGAAGACGGCTGCCGCCAAGGCCGCCCCGGCCAAGTCGGCCGGCGCACTCCCTGCGACCGAGAGCGCCAAAACGCTCTATGCGATCGGCCTCGTGATGAGCCAGAACCTCGGGCCGCTCAAGCTGTCGGCCGCGGAGCTGGCTTCCGTGCAGGAGGGCCTCACCGACGGCGTCCTCGGCCGAACTCCGAAGGTCGAACTCGCGACGTACGGCCCGAAGCTGCAGGAGTTCGCGAAGGGCCGCCTCGGTGCGGCGTCCGCCGGCGAGAAGAAGGCCGGCGCGGCGTTCGTCGCGAAGGAAGCCGCGCAGCCCGGCGCCGTCAAGCAGCCGACGGGCTTCGTCTACAAGGAAGTGAAGGCCGGCACGGGAGCCGTCCCGAAGGCGACGGACAAGGTCAAGGTCCACTACCGCGGCGCGCTCACCGACGGAACCGTCTTCGACAGCTCCATCGAGCGCGGCGAGCCCGTGACGTTTCCCCTGAACGGCGTCATCCCCTGCTGGACGCAGGGGCTTCAGCTCATGAAGGAAGGCGGGAAGGCGCGTCTCGTCTGCCCGTCCGTGCTCGCCTACGGCGACGAGGGCCGTCCGCCGAAGATCAAGGGCGGCGCGACGCTCGTCTTCGACGTCGAGCTCCTCTCGATCGAGAAGTAGAAACCTTCAGAACACTTCGGCGGTGAACCGGAGGAGACGCGGTCGGCCCGGCGCCTGCCAGCTCTCCTCCGGAAGCCCTGCCCTGAGGCAGGCCTGCGACAGGAGCCGCGCGCCGTCCCAGTCCAGCCCTTTCGCGTCGGCCGGGAAGACGATCCCCCAACGCTTTCCTTTCTCCGCGATGACGCCGTGAGTTCCCGGGAGAAGGCCTTCGGCCCCGAAGATTTCTTCGAAGGGTGAGAGGACGCTGATCTCGGGCACGTAGCGCGGGAGCTCCTTCGCCGTCGCGGGTGGGACACGCGGGTCGTGCAGAAGCGCCTCGACCGCGAATCTTTCGACGAGGCTGACGAGGCCGGCCTCGGGGGCGACCGTTCCGCTCCGTCCTCGCGGCCGGCCGTCCCTTCTCCATGTGACGAAGACGGGCGCCGGCCGAGAGAGGAGGCTTCCTGCCGGAATTTCCGGCGGAGCCGCCGCTCGCAGCCCCATCGCGCGGGCCGCCGCGTCCCGCGCCACTTTTCGCAGAATCTCCCTCTCTTCTTCCGAGATCCTCATGCGGAAAGCCATGGGGCGAGCGCGTCGCCTGCCGCGCTCTCGAACTCGTCCAGCCGTCCGGAGAAGAAGTGGTCCGCTCCGGGTACGACGAGAAACGTCCAGCCGCGCGCCGCGGCGATCTCCCGGGCGCGCTCTTTCGTACTGAACTCGTCGTTCCCGCCTTGGATCCACACGACGCGCGTCGCCCGGGGCACGACATCCACCGCCTCCCCGCTATCGATCGGAACGCCGATGAGGAGGAGCACCTCCGGCGACACGCGCTCGGCCGCCCGAAGAGCACAGAGAGACCCGAAGGAGAATCCCGAGAGGACGAACGGCCCATCCGGGCGGCGCGCACGAAGCCATCCGGCGGCGGCCACGAGATCTTCCGTCTCGCCGACTCCCCCGTCGTGCGCCCCCGCCGACGCACCCACGCCCCGGAAGTTGAACCGAAGCGCCTCCAGGGAGAACCGCCGGGAGAGGAATCGCGCGGCGCGGTGCACGACCTTCGTGTGCATGGTGCCGCCGTGCCTGGGATGCGGATGCGCGATCAGAGCGGCTCCTTTCGGCGCCGCCGGAGCACGCAACAGGGCCTCCAGCGGGCCGGCGGGGCCGGGAATCTCGAGGGACGAGAGACTCACGGGCGTTGAGGCCGGCATCGAAATCACGTTAGCATGCGAAGTTTTCTGTCGACGCCCGTTGAATTCGACCGCCCGGGACGGCTATAACAGAAAACCCACGATCAGAGGCCACCACACCTCAAGCCCCGCGAGGAGAGCGTCATGAAAAACATCGTTCACATCGTCGGCACCGGGACGATCGGAGAGCCCCTCATCGGGCTCTTCACGGACTTCAAGGAGCGCCTCGGGATCGACGAAGTGACGTTTCACAAGCGCACGCCGATGAAGACCGAGCGGGCGAAGGTGGCTCACCTCATGTCGCGCGGCGCGCACCTCGCGACCGAGGAAGACAAGTTCGCGGACTTCGAAGCCCTCGGCCATAACGTCTCCTATACGGCCCAGGAGGCGATGGAACGCGCGACCGTCGTCATCGACTGCACGCCCGCCGGAAACGACAACAAGGACGCCTATTACAAGCACCTCAAGGGCCCCCGCGGCTTCCTCGCGCAAGGGTCGGAGTTCGGCTTCGGCAAGATGTACGCGCGCGGGATCAACGACTCGGCCCTCATCCCGGGGGAAGACAAGTTTCTGCAGGTCGTGTCGTGCAACACGCACAACCTCGCGATCCTGATCAAGACGCTCGGCATGTCGGGGGACGATCTCGCGATGGGCCGCGCGCAGTTCGTCTGCATGCGGCGCGCGAACGACATCTCGCAGACGAAGGACTACATCCCCGCGCCGACCGTCGGCAAGCACGACGACGAGGAATTCGGGACGCATCATGCCCGTGACGTTTTCCATCTCTACGAGACGCTCGGCCTGAAGCCAAAGGTCTTCTCGTCGGCCTTGAAGCTCAATACGCAGTACATGCACTCCGTGTGGTTCAACTTCGAGCTCACGAAGCCCACCGACAAGAAGACCGTCATCGAGCATCTGAAGAAGAATCCGCTCGTCGCGCTCACGGAAAGAAAGAGCGCGAACGAAGTGTTCTCGTTCGGCCGCGATCACGGGTACTACGGGCGCATCCTGTCGCAGACCGTCATCTCGACGCCGACCCTCGCCGTCGCCGACAAGGGCAAGGAGATCGTCGGCTTCTGTTTCACGCCGCAGGACGGCAACTCGCTTCTCTCGTCCGTCGCGGGGGCGATCTGGCTCATGGACCCCAAGCACGCCTCGGAGCGGATTCAGGTCCTCAATCGGTTCGTGTTTCGGGAGATCTGAGGAGCAGGTCCAGCGCCGTCATCGCCGGCCTCCGATCGAACGGGTCGTCTCGGGGCCCTCGTCGATTGCGACGCGGCGGTAGAAGGCCGTACAGGCGCGCGCCGCTTCGAGACACGCCTCGTCGAGGGAGAGAAGAGAGGATTCTTCGAGTGAAGAAAGACGGGGCACGAGACGGCGCACCACGGCCATCGCCCGCTCGACCGCTTCCAGGTCAGGATCGCTGCCCGAGAACAACGGGCCCTCTTCCCTCTTCCATTCAAAGAAACTCTTCAGAACGTCGCGGTTGGCTTCGCCGGCGCTCGTGCGCGGAAGGAGGTCGGTCGCGAGACGCGTGCGCAGCGCCTCTGCTTCCTTCTCCCGCTCCTCCGGCGCGCTCCATCTCACGGCCTTCCCCACGTCGTGCTTCAACCGGAAGGCTGCGGATTTCCTCCGCAGCCTCCGGTCTTCCACGTTTTGCTGCGATTTCACCATCGCTCGCGCGTGTCCGTGCGGCTCAACTCTGAAGCGAAAGAAAATGAAACGCGGCGATGACGAGGGAGTGCGTGATGCGCCCCGCCCGGATCAGGCCCGGAATTCTCGCGAGCGGCACGCATTCCACGGCGAGATCCTCGCCCGCGTCCGGGATGAGATCTCCCACGCACCGGCAGCCGCGAGCGAGATAGGTGGTGCACCGGTTCGACTGGAAGGCCGGATTCGGATGCACGACCCCGAGGCGCTTCCAGTTTCGGGCCGCGTGTCCCGTCTCCTCGCGCAGCTCGCGCCGGGCCGCCACGAGGGCCGAGCCGTCGTGCGCCTCCACGCCCCCGCCCGGAATCTCCAGCGTGACCGCATGCGTTCCCGCCCGAAACTGCCGCACGAGGACCACCTCGTTCCGGTCGGTCAGCGCGATCACGTTGACCCAGTCGGGGCATTCGAGGACGTAGAAGGGATGCGGATGCCCCGTCCGCGGGGACATGAACGATTCGCGCCGCACGGAGAAGATCTTGAAAGTACCCAGAGCCTCCCGAGAAACGAGAGGCCACACGGAGACGCGCCTCTGTCCCCTCTTCCCTTTCAAGGAAATCTTCTCTTGATGCTCTCTTAGGCGTTCCCGAACCCGGTGATGATGTACGTGCCGCTTTTCCCGTCACGCTTCAACGAGATGAGCTTCTGCTCCTCCGCCGCCTCCAGCAGATCGGAGAAGGCGCGGAAGCCGTAATAGCTCTCGTTGAAGGACGGGTTCTTTCTCTGCATGGTCTGCTTGACCATCGAGCCCCAGAGGACTTCCTTGTTCTCGCGCTTCAACGCGAGAAGCGAGTCGATGAGGAGCGAGAACACTTCGGCCGTCTTCTCGGGCAGGCCCGCAAGCGACGGGACCTTCGTCTTCTCCCGCACGAGGTCCTCGTAGTAGAGGAACTCATCGCAGTTGTCGATGAGGAGCTCCGAGGTCGAGCCTTTCACGCCGAAGCCGAGGACCTGCTTGTTGTTCTCTTTCAGCTTCGAGACGAGCGGGGAGAAGTCGGAATCGCCCGAGCCGATGACGAAGGTCGTGATGTGGGCCTTGTTCGAGGCGAGGTCCATCGCGTCCACGACCATCCGGATGTCCGCCGAGTTCTTGCCCGTCATGCGGTGCTGGGGGATGTCGATGAGCTCGAACGCGGATTCGTGGAACGCGCGCTTGTATTCCGTGTAGCGACTCCAGTCCGCGTACGCGCGCTTGACGACGATCTTCCCCTTCTCCAGAAGGCGCGAAATGAGCAGCTTGACGTCGAACTTCGGATGGCCGGTCTCGCGCAGCCCGATCAGAAGGTTGTCGATGTCGATGAAAAGGGCGAGGATCTGTTCTTCCTGGTTCATGGCTCCTGCCGGCGGCGGCGTTCCCATTCCGTCGATGAAATTCGACGCCGGAACGAGGGAGTGCGGGACCGCGAAAACGGGTTCGGCTTCGGGAAACGGAACGTCGGGAAGCTCGTCGGCCGGCTTGGCCTTCGTTCCCGCCCGACCGCGCCCGCCGCGCCTGCGGCGCCGGACGACGCCTGCGGCTTTCGGTACGGAGTCGTTCACGAAACCTCTGTCACGTCGGCGCATTGTCGCACGATTCCCCGGCCGGAGGGCTCGTGTGCTCCGCCGGGTGCGAGAATCCGGGCATGCTCGGGAATTCCCTTCTCTTCGACCTCGACGCCCGCGGCGCGATCGCCCTCACCGGTAAGGACCGCGCATCCTTCCTGCACGGGCTCGTCACGAACGACATCCGGAGGCTCACGCCGGGCACGGGCTGCGCGGCGGCGTTCCTGACCCCGAAGGGAAAGATGCTCGCCGACTGCGTCGTCCTCTGCGAGGAGGACCGTCTCGAACTCGATTGCGAGGGGGAACTCGCCTCGAAGATAGAAGACCTGCTTCGGAAGTATCTCGTCTTCAACGACGTGACGATCGTGAACGCAACGGCCGCGAATGCCGTCTTTCACGTCGCCGGCGAGGCAGGGGGAGAGGACCGAAGAGAAGAAGAAGATTTGCTTAGAACGGTAATAAGGCTTGGGGATGACTTCGCGTT
>Ga0207926_1001377_pt1 | contig 11302 bp, 9 predicted proteins | sample NGESurdeep072012_8_FD_184454 | JGI IMG/M metagenome (GOLD analysis project Ga0207926, IMG submission 184454) | Arctic peat soil microbial communities from Barrow, Alaska - NGEE Surface sample 210-1 deep-072012 (SPAdes) | ecosystem: Environmental > Terrestrial > Soil > Wetlands > Peat ...
GGTCGCCAGCACCGGATCGATGATCATCGCCTCGCCGCCCGCGCGGCTGGCGAGCAGATAGGAATAGGTGCCGGAGACGCTGTCGAACAATTGGCGGAAGATCATCGAAGCCTCGCGCCGCTGGGCCGATTCATATGCAATAAATTATATGTATAATCGCCGGTGGCCCTAATGCCTAGGGCGTGACCTCATAAAACACGCTGTGCGAGCTGACCGCTATTTCCCGAAGGGTATGCAGATCAGTGCAAAAGGGGCTGTGGGGGGTACTGCTTTCTCTTTCCCCGTTCCGCCCGCCGTCTCCAACGCGTCGTCGGAAACTTCGTAATTGAGGATATCTTCTTCGGTCTGCTCGAGTCCGATAGTGGTGTGGCTCATCGCGTAAGTCCTTTGGTTCGCCGGCGGCGCCGGCAGTCAGCAGGCTGCCATATTTATTGAAACGGAAACTTCGACACGTCGCCGTTTTGGAGGCAGCTCTCAGGTCACCAATGCGCTTGCGAATGACTAAATTCTAATCTGCGTCGTTCCGGTTTTTCAAGCGCCGTCACTCAGCCGTCCGTTTAGGAGTCCGCGCGCTAATCCTTTTCCACCGGCAGATCCGGCCGCCCGCCCCATTCCGCCCAGGAGCCGTCATAGATGCGCGGCAGCGGCTTGCCGAGCGCGTCGAGGCCCAGCGCGAGAACCACGGCGGTGACGCCAGAACCGCAGGTGGTGATCGTCGGCTTGTCCAGATCGACTCCGGCTTTGGCGAAGGCTTTGGCGATTTTTTCGCGTGAGGCCAGGCGTCCGTTCTCGAGGATATCGGCGAACGGCACATTGAGCGCGCCCGGCATATGGCCCGGGCGCAGGCCCGGCCGCGGATCGGGTTCGCGACCGGCAAAGCGTCCGGCCGCGCGCGCATCCACCACCTGCGCGCTGCCGTCGGTGAGCGCCATCTGCACGTCGGCGACCATGGCCACCGCGCCGGTGTCCATTGTGGCGTTGAATTTGCACGCGGGCCGTTTCACCTCGCCAGCCTCGCTCGGACGGCCTTCGGCTTTCCACGCCGGAAACCCGCCGTCGAGGACGAACGCGTTCTTGGCGCCGAAGATGCGGAAGCTCCACCACACCCGCGGCGCCGAATAGAGCCCGGTGGCGTCATAGACCACGATGGTGTCGGTCTCGGCGATGCCGAGCGCGCCCACCGCCGCGCCGAACTGGTCCGGCCCGGGCAGCATGTGCGGGAGATCGGTGGACGCATCGGCGATGGCGTTGAGGTCGAAGAACACCGCGCCCGGAATATGGCTGCTGAGATATTCCGCCTTGGGGTCGCGCTTCTGCGTCGGCAGATAATAGGAGGCGTCGACGACGACGACATTGGGCTTGCCCAGCTCACCGGCGAGCCATTCGGTGGTTTTGAGCCATTGACTGGAAGACTTTGGGCTCGTTGGTGTGGTTGCGTTCATGCGGTTCGGCCGATCATTTGGTCAATGCGCACCATCACCTAATCGTTCCGCACGCGCAACCGTCACGCCAGCGCCAGCCGCACGCGGCGGTTCTGCTTGCCCTTCTTTTCGATCTGCGTCACCCGCACGGCGCCGATTTCCTTGACGCTACGCACATGGGTGCCGCCGCAGGGCTGCAAATCGAGGTTGGCGATCGCGATCAGCCGCACCTGGCCGGTGCCCATCGGCGGCTGCACCGACATGGTCTTGACCAGGCCGGGATTGGCGGCGAGCTCCGCGTCGCTGATCCAGCGGCTGCTGACGGCGGCATCGCTCGCGATCATCTCGTTTACCTTGGCGGTGATCGCGTCCTTGTCGAGGCCGGCTTCCGGAATGTCGAAATCGAGCCGGCTCTCGCTCTCGCCGACCGAGCCGCCGGTCACCGCATAGGGCAACACCGCGGACAGCAGATGCAACGCGGTGTGCATGCGCATGCGGGCGTAACGTTTGTCCCAATCGATTGCCGCGCTGACCGTGTCGCCGAGCTTGAGGGCAGGGGAGGCGGGCGCCGGAACGTGAGCGATCTCGGATTTTGCCGCGTCGGTGTAGATCGCGTTGTCGATTGCAATGCGCGTTCCGTCTGCCGTGATGAGCGCGCCGGTGTCGCCCGGCTGGCCGCCGGAATTGGCGTAGAACACGGTGCGGTCGAGCACGATGCCGCCTTGCTCGGTCACGGCGACCACGCGCGCTTCGCATTCCTTCAAATAGGAGTCGTCGCGAAATAGGCATTCTGTCGGCATGGCCGCCTACTTCTTTTCGAACGGAATGGAAATTACCGACTTGCGTTCCAGCCAATCCGGCACCGGCAGATTTTTCGAGCGCAGGAAAGCCGGGTTGAACAGCTTGGACTGATAGCGTGAGCCGGAATCGGCCAACACCGTCACGATGGTGTGACCGGGGCCGAGATCTTTCGCCAGGCGAGTGGCGCCCGCCACGTTGATGCCGGAAGAGCCGCCGAGGCAGAGACCTTCATGCAGAACAAGATCGAAGATCAGCGGGACTGCCTCTTCGTCTGGCACGAGATAGGCCTTGTCTACCTTCACGTCTGCGATAATCGGTGTCACACGGCCGAGCCCGATGCCCTCGGCGATCGAGCCGCCCTCGCTCGCTTTCGCCTCGCCATGCGCGAATAAATTGTACATGGCGGCGCCGCGCGGGTCGGCGATGCCAATGATGATTTCCTTTTTCATTTCACGCAGATAGCTGGAAACCCCGGCGACGGTGCCGCCGGTGCCGATGGCGCAAATAAAGCCATCAATCTTGCCATCGGTTTGCTGCCAAATTTCGGGACCGGTGGAGACGTAATGCGCCTTGCGGTTGTCCAGATTGTTCCATTGATCGGCGAAGATGACGCCGTTCTTCTCGCTCTTCTTGAGTTGCTCGGCCAGTCTTCGGCCGACGTGTTGGTAGTTGTTCGGATTGCTGAACGGCACCGCCGGCACTTGCACGAGCTCGGCCCCGCACAGCCGCAACATGTCCTTCTTTTCCTCGCTTTGCGTCTGCGGAATGACGATGAGGGTGCGGTAGCCGCGCGCATTGGCGACCAGCGCGAGCCCGATGCCGGTATTGCCGGCGGTCGCTTCCACCACCAATCCGCCCGGGCGCAGCTCGCCGCGCTTCTCGGCTTCCAGGATCATCTGCCGGCCGGCGCGATCCTTCACCGAGCCGCCCGGGTTCATGAACTCGGCCTTGCCGAGAATGGTGCAGCCGGTCGCCGCGGAGGCGCGTTTCAGCTTGATCAGTGGCGTATGGCCGATGGCCTCAACGATGCCGTCGCGGATCTGCATGCCCGGTTCCGGGTGGCGGTGGGGACGAAAGCGACCCTAGTGGACACCTCCTGGGGCGACAAGGCCGGGCTTGATCGGCCTCGGCGACCGATCCGGCCGGGAAGGCGGGCGTGAAATCGACGCCTATTGCAGCCGCCGGTACGGCAAGAAACGGCAAGCGCGTTGCGCGTGCGTTATAAACCGGTCAATTCAACTACCGGGCTTTTCGGAAACGACCTCGAAACCATATCGGCGCATTGGCCGATGGTAATGGGGCACATTCACCACTTTTTACCGCGCACGGCCTAATCGTCAGGGCAAGGGACGCAACGGGAAAACAGGTTCCGAGCATAGTTCGGGCGGTATCGATCGATGAGCCTCGACGTCAACACCCTCTTCATGGTGACGATCTATGTGGAGGCCATCCTCGGCTTACTGCTGCTGTTCGTGTGGGTGCAGAACACCGCGATCCGCGCCGTTGCCTGGTGGGGCTTCGCCCATCTGATCCGCGCCGCCTCGATCGTGCTGTTCGGCATGTACGGCTCGGTACCCGATCTTATCACCATCGATCTGGCCAACGCGCTGCTGTTCAGCGCCTACGCGGTGACCTGGACCGGGGCGCGTGTGTTCGACGGCCGCCCGGCCGAGCCGGTCTATCTGGTGACCGGCGCGGTGCTCTGGCTGCTGGTCTGCCGCTTGCCGGTGCTCGCCGATGCCGTCGACACGCGTTCGCTGATCGCCTCCGGCATCATCACTACCTACACCTGGCTAACGGCTTACGAATTCTGGCGCGGCCGCAGCGAGCCACTGGTGTCGCGCTGGCCGGCGATCTTCATGCTGTTCGCGCACGGCGCGCTGTTCCTGCTGCGCACGCCGCTGGCGGCGATGCTGCCGTGGTCGCCGGGCAACCATATGTTCGGCAGCGTGTGGCTGACCGTGCTCTCGTTCGAAGCGCTGCTGTTCACGATCTCGATCGCTTTCATCCTGCTGGCGATGGCGAAAGAGCGCACGGAATTGCGTCACCGCACCGCCGCCATGGTCGATCCGCTCACCGGCATCGCGAACCGCCGCTCGTTCCTGCAAGACGCCGCGCAGCTGGCGAAGCGCTATAGCGCCAATCCGCGTCCGACCGCTGTGCTGCTGATCGATCTCGATCACTTCAAGTCGATCAACGACCGCTTTGGCCACGCGCTCGGCGACCGCGCGCTGGAGATTTTCGCCGATGCCGCGCGCCAGTCGATGCGTTCGTCCGATCTGCTCGGCCGCCTCGGCGGCGAGGAATTCGCCGCGGTGCTATCCGATACCAGCCGCGACAAGGCGGTGGCGGTGGCCGAGCGGATTCGCGAGAGCTTTGCCAAGGTGGCCCAGGACGTCGACGGCCGGCCGGTCTGCGCGACTGTGAGCATCGGGCTGGTGCATTGCCAGGAGGCCGCGCTCGACGTGCCCGAGTTGTTGGCGCAGGCCGACCAGGCGCTCTATTTCGCCAAGGAACACGGGCGCAACCGGGTCGAGATCGCAACCCTCGATATGGTGCGCGAGCGCGCGGCGGACAGTCCAGCCGCCTCGGCGACATCGGTGGGTACGATCATCGCCAAGTCCGCGGCCTAAGGCGCGCAGTGCTGCGCGCGAGCTCGATCACTTCATCGGCATCGTAACGCTAAGTTTGCCATTGGGGCGCTGCCCACCCCGGCCAATTTTGCCCATGCATTGCGTTTGGCGCGCCGCGCGCGCATAGCGATTGCGGATAAGCGCCAGAGCCGTCACGCATGAAGCGCAGCAGCAACCGCATTCTCACCAGCCATGTCGGCAGCCTGATCCGACCGCAGGCTTTGCAGGAATTCTTGCGTGCCAAACAGGCCGGCAATCCGTACGACACGCGGTCTTACGAGAAATGCCTGACCGAGAGCGTTGCCGGCGTCGTGCGCAAGCAGGCGCAGGCCGGCATCGACGTGGTGAGCGACGGCGAGTTCGGCAAATCGATCAGCTGGTCGCAATATGCGCTGGAACGCTTGAGCGGCTTCGAGCGCCGTCCGATCAAGCATGATGCCGCCAATCCGTTCAAGCGCGGCGCCGACCGCGAGCGTTTCGCGGAATTCTATGCCGAGCTCGATGCGCGCGAAGGCGTCGCCACCACCACCGAGGCAATTTGCGTCGGGCCGATCAAGTACACCGGGCAGCCGGAGTTGCAGCGCGACATCGACAACTTCAAGGCTGCACTCAAGGGCGTACAAGTGGAAGAAGCGTTCTTGCCGGTGGCGGCGCCGGCAAGCGTCATCCCGGACCGCAAGAATGAATTCTATAAAAGCGAAGACGCCATTATGGCGGCCATCGCGGCGGCGATGCACACCGAATACAAGATGATCATCGATGCCGGCTTCCTGGTGCAGCTCGACGACGCGCGCAATGCCGTCACCTATGACCGCATGGTGCCGCCGGCAGCGTTCAATGACTATCGTCGCTGGTTGTCGCAACAGGTGGACATCATCAACCACGCCATCGCAGGCCTGCCGGCCGATCGCATCCGCTATCACGTGTGCTGGGGCAGTTGGCCCGGCCCGCATGTCAGCGACGTGCCGCTCAAGGATATCGTCGATCTGATCCTGAAGGTGAAGGTCGGCGCCTACGTGATCGAGGGTGCCAATCCGCGCCACGAGCACGAATGGAAAGTCTGGAAAGACGCCAAGCTGGGAGCGGGGCAGGTGCTGATCCCCGGCGTCATCAGTCACGCCACCAATGTGGTGGAACATCCCGAACTGGTGGCCGAACGCATCGTGCGGCTCGCCAAGATCGTGGGGCGCGAGAACATCATAGCCGGCACCGACTGCGGCTTCGCGCAGGGGCCGTTCCACCGCCGCGTGCACCCGTCGATCATGTGGGCCAAGCTGGAAGCGCTCGCCGAAGGCGCCCGGCTTGCGAGCAAGGAACTGTGGTCTTAGTCTCTTTGTTGACCGGTTCGAAGAAGCCGGCGATCAGGGAGCTAGCCTATGAATATCAGTGCTCAGCCGAGCAGCGGCCTCGCGATCCCGTTCGATCACACGCGTCTCGACCGGCTGATGGACGAGGCCGGCATCGACCTGGTGATCGCGACCTCCAAGCACAATGTGCAGTATCTGCTCGGCGGCCACCGCGCCAATTTCTTCGATTACATGGATGCCACCGGCGTCACCCGCTATCTGCCGGTATTGGTCTATCCGAAGGGCGCGCCGGAAAAGGCCGCCTATATCGGCCACCGGCTGGAAAAGTTCCAGCGCGAGGTCAAGCCGATGTGGACGCCGGAGACACAAACCTCCACCGCCGGTTCGGTCGACGCCATGCAGAAGGCGGTCGACTACATTCGCAAGGCCGGCCTGAAGACCAAACGCATCGCCGCAGAATTCGGATTCCTGCCCTATGACGCCTCGATCGTGCTGCGGGCGGCGTTCCCTGATGCCGATTGGGTGGATGCGCTGTTCGTGCTGGAGCGCCAGCGCGCGAAGAAATCCGCCGACGAACTGGCAAAACTGAAAATCGCCTCGCAAGCGGTGCTCGCGTCCATGCAGGCGGTGATCGCCAATCACGGACCAGGCGCAACCAAGAGCGATGTGGTCGAGGCGCTGCGGCGCGAGGAGACCAATCGCGGCCTCACCTTCGAATATTGCCTGATCACCTGCGGCACCAGCCTCAACCGCGCCCCCTCCGACCAGAAGTGGGAGAAGGGCGACATCATGTCGATCGATTCCGGCGGCAATTATCACGGCTATATCGGCGACATTTGCCGGATGGCGATCCAGGGCGAACCGGACGCCGAGCTCGTCGACCTGTTGGCAGAGATCGAAAGCATCCAGCGCGCGGCGATGAAGCCAATCCGTCCCGGAGCGATGGGACGCGAAATCTACGCCGCCGCTAAGCCGCTGGTATCAAAATCGAAGCACCACAATCATCTCGAATTCCTCGGCCACGGCATGGGGCTCGTCAGTCACGAGGCGCCCAGGCTCACCGACCGCGGCCCGGTGCCCTATCCGGCGACCGATGCCGACCTTCCGCTCGAAGCCGGCGAGGTGATCTCGGTCGAGACCACGCTGCTGCATCCGACGCGCGGCTTCATCAAACTGGAAGACACCGTGGTCGTCACCGATACGGGCCACGAGGTGTATGGCGAGGGCGCGCGCGGGTGGAACCGGGCAGGGACGGCGGCCCGCGCATGATCCCGAAAAGTGGGAACCGGTTTTCGGGCAAGATCATGCGCAAGCAAAAAGCCGCCTAAAGTTTTTTCGCCTTGGCGTCAATCTGCTTGGCGAGTGCGCTGAGCGCGTCGGCGATATTCACCGGATATTCGAAGCCGCCTTCCAATCGCGCCAGCGGCCCGGCCAGACGCGTGAGATCGCGCGCGGCGCGCTCGCGAATCTGCGCGAGGGTCGGCGCGCCCGCGATGCGTTTGCCCGCGCGCATGACCGGCACGACCAGGGCTTCGCCCGGCTGGTTGTCGCTCTCGAGTGACAGGATGTCGCCGCGCATGCGGCCGTCGGCATCGTAGGCGCGCCACACCTGCTTGCGGCCGGGCCAGGTCGCCTTGCCTTCCGACAATTTACGTTTCGGTTTGCCGGCATACTCCTGCAGCTTGTAGGCGCAGTCGAGCGCGGGCACGTCGACCGAGGCGGCGAGATTGACGCCGATACCGAAGCCGTCGATCGGCGCGCCGGCTTTTTTCATCGTTTGCAAGACGTCCTCGTTGATGCCGCCGCTCACCAAAATAATGACATCGCGCAGGCCGCCGTCGTCGAGAATGCGCCGCACTTTCTTGGCCATTGCGGTCAGGTCGCCGCTGTCGATGCGCACGCCGCGGATGGCGATGCCGTCGGCCTGCAGGCGCGGCGCTAGCTCGACCACTTTGCGCGCGCCTTGCTCGGTGTCATAGGTGTCGATCAGCAGGATAACGCCTTGCGGCCGCGCGCGCGCGAAATTCTCGAACGCCTGCATCTCGTCGTCGTGCACTTGCACGAAGGAATGCGCCATGGTGCCGACGATCGGCACGCCGTAGCGTTCGCCCGCGAGCACATTGGCCGCGCCGGCAAAACCGGCGAGGTAGCTCGCGCGCGCCGAATAGAGACCGGCCTCGGCGCCGTGCGCGGTGCGCAGGCCGAAATCGGAGAGGATTTTGCCAGGCGCGGCCAGCACCATGCGTGCGGCTTTCGACGCGATCAGCGTCTGGAAATGCAGGATGTTGATGAGGCGCGTTTCGACGAGCTGCGCCTGCGGCAGCGGCGCGGTAATGCGGATCAGCGGCTCGTTGGCAAAACAGACCGTGCCCTCGGGGATCGCATGCACGTCGCCGGTGAAGCGAAAACGGCTAAGGTAATCGAGCAGGTTATTGCGAAAACGTCCGGTGCTTTTGAGCCAGTCGATTTCGGCGGTGGAGAATTGCAGTGTCTCGAGATAATCGAGCGCATCGTCGAGGCCGGCGGCGAGCAGGAAGGAGCGCCGCGCCGGCAGCCGCCGCACGAAAAACTCGAAAACCGCCTCGCCGTCCTCGCCACGATCCAGATAGGCCTGGATCATGTTGAACTCGTAGAGATCGGTGAGCAGCGGACTGGTCGAGGGCATCATGGCGCCTCGCGAAGGGCGAGCTTTTAGACGGTCGGAAGGAAAACGATGGCTCCTCGGGCTGGGATCGAACCAGCGACATTTCGATTAACAGTCGAACGCTCTACCGCTGAGCTACCGAGGAACAAACCGGTTTTTACGCATCGGGCCTATAACAAAGCCCCGTTTGCTTTGCAAAGCGTGAAGGCCCGCCTTCGTTGCTCCCGCAGCGACGGCGCGGCAGCCTTCGTACGAAGGGCTCGCCGAGCCGAAGCTCCACAGGAGCGAAGGCTGGTGGAGGCCACGGCCGGAATCGAACCGGCGTGCACGGATTTGCAGTCCGCTGCGTAACCACTCCGCCACGTGGCCGTCCGAAGGCACGCCCGGCATGTCAGCAGGCCGCGCGATTCCCCAGAGTGCAAGCCTATATAGGAGCCGACGCCTATCGACAACGCCGCCGGCTCACTTGCCTTTTGCCAAGGCTTGCCGCAGAAAAGCCGCGCATTCTTCTGCTTTTGCCGAGGATAATGATGACTGATTTCGCAGCCGCGCGCCGCCACATGGTGGACGGCCAGGTCCGTACTACCGACGTCACCGATCTGCGCGTGATTTCCGCCCTGCTGGAGGTTCCGCGTGAGCGGTTCATGCCGCCGGCTTCGGCCTCGCTCGCCTATCTTGATCTTGACGTGCCGGTGGGTGCATCCCGCCGCCTGCTCAAGCCGATGGTGCTCGCCAAGCTGATCCAGGCCGCCGAACTTGTGGCCACCGACCGCGTGCTCGATGCCGGCTGCGCCACCGGCTACACCGCCGCCGTGCTCGCCCGCATCGTGGGCCAGGTGGTGGCGCTCGAACAGGACGCCGGCCTCGTCAAGGCGGCGCGTGAGGCGTTGTCGTCGCAGCCAAATGTCGACGTGGTTAACGGAGCGCTCGCCGAGGGCTGGCCGCAAGGCGCGCCTTACGACGTGGTGGTGCTCGAGGGGGCCACCGAAGCTGTGCCGCACGCGCTCTGCCAGCAGCTCAAGGACGGCGGCCGTTTGGTCTGCGTGCTGGGCTCAGGTCCCGGTTCCAAGGCCATGCTGTATCGCCGCAGCGGCGGGGAGGTGGGCGGCCGGCCGGTCTTCGACGCCTCGGCGGCGCTGCTCCCAGGCTTCGCGAAAACGCCGGTTTTCGCGTTCTGAGACTGCCGTCTTTACCAAAAGTGGCTAAAATGCCTCAGGTCGCCGCCTTTTCGGTGGGCGGTGGCCGTTAGGGGGTTTCAACCTCCCGCAGGTCCGCATATGGTTCCAAGTTAAGCTTTGGGGGAGTGCGATCGGTGCTTTGCGCCGATCGCGCGTGGCTGGGTTGTGAAATGTCTCGTGGTGGACGCAGCAGTTGGTTGGGTGGGGTTGCGGTCGGCGTGATCGCATGCGCGGCATTGCCGCTGGCTGCGCCCGCGCAGGGCGAAACGCTCGAATCCGCCCTGGTCAAGGCCTATCAGAACAACCCCACGCTCAATTCGCAGCGTGCCGCTACGCGCGCCACCGACGAAGGCGTGCCGCAAGCGCTGTCCGGCTATCGCCCGAAAGTCACGATCGTCGGGACCGGCGGCGAGCAGACGTCGTCGACAACGACAAAGACTGAGAACTTCGGCGTGGGGACCTACAACACAGTGGCCGGCTACAACGGGCCGGCCTCGTTCGGCGGCACCATCACGCAGACGCTATACAACGGCTTCCAGACCGCCAACAAAACGCGCCAAGCCGAGAGCGCGGTGTTGGCCTCGCGCGCGACGCTGCGCGTCGCCGAGCAGACCGTGCTGCTCAACGCCGCGACCGCCTACATGAATCTCCTACGCGACAGCGCCATCTTTGATCTGCAGCGGCGCAACGTCGAAGTGCTGCAAGAGCAACTGAAGCAGACCCGCGACCGCTTCAATGTCGGCGAGGTGACGCGCACCGACGTGGCGCAGGCGGAGTCCAGTGTTGCTGCCGGCCGCTCGCAGGTGCTCCTCGCCGAAGCCAATTATACCGCCTCGCGCGCGACCTATCGGCAGGTGATCGGCAATGAACCGGGCAAGCTCACACCGGCCACGCCGGTCGACCGCTTCTCGCCGCATAACCTGCCGGGCGCGGTCGCGGTAGGCAGCGCCAACAATCCGGCGGTCAACACGGCGCAATACAATGTGGACGTGGCGCTGCAGCAGGTGAAAGTGGCCGAAGGCGCGCTCTATCCGACGGTGTCGGTACAAGGCGCTTTCACCCAGAACTATCTGAGCCCGCAGAGCCTCAGTGTCATGAATAGCTACAACGCCACGGTGTTGGGCACCCTGAGCGTGCCGATCTATCAGGGCGGTGCCGAATATTCCTTGATCCGCCAGGCCAAGGAAGTGCTTGGGCAGAAGCGCCTCGACCTCGATACCGCGCGCGATCAAGTGCGCCAGACCGTGGTGCAGTCCTGGGGCCAGCTCGACGCGGCCAAAGGCAATATCGAGGCGACACGCGCGCAGGTGCAAGCCGC
>Ga0207926_1001380_pt1 | contig 11298 bp, 9 predicted proteins | sample NGESurdeep072012_8_FD_184454 | JGI IMG/M metagenome (GOLD analysis project Ga0207926, IMG submission 184454) | Arctic peat soil microbial communities from Barrow, Alaska - NGEE Surface sample 210-1 deep-072012 (SPAdes) | ecosystem: Environmental > Terrestrial > Soil > Wetlands > Peat ...
CCGACATTGAGGCAGGTGCCGCCGAGCGTCGCGTTCTTCTCGACCACGGCGACCTTCATGCCGAGTTGCGCCGCGCGCACCGCGCAGACATATCCGCCCGGACCGGTGCCGATGACAACGAGATCGTAAGTGGCCATGATTGAAGTCCTGTAGCTGAAGACTGTGACAGGTATTAGCGCCCGCCCGACACATCGAGGATGGCGCTGGTCACGTAGGAGGCCTCGTCCGACATCAGCCAGACGATGGCGTTGGCGATTTCGTCGGCGGTGCCGACGCGCTTCATCGGCACCATGTGGCTGAGCCGATGGGCACGGTCAGGCTCGCCGCCGCTGGCGTGGATTTCGGTATCGATCAGCCCGGGCCGGATCGCCGCGACGCGGATACCCTCGCCGGCAACTTCGTATCCGAGGCCGATCGTGAAGGAATCGATGGCGCCTTTGGATGCCGCGTAATCGACATAGGTATTGGGCGAACCGAGCTTCGCCGCCACCGACGACAGATTGACGATGACGCCGCCCTTGCCGCCGTGGCGCGTCGACATCCGCTTCACCGCCTCGCGCGCGCACAGCATGCTGCCGGTGACGTTGACGGCCATCATGCGCTGAATGCGCTCGGCGGACATCTCGTCGACGCGCGACGTCGGCCCAACGATGCCCGCGTTGTTGATGAGCGCGCCGAGCGTTCCGAACTTGTCGGCCGCCTTGAACAGCGCGATGATATCGCTCTCGTTGCCGACATCGCACTTCACCGCGATCGCCTTGCCGTTCTTCGCCTTGATGGCGGAGACCACGCTGTGCGCCGCGGCTTCATTGCTGGCATAGCCGACGCACACCCGAAAACCCCGGGCAGCGGCGGCAATCGCGGTGGCGCGGCCGATGCCGCGGCTTCCGCCGGTGATGATCACAACTTTGTCGGTCAAAATCTTCTCCCCAAATCCGGATGCATTCTACTGGAAAAGCCGCACCAGCATCGCGACCAGTGCAAAAATCGAAACGAACCATATCAGGCTGCGCGCGAACGGAATCTGGATAAAATAGAGCGGCACATAAAGCGTGCGCGTGACCACCCACACCTGCGCGCCGAGCGCACCGAGGCCGCCATTCCGCCCCGTGACGACCAGCGCCAGCGCAAGGGCGGCAAAAATCGGAAAAGTCTCCAGCAGATTGCGAAATGCGCGATCGGCGCGCCCCGCGAATATGCCCCGCAGCACCCTCGCTTCGTCGCGCGGACCGGCCTTGTAGTCGCCGCCCATCTCCACGGTCGAGGAAATCGATTGCAGGAACAGCTGCAGCACCGCGCCGAGTGCGAGCATCACGATTTCCGTCGGCAACGGCTGCATCATTCCCCCTCGGTCAAGCGCTTGCTCGCGACGCCGCCATTGAGCCCCGACATCAAGAGCCGAAACCCATCACAGATCCAGCACCAGCCGCGCCGGATCTTCCAGGCTTTCCTTGACCCGCACTAGGAACGTCACTGCTTCCTTGCCGTCGATGACGCGGTGATCGTAGGACAGCGCCAGATACATCATCGGGCGGATCTCGACCTTGCCGGCGACCGCAACCGGGCGATCCTGAATCTTGTGCATGCCGAGAATGGCGGACTGCGGCGCGTTCAGGATCGGCGTCGACATCAGCGAACCGTAGATGCCGCCATTGGTAATGGTGAAGGTACCGCCCTGCATCTCGTCGATCTTGAGCTGCCCGTCGCGCGCCCGCCGTCCGAAATCGGCGATGCTCTTTTCGATTTCGGCGATCGACTTGCGGTCGCTGTCGCGCACCACCGGCACCACCAGGCCCTTGTCGGTGCCGACCGCGACGCCGATGTGATAATAATTCTTGTAGATCAGGTCGGTGCCGTCGATCTCGGCGTTCGCCGCCGGAATGTCCTTCAGCGCCTGCACGCAGGCCTTGGTGAAAAAGCCCATAAATCCCAATTTGCTGCCGTGCTTCTTCTCGAACACGTCCTTGTACTGGGTCCGCATCGCCATGATGTGGCTCATGTCGACCTCGTTGAAGGTCGTGAGCATCGCGGCAGTGTTTTGTACGTCTTTCAGGCGGCGGGCGATGGTCTGGCGCAGCCGCGTCATCTTCACGCGTTCTTCGCGCGCGGCATCGTCGGCCGGCGAGAGAGCGCGAACCTGCACCGCGGCGGCGGGCTGATTGACCGGCGTCGGCGCCGACGCTGCCTTCTCGATCGCGGCGAGCATGTCGCCCTTGGTCACCCGGCCATCCTTGCCAGATCCCGGGACGGTGGCGGCATCGATGCCGCTTTCGGCTGAGATCTTGCGCACCGAAGGCGCCAGCGGCGCGTCGGCCGGCGGCGCCTTCTGAGCCGCGGCGGGGGGCGGCGACGGCGGAGCAGCCGGGGCCGCAGCCCTAGCGGGCGCAGCAGCCGGCCTGGCGGCGGCCCCCGCCGCGCCTTCATTGATCTGTCCGAGCAACGCGCCGACCGCGACGGTCTCGCCATCCTTGGCGATGATTTCGCCGAGGGTGCCCGCTGACGGCGCCGGCACTTCGATGGTGACCTTGTCGGTCTCGAGCTCGACCAGCGGCTCATCCACCGCGACGGCGTCGCCGGCCTTCTTGAACCAGCGGCCGATGGTGGCCTCGGTCACGGATTCACCGAGCGTCGGAACGCGAATTTCAGTCATTGTTGGTTTCCTCAAATATCCTGTCTGGTCATGGTCCGCGAAAGCGGACGATCCAGTAATCCGTGACGATCCTGATCTGGAAAAAGGCGCGGGTTGCTGGATGCCCCGCTTTCGCGGGGCATGACGAATTCAATTTCCTTCAGCTCAGCGCCTCGTCCAGCAAAGCCTTGAGCTGCGCCAAATGCTTCGACATCAAACCGGTGGCCGTCGCCGCGGCGGCTGCGCGTCCGGCGTAACGCGGACGCTTGTTCGGCGCGTGGATCTGGTTCAGCACCCATTCGAGATAGGGTTCGATGAAATGCCACGCGCCCATGTTGCGCGGCTCTTCCTGACACCAGACCAGTTCGGCATTCTTGAAGCGTCCGAGTTCCTGCACCAGCGCCTTCAGCGGCACCGGATAGAGCTGCTCGACGCGCATGATGTAGACGTCGTCGATGCCGCGTTTTTCGCGCTCCTCGTAAAGATCGTAATAGACCTTGCCCGAGCACAGCACGACGCGGCGGATCTTGTCGTCCGGCACCAGCTTGATCTTCTCGTCGGGCAGCATCACCGCGTCATCGTAGAGAATGCGATGGAACGTGGTGTTGGCGCCCAGTTCATCCAGCCTCGAGACCGCGCGCTTGTGCCGCAGCAGCGACTTCGGCGTCATCAGGATAAGGGGCTTGCGAATCTCGCGATGCAATTGACGCCGCAGCACGTGGAAGAAATTGGCGGACGTGGTGGCATGGACCACCTGCATGTTGTCTTCGGCGCACATCTGCAGGAAGCGTTCGAGCCGCGCGGAGGAATGCTCCGGTCCCTGCCCTTCATAGCCATGCGGCAGCATGCAAACCAGCCCGGACATGCGCAGCCATTTGCGTTCGCCCGACGAGATGAACTGATCGAACAGCACCTGCGCGCCGTTGGCGAAATCGCCGAACTGCGCTTCCCAGACCGTCAGCGCCTTCGGCTCCGCCAGCGAATAGCCGTACTCGAAGCCGAGCACGGCTTCTTCCGAGAGCAGCGAATTGATGACTTCGTAATGGCCCTGATCGCCGCCGAGATGATTGAACGGCGTGTAGCGGCTCTCGTCTTCCTGGTCGATCAGCACCGAATGCCGCTGCGAGAAGGTGCCGCGCTCGCTGTCCTGCCCCGACAGCCGGACGTGATGGCCTTCCTGCAGCAGCGTGCAGAACGCCAGCGCCTCGCCGGTCGCCCAGTCGATCCCGGCGCCGCTCTCGATCGCCTTGGCGCGGTTTTCCAGAAACCGCTGCACGGTGCGGTGAACCCGAAAGCCATCGGCCACTTTGGTGATCTTGCGGCCGATATCCCTGAGCTCCGCGACATCGACGCCGGTGATGCCGCGGCGCGGATCTTCTTCCGCATCGGCAGACTTGAAGCCGGCCCATTTGCCGTCCAGCCAGTCCGCCTTGTTGGGCTTGTAGCCCGAACCGGCCTCGAGCTCGGCATCGAGCCGCGCGCGCCAGTCGGCCTTAGCCTTGTCGACTTCGCCTTCGGTCATTACCCCTTCGGCGATCAGCCGCCTGGAGTAAATCTCGAGCGTGGTCGGATGCGTCGCGATCTTCTTGTACATCACCGGCTGGGTGAACGCCGGCTCGTCGCCTTCGTTATGGCCATGCCTGCGATAGCAGAACATGTCGATGACGACCGGCTTGTGGAATTTCTGCCGGAATTCGATCGCCACCTTGGCCGCGAACACCACGGCTTCCGGATCGTCGCCGTTCACATGGAAGATCGGCGCGTCAATCATCTTCGCGACATCGGACGGATACGGCGAGGAGCGTGAATAGCGCGGATAGGTGGTGAAGCCGATCTGGTTGTTGACGATGAAATGCAGCGAACCGCCGGTGCGGTAGCCTTTCAGGTCGGACAGGCCGAAGCATTCAGCCACCACGCCCTGTCCGGCGAACGCGGCATCGCCGTGCATCAAGAGCGGCAACACCGAGATGCGCTGGTCCGGCGGATCGCCATGCTGGTCCTGCTTGGCGCGCACTTTTCCGAGCACCACCGGATCGACGATTTCCAGATGCGACGGATTGGCCGTCAGCGACAGATGAATCCGGTTGTTGTCGAACTCGCGGTCCGACGACGCACCGAGATGATACTTGACGTCGCCGGAGCCCTCGACCGCGTCGGGATTGGCCGAGCCGCCCTTGAATTCATGAAACAGCGCGCGATGCGGCTTGCCCATCACCTGCGTCAGCACGTTGAGGCGCCCGCGATGCGGCATGCCCACCACGATTTCCTTTACGCCAAGATTGCCGCCGCGCTTGATGATCTGTTCAAGCGCCGGGATCAGCGATTCCGCGCCGTCCAGCCCGAACCGCTTGGTGCCGGTGAATTTGAGGTCGCAGAATTTCTCGAAGCCCTCGGCCTCGACCAGCTTCATCAGGATGGCGCGCCGGCCCTCGCGGGTGAAACTGATTTCCTTGTCCGGACCCTCGATGCGCTCCTGAATCCAGCCCTTCTGCGCGGCGTTCGTGATGTGCATGAACTCGACGCCGAGCGTCTGGCAGTAGGTGCGCTCGCAGATCGCGACGATTTCGCGCAGGCTGGCGTATTCCATGCCCAGCACATGATCGAGGAAGATCTTGCGGTCGAAATCGCCCTCCACGAAGCTGTAGGAGCGCGGATCGAGCTCCTCGCGATCGCGCGGCGGCTCGATCCCGAGCGGGTCGAGCTTGGCGTGGAAATGGCCGCGCATGCGGTAGGCGCGAATCAGCATCAGGGCGCGCACGGAATCCCGCGTCGCCTGATGGATATCGGCCGCCGTCAGCTCGGCGCCCTTGGCCTGCGCCTTGGCCGCGAGCTTGGTGCCAACAGCCTTTTCGACTTCCGCCCAGTTGCCATCAAGCGCGGAGGTCAGATCGTCGCGCGGCATCAGCGGCCAGTTGTCCCGGCCCCAAGACGGTCCCTCGGCGTTTTTCCGGACGTCGGCCGGCTGGTCCTTCAGGCTCTTGAAGAACTCCCGCCACTCGGTGTCGACCGAGGCGGGGTCTTTCTCGTAGCGGGCGTAGATATCATCGATGTAGGGGGCGTTCGTGCCCTGGAGAAACGACGAGAGAGCAAATGCGGCGTTCGCGTCCTGGCGAGACATGATTGCGTCCTGGTGATTTCGATTCGCGCATGGAATACGGCGCAAACAGCCAATCCGAGCATCAGATCAGCGTGATAGGCGCCTTTTACCCTATTTGGGGCGAATGTTCGCCCCGAAAAGATCCAAAGATTGAATTATGACTTCAATTTTTCGACAAGGGTCTTTCCGAGCCGGGCCGGCGACGGCGAGACCGTGATTCCCGCAGCCTCCATCGCCGCGGTCTTGGAGCCGGCGTCGCCCTTGCCGCCGGAGATGATCGCACCGGCGTGGCCCATGCGGCGGCCGGGAGGTGCCGTAACACCTGCGATAAAGCCGACCATCGGTTTCTTGCGGCCGCGCCTGGCCTCGTCCTTGAGGAACTGCGCGGCGTCTTCTTCGGCCGAACCGCCGATTTCGCCGATCATGACGATCGAGGTCGTCCTGGGGTCGGCCAGGAACATTTCGAGCACGTCGATGAATTCGGTGCCCTTGACCGGATCGCCGCCGATGCCGACCGCGGTGGTCTGGCCGAGGCCCTCCTGGGTGGTCTGGAACACGGCCTCATAGGTCAGCGTGCCCGAGCGCGAAACGATGCCGACATTGCCCGGCTTGAAGATGTTCGCCGGCATGATGCCGATCTTGCATTCGCCAGCGGTCATCACGCCCGGGCAATTCGGCCCGATCAGCCGCGATTTCGATCCGGATAGCGAGCGCTTCACCCGCACCATGTCGAGCACCGGAATGCCCTCGGTGATGCAGACGATCAGCGGGATTTCGGCGTCGATGGCTTCGCAGATCGCGTCCGCAGCACCCGGCGGCGGCACGTAGATCACGCTGGCATTGGCGCCGGTCTTATCGCGCGCCTCGGCCACGGTGTCGAACACCGGCAGCCCGAGATGCACCGCACCGCCTTTGCCCGGCGAGGTGCCCCCGACCATTTTGGTGCCATAGGCGATCGCCGCTTCGGAATGAAACGTACCGTTCTTGCCGGTAAAACCCTGGCAGATGACTTTTGTATTCTTGTCGATCAGGATGGACATGGTTGAGGTTGCTTTCGCGAACGGTCGGTAAGGGGTCAGATGATCCGCCGATAAACGCCGGTGAGCACGTCGGCCCATCCTTCCGCGTCAGGCGAAAACTGGATTTTCATGGTGTAGGTGTTGTCGTCGAGAATTTCATAGACATGGCGCGCGTTGCCGCGCAGCGAGCCGCGCACGAGGGTCAACGTCTTGCCATTCCAGCCTCCGGAGGCCGGCGCCGGCGGGTAGTAGCCGAGTGAATCGTGCCAGAACAGCTTGTAGAGCCGGTCCTCGCGATCGTAGGTGAACACGCCATGCGTGGCGAAGGTTTCCTTGCCCTCGCGCATCTGACGGGTATCCTGAATCAGATAAAAGCCGTTGAGATCGATGCGTGCGACGACATGCGAGGTGGCGGGCCCTCCCGCGACCCAGCGCGACGGATGCACCGTCTCTTCCCCGTTCCACTCGCCCGCGAACGCCGCGAGCTTGCGATGCTCAGCGAGCGGCGTCGGCGCGGCGAGATGGTCCTCGGCCATTGGCTAGCTCCCCTTCACGGCCTTGACGATCTTCTGCGCGGCATCGTCGAGGTCGTCCGCGGACAGCACGTTGAGGCCGGATTCCCGGATGATCTTCTTGCCGGCGTCGACGTTGGTGCCCTCTAACCGCACCACCAGCGGCACTTTCAGGCCGACCTCCTTGACCGCGGCGACCACGCCTTCGGCGATGATGTCGCATTTCATGATGCCGCCGAAAATGTTGATCAGGATGCCCTTCACGTTGGGGTCGGCGGTGATGATCTTGAACGCCGCGGTGACCTTGGCCTTGTCGGCGCCGCCGCCGACGTCGAGGAAGTTCGCCGGCGCCATGCCATAGAGCTTGATGATGTCCATCGTCGCCATCGCAAGGCCTGCGCCATTGACCATGCAGCCGATGTTGCCGTCGAGGGTGACGTAATTGAGATCGTATTTCGACGCCTCGATTTCCTTGGCGTCTTCCTCGGTCTCGTCGCGCAGCGCCACCACGTCGGGGTGACGATAAAGCGCGTTGTCGTCGAACGACACCTTGGCGTCGAGCACCCGCAGATCGCCCTGCCTGGTGACGACCAGCGGGTTGATCTCGAGCATCGCCATGTCCTTGGCGACGAAGGCTGTATAGAGCTGCGCCACCAGTCTTTCCGCCTGTTTGGCGAGATCGCCCTTGAGGCCCAAAGCCTTGGCGACGGTGCGGCCGTGGTGGCCCATGATGCCGGTCGCGGGATCGACCGAGAAGGTCACGATCTTCTCCGGCGTGCTGTGCGCGACGTCCTCGATGTTGACGCCGCCTTCGGTGGAGACCACGAACGACACTTCGGAGGTTTCGCGGTTGACCAGGATCGAGAGATAGAACTCCTTGTCGATCTCGGAGCCTTCCTCGATGTAAAGACGATTGACCTGCTTGCCATGCGGCCCGGTCTGCACCGTCACCAGCGTGGCGCCGAGCATCTGCTTTACATATTCATTGACCTCGGCAACCGACTTGGCGATGCGCACGCCGCCCTTGTCGCCGGCGGAGGCTTCCTTGAACTTGCCCTTGCCGCGGCCGCCGGCGTGGATCTGGCTCTTTACCACCCAGACCGGACCGCCGAGCGCTTTCGCGGCGGCATCAGAATCGGCAGCCCGCAGCACCGGCACGCCCTTCGAGATCGGCACCCCGAATTCATGCAGCAGCGACTTGGCCTGATACTCGTGAATATTCATGTGACGGCTCCCGAAGCCCCGAACGATGGATTTCGATTGATTGGCTAACCCTGAGCGCGATCAGCGGCCGAGCAGATCCGGCGCGATCTTCTTGCAGGCATCGACCAGACCCTGCACCGCGCCGACCGACTTGTCGAATGCTTCGCGGTCCTTGCCGGCCAGTTCGATCTCGACAATGCGCTCGACCCCTTTCGATCCGATCACAACGGGCACGCCGACATACATGTCCTTCACGCCGTATTCGCCGTTGAGGTAGGCGGCGCAGGGCAGCACGCGCTTCTTGTCGCGCAGGTAGCTCTCGGCCATCGCAATCGCGGATGCGGCCGGCGCGTAGAATGCCGATCCGGTCTTCAAGAGGTTGACGATCTCGGCGCCGCCGTTGCGGGTGCGGTCGACGATCTCGTCGATCCGCGCCTGCGAGGTCCAGCCCATCTTCACCAGATCGGGCAGCGGAATGCCGGCCACCGTGGAGTAACGCACCAGCGGCACCATGGTGTCGCCATGGCCGCCCAGCACGAAGGCGGTGACGTCCTCGACCGAAACGTTGAATTCGTCGGCGAGGAAATAGCGGAAGCGCGAGGAATCCAGTACGCCCGCCATGCCCACCACCTTCTTGTACGGCATGCCGGAGGCCTTCTGCAGCGCCCACACCATGGCGTCGAGCGGATTGGTGATGCAGATGACGAAGGCGTCGGGGGCATATTTCTTGATGCCGGCGCCGACCTGCTCCATCACCTTGAGATTGATGCTGAGGAGATCGTCGCGGCTCATGCCGGGCTTGCGCGGCACGCCGGCGGTGACGATGCAGACCCTGGCGTTATCGAGCGCCTCATAGGAATTGGCGCCGGTGAAATGCGCGTCGAACCCGTCGACCGGCGAGGATTGCGCGATATCGAGCGCCTTGCCCTGCGGCACGCCCTCGGCGATGTCGAACATCACGACATCGCCCAATTCCTTCAGGCCGATGAGGTGAGCCAACGTTCCGCCGATCTGACCGGAGCCAATCAAAGCAATCTTGTCGCGCGCCATGGGAAATTTGTCCTTTGAAGCTCAAGCAGGAAGGTAGGGGAAGCTGGATGGCTGGTTATCCCTTTCGACCGACCCGTTCAAGTCGCGCCGTGCGCAATTGTCGGTCCGGTCTTGATTTCGATCAGCGCACCCTCGTCATTCCGGGATGGTCCGAAGGACCAGACCCGGAATCTCGAGATTCCGGGTTCGCGTCTGCGACGCGCCCCGGAATGACGACGACTTATGTTTCCACCAGCCCGGTGCTCGACCCGCTGGCGGCGGAATCCTTGTGGCCGTGAGGCAGCGCCAGATAGGATTCCGAGCCCATCTCGATCAGCCGCGACGCGGTCCGCTTGAACTCGTTGGCCTCATGGCCCTCGGTGGCAAGATACAGTGACAGCGGATCTGCCTGCGCCGACGCCATCAGCTTCACGGCGTTGTCGTAGAGCGTGTCAATCAGCGCGATGAACCGCTTGGCGGCGTTGCGTTCGGGGTAATCCATCACCGGAATGCGGTCGATCATGATGGTGTGATAGTCGTGCGCGAGCCGAAGGTAGTCCGACGCGGCGAGCGGCTTTTCGCACAGATCCGCGAACGAAAACCGCGCAACGCCGTTCGCCGAGCAAGGCACGTGCAGGATGCGGCCCTTGATCGAAATGTCGCGCGGTTTGGCTTTGGCGTTGCCGGTCATCTTGACCCACGCCCGGTCGAGCGCGGCGGCGGCGTCACGATCGTCCGGCACCAGCCACATCTTCACGCCCGCGAGCTTCTCCAGCCGGAAATCGGTGCGGGCATCGAGCTGCAGCAAACCCATATGCGCCGATATCTGCGCGATGAAGGGCAGGAACAGCGCCCGGTTCAACCCCCCCTTGTAGAGATCCTCGGGCGCGACGTTGGATGTCGCCACCACCACGGTGCCGAGTTCGAACAGCTTTGAGAACAGCCGTCCCAGGATCATCGCGTCCGCGATGTCGGTGACATGGAACTCGTCGAAACACAAAAGCCAGGCTTCGTCGAAAATTGACGCGGCGGTGAGGGCCATCACGTCGCCGTCGGCGATTTCGCCGCGCGCGATATTCTGGCGGTAGCCATAAATCCGCTCATGCACCTCGGCCATGAATTCGTGGAAATGCGCGCGGCGCTTGTGCACCACCGAGCTATGCTGGAAAAACAGGTCCATCAGCATGGTCTTGCCGCGGCCGACTTCGCCGTGAACGTAAAGGCCGCGCGGCGGCCCCCCGTTCTTGTCGGCGAACAGCCGGCCGAGCAGGCCCTGCTTGCGTACCGGCTTGTAGCCCGCAAGCCGCTGCTCGAGGTCGGCTAACGCCTCGGCGGCCTCCTCCTGCGCGGCGTCGGGTTCGATCGCGCCGGAGGAAACGAGGGCCTGATAATGAGCGCGGAACGAGGCGGAGGGGAAAGACAGCATGGCCCCCTTACGGCCTCAACATGAAGAAAAATGCAAGCCGTGAATCGGTGCAGGGGGTATGCGAATTGCCCTCCCTTCCCGGTTTTTCGCGGGGAGAGCTGAAGGCTCACGCGCTCAGCGCGTAGGAATCCTCGACCACATAGGGCCCACCGCCGGTGGACGCCCGCGACGAGAACAGCACGAACCGCGACGCCGTAAACACCCTGGTCGGAAAATATCCGCGCACCGACAGATAGTCCGCGACATCCTGATTGGAGGCGTCGCGCAGCCGCGCCAGCGTCACATGCGGGGTGAATTTTCGCCCCTCGGGATCGAGCCCGAAACGCTGCATCAGCCGCTCCAGTTCGGCCTGCAGCTCGATCAAGGGCCGGCTCGGCACCACC
>Ga0207926_1001382_pt1 | contig 11280 bp, 15 predicted proteins | sample NGESurdeep072012_8_FD_184454 | JGI IMG/M metagenome (GOLD analysis project Ga0207926, IMG submission 184454) | Arctic peat soil microbial communities from Barrow, Alaska - NGEE Surface sample 210-1 deep-072012 (SPAdes) | ecosystem: Environmental > Terrestrial > Soil > Wetlands > Peat ...
ATTCCATCCGCAACTGACTTGACGGGCGCGTAGCTCAACTGGCAGAGCAACTGACTCTTAATCAGTAGGTTGTAGGTTCGATTCCTACCGCGCTCACCACTTTAAACCAAACAAAAATAAATACTTGCCGGCGGATCAAGCTACCCCGCCGCATCCCCGGCAAATCAGTTGTGTCCGACCCGTGTCCGACAAAAGACAAAAGTCCACTCTGTCTGGCATCCAAACGGGCAGGATGCGCGAGTGTGTCCGTCGGGGTCTTGACACGACCCGTTACAATTGCATTAGCGTTGTATACCGTACCTGTCGCATGACAGGGGACAGCGCCGATCAAGGGTCGCGCTCAAACCGCGAAGTGAAGGCGCCGCAGGATGCGCGGCACCGGATCAACCGGCACCTAAAGGCGAGCGGGCCGCGAGTGGAACCAGACGGGAACACCACTCGTGGGCCACGCCCACCCGGAGCCGGAAATGGAAGCGACACCCGCCGCCCAAGCGCAGCAGCCCCAGTACAACCACACTTCGCCGTCCTTACTCTGCGACTACATCGATAAAACAACCTTGGCCCGCGAGCTGGGCCGCACAATTCGCACTCTTGACAGGCTGATTTTGCGCGGTGATGGCCCGCCAAAAGTGCAGATAGGCAAGCGCACCCTTTTCAGGCGCGAAGCCGTCCTGCAGTGGCTGCGCGAACGGGAAACCCCCATCCGCCCGCAAAGCAAGGGCAGGCAGCGAGGCGCACGGTGACTGCGGGTGCGCCGCATCCTGATGGCGGTCATTCCGTCCCGGCTATCGTCCCCGTAGAGCTACGGGAGCGCCCACAGTGGGTAGCCTGGAAGCTGGTGCCGAATCCGGGCGCGAAGAAACCGCGCAAAGTGCCTATCGACCCGCGCACCGGCATTGAGGCCAACCCCACAGACCCTGGCACTTGGGGCGACCCCGGCACCGCCGTGGCAGCAGTCGCGCGATATGGTCTTGCGGGTATCGGCTACGTGTTCGATGCCAATGACCCGTTCTCAGGCGTTGACCTTGACGATTGCCGCAACCCGCAGACTGGCGAGATCGCGCCCTGGGCGCGAACGATCATTGCGGCGCTCGATAGCTACACCGAAGTCTCGCCGAGCGGAACCGGCGTCAAGATTTGGGTTCGCGCAAAGCTCCCGCCGAACGCAAGGCACAATGCTGCGTACCACGGCGGTCGCGTCGAAATGTACGACTCCGGCCGGTACTTCACTGTGACGGCAGAGCACGTTCCCACCACACCCACGACCACAGAGGATCGGCAATCCGAACTGGCCACCCTGTACACCAATGTGTTCGGCAAAATCGAGAGTGCGCCAGCGGCGGGCGCTGTGGCGGGTGAGGCGATCCGCCAGGGCCAGCGGACGCCTGTTCTGTCTTCGCTGATCGGCAAACTGCGCAGTCAGGGTGTGCCGGAGGATGGGATTCTGAGTGCTGCTCTCGCGTTGAATCGGACTTTCTCACCCCCACATCCCGAAGAAAAAATCCGCAAGATGGTTGCCGACATGACACAGCTCTATCCACCACCCCCACCACCCCCACAGCCAGCCGAGGTCGAAAGCTTCCTCAACGACACCAGGCCGCGGATACGATTAAGGGGAGATGGCAAGCTCCTGTCCGATGTGGCGACTGAGTTAGGGCCGCGCCTATCCGCTGTGCTCTATAAACACAATGGCGAAGTTGTGGAGTGCCAGAATGGGTTGCTCCATCCTGTCGCCGCGCAACGCTTTCGCACACTGTCAGAGAGAAGTGTTGTGTTTTACAAGGTTCACAGCGTCAATAAAGCAATCATCAATGTCGGTGTGACCTTGGATGAGTCCGATGCACGCGGCATTCTCGTTGCACCGCAATTCCTTGAGCGCCTTAATCTGATTGCTCATGTGAACAATGTGAGGCTCCCTGTTCTCCGCTCAAACGGCAATGTCGAGCTATTGCCCGAAGGCTACGATTCCAAAACAGCCACACTCACCGATGCACAAGTGAGCTACAGCGAAGGTATGCCGTTTGCCGATGCCATGGCAGTCATTCGTGACCTATTCTCAGAATTCCAATTCTCTGATGGAGAGCGCAGCCGGTCTGTTGCCATATCTGCTCTGCTAGGACTCTACTGCAAGCAGCTTATTCAATCCGGAGAACTAAGGCCAGCATTCACCATTACCAAGAATGCTGAAGGCTCTGGTGCCACAATGTGCGCAGCATGCGCAATTGTGCCTGTTTTGGGCAGCCTGCCAACCGGAGTTAAGTCTGGAAACGATGAGGAAATGAGAAAGCAGATTACTACAACCATCCGGTGCGGTCGGGATGTGCTGTTTCTCGACAACCTGAAGGGTCAATTAAACAGTCCTTCGCTGGAGGCTTTCGTATCGGCTGCCACATGGACAGACAGGCTACTCGGCGGTAATGAGGTTGTGTCCGGTGCCAACGTTGTCACTGTGGTGGTAACGGCGAATGGGCTAGGCATCACTCCTGATTGGAGACGACGGAGCTTATTTATAGAGCTGCACCTCTCTCAAGAGCATGCCGAAGATAAGGTTTTTGCGCGTCCCCTCAGTGAGCCTGTGCTCAAAGCAATGCGGCCACAGATTCTCGCTGCGTGCTGGAGCATGGTTAAGCACTGGGATGAGGCAGGACGTCCACAGCCATCTAGGTCACACTCCGCTTTTCCAGCATGGGCATCCACCGTCGGCGGCATTGTGGAGGGAGCAGGTTTCGCTTGTCCCTTTGACCCGGCCAAAATTGCCATCGTTGCCGATGAGGATGGCCAGGATATGCGAACGCTTGTAGCGGAGATGATTCCCGCCCACCCGTACACCTCTAAAGAGCTTATTGACCTTTGCCGGAAGCTCGACATCTTTACAGGGCTGATAGGCTCCAAGGATGCTGAGATGGGTCGTACCGAGCGATCCGCGTTCGGGAAATTGCTTGCTCGCTACAATGACCGCACTGTGGCAGACTTCCGATTCTCCATTGATGGCACAGGCCACGCCAAACGGTTCACTGCCAAACCTCGTGGCCCTATTCACTGGTATGACACTATTGTGGAGCTTTGACTGTTGGTTATGGTTCACCACAAGCAGCCCTTATATTTATGTTATGCGCATGGCAACCATAACGCAGTGGTAAATGACAAGGAGAAGCAATATGAACAAGATAGACGAATCACGACGGATAACAGAGGATGGGCAGGGGAATTTTGTCTATCCCTATGCATCGGCACGGGGCTATGTGCAGATTACAATACCCGCTGCACATGGCCCGAATCCCACAGAGCAACTACTTGTGCGGGACTTCGGCACCCATGTGGCGAAGGAGGTGGAGCAAAGCCTAGCCCCCAATCCCTATCCCGTGGCCAGCCCACGCAAGAGCGCAACTGTGACCTTCGCGCATTATGTCGGGTGTGCCGAGGGCGCGAGCCTAATGGACGCAGCGGGACTAAAGCACATGGAAGCCATTGCCAAGGAATTTGAAGCGGCCCCTGATAGGCAGGAATATTTCACAAAGATATTACAACCCTACTTGGCCAGCCTTAGCCCGAAACAGAGGTGACACATGGATATCTTGCCCAATGCCACAGCCATGAGCGAACGCAAAGACCTGGAACGTCAGATACGCTCGTTGCGCAAGGACATTGATATTCAACTTGCATACGGCGACGCAGATGCGGCCAACCGGTTGCTCGATAAGATCGCCGAATTGGAATGCCAGATAGCTGCCACAGCCAAGACACCACTGTGCAAGATGCCACAGGAGGCAATATGACCAAGCAGAAGTACGATGCAGAGGTAGTAACCACAATGCAAGATGCCAATGGCAACGTTGCCAATGCCGATGCCACAATACAGGTGGCTTCTATGGTCGATGCCATTGCCAGAACATTTGACTATACCATTGTGCAACTGGTTAGGCTGCGTAACGTGCGGTATGCCGATGCAATCAACCACTTGGAACACGAGTCCGAGCAACTGTCAAAGGAGTATGACCAATTAGAGGTGGCCATTTCTGGTATTCAAGCTATCTTGCCGTCAAAGGAGCGCCTAACACAACACGAGGCAGATGAGCTATTGCTCAGTGGTAAGCCAGATGCAGTCGCAGCGAAGCTAGCTGAATTGGAGGAATTCAAGCGCAAGCCTATTGCAATGAGACAGCGCCAAGGTGAGTGTATTGACCGCCTAGACGCTATTGGCAAGGAGAAGCGCGATATTGCTAGGCAAGTATTCGAGGACTGGCTTGAGGCAGTGCAACCCGTCATCCGCGCAGCGGAGCACGGCTTGTTCATAACACTGTTGGATGGCCTTGAGCAATCGTTTTACAGCTTCCAGGAGCACACCGGCACTGGTATGGCAGATAACCGGCAACGGCCCTTATTAAATCAGGGGCATATCTCTGGTCTTACTGCAGATGATAGGTCGGCAGAATGGAAGAGTGGCACCAGGCGGTATGGCAGATAGCAGGGCTTGGCAGTGCAAGCGCAGTGCAATGCACTGGCACTAGAACAGCCACCGTGGAAAGGATACAGGCATGACGTGGTATAGCGCGATACTGGCACCTGAGGATGTGACGCCACAGGCACAGGGCACACCAGCGGCACCAGTGGCCAAGCGCAATCACAACCGTTCGCCAGACAGCACGCGCACAGGCACTGCCAAGCGCAAACCCGGCCCACCTAGGGTGCTTCTCACCGTAGAGGAACAAGTGGAAGCCACGACACTCTCCGCAGCCGGGTGGGCACCAAGCAGAGTGGCCAAGCACATTGGCCGCAGCCGCAACATAGTGGCGCACCATTTGGAGAAACCAGAAACAATCGCCGAAGTGATAGACGAGCGATCCCAACTGGTTGAGTTGTACAAAGACCGTGCCAGAGCATGCGTGGTTGCAATTGACGCCGACAAGATCAGTAAAGCCTCTGCATTGCAATTGGCTACTTCAAGTGGCATTTTGCTCGACAAGAGTCTACTTCTCAGTGGGCAGCCCACATCAATAAACGTCGTAGCCTTGCTTGACGTTTTGGATGTGATGAGGGAACGAAACAATGCAGACCAACAGGCAGAGGTTAGCAGTGACACAGGGCAATGAAGGGCAGGGTAACACTACGTTGCAGTAGAGCCTTCCGGCAAATCAGACATAAGCAAGGGACTTGCTGGCAGCCCTGCACTAGTAGATCGTCTCTAGAACGGCCTATGGTGCGTATGCGTGTCGGGTGTTTTCTCTTCGCTATCCCTACGCCGCCAGGTTTTTGGGGTAGAAGCGGGATGTTGCTTGCGCAGCAGCCACCTCATGATCGGCAGGCCGACGAAAACCATGACGAGCGCCTTGCCAAAATCATAGGAAAAATCGTGCATAGTTGGGTGTCCCTCCCCGAACGCAGACAATGGCCATGAAACGGTTTACGCACATGTGCGCTAAATGGCACACTTGGCGGGACAGGGCAGCGCTATGGTTTATTGATGCAGCGGTTATCGTCGGCATCGTTGTGCTCTTTGCATGCGCTGTACGAGTGAAGATTATCGCGGGGGTCAAGGAAGTAGCAGAAGGTCGTCCAATGGGGACAGCCGAAAATGTCTGTGTAATCAACCCTTCCGAAAACATAGAGAGTCTTAAATTTTAACTCGTCCAAGCCGGGTTGGGTAAGTTTCTTAGTGGCGCTTCCGTCGATAGGGTACAGCGTGATGCCCTTCTCGCCATTTGGGGGAATGAAGAAAGTTCCCGTCCGCTTGATTTTCGACTCTCTCCAAAATTCTGGCGGTTTTCCGATGGGAACTATATTCGCAATGGCCGCGTCAGTAATGTGCGTTCCGAATGTCTTACCAGTATTTTTGACGATCACTATTATGGCAAAAGGTTTGTCGATTTCTGGGATCCCAGACATCGTCTCCTCTGCCACCCAGGCGCGTTGATCCAAATGAAAGTTATCAATAGTGGCGGACAGTCCTTGCTGCGCTATGTCTTTTTGGGCATTTATCGCCGTAACATTGTCGATTTTGGCCTGTTCCCCAGCCCTTTTCATTTGGTCAAGCTGATCTTGCATCGCCCTAACTTGCTTGCCAGCGTAGTGGGTGTACATGCCAGTGATGACGATGAGGGCAATCGCACACGCTGCCTCAATCCATGGTGGTGCTTTCTGGAGATAGCGGTAGCATCTCTGTTTTCTGCGTTGGCGGTAGCGCTCTTTGTATGCGGCGATGTTGTCGATGGCTGGCAGTGGTACTGGAGGGTCGTCTGCTGGGTTGGCAGTGTCGCTTCGGTGGCCCTCTGCTGGAAATTCATCCATGTGGCGCTCGCTTATCGCTGTTCGTTTGGATAAGGTGGTTGATATGAAAGCAGAATACAAAGAAGGCCAGGAAGCAAGCGAAAACTTCGAGAAACTGGCGAGGGCTGTCTTTCAGGCTCCCAAAACGGAACCTAAGAAACAGCCCAAGAAAGCAGCTAAACGCCGCAAAACGAGGGCTAGAAGGTTTCTTCTTGCCGTGTGTCCCTGCCGCCAGATGGTGGAGCGAGTCCGTGCGTTACGGCAAACGCGGGCATGACACGTGTAAGGCTCTTTTAGGGGAAAAATCAGTATGGGCGTTGATACCGCACGGGCAGGGTAGGTGCTCGCGCGGGGGGCATGCCCTGGCCAAAGTAATTCTTATTGCCCGTGCCAAGTGCCACTGCCATTGCTCAAGCCTGTGGCAACACAACGTTGCTGTGCCCGTGCCCATGCACGGGCCGCTACCACTGCCACCGCGCAAGGCTGTGTGGTGTGTGGCGGGCGGCGGAATACTTTTGTGCGTCTGGTCGGACACCTGTCGGACACAGGAAAAGAATCGGACACTGGCAGCGGATGGGCTGAATATGCGTAAGGCTGTATGAATGGCGGTGATGGAGTGTGTTGGCCATGCCTGTAGCTATCCTTAAATCCACAGATACTTACTCAGTGGCAAGCCATTATGGTTCGTGCGGTTGGCACCTTTTTCCTACCCGTCTTGCCTGTTAGGAATAGAACCATGCGCACGTCCACATGCGCGCGGCGCTTGTGGGTTGCGGATTCAATCCCTCTCCCCTGCATGGTTGCACGGTCAGCACGGTATTTTACCCTTAGGGGGAAAAACCCATTTCACAACATCGGAGTGAAATGCCATGCAGACCATGCGACCATGCAACCGTAGCCTTGGCGACGCTACCGCACCATGCGGGCAACCGGCAGGATCGCCGGGAACAGGTTGGCCGCTTCCCGCTGTGGGCTGTCGGCAAGGTGCGCGTACCGTGCGGTTGTCTGCGGCTGGGTGTGGCCCAGGAGCTTGCCTATGACCGGCAAGGATACGCCGCTAGAGACTAGGTGCGATGCGAAGCTATGGCGCAGATCATGGACGCGGACGCCTTCGAGCTTTGCCAGCTTGCATACCTTGGCCCATGCGGACTTCACGTCCTTCAGGTGTCCGCCCGTCCTGCCAGGGAACAGGTATTCGCACTTCCGTTCCATGCCTTCGAGCAGGGCCAGAGCTTGCGTATTCAGCGCGACGTGCTCGGTCTTCTTTTCCTTGGTGTGATGGCTTGGCTTCGTCCAGACGCCGCGAGTGAAATCGAAGTCCGGCCATTGAGCGGTGAGAGCTTCACCCTTGCGGCAGCCCGTCACCATGATGAGGCGCAAGGCATCCATTGCCCGCCGTGCTTCGAACCGCATCCAATCCCCTTGTTTCTTGGACACGCCCGGAGCCTCCCCGCAACGGCGCGGGTATTCATCCATGGCGTCTGCCAACCGTTGCAGTTCCTCTTCCGACAGCCACCTGTCCCGCTTCTCTTCGTCGTACTTTCTGACGCCAGCCGCCGGGTTCTTGTCCATTGTCCATTCGCCGCTATCGTCCGCAATGGCCCACTCGAACATATGGTGTAGCAGGGCCAAGGCGCGGTTGGCGCGGTACGGCGTTCCTTTCAGGGCCGCGTGCAATTCGGCAATGTCCCCCCGCCGGGTAAGCTGGCCCAGGGGAATCTTTCCGAGACGCGGCAAGATGACGCCATTCAGCAGACTCTTGTCATCGTAGACGGTGCCGGGCCGCTTGCTCACCTCTGCATACTGCGTCAGGTAGGCATCGGACAGTTGCTTGACCGTCCGCTGGCGAGCTTCAGCTTCGAGAGTTTCCTGTTTCCGCTGCTCCAGCACCGCAAAGGGATCGACGCCATCCCGTATCAATTGGCGCAACTCGACTGCCTTCGAGCGGGCCGTCTCCGCCGTGTACTCGCCCAGGGAACCGATGGTGTAGCGGCGCTCACGTCCGTGGATCACGTAATTGAGAATGAAACTCTTCGCACCTTTCTCGGTGACGCGCAAGCCAAACCCGGCAAGCCCGGAATCGTAGTGAATCTGGTTGCCCTTGACCGGCGCTTCGACGTCGCGGGTGGCGAACGTCTGTGTGATCTTGCGCGTGCGGATTTTCATCGTTGCACCTCAAACCCTGAAAATTCCCATGTCCGACCCATGTCCGACAAAAGCGTCTCTTACTGTCTCACATTGTCTTTGGGTTGTCAAGAATGACTCAGTGTTTATGCTGGTGCTAGAGAAGGGCCTTTGTTTCGTGTCCGACATGTGTCCGAAAGAATGAGACTCTTAATCAGTAGGTTGTAGGGTCGATTCCTACCGCGCTCACCACTTAACCCTCTTGGTTAGTGGCACTTAGCAGCAATTCTCCAGACCCAACCGAAACTGCGGTTTCCGCTCTGTGCCCAATATTGTGCCCACTTAGACGTGACGGGCATCGAAAACGGCGCGTCCCAATGGAAAAGACGCAACGACGAGTGATGTTGCCGGGGATGATCCCGATACCGTCTCGATCGATATCCGCATGTCGCAGTCCCATCGCTCAGGCCTGGCTGGCCTACTGGAACATCAGTTCGATTGTGGCCATTGGCAGGAACAGACGGTTAGGATTGTCCGGCAGTTGTATGAAACCGTAATCGGAATAGAACTTTATTGCTTGATCGTCCTTGGCGTCCACAACGACTGCCATCGAGGCGATTTCTCTGCTTTGCACTAGCGATCTTTCAAGTGCGCTCATCAACAGCAATTCACCAAGACCCTGGCCTTTGTGTGTATTTGCTCTGGCCAATCGTCCGATTAGCGTAGCAGGAAGAGGGGAGTACCTCCGCGTTTTCAGTTTCGCCAAAACGGCAGGAGGTAAGTCGCCTGGATCGACCGCGTACTGGGAAAGAGTGTAGTAGCCGGCTATTGTCTTCCCATCAGTAGTGGCAACAAACACAGCGGCGACTCGCGCATCGACATCTTGCCGAGCTTGTTGCTTGATGTACTTGTCGAGAGCATCCTTGCCACAAAAGAAAGCCGCTCGATCATGTTTTGCTTTGTCGAGCGGCTCAAATTTGTATTGTGAAATCTGAATCGGTTCGCCCAATTACCCGATCTCCTGCGTAAAGCGTTTTGCTGCGGCGAGAGCTTTCTCATTGGGAGCAGGAGGGTTCAACAATGACTCGACAAATACTCGTCTAGAACGACCAGCGAGTGTCAAGGTCTCCATTTCTCGAATCGTGCGCAAAGCTGCTTCTTTCGCGCAAACTACCACAAAATCTCTCACAGTGGTTCCACGCAGGCGTGCAGCGGTTTCGATGGTCGATTTCTCGTCCGGCGTGACCCGTGCATCAATGCGTTCGCTCTTCCTTTCCAAACATGCCTGCGTCATATAACACCTCACCTCGTACTCAGAATGTACGGCAACTAGCCGTACATGTCAAGACAATTCGTACGGCCGATGGCCGTACAACTTTCCACATCTAATATGGGACAGGCACTAAATGGACTGCGAACCGCAACATCCTTGTATCTAATTGTAAATAATAAACTTATTATATTTTACGCGTGCCTTAAGTCTTCATTCCGCGTCCGATTTCGCATCGTCACCTTGGCCAAGGCGAAGAGTGTGTCCTGGTAACCGCGCCAGCGCATTTAGCACCGCATCCTCGGAGGGGTGAACATACCGCTGCGAGATGCTGATATTCGAGTGTCCTGCGACTCTCGCCAACGTCCAAACGTCACAGCCGCTCTCGCCCAAGCGGGTGAGGAACGTGTGCCGGATAGAGTAGACCTCGAACGGGCGGAGTTTCGCCAGCTTCAAGGCTTTCTTATGTTGCAGTTTCAGGCTGTCGTGGTTGATGTGCCCGTCTTTCGTCTCAGCAGGCCACACCCACCCGTCGCCTGGCTTCCCTGCTGCATTCCAGCGGTTCTCTAGCACCATGCGAACGCGAGGGCTGAGCGGCAGAACGCGCCGGGCCGCTTTCGTCTTCCCTTTGGCTATCAGCAGCACTCCGTTTCGGCCTCCATCCCAAGTGATGCTCTCCCACGCAAGACAATGGCATTCATCGGGGCGCATCCCGGTATCGAACAGAACCACGGAAACATCGTGCAGTAACGGCAAAGCAGCCGCGAGGTAAAGCGCCTCTTCTTTGGGGGTGATGACTCGTTCGCGACGATGCTCCCCACTGAGGAACTTAACCTTGGGTGACGCTTCGAGCACACCCCACTCCACTGCGAGGCGTAGAACGCGACGCAGGGCCCGCAAACAACTGTTTACGGAGCTAGTCTGCAAGCCGTCACGTTGCCGCTCGGAGGCATATTCGGCCACAAGCTCAGGCCCGATCTCGTCAAGTTTCAGGTTCGCCAGCGTCACGGACTTCTTGAGCGAGTCGATTCCGAACCCGTACCAAAGCCACGTCTTCGGCGAGGCGTGCTCGAAGGTGGACTTGGCCCACGGTTCAACACGGTCAACACAGAAGCTCTTTAGAGTGGGAACCACTTTCTTCTCTCGGATGCCGACTTCCCCCATCGCAAGCCGTGAGCGGTGTGTGGACTCCATGTCCTTCGCCTTGTGCTGGTTCTTCTGCCGGGTAGATTCCCGTATCGCCTCACCGTTGAAGGTGAACTTGTACCAGTAGATCGAACCGCGCTTGTAGATAGCCATCAGTAGCTCCCTTTTCTCCCTTTCCTGTAGACTCCGTAGCCGAATTGCGATCTCTCGTCGATAATCTGCACCTTGGTTTTCCGGTCACGCCGTTGCCAAGCCGTGTGCGCACAGGAGTGACCGCAATATTGATTTGTCCGTCTGCCTCGCGTCTCTACCTCGAACACCCTTCCACAGTCCGACCTCTTGCAGACCCGAAATCGTTCTCCTTGCAAAATCTTCAATTGAGCGACGGCGATAAGTGTGCTCAGCGTTTCGTAAGTCTCGACCTCAGCCACATACTCGCCGAGCCTTCGGCGCACTGAAAACACGAACCCCTCCTC
>Ga0207926_1001395_pt1 | contig 11221 bp, 9 predicted proteins | sample NGESurdeep072012_8_FD_184454 | JGI IMG/M metagenome (GOLD analysis project Ga0207926, IMG submission 184454) | Arctic peat soil microbial communities from Barrow, Alaska - NGEE Surface sample 210-1 deep-072012 (SPAdes) | ecosystem: Environmental > Terrestrial > Soil > Wetlands > Peat ...
CAGGTGGCCGACCTGGTGGCCGCCGAGCAGCGCCGCGTCGAGGCGTACGACGCGCAAGCGCGCGCCCTGCGCGCCCAGGTGCAGGCGGCCAGTGCCCGGGCGGCCGCCCGGGACGGCCGGGTGGCGGCTGCCCGCGACGGCGCCGATGCGATAGCGCCGGCCGCGGGGCTGATGGCGGTCGCTGGCCCCGCTGTGACGGTGAGCCTGGACGACGCGCCGCGCGCCCAGGACGGCACGCTGCCCGGCCGGGCCAGCCCCGACGACCTGGTCGTACACCAGCAAGACGTGCAGGCGGTCGTGAACGCACTCTGGGCCGGCGGCGCCGAGGCAATGACACTGATGGGCCAGCGGGTGATCGCCACCTCGGCAGTCCGCTGCGTCGGCAACACCTTGCTGCTGCACGGCGCCGTCTACTCGCCCCCCTTCACCGTGACGGCGGTCGGCGACGTCGACGGCATGCGGGCCGCGCTGGACCGAGCGCCCGGCGTCGTGGTCTACCGGCAGTACGTCGCGGCCTACGGTCTGGGCTACTCCGTGACGACAGCCAGGACCAAGCGGCTGCCGGCGTACGACGGGTCCCTGGAGCTGACCTCGGCCCGACCGGCGTGAGGGGTTGGCGCCGCGCCGTCCATGCGGTCGGCGAGCTGATGATCACCGCCGGCGTGATCATCCTGTTGTTCGTGGGCTACGAGCTGTACTACACCGGGGTCTACACCGGCCACGAGCAGGCGGCGCTGCGGGATCGGCTCCAGCAGTCCTGGCAAGCGCCGACTGCCCCGGCGGCCAACCCAGCGTCCACCGAGCCCCTTCCCGTACCTGTTGACCTCGGCTCCGGGGTGGCAATCCTGCGGGTGCCCCGGCTCGGTGCCGACTGGGCCAAGGTCGTGGTGGAGGGCGTCGACGTGGAGGACCTGAAGAAAGGTCCCGGCCACTATCCCGGGACCGCCATGCCTGGCGAGATCGGCAACTTCGTGGTGTCCGGGCACCGCACGACGTACGGGGCTCCGTTCAACCAGCTCGACGAGGTGCACGCGGGGGACGCGGTGGTGGTGGAGACCCGAGTGCAGTGGTTCACCTACCGGGTCACCGGCGAAGACGTGGTCGCACCAAAGGCGATCGAGGTGACCTATCCGGTCCCTGGCGGCGCCACGGCGACGCCCACCCAGGCGGTGCTGACGTTCACCACCTGCAACCCCAAGTACTCCGCCAGCCAGCGCCTGGTGCTGCACGGGCTGTTGGAGTCGACGCAACCCAAGTCGGCCGGCCCCCCGCCGGCGCTGCGGGGCTGATGTGTACGCGTGGATCTGGCGCCGGCTGCCCGGCCGCCGGCCGGCCAAGATAACCGCCGCCGTGGCGCTGCTGGCCGCCGCCGTGGCGCTGCTGTTCCTGGTCGTGTTCCCCTACGTCGAGCCGCGGCTGCCGTTCAACCAGGTCACTGTCACGCCGCATGGCGGGGACGCTCCAAACATGGTCCCGGCCGGCCCGAGCGGTGCTTCCACCGGTGGGCCCAGCCGTGCACCCAGCGGTGCGCCCAGCGCGACCCGCACAATGACCGGGTGAGCCGGATCCTCGTCATCGACAACTACGACAGCTTTGTGTTCAACCTGGTGCAGTACCTCGGCCAGCTCGGCGCGCAGTGCGTCGTCCGGCGCAACGACCAGGTGGCGATAGCCGATGTGGCTGCCCTCGCCGTCGACGGCGTGCTGCTGAGTCCCGGCCCCGGTACGCCGGAGCAGGCCGGAGTCTGCGTGCCGCTGATCCAGGCGTTGGCGGGCCGGGTGCCGCTGCTGGGCGTGTGCCTCGGGCATCAGGCGATCGCGGTCGCGTACGGCGCCACGGTCGGGCGGGCGCCAGAGCTGCTGCACGGCAAGACCAGCCAGGTGCACCACACCGACCGCGGCGTGCTCACCGGGTTGCCGAACCCGTTCACCGCCACCCGGTACCACTCGCTGGCGGTGGACGAGAACACGCTGCCGCCCGAGCTCGAGGTCACGGCGCGGACCGACAGTGGCGTCGTCATGGCGCTGCGGCACCGCGCCGTCGCGGTGGAGGGGGTGCAGTTCCACCCGGAGTCGGTGCTCACCGAGTGCGGCCATGTGCTGCTGGCCGCTTGGCTGGAGCAGTGCGGCGACAGCGGGCCGCGCCAACTGGCGCCCGCGCTGTCCGCCCGCGTGGAGGAGCGTCGCCGGGCCGTCAGCGTCGGACCGGACTGCCAGGGCCGACGGTCGCAGCTCAGGGCAGCCGGGTCGGCTAGGGGATAGTCGGCGACCCGGATGGCACCGTCGAGGGGGATGCCGGTGACTGGCTGGGCGTCGGTGTCGGCGTTGCCGTGGGCGACCGGCTCGGCGGAACCGACGGCGTCGGGGTTGGCGGGGGCGACAGCGTGGGCGGTGCCGGGACCGCCACCACCAGGGTCACCGTCGAGCCCGGCCGGGCGCGACCGGTGGGGTTCTGGGCTACCACGGTGTCCGCCGCCACGCTGGCGTCGGCCCGAGATGTCAGGTCCACGACGAAGCCGGCGTCCTGCAGGCGGGCGGTGGCCGTGACCCGATCCAGGCCGGTGACCGAGGGAACGGCCACCAGGCCGGAGGAGACGGCCAGCGAGACCTTGGTTCCGGCCGCGACCGACGTGCCGGCGATCGGCACGCTGCGCAGGACCTGCCCGGCCGGAGCCGGGTCGTCCTGCGTGGTGAGGTCGCCCGGCGCCAGCTTCGCGTCCGTCAGAGCCTGGATGGCGGCGTTTCGGCTCAACCCGCTGACGACCGGTACCGGGACCATCTCGATGCCTTTGGACACCGTGACGTCCACCGTCGCCCCCGGCTTGACCAGGATCCGCGGCAACGGGCTCTGGTCGAGCACGGTGTCGACCGGTCGGTCGCTGAAGACCCCGGTGACCTGCCCGAGCCGTAGCCGGGCACGCTGCAACGAGGCGCTCGCGTCGGCGAGGGACGAGTCCACTAACGCCGGTGTGGACACGTCCTGGGCGCTGCCCCGACTCCCGCTCAGCACCCCGCTGAACGCCAGGACCACGGCAATCCCGATCAGCAACAGCGCGGCCAGCAGCCACCACAGCCCGCGCCGGTTCCGCTCCCCGGTAACCGGCGGTAGCAGGGTCGCCCCCTCGGGCGGCGTCGGGTCGAGGACGCCAGGCGAGAGCAGCGGCGTCGCCTCCACCGGGATTCCGGCCAGTGCCCGCCGCAGGTCCGCGCGCATCTCCTCCGCGCTCTGGTAGCGGTTGGCGGGGTTCTTGGCCATGGCTTTGAGGACGATCGCGTCCATGGCGCCGGTCAGTTCGGCGTCGTACGCCGAGGGCGGCACCGCATTCTGGCGGACGTGCTGGTAGGCCACCGCGACCGGTGAGTCGCCGGTGAACGGCGGGGTGCCACACAGCAGCTCATACAGCAGGCACCCGGTGGAGTAGACGTCGCTGCGGGCGTCGACGTGTTCACCCCGGGCCTGCTCCGGGGACAGGTACTGGGCGGTCCCGACGACGGCGGCGGTCTGGGTCGCCGTGCCCGCCGCCGCAGCCAGCGCCCGGGCGATGCCGAAATCCATCACCTTGACCTCGCCGGTCCGGGTGACCATGACGTTGCCCGGCTTGACGTCGCGGTGCACGATGCCGGCTCGGTGGCTGAACTCCAGGGCGTCGCAGACGTCGGCGACGATCTCCAACGCGCGGGCCGGGAGCACTCGGCCGTGGTCGTGCAGGATGTCCTGCAGCGTCCGGCCGTCGACGTACTCCATCACGATGTAGGGGACGAGCGGCCCGCGCGGCGGGTCCAGGTGGTCCTCGCCGGTGTCGTAGACCGAGACGATGGCCGGGTGGTTCAGCGATGCGGCCGCCTGCGCCTCGCGCCGGAACCGGGCCAGGAAGGACGGGTCGCGGGCCAGGTCCGCGCGCAGGACCTTGACGGCGACCTCCCGGCCGAGTCGGATGTCGCGGCCGTAGAAGACCTCGGCCATCCCGCCGTACCCCAGCGTGCGGCCCAGCTCGTACCGACCCCCGAGCCGGTGCTCGGCGGTGGTCATCCGAGGTCGCCGGCGCCGCTCGGTTGTGGCGACGCCGGCACCGGGGTTGTGCCGGACAAGCCCACCGCCGACCGGGAGGCGGTAGGTGACGCCGTCGCATCGGACGGGAGTGGCGATGGGGAGGCCGACGCCGAGGGGCTGGCGGTCGGCGTCGGCGAGGCGGTCGGCGTGGCCGACGCCGGCGGGCTGGCACTGGCCGAAGGCGTGGGCGAAGACGTCCGGGTCGCGTAGACGCTGACGGTGAGGGTGGAGCCTTTCACCACGGCACCGCTGGGGTTGACGTCGGCGACCGTCCCGGCCGTACCGGACCCGTTCACGAACGTCCGCTGGACGGCGAAGCCCTGGGCCACCAGCCGGGCGCGCACCTGGTCGTAGGGCTGCCCGAGGTAGTCAGCCGGGTTCACCGAGACCCGGTTCGACCCGAGCTGCAGCGCGACCTGACTACCCTTGGCCACTCGTGAGCCGGCCGGCGGGGCGGTGCCGACCACGGTGCCGGTCGGCTGGCCGGCGCCGTCGACGCTGGTGGTGGTGACGGTCAACCCAAGGGCGGTGAGCTGGCTGCGGGCCGCGGCTTCGGACTGTCCCGCGACGTCCGGCACGGTGACCTGGGCACTACCGCCGCGCAATGCCAGCGTGCCGACGACGGCGCCGAGCGCGAGCAGGCCCAGCAGTAGCAGTACCCACGGCAGCCAGCGCCGTCCGGACCGCCCGCCGTCGCCGCTTGCCGGCACCGGCAAAACGGTCCTGGGTCCGGCAGCCAACGGCGGCGGCCACATCGGGTCGGTCACCATCGTCGGCGCCGCGACCGGCGGGTAGACCTGCGTGGTAGCCGGTTCGTCGGCCCCGCCGGCGGAGATGGCGTCGATGGCGTCCCGCCGGGCAAAGGCGGCTCGGGCCACCTCTGCGGCACTGCCCGGTCGGGCGGCCGGGTCCTTGGCGAGCATCTGGGCCACCAGCCCCCGGACGGGGGGCGGGATGTCCGGCGGCAGCGGTGGTGGCTCCTCGCGCTGGTGGGCGAGCGCGACCGTGACCGGGTTGTCGCCGACGAAAGGCCGCCGACCGGCCAGGCACTCGTAGGCCACCACGCCGAGCGAGTAGACGTCGGTGGCCGCGGTCACCGTCCGACCCGCTCCCTGCTCCGGCGAGAGGTAGTGCGCGGTGCCCATCACGGTGCCGGTCTGGGTGAGTGGCACTTCCATGGCCGCCCGAGCGATGCCGAAGTCGGTGACCTTCACGACCCCGTCGGGCCGCACCAGGATGTTGCCCGGCTTGACGTCCCGGTGGATCACCCCGGCGTCATGGGCGGCCTGCAATGCCAGCGCGGCCTGCCCCACGATGTCCATCGTTCGGGCCGGGGGCAGTCGCCCATGGCGCGCCAGCAGGGCGGACAACGGTTCGCCGGTAACCAGCTCCATCACCAGGTACGCCGTGGTGGCACCACTGGCGTCGGCGCGCCCGCCCGGCCCGGGCTCGGTCACCTCGCCGTAGTCGAACACGTTCGCGATGCCGGCATGTGACAGGGCCGCGGTGTGCCGGGCCTCGGCCCGGAACCGGTCCAGGAACGACGGCGCGTCGACGTACTCCGGCTTGAGGATCTTGACCGCCACCAGCCGGCCGAGCAGGTCGTCGCGGGCGCGCCAGACCTCCCCCATGCCGCCGACGGCGATCCGGTCGGTCAGCCGGTAGCGGCCACCGAGAGCGATTTCCGGCCCGGTCGTCATCAGCCCCCGCCGGCCAGCACGGCCTGCAGGACCGACTTGGCGATCGGAGCCGCCACGGCCCCACCGGTGGCCTCGTTGCCCAGGGTGCCGCCGTCCTCGACGACCACCGCAACCGCGACCTTGGGGGTCTGCGCCGGGGCGAAGGCGACGAACCAGGCGTGCGGAGCGGCCCCTTCGGCGTGCTGGGCCGTGCCGGTCTTGCCGGCCACCTGGATGCCCGGGATCTGGGCGACCTGCGCGGTGCCGTTGTTGACCACCTGCACCATCATCGCGGTGAGCTGGTCGGCCACCTCGCTGCTGACCGCCTCGCCGAGCTGCTTGGGCTCGGCCTGCGAGAGCACCGAGAGGTCCGGCGCCTGCACTTCCTTGACCAGGTAGGGCTGCATCAGCTTGCCGTGGTTGGCGATCGCCGCGGCGATCATGGCGCCCTGCAACGGCGTCATCCGCACGTCGTACTGCCCGATCGCCGACAGGTAGGTCTGCGGGGTGTTGATCGGGCTAGGGAAGACGCTGCGGGCGGCCAGCATGGGCACCGCCGGCTCGTCGCCGAACCCGAACTTGGCGGCCTGGTCGCGCAGCGCGGCCTCGCCGAGGTCCCCGCCCAGCTTGGCGAAGGCGGTGTTGCAGCTGATCACTAGCGACTGGGTGAGCGTGATCTTGCCGCCCGGGCCGCAGCTCTCGCCGCCGAAGTTTGTCAGGGTGGTGCGGGTCTGCGGCAGCGTCAGCTGGTCCGGGGCGTCGAGCACGGTGTCTGGCCGGTACTTCCCCGAGGACAGCGCGGCGGCGGTAGTGATCAACTTGAAGGTCGAGCCGGGCGGGTAGGTGGCGCGCAACGCGCGGTTTATCAATGGACCGTCCGCGGCGGCGTTGAGCTGCTGGTAGGCGGCTTGGATGTCGCGCGAGTTATGCGAGGACAAGGTCGCCGGGTCGTACGACGGGGAGCTCGCCATCGCCAGGATCGCCCCGGTGGTGGGGTCGAGCGCAACCACTGCCCCCCGCTTGCCGGCCAGGCCGTCGAACGCGGCTGCCTGCGCCCGCGCGTTGAGCGTCAGCACGACCGAACCGCCCTGCGGCGCCCGGCCGGTGACGAAGTCGGACAGTCGGCGAACAAACAGCCGTCCGTCGGTGCCGGCGAGGATCGCGTTCTCCGCCTTCTCGATCCCGGTCGCGCCGAAGACCAACGAGTAGAACCCGGTCACCGGTGCGTACGGCGCCCCGCCCGGGTAGGCGCGCAGGTACTTCAGGTTGTCGTCGGTCGCGGTGGACTCGGCGATCGCCTTACCCTCGACGACGATGGGGCCGCGTTCCCGCTCGTACTCCTTGATCAGCACCCGGGCGTTGCGAGGGTCCTTGCGATAGGCGTCCGCCTTGACCACCTGGACGTAGTTGATGTTGATCAGCAGCGCCCCGAACAGCACCAGGCAGGCCACGGCGACCCGACGCAGCGGCGCGTTCACCGACGGACCACTTCGGTCAGCGCATCGTCCGGCGGGGGGGCGGTCACGGCCGGCCGCCCCGTTGGCGGTGCCGACGGCCGGGCGGCGACGTCGCTGATCCGCATCAGCAGCGCGACCAGCATGTACTCCGCCACCAGCGAGGACCCGCCGTAGGACAGGAAGGGCATGGTCAGGCCGGTCAGCGGGATCAGCCGGGTCACGCCGCCGGCGACGATGAACACCTGCAGGGCGAGGGAGAACGCCAGCCCGGCCCCGAGCAGCTTGCCGAAGGAGTCCCGCACCGACAGCGCCGCCCGCAGGCCGCGCTCCACCAGCAGCGCGTAGAGCACGAGCACCGCCATCAGCCCGACGAGTCCGAGCTCCTCGCCGATCGTCGAGACGATGAAGTCGGTCTTGGCGAACGGCACCGTGTCCGGCCGGCCCTGGCCGAGTCCGGTGCCGACCACGCCGCCGGTGGCCAGGCCGAACAGCCCCTGCACGAGCTGGTAGCCGTGTCCGGTGGCATCCGCGAACGGGTGCAGCCAGATGTCGACCCGCTGCCGGACGTGGCCGAAGAGCTGGTAGGCGAGGTAGGCGCCGCCGGCGAACAGCAGCAGACCGATCAGCAGCCACGACGTCCGCTCGGTGGCGACGTAGAGCATCACCACGAAGATGCCGAAGAACAGCAGCGACGTGCCCAGGTCCTTCTCCCGCACGAGCACCGCGACGCTGGCCGCCCAGGCCAGCAGCACCGGGCCGAGGTCCCGGCCGCGGGGCAGGTCCAGGCCGAGGACCCGCCTACTGGCCAGGGACAGCAGGTCCCGCTTGCCGACCAGGTAGCCGGCGAAGAACACCATCAGGGCGAGCTTGGCCACCTCGCTGGGCTGGATGGAGAACCCGGCCACCCGGATCCACACCCTGGCACCGTTGACCTCACTCAAGCTGGCCGGCAGCAGGGCGGGCAGCAGCAGCAGGAGCAGACCGGCCGCTGCGGCCGTGTAGGTGTAGCGCTGCAGGGTGCGATGGTCGCGCACGATCACCAGAACGCCGAGGAACAACAGCACGCCGACACCGGTCCACACCAGCTGCAGCTGCGCGTCCCCCCGCGGCAGCGTCCGGCCGAGCTGGCGGGCGCGGTCGGCGGCGGCCAGGTCGAGCCGGTGGATCATCGCCAGACCGATGCCGTTGAGCAGCACCACGCCGGGCAGCAGCAGGGGATCGGCGTACGGCGCGACCTTCCGGACCACAATGTGGGCGAGCCCGAACAACGCCACGATAGCCGCGCCGTAGGGCAGCAGGTCGGGCGGCCAGCGGGTGCCGTGCGCCATCTCGACCGCGGCGTATGCGGTGCCGCCGAGCAGCAGCGCGAAGACCAGCAGCAACAGCTCACGGTTGCGTCGGCGGCTGCTGTAGGCGACGACCGAGGTGGTCGTCATGGCGTCAGTGCCGGCAGACTCGGCGACGTCGGCAGACTCGGCGACGTCGGGAAACTCGCCGTCGGCGCCGTCAGCGGCGTCGATAGCGGCGCCTCGGTGGCCGGGGCGGTCGACACCTCGGCGCGCAGCCGCGCGGTGATGCGCTCGGCATCCGCCTCGTCCTTGGCGGGGATGCCTTGGCGCAGCCGCTGCTGCACGACCGGAGGCAGGTCAGCGATCGGGATACCGGGCCGCTGCTGCACGCTGGCGAGCCGGATCCCGGCCACCGAGCCGCTCACCCCGCGATAGACCATGACTTGGCGCGAGTCGGTGCCGACGAAGTACTGCGTTCGCAGGTAGTAGCGAATGGCCCAGCCGCCGCCGACGACCGCGACCGCGAGCACCACCAGGCCGGCCGCGAGCCGGCGCCGCCGACCTCGCCGGCGGCCCGGACGGCTCGCCGCTGCATCGTCACCACCGCCTTCACGGCCCGCCGCGCCCGCAGCCCCGGTGTCCGCGGCGGAGGCGCCCGGCGCCGGGTCCCGGCGGCTGGCCTGGGCAGCCCGGACGGCCGCACTGTCCGGCGCCGCCGGTTCGCCTTGCGGCTGGTCGGCCGCCGCCGCGCCGGCCACCACCGGGTCCCCGCCGTCGAGATCCCCGCTGTCGAGATCCCCGCTGTCGACCATGTCCGCCACGATGCAGGTGACGTTGTCCGGAGCTCCCCCGCGCAGGACCAGCTCCACGAGCCGGTCGACCGCCGACTTCGGGTCCGGCAGTCGCAGCGCCTCCGCCATCGTCTGCGGCGACACCACCCCGGACAGGCCGTCCGTGCACAGCAGGTAGCGATCGCCGCGGCGTACCTCCCGGACCGACAGGTCCAGATCGACGTTGTCACTGCCGTCGAGGACCCGGGTGAGCAGCGAACGTTGGGGGTGAGACCCGGCCTCCTCGGCGGAGAGCCGGCCCTGGTCCACCAGGTTCTGCACCAGCGTGTGGTCTTGAGTGATCTGGCACAGCTCGCCGTCGCGGAACAGGTACGCCCGGGAGTCGCCGACATGGACCATGCCGAGGCGAGAACCGGCCGACAAGATCGCCGTCAAGGTGGTGCCCATGCCTTCCAGTGCCGCGTTGTCGGCGACCAGCTGCCGCAGCTGCCCGTTGGCCGTCAGGGCCGCCCGACGCAGCGCATCGAGCAGGTCGGAGCCGGGGGCATCGTCGTCCAGTGGGGCCAGCGTGGCGATGGCCACCGCGCTGGCCACCTCACCGGCGGCGTGGCCGCCCATGCCGTCCGCCACGGCGAGCAGCCGTGGGCCGGCGTACACCGAGTCCTCGTTGCCTTCCCGGATGAGACCCACGTCCGAGCGGGCGGCGAAGCGTACGGTCGGCGTCACCGCCGCAGCTCCAGCACCGTCTTGCCGATGCGGACGGGGGTGCCGAGCGGCACCGGGGTCGGGCGGGCGACCTTCGTGCGGTCCAGATAGGTGCCGTTGGTTGAGCCCATGTCCTCGACCAGCCAGGCGCCCTCGGTGGGGACGAGGCGGGCGTGCCGGGTGGAGGCGTAGTCGTCGGTCAGCACGAGCGTCGAGTCGTTGCTTCGCCCAATTGTGACCGGCTGGCTTCCCAGGGTCACCGTGGTACCGGCGAGGGCGCCCTGCGTGACCACCAGCTTGCGAGCGGCACTGCGGCGCCGCGGGCGCTCGGCACGATCCTGCCGGACTGGCCGGCTGAGCGGGGCTGCCACCCGCGGCGGCGCTCCGCCGAACAGGTCGGAGCGCACCACCCGGACGGCACTGAGCACGAAAACCCACAACAGCACCAGGATGCCCAGCTGCATCAGCTTGAGGACGACCTCCGGCATCAGGGGCCATCCTGCTGGAAGGTTAGGACGGTGGTGCCGACCGTGATTCGGTCGCCATCGGCGAGTGTCACCCGTCCGATGCGCCGGCCGTTGACCAGCGTGCCGTTGGTCGAGCCGACGTCGACGATCACGATGTCGGGACCCTCCAATCGGATCTCGGCGTGCTGGCGGGACACGCCGGTGTCGGCGAGCCGGACGTCCGCGTCCGCCGCCCGGCCGACCACCGTCACTGGTCGGTCCAGCGGGACGATCTGCGGCGCTGAGCCACCGGGGTGGTCGGCCACCGCGGCATCCGGTGGCGGACGACCGCGACTCGACGAGACGGCTGCAGGAGAGACCAGCAGCCGGGGAGTGCCCCGGCGGGCGGCGGCCGGCGCCGGCGACCCGGACCGGGTCGGACGGTCCGGGCGGGGGGCGCCGGAGGACACCTCGCCGGACACCGAGAACACCCCCGTGCGCAGCTGGGGGTTCTCGACGAAGCCCACCTGCACCGGTCCCACGAAGTGCCACCCCTGCGTGACCGCCCGCTCCTGCAGCATGACGCCGAGCTCGGTGCCCAGCGGGTCGGCGTACGGCGAGAGCCGGGCATAGTCGGACGACCCGAGCTCGACCGTGTAGTCGTTGGGCACCAGGATGCGTCCGGGCCCAAGGATGGCCTTCTTGTCCGCGGCCTCCTTCTGGATGGCGGCCGCCACCTCGACCGGCTCGACGACGCCCTTGAACACCCGGGCGAAAGCGCCTTCGACCATCCCTTCGAGGCGT
>Ga0207926_1001396_pt1 | contig 11215 bp, 9 predicted proteins | sample NGESurdeep072012_8_FD_184454 | JGI IMG/M metagenome (GOLD analysis project Ga0207926, IMG submission 184454) | Arctic peat soil microbial communities from Barrow, Alaska - NGEE Surface sample 210-1 deep-072012 (SPAdes) | ecosystem: Environmental > Terrestrial > Soil > Wetlands > Peat ...
CGCCGCAGCGCCAAGCGGCAACAGGGAAGTCTTGTTCGACAACTTGCGCATCAGTCGCATCATGATTGTGTCCTCCGATCGGGTTTGAAAATGCACTGCCGGCACTCCCGGCGCTTCATCGATTCATGCCTGGTTCATGCCGCGTTGAGCTTGGCGCCGGGCGCCTGCCTTCCCGCGGCTTCGGTGAGGTAGGCCATCGCCGCCGCGACGCCGCCCTGTTTGTGCGGGACGCGGGCAAGAGCCAGCCCCATTTCGACGCCCGCGAGCGTGCCCATCAGCGTGAGATCGTTGAAGTCGCCCAGATGGCCGATGCGGAACACCTTGCCCGCGAGCCTTCCCAAGCCGGTGCCGAGCGACATGTCATAGGCTTCGAGTATGGTCTTTCTGAGCGCATCGGCGTCGTGGCCGGCGGGCAGCATCACCGCGGTGAGGGTGTTGCTGTATTCCTCGGCGTTGGCGCAAAGAATTTCCAGGCCCCAGGCGCGCACCGCGCGCCGCGTTGCTTCGGCATGGCGCGCGTGGCGCGCGAACACTTGGTGCAAGCCTTCTTCCCGCAGCATGTCGATGGCCTCGCGCAGCCCATAGAGCAGATTGGTCGCGGGCGTATAGGGAAAATAGCCGGTCCTGTTGGCGGCGATCATTTCGTCCCAGGCCCAGTAGGACTTCGGCAGCTTCGACGACTGCGCCGCTTTGCGCGCCTTCTCGCTCACCGCGTTGAAAGACAGACCCGGCGGCAGCATCAAGCCCTTCTGCGAGCCGGCCACGGTCACGTCCACGCCCCATTCGTCGTGCCGGTAGTCGATCGACGCGAGCGAGGAAATCGTGTCCACCATGAACAGCGCCGGATGGCTGGCCGCGTCGATCGCCTTGCGGATGAGGGGAATGCGGCTGGTGGCGCCGGTGGAAGTTTCGTTGTGCACCACGCACACGGCCTTGATGGCGTGCGCCTTGTCTTCCTTCAGTTTCGCTTCCACCGCGGCCGGATCGGCGCCGCGGCGCCAGTCGGTGGCGATCAGTTCCACCTGCAGGCCGAGCTTGCCCGCCATTTTTTGCCACAGGCTGGCGAAATGCCCGGTCTCGACCATCAGCACCCTGTCGCCGGGCGAGAAACAGTTGACCAGCGCCGCCTCCCAGGCGCCGGTGCCCGAGGCCGGGTAAATCACCACCGGCTGCTGCGTCTGAAATATGTGTTTGAGGCCTTCGATGATTTCCAGGACCAGGTGGCCGAACTTCGGCCCGCGGTGATCCATGGTGGGATAGTCGATGGCGCGCAGGACGCGGTCGGGCACATTGGTGGGCCCGGGGATTTGCAGGAAATGACGACCGCTCTTGAAGGCCATGGCAGGGTTCCTTGTGGGCAGGAATGGTGGGCGGGACAGCCCTGATACTGCAGTCCTATTTTGTATGCAATTTAATCACGCTGCAGAGGATTCCGTCAATTAATGTTGTAACTGATTGGTTTATATGTATTTATTTTGAATTGCCAAGACCGGACGCCAAGCGTATTATGCATACAAAATGTCCGATATCATAGACCAAGAATTGGAACACTCGAGCTCAAGCCTAAGCGACGAGACTGCGGCCGCGCCGCGCCTGCTGGCGGCGGAAGTGGTCGAGCGCCTGCGCGACCTGATCATCCAGGGCGAACTCGCGCCGGGGGTGAAACTGAACGAGCGCGTGCTGTGCGAGCGCCTGCGCACTTCGCGCACTCCCGTGCGCGAGGCGATCAAATATCTCGCGTCAGAGGGCCTGGTCGAGCTCTTGCCGAACCGCGGCGCCATCGTCACCCCCATCACGGCGACAACGGTGCGGGAAATGTTCGTGCTGCTGGGCGCGCTCGAGGCGCTCGCCGGCGAGCTTGCCTGCGTCAACGCGAGCGACGCCGACATCGCCGAGATCCGGGCCCTGCACTACCAGATGCTGGCGCACCACGCGCGCGGCGAACTCGCGCCGTATTTCCGCTGCAATCAGCAAATCCACATGCGCCTGGTCGAATGCGCCGGCAATGCCGCGCTCGCCAACACCTACCGCGCCCTGAACAGCCATGTGCGCCGCGCGCGTTACATGGCGAATTTTTCGCGCGAGCGCTGGGACCATGCGGCGGAGGAACACCAGAAAATCCTCGATGCGCTCATCCGGCGTGACAGCGCATTGCTTCCTGCCCTGCTGCGCAGCCATCTCAGCAACAAGATGCTGGTGGTGCTGGAAGCGCTAGGCCAGCAAGCCGGCCAGGTAATGTAGTAATGTAGCGTGGCACGCTACGCCTGCGAAGGCGGGGCCACCCGAAGACGCGGTGGCGGAAGATCACAATCGATAGCGTCCGTAACCCATTTGCAGGATCCTCTTCCAGGAGATCATTTTGAACATCGACATCATTTCCGACGTGGTCTGTCCCTGGTGCTACATCGGCAAACGCCAGATCGAGGCGGCGCTCGCGCTGTACGCGCAGCAAAACCGCGGCGCGGACCAGCCGCGCGTCACCTGGCGGCCGTTTCAGCTCAATCCGCAGCTGCCCGCCGAGGGCATGAGCCGGGAGGAATACGTGGTGCAGAAATTCGGCGCTGCGCGCAGCAAGGACATCTATGCGCGCGTGGCCGCGGTCGGCGCCGAACACGGCATCCCGTTCGCGTTCGACCGGATTGCGCGCCAGCCCAACACCGTCGCTATGCACAGCCTGATCGCGCTCGCCGCCGCTGCGGGGCCGCAGGCCGATGGCTTGCAAGACAGGGTCAAGGAAGCTTTCCTGCACGCCTACTTTCTCGACGGCGTCGATCTGACCAGGACGGAAAACCTGGTCGCCATTGCCACCGCCGCGGGCCTGGACCGGGCCAAGGTGGAGCAATGCCTGGCCGACCCGCAGTCGCGGCAGGCGGTGGAGCAGGAAGACCAGCGCGCGCGTGCCATCGGCGTCGAAGGCGTGCCCTTTTTCATTTTCAACGGCAAGCTGGCCGTGTCCGGCGCGCAGGGGCCCGAAGCGCTGCTCGACGCCATGCGCCAGGCCGAAACCGCGGTCGCGTAAATAGCACAATTCATCCGCGTTCGAGATCCTATGGATCGAGCACCCAAGCACGTTGCCACGGTCACGCTGCATCCGCGCGCGGGCGACGGCGCGCTCGCCGCGCGGCTGCGGCGCGAGATCCGGGGCGAGGTTCTGTTCGATGCCGCCAGCCGCGGCCGCTATGCCACCGACGCCTCCATCTACCAGATCGAGCCGGTCGGGGTGGTGGTGCCGCAGACCGAAGAGGACGCGCGCATCGCCATCCAGATCGCCACCGACCAAGGCGTGCCGATCCTGCCGCGGGGCGGCGGCACCTCGCAGTGCGGCCAGACCGTGGGCGCGGCCCTGGTCATCGACAATTCAAAATACCTGAATCAGCTCGTCGCTTTCGATAAGGACGCGCGCACGGCCGTGGTGCAGCCGGGCATGGTGCTCGACCGGCTGAATGCTTATCTCAAGCCGCATGGCCTGTGGTTCCCGGTGGATGTTTCCACCAGCGCGCAGGCCACCCTCGGCGGCATGGCCGGAAATAACTCCTGCGGCTCACGCTCCATCCGTTACGGCAACATGGTGCACAACGTGCTCGGCATCGATGCCTTGCTCGCGGACGGCTCCGAGTTCCACTTCGGCGCCAGCGATCAACTCGCCGGCGCGCCGCGGGCTTACCGGGCACTGGTCGAGCGCGTGCACGCAATCGTGCGCCGTGAGGCGGCGGAGATCGAAGCGCGCTGGCCGAAGGTGCTGCGCCGGGTGCAGGGCTACAACATCGACATGGTGCAGCCGGGTGCGGAAGGAGCCATGCTCGCGCACAACCTCGCGCACCTCTTGGTCGGCTCGGAGGGCACGCTCGCCTATTCGCGGCGCATCCATCTCGCGCTTGCGCCGCTGCCGCGACACAAAACCCTGGGCGTGTGCCATTTCCCGGCTTTCCATCAATCGATGCAGGCGCCGCAGCATATCGTCAAACTCGGGCCCACGGCGGTGGAACTGGTGGACCGCACGATGATCGAGCTTGCGCGCGGCAATGCCGCGTTCAAGCCCATCGTCAACCGCTTTCTCAAGGGCGACCCGGACGCGATTCTCCTGGTCGAATTCGCCGACGACGATCGCGGCGCGCAGCTCGCAAAGCTGAAGCAGCTGGTGGAGCTGATGGCCGAACTCGGCTTCCCCGGCGGCGTGGTCGAGATCACCGACTCAGGCCTGCAGCAGGAAGTGTGGGCGGTGAGGAAAGCGGGCCTCAACATCATGATGTCGATGAAGGGCGAAGGCAAGCCGGTGTCCTTCATCGAGGACTGCGCCGTGCCGCTGGAACACCTCGCCGAATACACCGAAAAACTGACGCAGGTGTTCGCCAGGCACGGCACGCGCGGCACCTGGTACGCGCACGCCTCGGTCGGCACCCTGCACGTGCGCCCGGTGCTCAACATGAAGGAAGGCGGCGCCAGGCAAATGCGCGCCATCGCCGAGGAGGCGTGCGAACTGGTGAAGCGCTACAAGGGCGCCGCCTACTCGGGCGAACACGGGGACGGCCTCGCGCGCTCGGAGTGGATCGAGCCCATCATCGGCGCGCGCCTGATGCGCGCGCTGGAGGAAATCAAGGACCTGTTCGATCCGCGCGGGCTGATGAATCCGGGCAAGATCGTGCGCGGCTCGAAGCAGGACGACCGCAGCCTGTTCCGTTTCAAACCCGGGTATGCAGCGCGGCAACTCGATACCGCTCTGGATTGGAGCGAGTGGAATGCGCCCGGCGCTGCCGGCCCGGGCGCCGCGGCTGGCCGCGGTCCCGAGACGAGCGCCGCGTCGAGCCGCGGCTTTGTTGCGGCGGTGGAGATGTGCAACAACAACGGCCATTGCCGCAAGTTCGACGCCGGCACCATGTGCCCGTCCTACCGCGCCACCGGCAACGAACGCGATCTCACCCGCGGCCGCGCCAATACCCTGCGGCTCGCCCTGTCCGGACAATTGGGCGCCGACGCATTCACCTCGGAGGCGATGCATGAGGCCATGGATTTGTGCGTGAGCTGCAAGGGCTGCAAGCGCGAATGCCCCACCGGCGTCGACATGGCGAAGATGAAAATCGAGTTTCTGCATCACTACCATAAGCGCCACGGCCTCTCGCTCAAGGACCGGTTGATCGCCTATTTGCCGCGCTACGCGCCCTGGGCCGCGCGCCTGCCCTGGCTCGCCAACCTGCGCGACACCCTTCCCGGCCTGGCTACCCTGAGCGAATCGCTGTTGGGCCTGTCCGCCAAACGCTCCTTGCCCAAGTGGCGCAGCGATCCGTTCCTGTCCAGCACCCACGCGCCGGCCAAGAGGGCGGGCGCGGAGCAACGCGAGGTCGTGCTTCTGGTCGACACCTTCAACAATTATTTCGAACCCGACAACGCGCGCGCCGCGCTCGCGGTGCTCGAGGCGGCGGGCTATCGCGTGCACCTGGCGCGCGCGGCCGACGACCAAAACGAAAATGCGCGCCCGCTGTGTTGCGGCCGCACTTTCCTCGCCAGCGGCCTGGTGGACGAGGCAAGGGTAGAGGCGCGGCGCACCCTCGAAGCGCTTCAGCCTTACGTCGAGCGCGGCCTGCCCATCATCGGGTTGGAGCCTTCGTGTCTCTACACCCTGCGCGACGAATTCAGGTCCATGCTGCCCGGCGCGAACACCGAAGCGCTCGCCGCACGGGCGGTGTTGTTCGAAGAATTCCTCGCCGCCGAGCACCAGGCCGGCAGATTGAAGCTCAAGCTTAAACCCCTGCCGCAGAAGAAGGCCCTGCTGCACGGCCATTGCCACCAGAAAGCCTTCGGCGCGATGCCACAGGTGGCGCAGGTGCTCGGCCTGGTTCCGGAACTGAAAGTGGAGACCGTGGAATCTAGCTGCTGCGGCATGGCCGGCGCCTTCGGCTACGAGGCCGGTCACTACGATGTATCGATGAAAATGGCCGAAGCAGCGCTGTTGCCCGCGCTGCGCAAGACCGGCGCCGATACGCTGCTGATCGCCGACGGCACCAGCTGCCGCCATCAAATCCACGACGGCCTGCGGATGGGAGCGGACACGCCCCCACCGGTCGCGCAGCGCGAGGCCGTGCATGTCGCGCAGGTGCTGGCGCGGGCGCTCTCGCGCTAGACCGGCGTCCCATGCAGAGCATCTCTTTCCGCGACCTGTTCGACCACATCGGCACCCAGCGTATGACCTTCAGCAAACGCGCCGAGGCCTTGTCCGGCCAGGAGGTCGAGTTGCGCGGCTACCTCGTCGCCATGCACAGTGACGAGAGGCAAATCACGCTGGCCGGCACAGCGGGCGTGTGTCCCGATTGCGCCGACGACCCGGTGGCCTACGTGCACCTGCCCGGCTTCAGCCCCGGCGCGGCCCTGTTCAGCCCGCAGGCGGTGCGCTTGAAGGGCAGGCTGTCCTACGGCTTTGCCGTCGCGCCCGAAGGCTACGCCACGTTTCTGCGGCTGGAGAACGCCAGCGTCGCAACTGGGCTCAAGCCCGGCCTCTTGTCGGGCAAACGCAGCTGAATCGACAGGTTGGGTTTCTGGTTTGCTGCCGGCCTACGGATATGCAAAAGGCCAGCACGCGTCCGAGACCGGAATCGATTTCGACTAAGCCAGGACGTCCGGATCGAGCTGGCGCTCGAGATGGGTGAGCTGGTCTTTCAGCAGCAGCTTGCGTTTTTTCAGCCGCTGCAGGCGCAGCTGGTCGGGCAGAGGATTTTCCGACAGGCGCGCGATGGCGTCGTCCAGGTCACGGTGCTCGATCTGCAGTTCGCCGATGCGCTGTTGCAGCGCGGCGCGTAGCGCGTCGTCGTCATCCATGGCTGCCCCCTTGCAAATAGACTACACCTTTCGCCCGGCCCAGGCGAGCATGGCGATGCCGGCCAGGATCATCGGCAGGGAGAGCCACTGACCCATGGATAGATTGAACGCCAAGAGGCCGAGGAAGTCGTCGGGTTCGCGAAAGAATTCGGCGGCAAAGCGCAGCACGCCATAGCCGATCAGGAACATCGCCGATACCGCGCCCGTGAGGCGCGGCTTGGCTGAATACAGCCACAGGATGACGAATAGCAGTACGCCCTCGAGGGCGAACTGATACAGCTGCGAAGGATGGCGCGGCAGCGGGCCTGCGCCGCGGAACACCATGCCCCAGGGAACGTCGGTGATCCGCCCCCACAGCTCGCCGTTGATGAAGTTGCCGATGCGCCCCGCGGCCAGCGCGGGCGGGATCAGCGGGGCGATGAAATCGGTAATCGCAAGCCAGCGGATCTGATATTTGCGCGCAATGTACAGCATGGCGAGGAGCACGCCCAGAAACCCGCCGTGAAAGGACATTCCGCCCTGCCATACGGCGAGGATTTCCAGCGGGTGCGAAAAATAGTAGCCCGGCTTGTAGAACAGCACGTAGCCCAGGCGCCCGCCCAGGACCACGCCCAACACGCAGAAAAAGAACAGGTCGTCGAACACCGCGAACGAGATGTTTCCGCTCTTGCCCTGCTTGATGCGGCTGCGGGCGAGCAGGAAGGCCATGCCGAAGCCGACGAGATACATCAGGCCGTACCAGCGCACCGCCAGCGGGCCAATTGCGATCGCGACAGGATCGATTTGGGGATGAATCAGCATCGGCGCGCGCTGGCTGAGAAACGAGTCGCGGTCGCTCGTGATCGGCCGGTGGCGATAGGATGGATCTGCGGACGGGTCAACATGGCGCCTGTTCGATGCCTGCGGGGGATTAGAATGCAGCCCTCATTGTATTGGAAAACCTATCTGCGCTGCGGCGCAGTTTCCGCGACGCACCATGCCTTCCGCCCTCGGTTCCTCGCGCGCCCTCGCCTACGCGGCGCTCGTCTGCACCACCGCCCTGTGGGGCAGCAACGGCGTCGTGTCGCGCGCTCTCATGGACACGGTTCCGCCGCTGGTCATGGCGTCGGCGCGCTGGGCCGTGGTGTTCGTCGTGCTGCTGCCGCTGGTGTGGCCGGAGCGGCGCGCGATCGTGCGCTCACTCGAACGCGACTGGAAGCTGCTGCTGGCGCTCTCGCTGCTCGGAAGCGCGCCGCAGAGCGCCCTGGTCTATACCGGACTTTCCGCGAGCACTGCCATCCACCTGGGGTTGCTCAATTCGACCATCCCGGTGCTCATCATTCTGATCAGCTGGGGTTGGTACGCCCGTCGCCCGCGCCGGTTGGAGGCGACGGGGCTTGCGTTCTCGCTCGCCGGCGTGCTCCTGATCCTGGCGCACGGCGACCTGCGGGCGCTGCTGCACCTGCAATTCAATTCCGGCGACCTGCTGATGCTGGGCGCGATGGTGGTCTGGGCGATATACACCCTGCGTCTCAAAGACCGGCCGCAGTCCCTGTCCTTGTTCGCTTTCGTGTTCGCCCTGTCGCTGATCGGCGAGTTACTGACGCTGCCGTTCGCCGCGCTCCAATGGGCGCAGGCCGGCGGCGTGCATTTGGGCGCGCGCGAATTGCTGGGACTGCTCTATATCGGCGCGGGGGCCACCCTGGTTTCCGCGGTCCTGTTCAGCTATGGCGTCGAGCGCGTAGGCGCGGTTCGCGCCGGCATCCTGATCCACCTGATGCCGGTGTTCTCCAGCGTATTCGCCACCCTGTTTATCGGCGAGCGGCTATTCGTCTATCATGCCGCTGGCTTCATCCTGGTCGCGGGCGGCGCCACACTCGGTTGTCTCAGGCCAGAGCCGGTGCTATCGTCTCGGCCTTCAACGAAAAATTAGCAATTTTGCAACGCGAAGGAGAAAATCATGGCGGATAACCGCAGAAGCAGCCTCATCACCCAGGGCGTGGCCCGCTCGCCCAACCGCGCCATGCTGCGCGCCGTGGGCTTTCGCGACGGCGATTTCGACAAACCCATCGTCGGCGTGGCCAACGGCCATTCGACCATGAATCCCTGCAATGCCGGCATCCAGCCGCTGGTGGACCGCGCCATGGCGGCGCTAGAGGCCGCCGGCGCCAAGCCGCAGGTGTTCGGCGTGCCCACGATCACCGACGGCATCGGCATGGGCACCGAGGCGATGAAATACAGCCTGGTTTCGCGCGAGGTGATCGCCGATTGCATCGAAACCTCGGTCAACGGCCAGGCGATGGATGGCGTGCTGGTATGCGGCGGCTGCGACAAAAACATGCCCGGCGGCATGATGGCCATGGCGCGCATGAACGTGCCCGGCATCTTCGTCTATGCCGGAACCATCAAGCCGGGCAAGTGGAAGGGCCAGGACCTCACCATCGTCAGCGCGTTCGAGGCCGTCGGCGCCTACGCCGCCGGCAAGATGAGCAAGGAAGATTTCGTCGGCATCGAGAAGAATGCCTGTCCCACAGTCGGCGCCTGCGGCGGCATGTTCACCGCCAACACCATGTCCTCCTCGTTCGAGGCGCTGGGCATGAGCCTGCTCGGATCCTCGCAGATGGCCTCGCCCGACGCGGAGAAGGCCGTGTCCGCCGCCGCTTCCGCCGAAGTGCTGGTCAACGCCATCCGCAAGCAAATACTGCCGCGGCAGATCATCACGCGCAAGTCGATCGAGAACGCGATCAGCCTGGTGATGGCCGTCGGCGGCTCGACCAATGCCGTGCTGCATTACCTGGCGATCGCCTCGGCGGCGGGGGTGAAGTGGAGCATCGACGATTTCGAGCGGGTGCGGCGCAAAGTCCCGGTGCTATGCGACCTCAAGCCATCGGGCCGCTATGTGGCCGTGGATTTCCACCGCGCCGGCGGCGTGCCGCAGGTGCTCAAAATGTTGCTGGTGCACGGCCTGCTGCATGGCGACTGCCTCACCATCACCGGCCGCACCATGGCCCAGGAGCTGGCGGCGATTCCGGCTGCGCCGCGCAGCGACCAGGACGTGATCCGCCAATGGGACAATCCCATGTATGCGCAGGGCCATCTCGCCATCCTCAAGGGCAATCTCGCGCCCGAAGGCTGCGTGGCCAAGATCACCGGACTGAAAAACCTGTCCATCACCGGCCCTGCGCGCGTGTTCGACTCCGAGCCCAAGTGCATGGACGCGATCATGGCGAAGCGCATCAAGCCGGGCGACGTGGTCGTGATCCGCTACGAGGGGCCGAAAGGCGGCCCGGGGATGCAGGAAATGCTGGCGCCGACCTCGGCGCTCACCGGCCAGGGACTGGGCGAGTCGGTGGGCCTGATCACCGACGGCCGTTTTTCCGGTGGCACCTGGGGCATGGTGGTGGGCCACGTTGCCCCGGAAGCCCATGTCGGCGGGCCGATCGCGCTGATCAAGGAAGGCGACTCCATCACCATCGACGCGAAAAAACGCCTGATCCAGCTCAACGTCACGGCCAAGGAATTCGCGGCGCGGCGCAAGAAATGGAAGGCGCCCAAGCCGCGTTACACCCGCGGCGTGCTGGCCAAGTACATGAAGCTGGTTTCGACCGCGAGCCTGGGCGCAATAACCGACGGCGATTTGTAGCGACGGCCGGCTGCGCTTAGAAGCTGTTGCGATCATTGTGCAACGGCTTCTTAGATACCATGCCCAACCGCCTCGCTCACGAGACCAGTCCTTATCTGCAGCAGCACGCCGGCAATCCGGTGGACTGGTATGCCTGGGGCGAGGAAGCCCTGCAGGCGGCGCGCGCGCAGAATAAACCGATCCTGCTTTCGGTCGGCTACTCTGCCTGCCACTGGTGCCACGTGATGGCGCACGAGTCCTTCGAGGATGCCGAAGTCGCGGCGTTGATGAACCGGCATTTCATCAACATCAAGGTCGACCGCGAGGAGCGTCCGGACCTGGACCAGATCTACCAGCTGGCGCACCAGATGATCAGCCAGCGCTCGGGCGGCTGGCCGCTCACCATGTTCCTCACGCCCGAGCAGGAGCCGTTTTTCGGGGGCACTTATTTCCCCAAGACGCCGCGCTATGGCCTGCCCGGATTTGCCGATCTGCTCCTGCGCGTGGCGCAGTTCTATCACTCCGATCGCGCGGAAATCGCCCGGCAGAGCAAGGCCATACTCGGCGGCTTCGAGCGCATGCAGCCCGCGAACCCGGCGCACCACTCGGAGTTCTCCCGCAGCCCCATTGACCTGGCGCTGCAAAATCTGGCGGCGAGTTTCGACGCACGTTACGGCGGTTTCGGCGCGGCGCCCAAGTTCCCGCATCCGACCGACCTCGAGCTATGCTTGCGGCGCCACGCCGCGAGCGGCGTCCACAACTGCGCAAGCGACGTTCGCGAAGGCGCTGGCGGCATCCACGGGACGG
>Ga0207926_1001399_pt1 | contig 11190 bp, 9 predicted proteins | sample NGESurdeep072012_8_FD_184454 | JGI IMG/M metagenome (GOLD analysis project Ga0207926, IMG submission 184454) | Arctic peat soil microbial communities from Barrow, Alaska - NGEE Surface sample 210-1 deep-072012 (SPAdes) | ecosystem: Environmental > Terrestrial > Soil > Wetlands > Peat ...
ATCATTATCGAGACTTACTGCATGGAGTCGGCGGTGCTGCGCTCGCAGAAGGTCCTCGCGCGCCAAGGCGAGAAGGCCGCCGATATGCCGATCACGATGACGCGCGTGTACTTGTCGCGCGGCATGGAGCGGGTCGAATCGTCGGCACGCAAGGTGATCGCCGCCATTGCCGAAGGTGACATGCTGCGCACGCAGATGGCGATCCTGCGCCGCCTGGTCAAGTACGAGCCTATCAATACCATCGCACTCCGCGAAAAAATCGCCGCGCGCGTGATTGAACAGGGCAAGTACGTGATCTCGTAAGCGACCAAATAGAAATGGGCGGGCTGCATGCCCGCCCATTTCTTCAGAAACTGGCTCCCGAACCCTGCCTAGCGCAACATCCTCGCCGATTCCGGCTGCGGCGATGTGTTGGGCGGCTGCGCGGGAAGCGGTGCTCCCTCGCGCACCATCTGGCCTCCGCTCAACAGCCGGTACTTCTGTCCGCGCCACCGAATCGTCCTGCCGCCCACGAAACTCCACGCCCAGAGCGCGAAGCCCAGCAGGTCGCGGAGCGGGTAGAGCCAGCAATAACGCAGCGATTCGCGGTCGCGCACCACGCCCCATCCCACCACCAGCGCCTGGACGATGCGGTTGGCAATGCCCAAAGCCAGCATTGCGACGCCTAACCCGACATGCCCACCCAACACGCCCGCCACGCAACCCAGCACTCCAAACGGCACCGCAAAGGTCATGCCGGTACCGACATGTCCCAGCGGGCGCGAGCAGCGCGTGCTCTTCATCCAGCGCGCCTGGTGCAGCAGTGAACTCCGCATCGAGGTGTTCAGCACTACGTGATCGACCACGTGCTGCGACAGCACCACCTCCATGCCCTTCTCGGCGATGAATTGCCCCAGTACGTAATCGTCGGAACAGTAATCGGCCAGCGCTCCCATGCCACCGATCTTTGCCAGCGCATCCTTGCGCGTCGCCATCGTCGGCCCGAGCGCGAACTTCATGCCTTCCAGCATGTCGGCGACGAGAACACCCGAAGTCATCTCCACCGACATGCCCATCGCTTCCAGCCTCGACCAAAGCCCGCCGGTCGGCACGCCGCGATACAGGCACGTCACCAGCCCCACCGCCGGGTCGAGCAGCGGATGAATGACCGACTGAATGTAGTTCGGTTCGACGTGTACGTCGCTATCGCTGATGATGAGGAATTCGTATTCGGTCTTCGCGACCATCTTCGTCATGGCGCAGACCTTCGCGTTCGGACGGTCCGGCTCGCCGGCCAGGACCACCGCCACCGAGACCCACGAGTACTCGCGCCGCAACTCGTTCACCACGCGTAACGCGGGATCGCTGGCATTACGCGCGCCAAAAATGATTTCAAACTTGGGATAGCGAAGCCGGAAGAAGCTTTCGAGATTTTCGCGCAGGCGGGGTTCGTCACCGTAAAGCGGCTTGAGCAGGCTGACCCCGGGCCAGGAATTGATCTCCGGCACAGCGCGCTTCGAGCCCGTGAAGCGGCCCGCGGCTAGCAGCACCAGGCCCAGATAAATTCCCGATCCCGTTAATCCAGCAACTGCCACCCACATCAGCGCCGTCAGCATGCCTCTGCGCCCCCGTACAAATTGGCTAATTTTGACTTAACCAGTTCTAAACCGTCTCACCCCGGGAAGTTGTAAATAATCGTGAAAAAAGGTGACGGTTAGAGTACCGGGCGGTGTGTCCCGAATTGAGAAGACAAAATTGGACTTTCGCTTCGCGAATGTCGGCGACGCGAGCGGCTGGCCCGTCACCGAAATGGATATTGCTCTACGCGGGTTTTGCGGCTAAAACATGATTGCACCAAAACTGGAGCGACTGATGGCAACCAAGAAGAGCGCACCTGCGAAGAAGACGGCCGCGAAAAGAATCGCTGTCAAGAAAAGCCCGCCGCGCAAACCTGCAGCGAAGTCTACCCGAAAGGCGGTTTCCAAGAGCAAGTCTGGGGGCGCGTTGCACAACGTCGCGCGCTCCATTGGCTCGACTCTTGGCTCGCTCGCCAAGAAAACGAGCAAGGCCGTCGCAGCCGCCAAGCATGCCCTGCCCGGGCCCCTCAACCCGGACCGCGGCGATTCCTGAGAATTCCTTGCACACGAAAAAGGCGGACTCTGCATTGCGCAAAGCCCGCCTTTACTGACTCCCGGCGACTGGCTACTTCCCCGCCGGCGGTTGGTACGTCGCGATCTGGTCTGCGATCTTTGCCTTGTCGCCTACCACCACGATGGTCATTTTGTTGATGTCCAGGTACTTCCTGGCCTGCGCCTGCACCTGTTCGGTGGTGACGGCGTTTACTTTCTGGACGAATGTTTGCAGGTACTCCGGCCCCAGTCCATGCAGGTCGGCGAAGCTGAGCTGCCCGATGATCCCCTGCCGCGTCGAGTTCTGCAGCACGAAGATCCCCGACATGTACGCTTGGATTCCCTTTAATTCATCGGTGGTCGGGGGCTCCTTCTGCAGCCGCTCGATCTCGTAGAAAATTTCCTTCAGCGAAGGTCCGGTCACCGCCGTCGTGACGTCGGCAAACTCCGTCCACGTAGCCGTGCGGTAATGGGTATCAATCGCCGAAAAGGGAGAGTAGGTATAGCCCTTCTGCTCACGGATATTGCTGGTAATACGCGAACCGAACGAGCCGCCCAGGATCGAGTCCATCACTCGCAGCGGGATGTAATCCGGGCTGCTCGGGTCCGCTACCGGCAGCCCGACAATCACCGTGGACTGCACCGCTCCGGGCTTCTCCACCAGTTCCAGCCGCCGTTGTGCCACTACTTTCGGGACATCCGTCACTGGATCTGCTCCTTTTTTCCACCCGGCGAACGCATCGCTGATCGCCTTCTTCATTGCCGTTTCGTCGAATTGCCCGACCACGTACAGATGCGTGCGCGCGGCGCCGAACTGCTCTTCGTAGAACTTGCGCGCCGATTCCGCGGTGAACGTATTGATCATCTCCGCTGTCGGAAAAAATCGTCCGTAAGCATGATTGGGATAGGTGACCTCCGCGAACCGCGCTTGTGCAAGCATCTGGGGCTGCGACTTCTGCACACTTAACTGTCGCTGCAAGTCGTTCTTCAGCCGCGCCGCCTGCGCTTCCGGGAACGCGGGATGCTGCAGCACGTCGGCCAGCAGCGCCACCGCTTTCGGCCCGAATTCGGCCAGCACGTCGAGCGTGCCGCGCGATTCGTCCAGCGCCACGCCGATCGACAGTGCGCGCGCGCCCATGCTCGCCGCATCCTTCGCGATCTGCTCCGCGTTGCGCGTGCTGCTGCCTTCCTTCATCAGGTTGCCCGTGAAATCCGACAGCCAGACTTGGTCGGCGGGATCGTTCAGGTTGCCGACCCGCATCACCGCCTGGATCGTCACCTTGGGCACCGATCCGTATTTCAGCATCGTGACTTTTAAACCGTTTGCCAGCGTGTAGGTCTGCGGTGTCGGCACGTGGAACGCTTTGGGCGGCCCGCCTTCGGGCGGCAGTTTTTTTTGTGCCGCGGCGGGGAAGCTCACCGCCGCAAGTAATGAAAGGACGATAAATATTTTCTTCATCATGAGCGTCTCCTCCGCCTCAGAATCCCGCCTTGGGTGCGTCTTTGGGTTTTACCTGCAAGTCGAGCACCGTCCGGTTCCCCGTCCGCAGGTACTCCTGCGCCGTCTTCTGCAGCAACTCCGGCGTTACGTTGCGAAGTTCCCGTTCCAGCGAATTAATGCGCGCGGGATTGTCGTCGAAGAGCGCGAAGCTGGCCAGCAGGTCGGCGCGGCCGAATCCGCTGAACTGCACCATGTTGTCGTAGAAACCGGAACGCCACTTCACAATCGCGCGGTCCACGTCGGCCTGTGACAGCGGCTTGGTACGCACTTGCTCAATGACGGAATCGAACGCCGACAGGATCTGGTCGGGCGTGGTCTTCGGGTCGTGAATCAACGACACGATCCACAGCATCGGGCCGTTGTAGTTGAACATGTTGCCCAGCATGTTGATTCCGCCGCCGACTCCGCCCGCGTACCCGCGCTTCTGCACCAGTTCCTGGCGCAGCAGGCTGTCGTCGCCCTGCAGCAGGATCTGGTCGAGGATGCCCATCGCGTAGAACTCCGGCGTGTTGCGTTCGGGCATGTGATACCCGATGGCCAGCGCTGGACGCTGCGCCAGCGCGTCCACCTTCGACACGCGCTTCTCCTGTTCCTGGCGCGGTTCGGCCAGGTCGGGCTGCTGGGGCTGCTCCGCCTTCGGGATCGCCGCAAAATATTTCTGGATCCACGCCTTTGCCTGCACCGGATCGAAATCCCCCACCACCGATAGCGCCGCATTGTTGGGCGCGTAGTAGGTCTTGAAGAACTTCTGTACGTCTTCCAGCTTGGCGGCCTCGATGTCCTTCAGGTCGCCGTAGAAGTTGTGCGCGTTGTACCAGTTCGTGTTCGCGTACTGCGGCATGTCGAGCCACGGGAACCCCCCGTACGGCGCGTTCAGCACGTTGACCTTCACTTCGTTGCCGACCACGCCCTGCTGGTTCTTCAGATTGTCTTCCGTGATCGCCAGGCCCGTCATGCGGTCCGCTTCCGCCCACAGCGCGGTCTCCAGTTTGTTCGACGGCAGGACTTCGAAATAGTTGGTGAAGTCGAAGCGGGTGGATCCGTTCAGGATGCCGCCATTCTTCTGTACCAGCTTGATGAATTCCATCTTGCCCAGGTTTTGCGAGCCCTGGAACATCATGTGTTCGAAGAGGTGCGCAAAGCCGGTGCGGTCGCGCGGTTCCACACGAAAGCCGATGCGGTAGTACACTGCGACGGCCACGGTGGGCGCCGAGTGATCGGGCGACAGCGCGACGCGCAGGCCGTTGGGTAGCTTGTAATACTCGACGGGAACGCTGAACGACGCCCCGGCGCGCGTCGCGGACCCCATACCGCCGGCGGTTTTTGCGGTCGCGCTCTTTTGCGGCGCGGCAGCTTTTTTCTGCTGCGCGCCCAGCGGAGCGGCAGCCAGCGCAAGCGCTAGCGACGCCGTTATTGTTCGAGCGGCAAAGCTCATAGTGCCTCCGTAGATTTGGTGGAAAGAAGAACCAAACACCCTAGCCGCTCGCTCGCCGATTGCGCAAGCGAAAAGCTGGGGTTCTTCCATCAGCGGACGAATTCCACTGCCATTGGTGAGCAGAGTTATTCCTGCCTGGCTATTCCGGCCAACGACCGGGTGTGCGATTCCGGGCACTGCCATCCCACCCCTGAACATTGGGTCCCAAATAGGGCCTCACACACCCATAATCTCAGCTATCGAATCAGCGCTTTAGCCGTCTCCGCCTGCCTCGCAACGGCGGGCCGTAGTTACCACCTAGATATTGTTACGATTGTTATTACTCGCTAGTTTTTGTGTCGCCCTTGTGGAATCAACAAACTAAGCCCGGGTAACCCGGGCCTTCGAACTGAGCGTAGCGGTTATTAACTAGTAACAAAGTCGACTTCACGACCAACAAGTCGATAGGCCTACTGCCCAACTCGAAGACCTCTGGCTGATAAGGAGTTGTCTGGTCGACAGCTCTCCCTCCGCTAACGCGAGCGGTACATCCATGCTCTCGCTGCGGAGGGGGAGAGTCAAGCGATTTGGTCACAGATTCGCGTGACGTGATTTCAATATGGGAATGTACGGGCGCACGGTTGTGGGTTTGTCCATAACTTGTGATAAGTGCTGTTATCGACAGTCATGCCGCTTTTACCGCAGAATGTCGGCTATCACAAATGGATATAGCTATTATGTGAATGGATGCCTTACACGAAATGATGGCACCTAGGATATGGCGCAGGTGTTTGGTTATTGTTCTGCTCTCAGTGTGCGTCCTTGGTGCCTGTGGCGCATACGTCAGGATGGGCACGACCGTAATAGCAGATTCTGTTTCCCCAGACGGGAAATGGGATGCCGTTCTCTTGGTGCGTAACGGCGGAGCGATGACGGGCTACTCTACCGCGATCTCAATAACGAGAGCCAATTGGGTTGCCCGTCAATTGGCGCTGTTCGCGTTGTACCGACCTGTACACGTTTTTGTGGCAGACGACAATGACGGGCAAGTCGTTTCCGGCAGTCAGGGCCAAATAGATGTGAAGGTGCGGTGGGCGTCAACCACTGAGCTTGTTGTTGCTTGCCCAGCAAGGGCTCGGGTTGCTAGAGCAGATTCCAAGTTCCAATCTGTCAACATTCGATACGTCCCGTCTACGTGACTGCCTCGCAGACCCGTCACTGTAATGTGACCCGAAGGTCATATTCACGGGGCGCTCCCGTGTCGATGACTGTCGATAAATCCCCTTATCGTAAGCGTGCGCTTTTTGTTCGCCGCTAGTAGCCGAACTGGCGATAAATCCACTTATCACAAGTTAGGCCGGGACAATCGGTTTCGGGCGCCCCTGCGTGACTGCCTGGGGGGAACGAGCCCGTCCCTTCGGGATGCTACACTCCCGCCCATGCGCGCCATGGTCCTTGACAAGCCGCGCCCGGTCGAAGACTCACCGCTCGAACTCCGCGAACTCCCGCTCCCCACGCCCGCTCCCGGACAAGTCCGCATCCGCGTTCGCGCCTGCGGCCTCTGCCACACCGACCTCCACACCGTCGAAGGCGACCTCGCGCTGCCCAAGTTGCCCATCACTCCCGGCCACCAGGTCGTCGGCATCGTGGATGCACTCGGCAAGGACGTCCGCAGCGTGAAAGAGGGCGACCGCGTCAGCGTTCCCTGGCTCTACTCCACCGACGGAACTTGCGACTTTTGTCGCCGCAGCGCGGAGAACCTGTGCGACAACGCGCGTTTCACCGGACTGCACACCGATGGCGGCTACGCCGAGGCCATGCTTGTTGCCGAAGACTCCTGCTACCCGATTCCCGACGCCTTCGACGACGCGCACGCCGCGCCCCTGCTCTGCGCCGGCGTCATCGGCTACCGCTCGCTTCGCCTGAGTAGTGCAAAGCGTGGCGACCGCCTCGCGCTCTACGGCTTCGGCGCCTCCGCCCACATCGTTCTTCAGATGGCGCGCCACATGGGCTGCGAGGTTTATGTAATGACGCGCACGCCCGCGCATCGCGAACTGGCATTAACACTGGGTGCGGTCTGGGCCGGCGCTGCGGATGAAATGCCTCCCGCTCCCGCCGATGCCGCCATCATCTTCGCTCCCGCCGGATCGCTGGTGCCCGACGCGCTGCGCAACCTGCGCAAGGGTGGAACGCTGGCGCTGGCGGGCATCACCATGTCGCAAATTCCGCCGCTCGATTATTCCCTGCTCTATCACGAGCGCGTCGTTCGCAGCGTCGCCAACAGCACCCGTGACGATGTCCGAGATTGTCTCCGCCTGGCCGCCGAAGTCCCCGTCCGCACCGAAGTCGAACTCTTCCCACTGGAACAGGCGAACCAGGCGCTCTCGGCCCTCAAGCACAGCCGCATCCGCGGCGCCGGTGTGCTGGAGATCTTCACGTGAAGACCGAAATCGACCATTCTGTCGTCCGCTGCGCGGACTCGACCTTCCGTCTGCGCTTCACCCACGGCTTACGCCGTGGGCTAGGTTCTGCCGCGCGCTGTGCGCGCTCACTTGGTTCTATGAAGCGACTTTACGCACTACTGCTACTCGTCGTTCTGCTCCCATGCACGCTCTTTGCGCAAGAGAAGGACCGCAACTGGTACAAGCACGCCGTCTTCTACGAGATCTACCCGCGCAGCTTTGCCGATTCCAACAACGACGGCCTCGGCGACCTCAACGGCATCACCGCGCACCTCGATTACCTCAAGCGCCTCGGCGTGGACGCCATCTGGATTACGCCCTGCTTTCCCTCGCCGCAGGTGGACTTCGGCTACGACGTCTCCGACTACGAATCCATCGACCCCGCCTACGGCACTTTGGCCGACTTCGACCGGCTGGTCGCCGAAGCCCGCAAGCGCAACATCCGCGTCGTACTCGATTTCGTGCTTAACCACACTTCCGACCGCCACGCCTGGTTCCAGGAGTCGCGTTCCTCGCGCACCTCGGCCAAGCGCGATTGGTATATATGGCGCGATGGCGCCGCTCCCGGCCAGCCGCCCAACAACTGGGGCTCCGTATTCGGCGGCTCGGCGTGGCAACTCGATTCCTCGACCGGCCAGTACTATCTCCACCAGTTTTACCCCGAGCAACCCGACCTCAATTGGCGCTACCCCGAAGTCGAAGACGCGATGATGGAGGTGGCGCGCTTCTGGTTCAAACGCGGCGTCGCCGGGTTCCGCCTCGACGCGGTGGACCGCATCTACGAAGACCCGGACCTGCGCGACAATCCTGTCAAGGTCGATCCCGACGGTTCGGAAACGCTGGTCGAGACCTACACCACGAACTTGCCGGAGTTGCACAACGTCCTGCGCCACCTGCGCACCGTCGCCGACGAATACGGCGCCGTTCTCGTCGGCGAAACCTGGACCTCCAGCGTCGAGGAACTCCAGCGCTACTACAACTCCTTGCAGATGCCGATGAATTTCGTATTCACGATGGTCAACCGTCCCTCGGCGCCCGAATTCCGCAAACAGATTCACGATGCCGAGCGCGGCCTGGGCTGGCCCGTATACCTGTTCAGCAATCACGACATCACCCGCCACTACGACCGCTACGGCGACCGTGCGTACAACGACCAGATCGCCAAGGCCCTCGCCGCGCTCTACCTCACCCTGCGCGGTACGCCCATCCTCTATTACGGCGAAGAAATCGGCATGACGAACAACGATCCGGCGCGCGTGCAGGACGTGAAGGACCCGATCGGCCGCCGCTTCTGGCCGCACAATAAAGGACGCGATGGCGAGCGCACCCCGATGCAGTGGACCGCCGGCGCGAACGGCGGCTTCAGCCAGACCGCGCCCTGGCTCCCGGTGCCTGACTCGGCCCGCACCCACAACGTCGCTGCGGAAGAAAAAGATGAGCGCTCGATCCTGCGCTTCTACCGGCGCCTTCTTGAACTGCGCCACACGAACGAGCAATTGCGCGAGGGAAACTACGTTGCGCTGAACGAGAACGATGCCAATGTCCTCGCTTATCTGCGCACGTACAAAGGAAAGGCGGTTCTGGTGGCCATCAATATGTCTGCCGTGCCGCGAAAGATTGCACTCGACTTGCGGCAGCACAGTTTCGGCGCCAAGGCGAAAACACTGCTCGCGACTGAAGCTCAGCCGGACAGCGTTCGTTTGTCCGAGATTTCCCTTGCGCCCTTCGGTGTCTACATCGGGGAAGTGAAGTAGAGCTCCCGGTTGTGTCAACTGACGACCGAAGACGGTAGTGGGTCAGTTTGAAATCTGAACTTTCCTCTTACTGTCTTGTGATTGTCACAACACTCCCGTCGCGAAGGTCGTAGACGCGGACCGTCCCACCAGCGTCTTCAAAAATGACGTCTGCGCCAACGCCGCCCTTCACGCTCCCCCATGTCTTCGGCACAGTCTTGTTCCCCTGCGCATGAACTGGAGCGACGAACCAGGTAGCTGTAACCACGACCGCGAAAATTACTCCTGCAGCGAAAGCTGCAATGAGCCCGTACAGTCTGGACTTAATCATTCTGGTTTCTCCATCCTAAAGAAGGTTGACGATTTCCTCGATGCTCCAGACGTGATCCGCGATTCCAGCTTCCATCGCGGGAGTGACGCGTAGCGTCTGATGCACGCGGCAGAAATTGTAGTGCATATAATGAATGGCGATAGAGGCGATATGATTCTCAATCTTTTTGGAGTGCGCGTTGGTCAGGCGAGTGAATCGCCGCATGTGCATTCTCATGGTCAAGTTCTGCCGCTCGATGTAGCTGGTCGAAATGTGCTTGGGATCGGGACGCCCAGTGACACCTAAATCCGGCGTGAAAACGCCGATTTCAGGACTCGAGCGGTTTCAGTTTGCTGACCTTGGCGAGTATCTTCTCTGCGAGCCCTTCTAACATTGGTGAGGGTCGGAGCCTGAGCACAGGCCGATTGTGTGGCCGGGTTAGTTCGCCCGGTATCAGAAATAATTTGTGGCGGAGCTTTTGCAGTGTGAGAGATTGCCAGGACTCGTCGAGACAGCTCCACTGAAACGCAGTGACCAGGTTGTAGGCGAGCCGGACGATTTCCAGGTACAGTGCATTGGCGGCGAACGAGGCGGTGGGGATTTTGTGCAAGGCGAAGTCTTCACGCAGTTCACGGATCCGTCGTTCCATCCCGGCGCGTCCGTCGTAAAAATGCCAGATCCCGGCGGGAGTCAGCGGTAGATTGGTGACCCAGGCACGATAGATGTAGCGCCCCATCGCAAACAGGGTCGTCTCCGCTTCCTGTTCTTCAATGAAACGTCGCGCAACCACGAAACGACGGGCTTTTTTCCACCCTTGGGGAGCATGCTCGAACTCCGCCATCTCCCAATTACGGTTCACGGATTCATACGACAAGGCCGGCAGTAAGCGTTTAAATGCCGTGGTCAGACGAGCGACCACGGCGTATTGCGCAGGTCGAGCTTCCAGGGCGACAAACACAGGATCAAAACCGAAGCCGGCATCGGCTCGAACTCGCACTTCGCGAATGTCGGGAGATACGTTGGCGAAGCAGGTGTCGAGTACCTCCAGGCTGCCGTCCCAGGTCCCGGCATTCCCTGGGCGGAGCTCGGCATCCCAGAGATAGGACGAGTTCGCTTCGATGCACAGCAAGGGATCGTAAGACCGCTTGCCGCGGTAACGGCGATGGTAACCAACCGCGGCGTCCTGCTGCTTGCCGAATACCGTGACCACGGTGCTGTCCAGATCGAAAATCAATCGGGATCGATGATGGGGTAAGTGAATGAAAGTGTGCAGCAGTCGGTCGTTGACGCGGTGTAACTGTCCCCAGAAGGAGTCAGAGGCCTGGAGTAAGAACCGGCGCAAAGTTTGCGGATCGGGAAAGCTTTGTAGACCGGTGAGATATTGGAAGGTGCCATTGAAACGCAGGAATGATGTGGTCTCCAAGCGATCCAGCCCCAGAACAATGGGGTAGATCAGGGCCAGTAGGATCTGGGATAGGTGGTAGCGGTTGTTGCGCCTGGGGTAGGTCAAATGCCTGGCCAGGAAATGGCGGAACTGCAGCACTCGTAGAAATTCATGAAAGAAGAAAACTCCACCGAAGTGCGTTAGACCCGCATGATCGCAGGAGAGTTTGATATTTCGAGGAGAATACTGCATTCGGCCAATTCCTAACCTGAGGTCAC
>Ga0207926_1001406_pt1 | contig 11149 bp, 13 predicted proteins | sample NGESurdeep072012_8_FD_184454 | JGI IMG/M metagenome (GOLD analysis project Ga0207926, IMG submission 184454) | Arctic peat soil microbial communities from Barrow, Alaska - NGEE Surface sample 210-1 deep-072012 (SPAdes) | ecosystem: Environmental > Terrestrial > Soil > Wetlands > Peat ...
GGCCTTGAGCTCGGTGCTCATCTTGAGAATTCGCGAGCCCTTGTCGGTCCACACTCCCGCCGACAATCCATACATGGTGTTGTTCGCCTTCTCCACCGCCTCCCCGAGCGTGCGGAAGGTCAGCACCGAAAGCACCGGCCCGAAGATCTCCTCCTGCGCAATGCGATGGCTTTGTGTCACCCCGGTGAACACGGTCGGTTTGAACCAATAGCCCGCGCCCGGCAGACGGCACGACGACGACTGATACATCTCCGCCCCCTGGGCCACACCCGACTCGACAAGCTCCGTGATCTTTTCGAGCTGCGCCAGCGAATTGATCGCGCCGATGTCCGAGTTCTTGTCGAGGGGATTACCAACGCGCAGAACGCCGATGCGGTCCTTGAGCTTGCGCACGAACACCTCGTAAATGGACTCCTGCACAAGCAGCCGGCTCCCCGCGCAACACACATGGCCCTGGTTGAAGAAGATCCCGTTCACCACTCCTTCAACCGCCTGGTCAAGTGGCGAATCGTCGAACACGATATTTGCCGCCTTCCCGCCCAGCTCCATCGTCATCTTCTTGTCGGTGCCCGCCACCTGACGCATGATGCGCTTGCCAACTTCGGTGGATCCGGTGAAAGCCACCTTCGACGCGATGGGATGCCCCATCACCCACGCACCAGTCTCCCCCGCGCCGCTCACGATGTTCACCACTCCCGGCGGAAGATCCGCCTCCTGCAACAGCTCGGCAAACTTGAACGCCGTCACCGACGTCGTTTCGGCCGGCTTCAACACCACGCAATTCCCCGTCGCCAGAGCCGGCGCAATCTTCCACGCGAGCATCAGCAGCGGAAAATTCCACGGGATCACCTGGCCAACGACGCCCAGGGGCAGCGCCTGCCGCCCGGGAATTCCATACTCGAGTTTGTCCGCCCAGCCGGCGTGATAAAAGAAATGCGCCGCCGCCATCGGAAGGTCGAAGTCCCGCGACTCCTTGATTGGCTTTCCGCCATCCATCGTCTCCGCCACTGCAAACTCGCGGGCGCGATCCTGAATGAGACGCGCAATTCGATAGATGTACTTCCCGCGCTCCTGGCCCGGCATCTTCCGCCACACCGAGTCGAACGCGCGCTGCGCCGCCTGATACGCCGCATCGACGTCCTCGGCGTTCGCAATCGCGATGCTCGAAAGAACCTTCTCCGTCGCGGGATTGATCGAATTGAAATACTTGCCCGACCGCGGTGCGACGAACTTTCCGCCGATGAACAGCTCGTACCGCGGCTTTATCTTCGGATCCGCCGTCTCGGGAGCGGGATCGTATTCCCAAAGATCGCCGAAGATGAGCTGCGGAATTGAGCTGCCGCGCCCCGATGCATTAGCGGCTGGCTGAGAGCGCGCTTTGGTTTTTGTTATGGCCATCGTCAGTAGCTCTCCGCCGCCTCGGTGAAATAATACGGCGCCTGGTAGGCCCCGGTCTTCTGCTTCTCGATCTGCCGCAGGAGATCGTTGAGCAGCGAGCTCGCGCCAAAACGATAGCGGCTCGAGTTGAGCCACGCATCGCCCAGCGTCTCCTTTACCGCAACGAGATAGTGCAGCGCCTGCTTGGCGGTCTTGATTCCACCCGCCGGCTTCATTCCAATCGCCATGCCCGTCGCCAGATAGTGATCGCGAATTGCCTCCAGCATCACCTGCGTGTTGGCGAGTGTCGCCGAGCCGGAGGCCTTGCCGGTGCTGGTCTTGATGAAGTCGCCCTCGCGGATGACACGCATCGCAATGAACGACGCCGCACGGATGTTGTCGAAGCTCTCCAGCTCGCTCACCTCGAGAATCACCTTGAGCGTCGCATCGCCGGCCGCTTCGACAACGGACGCGATCTCGTCCTGCACGCCGTCGAAGTCACCGGAGAGGAAAAGACCGCGATTGATCACCATGTCTACTTCGTCGGCGCCGTCCGCCACCGCCTGCCTCACTTCCGCGAGCTTGAGCCGCAGCGGACTCTGCCCCGAGGGAAATCCCGTCGCCACCGACGCAACCTTGATAGGCGTGTCGGCCAGCCACTTGCGCGCGAACTTCACCAGGAACGGGTAAATGCACACCGCCGCAACGTGCGGGACATCAGGGTCGTCGCTGGGGTGCCGCGCCTTCTGGCACAGCGAGCGTACCTTGCCAGGAGTGTCCTTGCCTTCGAGCGTCGTCAAATCCACCATTGACACTGCGGTGGTGAGACCCCAAAGCTTGGACTGCTTTTTGATGCTGCGGGTGGTAAACTTCGCCACGCGCTCGTCTATGCCGACCTGATCCACAGAGCCGGTTTCGTCGAGCAGCCGCTTGAACGCGGAACGTTGAGACGTTGACATCGTGTTTCTAATATCGTGGTGGGTGGTAGCCGTCGCTACTGCTCTTCACCGCGCCCCGTAACGATCAGGTTGCCGAATGGAAGCTGAACGTCATTACGCCGTGCTTTTCGACCTCGATGGGACTCTCATTGATTCCATCGGCCTCCTGCTGCGATCCGTCAGGCACACCTTCGAGGGTCGCGAGGATCGGGCTCCGACCGAGGAGGAATGGATTGCCGGAATCGGGACTCCGCTGGCCGAACAGCTCCGTCCCTTCGTTGAATCGGACGAAGACGCCGAGGAGCTGGTCACCCGTTACCGCACGTATCAGCGGACGCATCACGACAGGCTGACGACGCCTTATGACGGCGTCCTCGATACGCTCGAGCAGCTCTACAACTGGGGCCACCCGATGGGTGTGGTAACCAGCAAGAGCAACGAGATGATGGAGCGCGGTCTCAAGCACACGGGGATCGACGTCTACATGAAGACGATGATCGGGTGTGACTCGTCCTCGCTGCACAAGCCCGACCCATTTCCGGTGCGGCTGGCGCTGGAGGAGCTCGGGTACGACCCCCACGAGGCCGTGTTCGTCGGAGATTCTCCGCACGACATCGCGGCCGGGAACGCTGCCGGAGTGACGACGATTGCCGCGCTGTGGGGTCCGTTCACGCGGAATCAACTGGCCCCTTACAGGCCGACGCTCTACCTGGACACGATCACCGAGCTCCCGGCAATGGTCGAACGGCTTCAGGCCGGCGCCATCGTGGGCAGAACACCGCGACATGGAACAGCCTCGCTGAAGAAACCACGAAGGACAGAGTCGACCGACGGCTGAACTCTGACTCACCCTCGGCCAGACCCAACCGGTGGTTTCTGGTGTAGTATCACCCCGCGGCAATCACCCCCGCGCCCTAACGACCAATTCGGAGCCAAACTCAGATGGGAGTCTCATTTCCCGCCGGCGCCATCGTGCGCACCGGCGCCGAGCGGGCAACGCTCGTCCGGCGGACATATTCACTCGTCTTTGCCGGCGTTCTCGCGACAATCGCCAGCGCGACATTCGCCCTTTCGCAGCCCGCGCTCATGCAGGCCGTTGCCGTGCATCCATGGATATCCGTCGCCTGTTTCTTTGCGCCGCTCATTTTCGCTCAGCGGGCACGAAAAGTCTTTCCGGCGAATATTGGCTTCGTTCTGCTCTTCACCGTCGTCGCCGGCGTATACATCTCGCCCATTCTCTATTACTACGGCCGCTCTCAGCCCGGCCTGATCACTCAGGCGGCCACGCTCACCATCGGCGCTTTCGGCATTCTCACCGCGTACGCGTTCGTCTCCCGCCGCGATTTCAGCGCCTGGGGAAGCTTTTTCATGGTGGGGCTCTGGGTGCTCATCGGCACCATGCTGCTCAATCTCTACTTCCGCAACCCGGCAATGGATCTCTGGCTTGCCGGAATCACCGTGCTCGTTTTCAGCGGACTTCTGGTGTTCGACACCTGGCGCATACGCAACGTCTATGGGCCGGACGAGTACGTCGCCGCCGCGGTGCGGATCTACCTCGACCTCCTCAATCTTTTCCTGGGACTCCTGCGAGTGCTCGGCGGACGCCGCAGCTGATCGGTCCTACGGTTTCTCCAGCACCGCGTCCATCGCCCGCGCCAGGTCGAGATCCTTCTGCGTGATTCCACCGGAATCATGAGTGCTCAATGAGCAGATGATCTTGGTGTAGCGAATGTCGATGTCGGGGTGGTGATTGGCGGCTTCCGCTGCCTCCGCCACCCTGCCGACGAAGCCAATTCCTTCGGGGAACGTCTTGAACTGATAGGTCTTCACAATTGCAGTGCCCCGCCGCGTCCACCCGCTGAGACTACCCAGCTCGCGCTGAATGGCGATGTCCGACAGGACCTCGGTCATCTCTCGTGTCCCTCTAATGAAGGTGATTCGCCTGCCCGCCGCGCCTCGGCCACAACATACCTGCATCGCTCGCGCCGCGTGAATGCTTCGGGTTATATTCGGGCATGGGTAGGAAGCGAAAACGGTCGCCACGACGGCGATTCGACCAGACGGCGCTATTCGGTGAAGCGTTCGAGCGCGAACAGCGACTTCTCCCAGTCGTAGGAATCCAGAAAGACATCAGCTATTACGGGGCTCCGGCAAAGAGCGTCCTCAATGGGCCCGACACCACGGGAATGGGCTACTGGTCAGTCAATCCCTATGTCGGCTGCGCTTTCGGATGCGCCTACTGCTACGCCCGCTACGCCCACCGGTTCGTGATGGAGCGGGCCGCCACCGATGACAGAATGGGCACGGCACTGGGTCAGGCATTTCAGAATCTCCCGCCCTGGCTCGCGTTCGAACGAAACATTTTCATCAAGCACAACGCTCCCGAAGTGCTGAGCCGCACGCTACGCTATGGGAGCGACAAGCACCTCGCTCTCCTCAAGGGAGAGGCAATCGTCATCAGCACCGCCACCGATCCGTATCAACCCGCGGAAAGGAGATTCCGCGTCACGCGGCGGATTCTGGAAGTCCTCGCCGAGCACCCGGGGCTGAGGGTGGTGATTATCACGAAGAGCCCGCTCATCACCCGCGACACTGATGTGCTGTCGAGAATCGCGAGAATATCGGAGCTGAGCGTGCACATCTCGCTGATCACTCTCAATCGCGAGCTTGCGCGCCGGCTGGAGCCCCGCTCTCCCACTCCCGACGCGCGACTGCGCGCGCTGGCTCGACTGCGCGAGGCCGGCATCGACACAGGCATCAACTGCATGCCGGTGCTTCCCGGCATCACCGACAATCCATCCGACCTGGAGGCGCTCGTAAAGCGGGTTTCCGAAGCCGGCGCGACGCACGTCGGCGCGTGCGCTCTGAGACTCCAGCCGGCGGCAAGAAAACGCTACCTGCCATTCATCGAGGAGCAGTTTCCTCACCTCGCGGAGCGATACCGTAACACGTACGCCAACGGCTATCAGGCGGGGGACAAGTACCGAGCAGGACTGGCAGCATTCTTCGACAAGCTCTGCGCGAAGTACGGGTTACCGACCCGGTCGAGGGTCGAAGACGACGAAGGGGACGAGGCGCACGACATGCGCCCCGCCCCCTCAGAGCAGTTGTGGCTGCCGCTCTAGTTCTTCTTCGTCGAGTCGCTCTTCATCATCGAGTCGTGCTTCATCTTCATCGCGCCCGTCATCTTCATGCCGGGCTTCATCTTTATGCCAGCCTTCATCATCGAGTCGTGTTTCATCTTCATCTCGCCCGTCATTTTCATCGGGGCGCCCTTCATTTCAGCCTTCTCGGCACCGGGGCTCTCCTTGCCCTCTTCTGACATCTTCATGCCTTCCATTTTCATGCCGCCCATGTCATCGCCCTTCGCTGCAGGGGCCGCGGGTGGAGTGTCGCCGGCGCTGAAGCCGATGTTCATCGCAGCGAGCAGCTCCTTGGCGTTGGTGCTTGTGTTGTATTTCTTGGCGCAGGTGCGGATTGCTTTCTTCGTTGCGGCATCCCACTCGCCCGCCGCGCGCTGATTGCCGCACCCCTGGTCACGCATCTCCTGTTGCAGGGCCAGCAGCTCCACCTTCGTCAGACCACCACGAGTCTGGGCGCTGAGTGCAAACACCGGCAACACGAGCATGCCCGCAGCGAAGGCAATTGTTTTTCTGATCATGGTTCCCCTGTCTCCTTGGTGATCTGGTACGGTACATCGGTAAGAAAGCATGGAATGTGTGCGTCGGTACACTGAAATGATAGGAGCCCAGGAACGACGGAAGGGACGCGCCCGATATGGACGCGCCCCCTCCGGCATGTGGACCACGGGACGGGTCTTAGTCCGTGGTGCCAGGCGGCGGGCTGGCTACCCCGACATCGGCAGCGCTGTACCCAATGTCCATTGCAACAAGGACTGCCGGCGCTTTGGCGGCGACTTTAAGCTGCTTGGCGCAGGTGGCCACCGCACGGCGTGTGGCGCCGTCGAATACTCCCGTAACGCTGGCGTTCCCGCAGCTCCGGTCTCTCAACTCCTGCTGGAGAGCCAGGAACTGTACGCCGGTAAGGCCGGCGGCGCCTTTGGACGTGGGGCACCCTCGCGGGCAATCCGTGGTGAGTGAGGTGGTCTTGCGAGCGGCTTTAGGAGCGGCTTTTGGAGCGGTTGTAGGAGCGGCTGTAGTGTCCTTTCCCTGCGCGTGTGCGATCGCCGGGAGCATTACGAAACCGGCCGCAACAACGAGAATCCTGAGCTTCATTGTTTCCTCCTCAAGGTGAGCCGACAGTCTCAACAGAATGAGTGATCAGTGCAAACAACAGGCCGTCAGCGGCAAACAAAAGTTGCACGGGGGCAGCGCAAAGCGCGAACGGCCGATTGCCTACCGCCCAAAGAACATCGCGCCGAAAAGCGCGCCAACGGCCAGCAGGGCTGCTCCGACAAGAATCGCCGTCGAAACCCTCAATTTGAGGGATCCTGACTTGTCGGGCATCGCGAATCCAGCGACTCCGGAGCTGGGCGGCTCGTCCGGCAGGGAGCTCAGAATCTTCTGCTGGACGTGAATCGGAGTCGAGCGGCGTCGCAGCCGCTCGGTTTCGCTGTTGATGCGGGTCCACAGCTCCGCCGTCTCCTGTTCGTCAGGATTGAGGAGCCGGTCCTTTTCCTGCTCACCGTCGAGCCACGCCTGAACGGCCGGCGTCGCCGGAGGCGTCTTGCGGTGGGGCTTTTTTTCGGGCTGGTCCGGGCCCGGATTGTCTGCAGTCATGCGTACTTCTCCTCGAGCAGTGCCTGAAGAGCTTCGCGCGCCCGGTGGACACGCATCTTGAGCGCGCCAACGGTTGTCTCCAGCAGAATCGCCATCTCTTCGTACGACCGGCCCTCGACGTGCTTCATCACAAATGCCTCGCGAAGTGACGCGGGAAGGCGGTAGAGAGCGCGGTCGAGATCCATCCGCAGCTCGTTGCGATCCATCTCTTCTTCAGGCGTCGAGTACGCGGAGGGCTGATCGTCCTCGTCGTAGCTCAGGTGCGTGCGCCTGATGTTCTTCAGCCAGTCCTTGCACGAGTTCGCGACGATGCGGAACACCCACGCGTCGAACCGCCCGCGCACCTCTCCCAGATGCTGGTACGCCTTGATGAACGACGCCTGAAGAATATCCTCGGCGACGTCCGGACTTCCCGTCATTCCGAGGGCGTGCCGGTAGAGAGGGTCGCTGTAGCGCGAGATCAGGATGCCAAAAGCATCCTTGGAGCCGGCGAGCACCCGAGTGATGACTTCCTGATCCGCATCGACTTCATCGACGGGAAGATTCCCCGGTTCCATCGTGGTCACGACGCTAGTGTAATGCGTTCGGGGGCCGCGGGATAGACCTCAAGTCAACCTTTTGCCCGATCGAAAGCGCCCCAGCCGTCACGCCTGATGAGCTGGCCGTGCTCGTCGAGCGTGGGCGGAGGGAAGCGCACGGAACCGGGAATGCTGGGCGCAATGCCGGTGAGAGGCGACGCAGATACGGACGACAGCGCGTCGATCACCGACTTGACTACGCCGCATGGAACCCCTCTCGACTCGAGCAGCGAAACCCATTCGTGCGCGTCGCGCTCGAGAAGCCGCACCGCAATCGCGTCGATGATTCCTTTTCTCGCGCCAAGCCGCCCGGCGTTGGTGAGGAGCGTCGGGTCTCCGGCAAGATCGGGAAGATCGAGCGCATCGGCGCACGCCGCCCATTGGGCGTCCGTCCCGACGGCGATTATCATCGGCCGGTCGGCAGTGTGAAAGAGCTGATAGGGAACGAGATTCGGGTGCTGGTTTCCCCAGCGCTTCGCCTCCTGGCCAGTGACGAGCGAGTTCTGCGCGACATTGATCAACGCCGCTGTGGCACTGTGGGCCAGCGAGATGTGAATTCGCCGTTCGGTCGCAGACATCGCGCCTCGGCCGCGCATGGATCGCGAGGTGAGGGCGGCGAGAACCGCGATGGCGGCGTCCTTTCCGGCGATGATGTCGGCGAGGGCCACCCCAACGCGCATCGGCTCGCTCTTTGGCTCGCCAGTGATCGCCATCCATCCGCTCTCTGCCTGAACCACCAGATCGTAGCCGGCACGGTCACTCGCGGCACCGAAGCCGGTGATGGTGCACCAGATGAGATCGGGATGCTCGTCTAGCAGATGTTCGGGCACAATGCCCCGGCGCTCGAGAGTTCCCCGGCGGAAGTTGTCCACGACCACGTCCGCCTCACCGGCAAGCTGGAGTATCAACCTCCGATCGGTCTCGCGATTCAGGTCGGCGGCGACACTTTTCTTGTTTCGATTGACGGATAGATAGTAGGCGCTTTCGCCCCGTGGGTCGAAAGGCGGCCCCCAGCCTCGCGTCTCATCGCCACTTCCTGGCCTCTCTACCTTTATTACATCAGCGCCAAGATCGCCGAGTGTCATGGTGCAGAGCGGGCCGGCAAGCACGCGGGAGAGATCGAGCACCTTGGTTCCGTTTAGCACTTATGTCGCCTGGATATCATGATAGTGTGTTGATAATGGCGTAATACGCCACCAATTTCGATTATTTTAAGCGTCGGCGAATACCTCGCGGCCTACCTTATCCTTACTTGCTTTAGTGGCGGAAAATCATATACTTAGCGCCGTTCGGACCCCTGGTCGCCTCTCCGCGACCCCCCGAAACGCGATCGGGGTTTCAATTTTCGGCTGACATTTGTCGATCGCATACCTTTAGGAGCGTGTAATGGCTGAGAACGACAAACCGTCCGAGCCAACCACCCCAGCACTTTCAGGAACACCCGGAGTACCGGGAACGCCTGGCACCCCGATCCCTCCAAGGCGTAGCCCGGGTCACCGCGGCGCCGACGTCAAGGACACTGTCGCCGAAATGGCGGCAAAGGCGCATGAAATCAGCCTCGAGGCCGGAAGCAAGATGGCAGCCGCAATGAAGGATGTCATCAATGCCGCGGCCGGACTGACCGGATTCGTGATCGAGAGCGCCCGCGACCTTGTCCAGTATATGGTACGCCGGGGACAGATGACGCAGGAGGAAGCCGACAAGCTCATTCGCGAAGTTGAGGCGGCCGTGCCGAAACGGAAGCCGGCTCCCCCGCACGCTCCAGCCAAGCCGGCTCACGCCGCGCACGCCGCACCGCATTCGGCGGCGGCAGTAAAGAAGCCAGTCGCAGCGAAGCATCCGGCAAAAACTCCGGCGACGAAAGCGCATCCAAAGCCGGCTCCCAAAAAGGCGGCCGCAAAGCCCGCTCCGAAAAAAGCCGCCCCGAAAAAAGCCACCCCGAAAAAAGGCGCCCCCAAAAAAGCCGCTTCTAAAAAATCCGCTCCGAAAAAACCCGCCCCGAAAAAATCCGCGCCAAAGAGACCGGCAAAGAAGCCCGCGGGCGGCAAGGCCAAGCGGAGGTAGGCGCGGGTGTCCGCCGGGCGGGGCGCAGGTGCGTCCGGCCACCCGCGCGCTGATCCGGTAGCGCTGACCCAGGCGCTTGTCCGCATCGATTCACGCAATCCTTCACTCGTCCCCGGTGCACCGGGCGAGCTTGCGGTTGCGCGGCACCTTGCGCGTGTCATCAACGAATGGGGGTTTGCCGCCGAGCTCACCGACGCCGCTCCCGGCCGCCCTAATCTCGTCGCCCGATTTGGCGTGCCGGCCACGCCGGCGCTCATCTTCGCCGGTCATCTCGACACTGTCGGCACCGAGGGAATGACGCACGCTCCCCTCGACGCCGAGATTCACGATGGCCGCGTCTATGGCCGCGGCGCGGTGGACATGAAAGGCGGAGTTGCCGCGATGTGCGTCGCCGCGGCGCGCGCAGCCGACATTGTTGGATCGAGCGCCTCGCGCCAGATCATCGTCGCTCTCGCCGCGGACGAAGAGTATGCCAGCGTCGGCATGCGCGCCCTCGTCGCGGCGGGACTGGCTGCTGATGGGGCGATAATCACCGAGCCGACACGACTCGCCATCTGTCCCGCGCATCGTGGGTTTGTCTGGGTGGAGATTGAATTCGCCGGCCGCGCCGCGCACGGCAGCCGCTACGACATCGGGGTCGACGCCATTCGTCACGCCGCGCTCGTGCTTGCCGAGCTGGATGAGCTCGACCACTCGCATCTGCCGCTCAGGCTGCACCCGCTGCTTGGCCGCGGGTCGCTGCACGCATCCCATATCGAGGGCGGCATTGGCCTCACCACGTATCCCGACCGCTGCCTGGTGAAGATCGAGCGCCGGACTCTCCCCGGTGAAACCGCCCAGACGGCGATGGCCGAAGTGGAGGCCGCATGCGACCGCGTGCGCGCTCGGCGACCCGAGCTTCGCGCGCAGGTTAGATTGATAGAGTCGCAGTGGCCGAGTGACGTGAGCGTTCACGCGCCGGTGGTGGCAATGCTGCAGAACGCGCTGGTCGCGGAAGGCGAAAAGACCTCCATCGAAGGAATGAGCGCGTGGACGGACGCAGCAGTGCTGAACGGCGCGGGAATTCCGGCAATCTGCTTCGGGCCCGGTGATATCGGGCTCGCGCACGCCGCCGAAGAGTTCGTTCCAATCGACGAGATCGAGCGTGCGACTGCGGTGCTCACCCGTTTGGCGCGGGATTGGCTGTCGGAGAAAACATGAAAGAACTGACTGTAAGGCAGTACGATGCGCTCGAGAGCGCAATCACCCACGGAAGGCGGATCTCGGTTTTTCGCCGCGGAACGGAGTACGTCGTCATCCCCCAGCAGCTCCGCACAGAAGGGTCACGTGAAGCAATGGATTCGGTGCACCCCACCACCGGTGACCAGATTACTCTCTATCTCGATGAGATGGAGCGGTTCGAGGTGGTGCGATGACTCCCGCCCCCAAGGTCCAGCGAAAGCAGGCCGCTCCC
>Ga0207926_1001416_pt1 | contig 11099 bp, 10 predicted proteins | sample NGESurdeep072012_8_FD_184454 | JGI IMG/M metagenome (GOLD analysis project Ga0207926, IMG submission 184454) | Arctic peat soil microbial communities from Barrow, Alaska - NGEE Surface sample 210-1 deep-072012 (SPAdes) | ecosystem: Environmental > Terrestrial > Soil > Wetlands > Peat ...
GGAAAAAGTCCGGAGGGGCCGGTATGTGGAGCGCGCCGAGCGCGAGCGTCGCAAGGACCGCGAGGGAGAGCCCGACCGCGACGCGAAGCGGCTTCACGCGGCCCGCCTCACGCTCAGCGGCGTTCCGCCACGGAGGGGCCCGACGTGACGTCGGACTTCCTCACGGGAGGCAGGACGAACACGAGCGACTCGCCATGGGGGTCGGCGGCGGCCGAGACCTGGATCTCCCAGAACAGCGTCTTGTTGCGGCGGACCGACGCGACGCGGCCGACCGGGAGCCCGCCGGGGTAGAGGCCGTCCGTGCCCGAGGAGACGAGAGTGTCGTTCGGTTCGACGGGCTCGATCGTCGACACGTACTCGACCGACACGCTTCCTTTCCCGTCGCCTCTCGCCACGGCCACGCGTCCGCCGCGTGTCGCGTGCGTCAGGAGCACGCCCACGGCGGCCGTGTTGTCCGAGAGAAGCTGCACGCGCGCCGTCCGCGGGCCGAGGGCGATGACACGGCCCAGGAGCCCGCCCCTCGCGAGGACGACGCCGTCGAGCTGGAGGCCGTCGGACGCGCCCCGGTCGAGAAGCGCGGTGTGGAAGGGCCCGCTCGACTCCACGGCGATGAGGCGCGCGGGGATCGTGCCGGGCGGCGGTGAAGGCTGTGCGCCGAAAAGCTCGAGCAGGCGCCCCTTGTCCTCTTCTGCGTCGCGCAGGCGGAGGAGCTCGCCGCGGAGCCGAGAGACCTCGGCGGTCAGCGCGCGATTCTCGACGCGCAGCGCACGCCGCGACATCGCCCATGTCCCGACCTCGTGGACACCCGAGCGCACGGACGTGACGAGGTCGACGAACGGGGAGACGGCTGTGAGAAGCCAGCCCTCGCCGACGGTGCGTCCGCCGGGCCGGCGCACCTGAAGCGACAGCGTGACGAGGCACAGCGACAGGAGCACCGCGAGGAAGATCTCCGGGCGGCGTTCGGCGAGGGTCGGGGCGGCCACGGGCGTCAGTCGAGGCTGATCTTCCGCAGAAGGTCGACGTCGGCGAGCATCGCGCCGGTGCCGAGCGCGACGGAGGAGAGCGGGTCCTCGGCCATGGCGATCGGGAGACCCGTCTCCTCGCGGAGGCGGCGGTCGAGGTTCTTGAGCATCGAGCCGCCGCCCGTCAGGACGATGCCCTTGTCCATGATGTCGGCCGACAGCTCGGGCGGCGTCTTCTCGAGGGCCACGCGCACGGCGTCGAGGATGATGCCGACCGTCTCGGCGAGGGCCTCGCGCACCTCGGCGTCCGTGAGGTTCAGCATCTTCGGCACGCCCTCGACGAGGTCGCGCCCCTTGATCTCCATCGAGATGGGCTCGTCGAGCGGGTACGCCGAGCCGATCTCGATCTTGATGGCTTCGGCCGTGCGCTCGCCGATGAGGAGGTTGTACTTCCTCTTGATGTACTGAATGATCGCCTCGTCCATCTCGTTCGAGGCCACGCGCACGGACTTCGAGTAGACGATCCCCGCGAGCGAGATCACGGCGACGTCCGTCGTGCCGCCGCCGATGTCGACGATCATGTTGCCCGTCGGCTCCGTGATGGGGAGGCCCGCGCCGATCGCGGCCGCCATCGCCTGCTCGACGATGAAGACCTCGCTCGCGCCCGCCTGGAGGGCCGAGTCCTTCACGGCGCGCTTCTCGACCTGTGTGATGTCGGACGGCACCGAGATGACGATCTTGGGCCGCACGAAGAGCGAGCGGCCGTGCGCCTTCTTGATGAAGTAGTCGAGCATCCGCTCGGTGACCTCGAAGTCGGCGATGACGCCGTCCTTCATGGGGCGGATGGCGACGATGTTGCCGGGCGTGCGGCCGAGCATCTCCTTGGCGGCGCTGCCGACGGCCTCCACCTTGTTCGTGATCCTGTTCACGGCCACGATGGACGGCTCGCGCACGACGATTCCGCGGCCTTCGGCGAACACGAGCGTGTTCGCGGTCCCGAGGTCGATCGCGAGGTCGGAGGAGAAGATCGAGAAGAAGGAACGAAAAGCCAAGACGAGGTCCTTTCGAGAGTCCGGCGGCCCTGAACGGCCGCCCCCTCCGGTCAATTGCTGTTGATGAGTACCGATTCCTTCTTGACCGTCTCGCCGCCCGTCGTGCGTGCCTTGATGACGATCGTCTGCAGGCCGTCGCCGCCCATGGAGATGACCTTGCGGAACGTGCCGTCCGAGCCCACGTCCGCGATCTCCCCGTTGAGGGTGACCGAGGCGCCGGGAACGGTGCGCCCCACGAGGACGACGGACGAGCCCACGACGTTCGGCCGCTGGGTGATGACGAGGTCGGGAGGAAGCGTGTCGAGCCGCGCCTGGGAGAGGTCGCCCGATGTGACCTTGAAACGGCGGGAGGCCGACCAGTCCGAAAGGGCGGCCGGCGTTCCCTTGCGGATCGAACGCACGTGCCAGAAATACGAGCCGGGCTCGTAGATGCCGATGAGGACGTTGGCTTTGCTGCGCTCTGACGCGCCGATGTCGAGCACCGAGTCCTTGACGAAGAGCCGGCTGCGCGCGATCTCGACTTCGTAGGTGGTCGCGTCCTTCACCGGCGACCAGCGCAGGAGAAGGGGCTCGTGCTTCTTGTAGTCGATTTCGAGGTTGTCTTCGGGCTTGACGAGGGACGGCGGTTCCGGAAGCGTCGACTTCGGCCCGATGCCGCCGTCGCGCAACGCCGCGACACGCTCGCGCGGACCGAGGGAAACGGCGCGCCCGGCCTTGTCGGTGAGCGTCGTCGTGCCGGCGAAGCTGCTCACGTTCGTCCGCTGCGAGTCGGTTTCCATGCCCACGCTGGCGTTCAAGCCGATGTTCGCCGTCGCCGTGTCCGTCGACACGGAGGCCTTGCTCTTTTCTCCCGTGTTCACGTCCGTCGTGCCGACGACGAGTTTGACGTTCGCGCCCGCCGGGCCACCGGCGCCGTGGACCTCGAAAAGCGTCTCGGGGCGGATGCGGTACATCGTGCCGTCGTTCCACAGCACCTCGGCGGTGCCGTTCGGGCCGGTCTTGATGAAGTCGCCCTCGCCGACGCTCGTGCTCGGCCGGAGCGTGTCCCAGGTGTTGCGATTCGCCTTTTGAATCTTGACGTCTCCGGCGGTGTCGACGACGTTCGCGCTGCTCTTCACGCCCGCGCCCGCGATGATCTTCATCGCGCGCGACTGCACCTCGACGGCCGTGCGCGTCGCCTTTTCGTTCAGGCCCGAAGCGAGATCCCGCCTTGCCTCGCCGAGCATGTCCTCGGCCGAAGCGAGCTCTTTCGAGAGAAGAGCCGCGTCCTTCTGCTGGTGGGCGCGCGAGAGCGCGTCTTCGGCACGGGCGATCTCCTGCTTGGCGCGGCCCGCGGATTCGCCCCTTTTCATAGAGAAGAAGACGCCTCCGGCGATCGCGGCGGCGAGCAGCACCACGCCGATCAGAATTCGAACGAGCGTCTCGGTGGAGACGTAATACCACTCGAGCTGGGATTCCAGGTCGCTCGGGGACTTCTTGGGCATAACGCTCGTTTCTGGAAACCCTTACCGCAATTCTTATAGCATGCCGGACACCCGGAGCGCCCTCTTGGTCGAGCCCCGACGGGGCCAACTTTACCGCCGTTTGGCTCTGAGGTATCGTCCTCGATTCTTTCGGGCCCCATGACGCCCCCGTGGCGCCACGGACGCGTCCGTCTTCGGAGAACAAGATGCTCAAGGCACTACGCGAGAACTTCAAACACCTCCAGTGGATCCTCTGGGCGGTCATCGCCGTCTTCGTGATCTTCGTCTTCGCGGACTGGGGCATGGGCTCCCAGCGCGGGGGAGCGGAGACGGCCCTCGCGGCGAAGGCCGGCGGGATCCGGATCACGACGGCCGAATTCCAGAAGGAATACGCGTTCGCCGAGGATCGTTACCGGCAGGCCTACGGCAAGAACTACAGCCCCGAGCTCGTGCGCGCCATGAATCTGCCCGAGCAGGTGCTCAACTCCCTCATCGACCGGCGTCTCTTCCGCGAGGAGGCCGAACGGCTGCACCTCAAGGTCACGGACGACGAGCTCACGCAGCACCTGCTCGGCATCAAGGATCCGCAGAGCGGCAAGCCGCTGTTCGTGAAGGACGGAGCCTTCGTGGGCGACGCGGCGTACCGCCGGATCCTGGCCGCGAATCGTCTCGCGCCGCAGGGCTTCGAGGAGGCGCAGCGTGAGCAGATTCTCCTCGAGAAGCTGAACCGCTTCTTCACCGAGGCCGTCGTCGTCTCGGACGAGGAGGTGAAGTCCGAGTTCGAGAAGCGGAACGTCAAGGCGAAGATCGCCTGGGCGCTCCTGCCCGTCGTCTCGACCGCGCAGGCGCCGGCGACCGACGTCGAGGCCGGGGCGTACTTCAAGACGAACCCCACGCCATACATGCAGCCCGAGAAGCGCAAGGCCAAGTACCTCCTCGTCGAGACCGCGAAGATCCGTCCCACGATCCAGGTCACGGACGCGGACGTCGCGGCCGACTACACGGCGAACGCGGAGACCTTCCGCAAGGGCGAGGAAGTGCACGCGCGGCACATCCTCTACAAGGCCGAGGGAGCGAACGACGCCGCCCAGAAGTCGAAGGCGGAGGCCGCGGTGCGAAGGCTCAATGGCGGCGCGGATTTCGCGGCGCTCGCGAGGGCCGAATCGGACGACCCGGGCTCGAAGGCGAACGGCGGCGACCTCGGCGCGTTTCCTCGCGGCCGCATGGTGAAGGAGTTCGAAGAGGCCGCCTTCGCTGCGAAGGAAAAGGACATCGTCGGCCCCGTGAAGAGCTCTTTCGGATACCACGTCATCCAGGTCCTCGAGAAAACGGGCGAACGGGTCCAGCCGCTTTTCGAGGTCTCGGCGGGAATACGCGCGCGCCTCCAGGACGAGCGCGCGCGCGACGAGGCCAAGCGCCTCGCAGCGGGCCTGAGCGAGAAGGTCGCGAAGATGGGCAAGCCCTCCGACGACGACCTGCGCAAGCTCGCGGGGTCCGGCGTGACGTTCAACGAAACCGAGTTCCTCTCGCGGACCGACGCGCCCCAAGGCATCGGGTTCAACCCGCAGTTCAGCGAGAAGCTGTTCTCCCTCAAGGAGGGCGAGGCCGCGGCCGCCCCGGTCTCGACGCCGCGCGGCGAGGCGATCGTCAAGCTCGTCGAGATCCGGAAGCCCGGCCTGCCGGCCTTCGCCGAGGTCAAGGCGCGCGTCGTTCTCGACATCCAGAAGAAGAGGCAGGACGAGGCGACGCTCGCGGCGCTCAAGCAGGCGATGAGCGCCGACGCGACCCTCGAAGGGATCGCGAAGAAGCTCAACCTCAAGGTCGAGACGCCCGACGCGTTCTCGATGGGTGGTCCGATCCCCGGTCTCGGCTCGCCGAAGGCCGTGCTGGACGCGGTGTTCTCGGCCAAGCCGGGCGAGCTGAAGGGACCCATCGCCGTTGCCGAGCGTGGCGCGGTGGTGATGCGCGTCGACAGCGTGACGCCATTCGATCAGGCGGCTTTCGAGAAGGAAAAGGACGCCGTGAAGGAGGGTCTCCGGGGCCAGAAGTCGAACAAGCTCCTGCAGGCTCTCGTCCAGAAGAAGCGTTCCGACCTGAAGATCGAGTTCAACCGCGAGCTCCTGTCGCGGATGGGCGGCTCGAAGGCGTAACCCCGTGATCTCCCGCCTCTCGGGGACCGTCCTCGATCTCCGGACGGACCGGCTCGTCCTCGACGTTCACGGCGTGGGTTACGACCTCGCGATCCCGCTCGGCACGTTCTCGGCGCTTCCGCCCGCCGGCGAGAAGGCCTCGGTCCACGTGCACATGCACGTCCGCGAGGACGCGCTCTCGCTCTTCGGCTTCGCGACGACGCAGGAGAAATTCGTCTTCGAACGCCTGATCTCGGTCTCGGGCGTCGGGCCGAAGGTCGCGCTCACCGTGCTCTCCGGCCTGCCGCTGCCCGACCTCGTCCGCGCGATCGCGACACAGAACGCGCGCGTGCTCGCGACCATCCCGGGCATCGGCAAGAAGCTGGCCGAGCGCCTCGGCCTCGAGCTGAAGGAGAAGCTCTCGAGGTTCGGCGCGGAAGCGGGAGCGTCCGGGGCGGCCGGGAAGACGTCGGCCGTCGACGACGCGATCGGCGCGCTCGAGAACCTCGGCTACAAGCTGGTGCAGGCCGAGCAGGCCGTCGAGAACGCCGTGCGGGACGTGGGCGTCGACGACCTGAACAAGATCCTCCAGGCCGCCCTGAAATCCCTGGCGCGATAATCGGGCTCGGATGGACGAACGCATTCTCTCGGGCGTGCTGCAGACGGCCGAGGCGGACCCCGAGGTCACGCTCCGCCCGCGCGCGCTTTTGGAGTTCATCGGGCAGCCGAAGCTGAAGGAGACGCTCGGCGTCTTCCTGCAGGCCGCGCGGCAGCGGCAGGAGCCGCTGGACCACGTCCTTCTCTGCGGCCCTCCGGGCCTCGGCAAGACGACGCTCGCGCACATCATCGCGCGCGAAATGGGCGCGCAGATCCGCGTCACGTCCGGCCCCGTCCTCGAGAAGGCGGGCGACCTCGCCGCGATCCTCACGAACCTCGCGCCGGGCGACGTCCTTTTCGTGGACGAGATCCACCGCATGCCGCCCGCGGTCGAGGAGATCCTCTACCCGGCGATGGAGGACGGGAAGCTCGATCTCGTGATCGGCACCGGGCCGGGCGCCCGCACGGTCGAGCTCCGGCTTCCGCCGTTCACGCTCGTGGGCGCGACGACGCGCGCCGGCCTCCTGTCGCAGCCGTTCACGGCGCGATTCGGTATCACGCACCGGCTCGGTTTCTACGACGCCGAGGCGCTCGCGACGATCGTGACGCGCTCGTCCGCGATCCTCAGCTGCCCCGTCGAGCCCGCGGGCGCGCGCGAGATCGCGCGCCGCAGCCGCGGCACGCCGCGCATCGCGAACCGCCTCCTGCGCCGCGTGCGCGACTACGCCGAGGTTGCGGGGGAAAGCGCGATCACCGAGCGCGCGGCGGAGGTCGCGCTCGACAAGCTCGAGGTGGACCAGCACGGCCTCGATGAGATCGACCGACGCATCCTGACGCTCGTCATCGAGCGCTTTTCCGGCGGGCCGGTCGGCCTCTCGGCGCTCGCGCATTCGCTCGGCGAGGACAAGGGCACGCTCGAGGACCTGTACGAGCCCTTCCTCCTGCAGTCCGGGTTCCTCCAGCGGACGCCGAAGGGGCGGGTGGCCTCCGCGCTAGCGTATCGGCATCTCGGGCTCAAGCCGGCCTCGGGTTCGGGACCGCTGTTTGGCTGACGCGGCCCTGGGCCCCCGACGACGCGGCCTCCTCGTCTACAACCCGATGGCAGGCGGCGCGCGGCGCCTCGACGTGCCGGGTATCGTGGAGCGCGCGGCGGCCCGGAAGCTCGAGCTTCTCGCCCTCCCGACCGAGCGCCCGCGCCACGCGACCGAGCTCGTGGCCGCGCGCCTCGGGGAAGCGCTGGACCTGGTGGCGGTGGCGGGCGGCGACGGGACGGTGGGGGAAGTCGCGGAGGCCCTCTTGGGGACGGACGTTCCGATCGCGATACTCCCGACGGGAACGGCGAACGTCGTCGCGCGGGAATACGGCATCGGCCGCACCCTGGCCGAGGCGGAGCGCACGCTGACGTCCCTTCGCAGGAGGCCCCTCACGGTGTGGCACGCAGCCGGCCGGACGAGCCTCATCGGCGCGGGCGTCGGCTTCGACGCGCGCGTCATGAAGAACGTCGTCCCCTGGCTCAAGCGCGCCTTCGGGCGAACCGGCTACAGCTGGACCGCGACCCTCGAATGGCTGAAATACGAGTTCCCGCCGATCGAGGTAACAGGCCTCGACGCGGACGGCGCTCCCTTCACCGTCCGTGCGACGTTCGTCCTCGCCGCCAACACGCGCCGCTACGGCGGCGACCCGATCCTCTCCCCGTTCGCGGACCCGGAGAACGACCTCCTGGACCTCGTGCTCTTCGCGTCGCGCTCGCGCACGACGCTCATGCGCTGGTATGGCCGCCTCTCGCGCGGGAAGGCCGCCCACCTCGCCCTCGAGGGCTGTTCGCGCCGCGCCGTGCGGAGCTTTTCCGCTCGTTCGCTCGCGGGTTACGAGCTGGACGTGCAGGTGGACGGCGACGCCGTCACGACGACCCCGTTCGCGATCGGTCCCGCCGCGGGCCGCGTGCGCCTCGTCGTCCCGGAGTGAGCCGGGGGCCGCATAAGACGCATAAGATGCGCGGGAAGAGGTGACCATGCGACGGAACGGGTTGATCCTTCTCGCCATCGGAGTGGTCGTCTTCCTCGTCGCGTCGAGCCAGCGTAAGAGCTACGACAGCGTCGAAGGCGTCCTCAAGACGACCTTCTCGAAGAGCGAGCGCGGCAAGAGCGATCTCGCGGACACGGGGCGCTGGCTCGGGCTCGGCATCGCCGCCGTGGGACTCGTCCTCGTCGTCCTTCCAGAGCGGAAGGGTTGACGCGGGAGACCGTCAGCTCTTGCGGTAGTGGCAGCCGCGGGACTCGGGGTTGCGGAAGGCCGCGGTCGCGATGAGGTGCGCGGCGCGGATCCCGTGGGTGAGGTCGACGATCTCCTTCGAGATCCTCGTCACCTGGTAGAAGCGCAGGATGCGCTTCTCGAGATCGCGCAGGTCGGCCACGGCGCGCGCGAGCCGCGCGGTCGTGCGCACGATGCCCACGTAGTTCCAGAGGGTGTTGCGGATCGTGGCCCAGTCCTGTTGCAGGAGGGCGGGGTCCTCGTTCTGCGCTTCGCCGGGAGACTGCCAGTCGGGAATCGCGCGAAATACGTGCGGCCCGAGCGGCTCGCCCTTCTTCAGGCGCGCCGCGATCGACCGACCGGCCGCGTCTCCCCAGACGAGCCCCTCGAGGAGCGAAGTCGACGCGAGCCGGTTCGCTCCATGGACACCCGTGCACGACACCTCGCCGACCGCGTACAGGCGCCGGATCGTCGTTTTGCCTTCGAGGTCCGCGAGGACGCCGCCGCAGTGGTAGTGCGCCGCGGGGACGACGGGAATGGGCTCCTTCGCGATGTCGATCCCGAACGTCGCGCAGGTGGCCGCGATCGTCGGGAACCTCTCCCGGATGCCCTGCCCTTCGTGAACGCGGTAGTGGTGCGCGAGATCGAGATAGACGCAGGGGTCGCCCCGCGACGTCATCTCCTCGACGATCGCGCGGGTCACGACGTCGCGCGGCGCGAGGTCCTTGAGCTTCGGGGCGTAGCGGCTCATGAACGCCTCGCCCGCCCGGTTCACGAGCACGGCCCCCTCGCCGCGCAGAGCCTCGGAGATGAGAAAGCCTTCGGCGTCGGGGCGATAGAGCGTCGTCGGGTGGAACTGGACGTACTCGAGGTTCAACGTGGCCGCGCCCGCGCGCTCGGCCATCGCGAGGCCGCCGCCGATCGCATGACGCGTGTTCGTCGTGTGGAGGAAGAGGCGGCCGACGCCGCCGGTCGCGAGAACCGTGAAGTCCGCGAGGACCGTGTGGACCTTGCCCTTTCCGTCGAGCACGTACGCCCCGAGGCAGGGGTCCTGGAGCGAGTACCGCTGGGCGACGTCCCGCGACTGGTGCCGCGCCGTGATGAGGTCGATTGCGGTCGCCTCCGTGAAGAGCGTCACGTGCTCCTCGCTGGCGAGCCGGGCGAGGAGGGCCGTCTCGATCGCCCGTCCGGTGGCGTCGTCCGAATGGATGATGCGTGCCACCGAGTGCGCGGCCTCGCGCGTGAAATCCAGCTCGCCGCCCGTCGTGCGCGAGAAGGGGACGCCGACCGTGCCGAGAAGGATCTCCCTCACGACCTGGGGACCACGGCGGGCGAGGAATTCCACGGCCTCCGGCTGGCACAGGCCGGCGCCGGCGAGGAGGATGTCCTTCACGAGAGAGCGGGACGAGTCTTTCTTGCCGAAGTAGATGATCCCGCCCTGCGCCCGGGCCGTGTTGCAGTCCTCGGGCTCCTTCGCCGACGTGAGGACGAGCACTTTCACGCCGCGGCGCGCGAGCGTGAGGGCGGTCGTCAGGCCCGCGATGCCCGTACCGAGCACGAGCACCGGCGTATGGAAGCGCGCGGGGAAGGCTTTCACTTTCTGCCCACGACCACGTCGAGCGCGATGTCGATCGCGCGCGCTGAATGCGTGAGGGCGCCCACCGAGACGAAGTCGACGCCCGCCTCGGCCGCCGCGCGAGCGGTCACCGGCGTCATGCGGCCCGAGGCCTCCGTCGTGACCTCGGCGCCCGTCGCCTCGTTGAAGAGCTTCACGTCGACGACCGCTTTCGCCATCGCGGCGGCCGTCATGTTGTCGAGCAGAACGCGTTCGGCGCCGGCGTCGAGCGCCTGGTGCACTTCGTCGAGGGTGCGCGCCTCGGCCTCCACGAGGAGCCCGCGCAGGCGGCGGTTCAGCGCGCGGAAGTCGGCCGCGCGTCGCGTCGCTTCCCACGTGCTGCCGACGCCGTCGGCGTGGTTGTCTTTCACGAGGAAGCCGCCCGAGAGGCCGGGGCGGTGATTCGTGCCGCCGCCGCAACGTACCGCGTACCGCTCGAAGGAGCGGAGGCCGGGCGTCGTCTTGCGCGTGTCGAGGAGGACGGCCCCGGTCCCCTGCAATGCCTCCACGTACGCATGCGTCATGGTCGCGATTCCGGTGAGCCGCTGCACGAGGTTGAGCGCGGTGCGCTCGACGGCCAAAACGGTGATGGCGGGTCCCTCGATCTCGGCGAGGACGGTCCCACTCTTCACGAGGTCGCCGTCGGCGACAGAGAGCGTGACGCGGGCCGGCGGGGAGAGAAAGGCGAAGAGCCGGGGCAGGAACGCCGCTCCGGAGATCACGGCGCGCTCGCGGCAGACCATCTTCGCGGTGACGCGGGCGGCCGGTCCGAAGACGGCCAGCGACGTGATGTCCTCGCCGTCTTCGGCGAAGGCGCGCGTCAGCAGGTCGTCGAGGTCGGCCGTGAGGGGGGGCTTCGGCAACTTCATCTGGAGCTCACAGAATACTTGACGAGGGCGAGGGCACCGAAGACGGTAATTTCGGAGCATAATTCGATGTTTGCCCGCGCGTCCCGAAGGGGCGCCGGACATCCCAAGCTTTTCGAGGAGGAACCCTTGAAGACCCGCCCCCGCTTCGTTCTGAAGTTCACC
>Ga0207926_1001421_pt1 | contig 11091 bp, 7 predicted proteins | sample NGESurdeep072012_8_FD_184454 | JGI IMG/M metagenome (GOLD analysis project Ga0207926, IMG submission 184454) | Arctic peat soil microbial communities from Barrow, Alaska - NGEE Surface sample 210-1 deep-072012 (SPAdes) | ecosystem: Environmental > Terrestrial > Soil > Wetlands > Peat ...
TATGTCGTTCCTTCGGGACTCGACACCGGGGCTGGCGCCTGGCCCGGTACTCACCCTTCGGCTGCGCTCAGGGCAGGCTAAGCCAGGCTACGATCTGTCGTCGGTACGCGGCTGGCCGGTCGAGGGCGACCGGCCTACGAAGCGAGTGTGCCGTCCCTGACGGGACTCAGGGGGATCATGGAAACGCGGGCATTCGGCGAAGCGAGCCTTGACACCTCTTCCCGGCAGCACCTAAGATGCGCACCAGTCCCTCTCAATCAAGACAAATGATCGGCAAGACGATTTCCCATTACCGCATCTCAGACAAGCTTGGAGAAGGCGGCATGGGCGTGGTGTATCGCGCCGATGACGACCGGCTCGGCCGTAACGTCGCCTTGAAGTTCCTGGCTGAGAATTACTCCCGAGACAGCCAGGCAGTGGAGCGCTTCAAACGCGAAGCCCGCGCCGCTTCCGCGCTGAACCATCCCAACATCTGTACCATTTACGACATTGACGAGTACGAAGGCCGCCCCTTCATGGTGATGGAGCTGCTGGAGGGCGAGACGGTGAGACGGCGCCTGGCAAAGGGGCCGCTGCCGACCGACGAGCTGCTGGATCTGGCGATCCAGCTCGCCGATGCCCTCGACGTCGCCCACAGCCGGGGAATCGTTCATCGCGATATCAAGCCGGCCAACATTTTCGTGACCGGCCGAGGACAGGCCAAGATCCTGGATTTCGGCTTGGCCAAGCTGCTGGAACAGCGCGGCAAAGCGGTCGCTGGCAGCGCGGACGCCGGCGACGAAGCGACTTTGGCGGAAGATTTGACGAGCCCGGGCACGGCGATTGGCACCGTCGCGTACATGTCTCCCGAGCAGGCACGTGGGGAAGAGGTGGACAGCCGTACCGACATCTTCTCTCTGGGCGTGGTGCTCTACGAAATGGCGACCGGCAAGGAAGCGTTCTCCGGGAATACTTCGGCCGTGGTGTTCGATGCCATCCTGAACCGGACGCCTCCTGATCCGGCCCGCTTAAACCCGAATCTACCGGCGGGTTTGCAACCGATACTCGGCAAGATGCTGGAGAAGAGTCCGCAGTCACGTTATGAGAGTGCTGCCCGGCTGAAGGACGACCTGCAACGGCTCAAGAAAGACAGCGATTCCGGCAGGGTTGCGGCCGTGGCTGCGCCTGCGGAACGCTCCCTTGCAGTGCTGTATTTCGAAAACCTCAGCGGCGCCAAGGAAGACGAGTACTTCCGTGACGGCATGACGGAAGACATCATTACCGAGCTCTCCAAGATCAAGAACCTGAAGGCGTTTCCCAGGGCTGCGGTGCTCGCCTTCCGCGACCAGGCGGTGACCGGGCCGCAAGTAGGACAGCAGCTCAACGCCACCCACGTCCTTACCGGCAGCTTGCGCCGAGCCGGCAACCGTCTGCGGATAACGGCGCAACTGGTGGAAACGCGAAGCGGCCACTCGGTTTGGGCGGAACGCTACGACCGCGAGTTGAAGGACGTTTTCGAGGTGCAGGACGAAATTGCCCGCAGCATCACGCAGGCGCTGCGCATCACCCTGTCGCCGCAGGAAGAGAAGGCGATCGCCAGCAAGCCTACCGACAATCTGCAGGCGTACGATTTCTACCTGCGTGGTAGGAGCCTGGCCCGGCGAGTCACCCGCTCTGACCTGGAATTTGCCATGCAGATGTTCGAGCGCGCGATTGAGCTGGATTCCGGTTTTGCCCTGGCGCATTCCGGAGTGGCGAATGCTTGTGGCGAGTACTACGAATGGCACGAACACAACCAGCGATGGATCGACAAGGGCACGGCGGCAGCGGAACGAGCCCTCGGTCTGGAGCCGCAACTGGCCGAGGCGCTGCTGGCGCAGGGACGCATCGCGTACGCGATGAAAAGCTTCGACGAAGCGATACGGCTGGCGCGGCTGGCTATTGAACGCAAGCGCGATTGCGAAGGCGCGTACTTCGTGCTGGCGCGGGCGTACATCGCGTCGGGACATACGGAGAAAGTACCTGGCGTGGTGGAGGCAGCGCTGGCCGCCAACGGCGATGACTACAACGTATACGTCCCGCTGATGGTTGCCACCGAGCGGCAGGGTGACAAGGAAGGCGCACGGCGTCTCCGCGAACGGTGCCTGACGTCACTGGAGCAGCAACTCGTCCTCGTTCCCGAGGACGTGCGTGCGCGCGTTCTGCTGGCGAGCAACCTGGCGTGGCTCGGGAGGACGGAGGAGGCGACTCAGGCGCTACAGATCGCGGTGGCGCTGCGGCCGAACGACGCCAACATCGTCTATAACGCGGCGTGTACGTACGGCATTCTCGAGAAGAAGCAGGAAGCGTTGAGCCTGCTCAAGAAGCTGGAAGCGATGGGGCATCTCAACAAGAGCTACACACGCGAGGATTCTGACTTTAATTGCCTGCGTGGCGATCCCGAATTCGAAGCGTTGCTGGCGTAAGAGGAGCTCGCTCGCCATTCGCCCGCGCGCGTTCACCAATCCAACGGAAACCCTAAGCCGAATTCCCCTCCGACTGACGTCCTCGGTTATGAGCTGCCGTCGCTACACGGCTGCCAGGCGGGCGGGCGGTTGTAAGATGTTGCGCCATGGACGTGGACTGGTCGGTCGAACTGGAATCGGAAGACCCGACGCTGGCGGTGCCTTGGGTGTCGGAGGACGGGAGCCAGCGCTACTACGACCTGCGGGCGCGGCCCGAGCTGCTGCTCTACGTCGACGAGGCGGCGCAACACCGCGAGTTGGGTGAATTCCTGACCGCCATAAACTCCGCCAACTCGTGCTTGCAGTCGGCGAAGTGCGATGTCTGGGCCTCGCGCGAGTTGAGCGAGGCGGAGGGAATCTACGGCGCGGCGTGCAAGCGGTGTTCGTACGTGGACCTGTTCTTCGCCGAAACGGCGCCGCGGATGGATTTCCCGCAGCACGAGGAGTTTGCCAAGAAGCTGACGACGTTGCTGAAGCGGGCGCCGCAGATCTCGGCGGCGGCGGAATTCATCGTCCGCCGGGCGCATTACGAGGGAAAGTCCGGGTTCTACTTCACCTTCGAGCTGGCGGGATACGGCGACGACGAGGAAGACGCGAAAAAGCGGTGGATGATCGCGTTGAATCTGATTGCCAACGCGATACTGCAATTGTCGGCGAGCCGAGTAACGAGTGCTGAGTGCTGAGTAGCAAGTAATAAGTAATAAGTAATGAGCCCGGAGCCCGGAGCCCGGAGCCCGGAGCCCGGAGCCCGGAGCCCAAAGGCCTAAGCACTTTCCCAAGTTGCTGAAAGCGCGCATTTCGTCCACAATGCGCAGACCACTACCCCGATGGCACTGATTCTCCTCAATTTGCTGGCCGCGGTGACACCAGACGTGTTCTGGGACAAGCTCCAGGTGGTCACCAGCACGGACTCGGCATTAGTCGTCTCGGTCGCATTCTTCTTGCTGGCCGGGAGCATGCTGAAGGCGAAGTCGGTGGAGCGCGCGGCACTGCGCTCGGGGAGCGGGCTGTTCAGCTTCGGACTACTCCTGCTGGTGTTGTCGCACGGGGCGCGCTGGAGCAACCTGGTCCCACTGGCGGTGGCGCTGCGCTTAGCCGGGCTGGTGATCGGCGGCATCGCCATCGTCAACCTGCTGGGCCTGTTCCTGTTCAATATCCTGCTGCCTTCGGTGCGGGTGTACACGCCGAAGATCCTGCGCGACGTGGTGGCGCTGCTGGGATACGTGGGCGTGGGCATGTGGCTGATGCGGCAGGGCGGGATGAGCCTGTCGAACATCGTGACCACCTCGGCGGTGCTGACGGCGGTGATCGGCTTCTCGCTGCAGGACACGCTGGGCAACATCATGGGCGGACTGGCGCTGCAAATGGAGCGCAGCATCAACGAAGGCGACTGGGTACGGATCGGCCAGGTGGAAGGCAAGGTCAAGGAGATCCGCTGGCGCCACACCTCGATCGAGACGCGCAACTGGGACACGGTGGTGATCCCGAACTCGATCCTGATGAAGGGCGAGGTGATGATCCTGGGGCGGCGCACCGGGCTGCCGATCCAGCACCGCATGTGGGTCTACTTCAACGTGGACTTCCGGATCTCGCCCGCGGACGTGATTGCCACGGCGGAGAACGCGCTGCGGGCGGAACCGATTCCGAACGTGGCGCAGGAGCCGCCACCGAACTGCATCACCTGGGAGTACAAGGAGAGCTACATCCAGTACGCGGTGCGCTACTGGCTCACCGACCTGCTGAAGGACGATCCGACGAGTTCGGAGGTGCGGCTGAGACTCTTCTACGCATTGAAGCGGGCGGAGATTCCGCTCTCGATCCCGGCGCAGGCGCTGTTCGTGACGTCGGAGACGAGCGAGCGCAAGGGAGAGCACATGGAGCGCGAGATCGCGCACCGCGTGCAGACGCTGGCGCGGGTGGAGCTGTTCCACACCATGAATCCGGAGGAACTGCGCAAACTGGCGCAGCGCCTGACGGTGGCGCCCTTCATCGCGGGCGAGCCGATGACACGCCAGGGAGCGCAGGCGCACTGGCTGTACGTGATCACGCGCGGGTCGGGCGAAGTGCTGATCTCGGACGACGGCGGACTGCGCAAGTCGGTCTCCCAATTGAAGGCGGGCGACTTCTTCGGCGAGATGGGAATGATGACCGGGTCGGTGCGGTCGGCAACCGTGATGGCCCTGGAACCGACAGAGTGCTATCGCCTGGATAAAGAAGCGTTCCAGGACATTTTGCTGGCCCGGCCGGAGATTATGGAGTCGATTTCGCACGTGCTGGCGCGGAGAAGCGTGGAGTTGGAAGCCGTCCGCGATAACCTGGATGCCGAGGCGCGGGCACGGCGTCTGAAACCGGCGCAGGAAGACATCTTTAAGCGCATGGCCCACCTGTTCGGGCTGGGCGCGCAGGCGAAGAAGGCGGGAACGAACTAGAGATTTGGGGATTGAGTGATTGGGGTCGCCGTGACGAATCCGATCAATCACTCAATCGCAAGTCGCTAAATCACAAATCGCGATGAACGGGCGCCGGGAGCGGCTAAAATAGTGGTGTGGGCCCGTAGCTCAGGTGGATAGAGCATCTGCCTTCTAAGCAGAGGGTCGCAGGTTCGAGTCCTGCCGGGCCTACCAGAATCAGTACCGAGTAACGAGTAACACAGAGCTAATCCTTCCAGCCCTTCCCATATCCCTTTTCCAAGACAAGAACGCGGATATAATGCGCGCCGAATGAAGTCGTGGTCCGAATCGCGAGCGGGACGATGGCTGGCGCCGCTGGCGGTGAGCGCGGTGCTGGCGGTCGTCGTTGTGGTACTGGCGATCCTGGCGCACACCGCGCCGATCATCCGCGATTTCCAGCAATGGGGATACGACTTTCTCGCAATCCACGATCGCTACGCGGCGGTGAGTAACGAAATTGTCATCGTGGATTTCAACGATGATGCAATTGGCGCGTACAAGGCGTTTCCTGTACCGCGAAAGCATGTGGCCGAGGCGGTGCGGAGAGTGGCGAGCGGCGGGGCGGAGCTGATCGGACTGGACTTCCTGCTGACCGAGGCGCGCGCGCCGGAAGACGACAAGGACCTGACCGCGGCGCTGAACCAGGCGGGGAACGTAATCATCGCAGCACAGATGCAGAATGCGCAGGTTCCACCGCAAGAACCGCTGGCGATGTTTTGCGATCCCGACGCGGATCCGAATTACTGCAAGCCCGGAGGCGCGTTCGGCAAGGCATACATCAACGTGCCGGTGGACGAAGACGGCTTCGTGAGGCGCATGTTTTTGTTGCCGACGCGCGAGAATCGCGTATATCCGATCGCGACGGCGTTGGCGACGAACTTCAAGCAGCAACCACTGGGACACACAGCCGACCGCAAGCCGATATTCCTGGGCAAGGAAGTGCCAGTCGAGGACCTGAACACATTCCTGGTCGGCACATGGAGCACGAAACCGGCGCGGACGATTCCCGCGTTGCAAGTGCTGGCGTCCGGGTTCGACGCGTCGGTATTCAAGGGCAAGCTGGTGATTATTGGGAGCAGCAGTGCGGCGGGGCGAGACCTTCATTTCACGCCACTGTTTCGCACCGAAGAGGCCTGCAAAAGCAATCCGCTCGGCAAATGCAGAATGATGACGCCGGGCCCGAATATCCTGGCATCGGCGGTGACCACGTTGCTGACCGGCAAAGCAGTGCGGCCGATAGACATGATGGCACTGTGGCTGCTCAACCTGGGGATTGCATTCGTGGCGCTGCTGACGCTGGTGCGCATGCGGCCTGTGGTCAGCGTGATGTCGCTGCTCGTCGCGGCCGTGGCCATGTATGCGCTGGCGCAATTCCTTTGTTCGGCGCACCACTTTTATTGGAACTACGTTTCCGGCGAAATATCGCTGGCGATGGCGCTGCCGGTGGGATTTGCTTACCGGTTCGTCGAGGAGCGATGGCTGAAGGGACGCGCGGAGGCGGACCGGAAGCAGTTGATGGGGATCTTCTCGCGCTACGTGTCGCCGGAGGTGGCGGAGGAGATCTGGAAGCGGCGCGGGGAGATCGTGCTCGCCGGAGAAGACCGCACGGCGACGGTGCTGTTCTCCGACATCCGCAGCTTCACGCAGTTGACGGCGGAGAAACCGTCGGCGGAAGTGCTGGCGTGGCTGAACGAGTACTTCACGGCGATGGCGGAATTGATCGCGGCGGAGGGCGGATTCCTGAACAAGTTTATTGGCGACGGAATCATGGCCGTGTATGGCGTCCCGCTGAGCCGCGGGCCGGTGGAAGACGCCTGCGCGTCGGTGCGGACGGCGTTGCGCATGGGCGAGCGGGTGGCGAAGCTGTGCGAGAAACATAAGGGCGAGCCGCTGTATCCGTTCAAGATCGGCGTCGGGATCCATACCGGGCCGATGACGGCGGGGAACGTGGGATCGAAGGACCGGATGGAATATTCAGTGATTGGCGAGACGGTGAATTTGTCGTCGCGGCTGGAGAGCCTGACCAAGGACTTTCATTGCGACATCGTGCTCAGCCCGGAAACGTGGGAGCTGGTGAAAGACCGGTTCGAAACGCGGGTGGTGGGAACGAAACAAGTGCGCGGTTTGGAAGTGAAGGGGGAAATACCGCTGTACACGGTGAGCGCAGGGAAAGCATAGAACCATTTTTGATTGGCAATGGGCAGAGCTGGACATCTGGAAATCTGGTCATCTGGAAATCCGGGTAATGGCGTCATCTTGTCAACGGGGTGGCGGGCGAATGTAATGGGGAAGACTTAGAGATAAGAAGTGAGGCGGGTATGAAGACAAGGATCGTGATCGCGGTGGCGGTCTTAATCGGTGTCATGGCGGCGCAGACGAAGCCGGCGCCGAAGCAGGAGACGAAAGAGGCGCCCAAGCCGGCGCGGCAGCGGGTGAACACGAATGCTTCCGCGTTCGAGCTGGCGCCGCAGGAGAAAGTGCAGAAAGCGGCGGGCGTGGCGGGAGCGTCGAGGGGCGGCGGAGAAAGCGCTTCGCCGATGCTGCTGGCGCCGCACATGGGCAAGTTGTACGGGCCTTCGCCGCGCCTGGCGTGGAACTTCAGCCGGCGAGTGCGTAAGTTCGTGGTGGTGGTCATGGACGAGAACCAGGAAGAGATTTACCGGGCGGACGTGACGCGGCCAGAGTTCCAGTATCCGCAGGACGCACCGCGGCTGGAGCCGGGAAAGACGTACTACTGGCACGTGGAACCGGAGCCGGCGGCGATGGACATGGGACCGTCGGAGCCGGCGGGGATGAAGGTGCTGTCGGACGGGGAGCTGAAGGAGCTGGAGCAGGCGCTATCAAAGATCGGGCCGGCGGATTCGTTCGAAGCCGGGCTGGCGCGGGCGCAACTGTTCCGCGATCACGGACTGTGGTACGACGCGCTGGGAGCGTACGGGGAACTGATTGAGAAGAACCCGAACCGCTCGGAGCTGTACGAACAGAGGGCGGAAATTTACGCGCAACTGGAGCCGACCAAGGAGTTGGCGGAACGGGACGCGGCGAGGGCGAAGCAGAAGTAGTGTCAGTTTCAGTTTCGGGAACAGAAGGCCAGTTGCTTTAGGGTCCGTAAATCAATGAGCTGCGGACCAGTTTGGGTCCGATTGGGTCCACTAGCGCGAGATTTAACGGGTGTGTAATTTGTGCTATGTGCTGATATCGGCAACCAAGATGCCAGGGCAACAGCCGATGGAACGCAGAGCTCGAAACCTGCCGCTGGGGCCTGGTGTCTATTCCTTCATGTATCGGAGTGTAGGCCTTACCGTTCTGCTGACGGTGTGTTCGATCATTGCTTCCGCTGAAGAAGCGAAATATCTGCGCACGATTCAGGAACGCTGGAATTCTTCCGATTTGGTCTGCATAGGCACAGCATCTTCCCCGGTTCGGACAGGGATCACGCGCAATATCGACGGCCACGACCGCGATCAACTCTCCTCTGAAGTAAACCTCGAAACCTGTTTCAAAGGTAACAAGCCCGTTTACGACCCAATTCAGGTTATCGGTTACTCCGTGATAGCTCAAAGGAACCTGCATGGCGGATATGCCTATTCGGGCGCTCCGGTCGGCTTCGTTCGAAAGGGCCGCAATCTTTTCTTTCTTCGCCCGACAGGGGAGCCGCGCAAATGGGACATCGCCGTTCCCGTGTATGAGACTGCCATCCGACTGGCAGATCATCGGCCGTATTACCCGGTCGATTCGTCTGCATCGGCAACCCGCTTCGCGCTAACCGAAGAATTCGAAGCCGCTCTAATCCAGTTCGATGCAAACGATGGCAGCGACATAGACCGCATTTTCGATCTGCTCGGCGCCAGAGAAGGCATTGCCGAGCTAACCAGATTCTCAGAGCGGGCGCCTTTCCCTGTCCAACGAGATATTGCAGTCGCTCTCTTGTCTCACGATCAACTCGATCGCGAACCACTGGTGATCTCGCTTTTGATGGATACCTCAGCTCTAGCGTGGAAGCGGTCGAACGCAGCAGAAGCACTCGGCGCCCACGGGACAGAGCGAGGACTCAGTTATCTCAGGGCTGTTGCTGGAACGCCGATAACGACAGACGATCTCAGTTCGTTGCGGCTCCACGCGATGGATTCTCTTAAGCGTCTCAAACGGCGTCTGAGCGACAGGCCAGATTGATGGCACCCGCGACGAAGCTGCCAATCAAGTCGGTCGGTGTAACAATCGACCCAACCGAATACTTGCGTGGCGTGGTGCGCTCCGGGGTAGTCCCAGACTGCGGTGCTGCCCCACAGTTCTGCACTGCTCCGGTGGGGGCTGTGGAAATGAGTAGGATCAGCGCAAGCATCGGCGCGATAGTGGCGTTACCCTTAAGAGATTTGGATTGTCGTACGGCGGGTGCAGTTGTGAATGCCCACGAAAGAGTATCTGGCGATGGGACAGCAGAAAACATAGGGGTTCCTTCGACTTCGCTCAGGGCAGGCCCTTCGACTCGGATGCGGCGTGTTCGCGGCAAAACCGGCCGCTCACTTACAGCCGCATCCTCGCTCAGGATGACAGAACGCAAAGAGCATCCTCGCTCAGGATGACATTCCCTTAAAGGGCTTCTCCTTCTCAAACTTCTTCTACTCTTCCAAATCTTCAATCTTCACTTTGTGGTGGTGGACGGTGGCGGAGCCGCGCTCGACCAGGGACTTCAGGCGGGCGAGGTCGTCGTCGAGAACATGCTTGGCGTCCATGTCGAGCAATTCGGCGACGGAGTGTCCGAGGTAGCCGCCGGGAGGCAGGTAGTGCATGCGAATGTGCACGCGGGTGCCGCCGTTGCCAGTGGGCTCGAACTGCACGACGCCGTCGTTCTTCACGGCTGCGCCGGGACCGCTGCGCCAGGCCAGGAGTTCGTTGGGGATGAGGCGGGTGATCTCGGAATTCCAACTCAGGGGCGTGCCGGCGGGGCCGATGACGGTCCAGTGATAGTGCGTGTCGTCGACCTTGGTGACTTCGCGGACGTGGTCCATCACGCGAGGAAGCTTTTCCGGATTGACCAGGAGATCGAAGACGCGTTCGACCGGAGCGTTGATGATGGTGGTCTTCTGCAGGGTAATGCCGGCGGCGGTCTGATCGAGGCCCATCCCTTCCAGCGGGCCGACGTTGGTGATGGAGCGGACGAGCATGCCGGTGCCGGCGAGGCCCATCACCGAACCAATCATCCCGCCCTTTCTTAGACTGCCGAGCAGGAGTCCGATGCCGGTGGCGCCGACAACCGCGCGGGTGGCGGGGGTCCAGGGACCGGTCGAACACGCGCATTCTTCCGCGCGGAGAACGCGTTTGCCCTGGAGCGAGGGAACGGCGCCGGGCGCGTCGTGGAGCTTGAGCTCGTCGATGACCTCGCGTACGCCGCTCATCCTGCCCAGGCCGGAGAGAAGGCGCGGAGCTTCGGAGGCGAGGACGTCGCCACGCAGAATGACGTGACCCGCGGCGACGCGGACCTCGAGCGCGCCGGGATGGGAGACGAGGCGGCCCAGGCGCGTGCGCACGCGGTCGAGCAGGACCTCGTCGGGAACGCGGCTGGGAATGGCGGCGTCGAGAGCTTCGGCGAAGAGGCCGTGGGCGCGGTTGGTGAGATCGCGGAAGCTGCGGTCAATGGCCTTTTCCGCGGCGTTGGTCAGGTGAGTGACCTGGTCGCGGGCGTGGGCGCGACGGCGGCGTCCACGGTAGGGATCGCCGAAGTAGACAAGGCCGGCGCCTACCGCGATGCCGGCGAGGATACCGAGTTCGGGAAATTTCTTACGGATCGTGAACGCCAACATGAGTGCACCTCTTGGGAGTGCTGAGTTCCGAGTTCCGAGTGCCGAGTGCAAGGCGAATGACGGAATGAGAGCGCGAAAAGAAGAGGGCGGCTGCGGAAGAACCGGACGCGAAGTGACACGTAGTCACGCAAGCGCGGTGTAAGGGCAGGAATCGCGGGTCGGATCGTCGTCGTTGGAATCCGCCTTTGATCACCAGCTCCTCCTCCGCAGCCGAGACCAAACAGTCGCCAGTCGCCAGTCGCCAGCAAACGGGCGAGGCGTCTATAACCCTAAAACGCTAGCAGGTTTGGAGGGCGGTGTCGGTGATGTGGGGCGCATTTGGGCGGAGCGGCGCATCCCGATTCCGGAAAGGGGAAG
>Ga0207926_1001428_pt1 | contig 11063 bp, 4 predicted proteins | sample NGESurdeep072012_8_FD_184454 | JGI IMG/M metagenome (GOLD analysis project Ga0207926, IMG submission 184454) | Arctic peat soil microbial communities from Barrow, Alaska - NGEE Surface sample 210-1 deep-072012 (SPAdes) | ecosystem: Environmental > Terrestrial > Soil > Wetlands > Peat ...
CGACGCGGGCGCCAGCGGTTACTGCGCGCCGGAGTGGGCCTGGGCCACCCGCAGTGGTGTTGCGCTCGATGTCTTCAGCCTTGGCGCGACGGCGTACTTCGTCCTCACCGGCCAGGCACCGGCCGCCTCCTACGCCGCCCTCACCCAGCGGCTGCACATGCAGGGCGCGCTGCACCTACGCCAACAGCTCGACGGCGTGCCCGAGGCACTCGACCAGCTGATCGCCGATGCCACCGCCGCCGACCCGGCGAAGCGCACCGCTGACGTGTCGGCGTTCCTGGCGGCACTGGATGAGATCCGGGTCACCCTGAAGACACCGGTCGAGGAGGCGCTGTCACCCGCCGACCCCCTGCAGGCCGAGCCGGGCGACGAGATCGACGGGTTCACCGTCGTCCGGGTCCTGGGGCGCGGCTCGACCGCCCGCGCACTGCTGGTGCACACCACGAGCCCGGACGACATCAGCGTGCTCAAGGTATCGCTGGACCCGAGCAAGGACGGCCGCCTTCGTGGGGAGGCCGACGCCCTGGCCGTGCTGCGGGACCAGCCGGGGATCGTCCGGCTCGAGGACGGTCCGCTCACCATCGGCAACCGGCTGGCCATCCTGCTGTCGTACGCCGGGGAGCGCACGCTCGCCCAGGAGCTGCGCGAGCGAGGCCGGCTGCAACCGGAGTGGCTGCACGACTGGGGCCGCGATCTGCTCGACGTGGTGGATGCGCTGGAGCGCCTGGGCGTCGCGCACCGCGACATCAAGCCCGACAACCTCGGCGTCCACGAGCGCGGCGGCAAGGCCACCAAGCGCCGGCTCGCGCTGTTCGACTTTTCGCTGGCGGCGGAGCCACTGACCGCGGTGGATGCGGGCACTCCGCCGTACCTCGATCCGTTCCTCGGCGGCCTAGAGCGGCGACTGTGGGACGTCGCGGCCGAGCGGTACGCCGCCGCCGTCACCCTCTATGAGATGGCCACCGGCCGGCGACCCGAGTACGGCGGGTCCGGCGCGCACCCCGGCTTCACCGACGCCGACGTCACCCTGGACGAAGAGCTGTTCGAGCGGGCCTACGCCGGGGGACTGGCCGAGTTCTTCCGCCGCGCGCTGGATCGGGACACCGGCAAGCGCTTCGAGACCACGGCGGACATGCGCCGCGCCTGGGACGAGGTCTTCCGCCGGGCCGAGACCGTGGTGCCACCGGCGGCACCCCTGCGCCTCACCCGGGACACGCCCCTGGGCGCCGCCGTCCTGTCGCCGCAGGTGCTCACCGCGCTGGAGCGGCTCGGCGTCACCACCGTCGGCGCCGCGGCGGACCTGCCGCTGGCCAAGGTGGTCTGGCTGCCCGGCATCGGCACCCGCACCCGCACCCTGCTGGTCCAGGAGCTGGGGAAGCTGCGCGACCAGCTGCCCGCGGTGGAGCCGGCCGTCGAGCCGACCCTGCTCGACCAGGTCGCCGCGGCGCTGCTGCCCGGCGACAACTCCCGAGCGGTCGCCGAGGCGCTGCTGGGGTTGGGCGGCACCCCGACGGACACCTGGCCCTCTAGCCGCGACGTTGGCCATCAGCTCCGATCCGAGCAGCGCCAGGTCCGCGACGCGGTGGCGCGACTGGAGCAGCACTGGGTCAACGTGGCCGGCATGTCCGCGGTGCGGGACCTGCTGGTGGAAGTGGTGGACGGTTTGGGCGGGGTCGCGCCCGCGGGACTCTGCGCCGCCGCCCTGCTCGACCGACTCGGGTCCGCCGTGGACGCTCCGCTGCGGGAACGGCTGGCGGCGGCGGTGGTCCGGGCGGCGATCGACGCGGAGCTGGCGGACCCCGACCTCGCCGGCGATCCGCGACTGACGTACTCCCGGCAGGACCGCGGCATCCTGGTGGCAGCCGGGCCTGCGACGGCCGGCACCGGTCCGGGCACGGCGGACCGGCTGGAGTGGGCGACTCGGCTGGGCGCGGTCGCCGCCGAGCTGGCCGGAAGTGACCCACTGCCGGTTCCGCAGCGGGTGCTGGAGGCGTTGCGCGCGGTCTCACCGAGCAGCCCGGAGGATGCCAGTGCCGCGCCGGACGACCAGCTCGTCGCCGTCGCCGTCCTCACCGCCGCCAACGCGGCGGCGACCCCGCGCCTGGAGATCTATCCGCGTGGCCTGGATGCCGGCCGGGCGCTCCGGCTGGCGGCCGGTTCGCTGTACGGCGCAACCGACCTCGCCCCCGCCGAAGTCGCGGCCCGGGTGGCGGCCCGATTCACCCACGCCTTGCCGTTGCCGGGACGGCCGGAGCTCGACGCGCTGCTCGCCGCTGCCGGCGTGCCGCTGGTGTGGAACGAGAAGGCGGCCAGGTACGTCGCCAAACAGGCCCTGGTGAGCGGGGTCACCGGCCTGGTGTCCACCACCCGGCGAGCCCCCCGCGCCACGACCGGCACCGGCACCCGGCCGGGATGGCGACGGGTCGAGGACGCCGTGCTGGCCGCGGACGACCGGCTGCTCGGCACGCTGGAGCAAGGCGGCTGGCTGGTCGTCACGGTGGCCCCCCGCCGACTGGCCCGGGCAGAGCGGCAACTGGCCGGCTTGGACGGCGTTGCGCACCTCGACGTCGAGCGGGTCGTGCTCGACGGCATGCGGTCCTTCTGTCGGGAGCGCAACGTTCGCTGGGAGCGGGTGCTGCTGGCGGACGCCGGCGAGCAGGGTGGGCCGGAATGGGCCCGACTACGGCAGGTCGTCGCAGCCGGCGTCGACGCCTTCCGCACGGCGCTGCAACAGGCCGGTACGGCCGTGCTGGTGGTCAACAGCGGGGTGCTGGCCCGCTACGACGAGCACCTGAGCGTGCTCGCCACGGTGAAGGGCGCGATGCGCACCGGTGCTGGCGGAGTGCCGCGCACCGTGTGGCTGCTGGTGCCGTGGGGCGACCCAGAAGCCGCGCCGCTGCTCGACGGCGTGGCCGTCCCGATGCTCGGCACCGAGTGGCTGGCGCTGCCTCCAGAGTGGATCGCCAAGCACGAGAACGCTCGGGGCGGCGCGGCGTGATCGACGCCGGGCGACTGCTCGCCGACCTGCAGCGCCACGTGCGGCTGCTGGAGACGGACCTGCGCAGCCGGGTGACCGACGAGACGCAGGTACGCGGCTGTTGGGAGCGCGACTACCGGGACGCGTATTCGGCTCAGCGCACCGGGCTGGGTTACGAAGTCTGGCGCGACCAACGCATCACCCAGGTGGCAGCCGGCTGGGTGCTCGCGTGCGTGTTCACCCGGTTCTGCGAGGACAACCAGCTGCTCGACGAGGTGTGGCTCGCCGGACCGGCTGAACGCCTGGCAGAGGCCCGCGACCGACAACTGCACTTCGGCCGAGAGAACCTTGGCTCCTCCGACCTCGACTACCTGCAGGCCGCGATCCGCCGGCTCACGGACTTCCCAGTGACGGCGCGGCTGGTCGACCGGCACAACCCGCGGACGCTGCTGGACCCAACCCCCGATGCGGCCACCGCGCTGCTGGAATTCTGGCGGCGCATCGACCCGGAACGCGGGCAGCTGGCGCACGACTTCACCGACGAGGGCCTACGCACCCGGTTCCTCGGTGACCTCTACCAGGACCTGTCCGAGCAGGCGCGCAAGGACTACGCGCTGCTGCAGACGCCGGAGTTCGTCGAGGAGTTCATTCTCGACCGCACCCTCGACCCAGCAATCGAGGAGTTCGGGCTCGCAGCGGTGCGGCTGATCGACCCGACCTGCGGCTCGGGGCACTTCCTGCTCGGTGCGTTCGACCGGCTGCTGCGGCGCTGGCAGGTGCTGGAACCCGGCACCGATGTGCAGGTCCTCGTCAACCGGGTCTTCGAGCAGCTCGCCGGTGTGGACATCAACCCGTACGCCGCCGGGATCGCTCGCTTCCGGTTGGTCGTATCCGCGCTGCAGGCCTGCGGTGTCAACCGGCTCATCCACGCGCCGGCGTGGCCGGTACGGGTCGCCACCGGCGACTCGCTGCGGTTCGGTGTCGCCGGTGGCCAGATGGTGCTGGAGACGGTCACGGAGCAGGCGCTGATCGGGCGACCGGGCGAGGGTGCGTTTGTCTACTCCTACGAGGATGCCGCCGAACTGCAGTTGGTGCTGGAAGTCCGCTATCACGCCGTGGTGGGCAATCCGCCCTACATCACGGTCAAGGATCCCGTGCTGAACGGGCTATACCGCACGTTGTGGTGGGCGTGCGCCGGGAAGTACGCGCTGTCGGTGCCGTTCGTGCAGCGCTTCTTCGACCTTGCGGTCGACGGCGCGTACGTCGGCCAGATCACTGCCAACTCCTTCATGAAGCGCGAGTTCGGCCGCAAGCTGATTGAGCAGTACCTGCCGACGCAGGACCTCTCGCTCATCGTCGACACTTCCGGCGCCTACATCCCCGGACACGGGACACCAACGGTGCTGCTGTTCGGCCGGCACCGTCGGCCGGTGGGTACGAACGTGCGCGCGGTACTCGGCATCCGCGGAGAACCGTCAGCGCCCGCGGACCCGGCCAATGGCCTGGTGTGGCGCAGCATTGTGAAGCACGTCGACGAGCCGGGCGCGCAGAGCGAATACATCACCGTTACGGACTGGCCGCGCGAGACGTTGTCGACCTACCCGTGGAGCCTCTCCGGCGGCGGCGCGCAAGCGTTAGTGTCCCAACTGTTGAATCATTCCGTGAGCCAGCTTTCTTCGCTTGCATCTGCGATAGGCGTCGTCGCAGTGCTAGGCGAGGAAGAAGCCTATGAGCTCGCGACGTGGTCAAAGTTGCCCACCGCCCCCGTCGTCATAGGCGACTCCGTTAGGGACTATGTCGCCACCGGCTCGCCCCGCTATTGGCCGTATTCCGCAGACCTAACCGTAACAGAGAAGAGCGGCGACGAGTCCGAAATGTGGCCTCGCCGAACCCTGGTGGCGGGCTACTTGTGGTTCGGCAAGACAAAGCCCGAAAGGGGGTTGCGGTGGACTGAGTACGGTTTCTTGGCAGATAGCAAGTTGCGCATACCACTGTCTATTAGCTTTGCGTTCGTTGCGACGCATAACCATTTTGTGCTGGATCGCGGTGGGAAGGTCTTCAAGCAGTCCGCGCCGGTGATCAAGCTGCCGGCGGGAGCGTCGGAGGACGATCACCTGCGGCTGCTCGGCTTGCTCAACTCATCGACCGCGTGCTTCTGGCTTAAGCAGGTGAGCCATGACAAGGGCAACGGCGGGATTGGTGGCGGCATAGCAAGCGAGGATTGGGAGCGCTTCTTCGAGTTCACCGGCACGAAGCTGGCGGATTTTCCGCTTCCGGACGGCTCGCCGCTGGAATTGACTCGAGACCTTGACGCGCTGGCACAGGACTTGGGACCCGTGTCGCCGGCGGGAGTGTGCGGCTCCGGCGTACCGACTCGGCAGCGGCTCAGCGAGGCGCGGGATCGCTGGGATGCCATCCGCGCTGACATGATCTCGGCGCAGGAGGAGCTGGACTGGGAGGTCTACGGCCTCTACGGACTGCTCGACAAACACACCGACGACGTGATCGGCTACGACGTACCCAAGCCGCCGTTGCACCTGGGCGAGCGGGCGTTCGAAATTGCGCTCGCTCGGCAGATGGCCGCCGGCGAGGTCACAAGCCAGTGGTTCACCCGGCACGGCTCTACCGCTATCACCGAGTTGCCGGCGCAATGGTCAGCCGACTACGGCGCGCTGGTGCAGCGCCGGCTCGATGTCATCGCAGCCGACCCGTACCTGCACCTGATCGAGCGGCCGGAGTGCAAGCGCCGCTGGGCAACCAAGACGTGGGCGGAGCAGGAGTCCGAGGCGCTGCGGTCCTGGCTGTCCGACCGACTCGAAGCTCGCGCCCTGTGGTTCAGCGCGGATGGCGCGCTAAGGCTGCGCACTGTCTCGCAGCTTGCTGACGAGCTACGCACCGACGCCGACTTCGTGAGCGTGGCGGCGCTCTACGCCCGCGATGTCGACCTCGCGAACGTCATTGTCGCGCTGGTCAAGGACGAGCACGTTCCCTACCTCGCTGCCTGGCGTTACGTGGACTCTGGCCTGCAGACCCGAGCAGTGTGGGAGCGCACCTGGGACTTACAGCGCGCCGAGGACCGCGGCGAGCCAGTCGGCACCATCCCGGTACCGCCAAAGTACAAGCCGGGCGACTTCCGGGTGGTGTCGTACTGGCGGCTGCGCGGCAAGCTCGACGTACCGAAGGAGCGGTTCACCTCCTATCCGGACGCCTCCCGGGACGGCACGCTGCTGCTGTCCTGGGCCGGGTTCGACCACCTGCAGCGAGCCCAGGCACTGGCGGCCTACATCGGCCAGCGGATCGACAACGACGGCTGGGGCGCCGACCGGCTCACCCCGCTGTTCGCCGGGCTGGCTGAGCTGCTGCCGTGGATCCGGCAATGGCACGACGCCATCGACCCGGCTTTCGGGCAACGACCCGCCGATGCCTACACCGCCGTGCTCGACGGCTGGCTGCACGCCTTCCGGCTGACCGCGGACCAGCTCGCCGAGTGGCGACCACCCGCTCCGACTCGCGGCCGGCGTCGGCGGACCGAACCGGTAGGATGACAGTACGATTCAAGTATGACAAGCGTAGCGAAGCGGAAGGTCAGCGTCACCGTCGACGCCGACCTGGTTGAGGAGATCGAGGCGGCCGGCGACAACGTGTCCGCCCGGGTCACCGAGGCGCTGCGCACCGATATGGCCGCCCGCCGTCGCCAGCGTGCCCTGGCGCGGCTTCTCGACCGACTCGAGATCGCAGAGGGTCCCCTCGACACCGCCGAGGACGAGGCGGAGATTCAGCGCTTTATGCGGCTGCTCGGCGGGACGGCCGCGCCCGATGCCGTGGACCCGACGACTGGGACCTGTCCTCGATGAGGCTGGTGCTGGACGCCGAAGCCGTCACCGCGCTGCTGGATCCCGCCCACCGGGGGCGCCGACGAGTGCGCCGCGCGTTAGAGGCGGCGCGCCGACTGCGTCGGGACGTGGTGATTGCCACCGTCACCCTGGCCGAGCTCTACCGGGGCGCGGGCCGCAATGCTGCCCTCGACGCTCTGCTGGCTCGCGAGCAGCCGGACGGGCTGCTGCTTCGGGACACCGACCGCAGCTTCGCCCGGCTGGTCGGGGCGCTGCTGGCCGAGGCGGGAGCGGGCTCCGAGCTGCTGGCGGACGCACACGCGGTCGCCGCGGCGGTAGAGGTCGGCGGCGGCGTCGTGCTCACCGGCGACGTCGATGACCTGTCCCGGCTCGCTGGTCCGTACCGGACGGTGACGATCCAGGCCCTGCAAGACAGGCGGTGAGGTGCGCATGACGCTGATCTCCGAGCTGATCGAGGTCCCGGAGGCCGTCGACAAGGGCGCGTTCGTCCTCGAGCTGTCCAGCGGCGTCTCGCACGTGCAGCGCACCCTCGACACCTACGTCGTCACCGACGACCTGCGGGACCGCTTCGATGATGCGCTGGGCCTGATCAAGCTCGCGTTGCAGACCGGGTCGAGCCGGGCGGCGTACCTCGACGGATCCTTCGGCGCCGGCAAGAGCCACTTCATGGCCGTGCTGCACGCCCTGCTCACCAACCGGCCGGAGGCCCGCGCCAAGGCCGACCTGGCGCCGATCGTCGCCAAGTACGACGACCTGATCTCGCGGCACCGGTTCCTGCTCGTGCCGTACCACCTCATCGGCAAGGCCAGCGTCGAGGACGCGATCCTCGGCGGCTACCTCGCGCACGTCCGCGCCACCCACCCGAACGACCCGCTACCCGCGGTGCTCGTGGACCAGCCGTTGCTGGACACCGCCCGGCGGCTGCGTAAGCAGTTCGGGGACGCGGCGTTCTTCCGCATGCTCAGCAACTCCAGCGCCGGCGTAGACGACAGCGCTTGGGGCGAGCTCGTCGCCGGCTGGGACGCCGACCGGTTTGACGCGGCGGTGACCGCCGGACCGGAGCAGTCCGAGCGGATCGCCTTGGTGGTGGCCCTGCAGCAGGCGCTGCCCCAGTACGCCGAGCTGGCCCTCAGCGGGGGCAGCGCCTACGTCAACCTCGACGACGGCCTGGCCGCCATCAGCCAGCACGCGAAGAGCCTCGGCTACGACGCGCTCGTGCTGTTCCTGGACGAGCTGATCCTCTGGCTGGCCACCCGGATGGCGGACCTCAGCTGGGTCAACCGCGAGGCGAGCAAGGTCAGCAAGCTGATCGAGTCGGCGAACGCCAACCGGCCGGTGCCGATCGTCAGCTTCGTCGCCCGGCAGCGCGACCTCCGCGAGCTGGTCGGCACCAACGTCCCCGGGTCGAACAAGCTGGGGTTCGCCGACACGCTGAAGTACTGGGAGGGCCGGTTTGCCTCGGTCAAGCTCTCCGACACCAACCTGCCGGTCATCGCCAGCCGCCGGGTGCTCCTCCCCCGCAGCCCGCAGGCGCGCGCGCAGATCGATGCCGCCTTCGCGCAGATGGATGGCTTGCAGGAAGCGGTTCGCTCCGCGCTGTTGACCTCGCGCGGCGACCGGGCGGCATTCCGTCTCACCTACCCCTTCTCGCCGGCGTTCATCGAGACGCTGGTGGCGCTGTCCGGCGCCCTGCAAAGTGAGCGCACGGCGCTGCGGGTGCTGCAGCAGATCCTGGTCGCCCAGCGCGACACCTTGGAGCTGGGCCAGCTGGTGCCCATCGCCGACCTGTTCGACGCGCTGGTCGCCGGGGACGAGCCGCTGACCGGCGAGCTCGGCGCACTATGGAAGAGCGCCCAGAAGGTGTACGGCGATATCCGACACGAGATCCTGCGCAGCTACGACCTCAGTGAAGACCAGGCGGACACCGCGCCGGCCACGCACGCCGTGCACCGCGACGACCGGATCGCCAAGACGCTCGTCCTGGGGGCGCTGCTGCCGCAGGTGGAGGCGCTGCGCGACCTCACCGCCCGCAAGGTGGTTGCGCTGAACTCCGGCTTCATCCGCTCCATGGTTCCCGGTCAGGAGGGCACCGAGGTGCTGCGGGTGGTGCGTGCCTGGTCCGCCCGGCTCGGCGCGGTGCAGCTCACCGGCGACGACGCCAACCCGCTGCTGACGGTTCGCCTCGAGGGCGTCGACATCGAGAGCGTTCTGGCCAACGCCCGCGGCGCGGACAGCACCGGCGCCCGCCGGCAGATGGTCCGGGACCTCGTTTTCGGGATGCTCGGCGTGGGCGACCCGGGCCTCGACGGCGTCGCGACGTACACCACGGTGTGGCGCGGCACCCGGCGTACCGCGGAGATCGTCTACGGCAACATCCGCGACGCGGCCGACCTGGGCGACGGCCAGTTCACCCCGACGCACGACGGCTGGCGGGTCGTGCTCGACTACCCGTTCGACGAGCCGGGCCATCGGCCCACCGAGGACTCCGAGCGGGTGCGCGATCTGCGGGACCGGCAGCCGGCGCACACCGTGTGCTGGGTGCCGCGCCACTTCACCGGGTCGGCCGGATACGACCTTGGCCGCTTCGTCCAGCTCAAGTTTGCGCTGACGTCGAGGTTCGACAGCCTGGCCGCGCACCTGTCCGAGCGGGACAAGGCGCTGGCCAAGCAGCAGATGACCGCGCAGCGCGACGCCCTGGAAAGCCGCATCCGGCTGGCCATCCTGCAGGCCTACGGCGTCATCACCCCGGACGAGGTTCTGGTCGACCCGTCCCACGGGGGCGCCGATCTGGTCGCCAGTCTGGAACCGGGCATTCCGATCCAGCCGCCTGCCGGGGCGGATCTCTCCCAGGCACTGAACAACCTGCTCGACCAGGTGCTGACCGCCGACTTTCCGGCTCATCCGCACTTCGGCCAGGAGGTCCGCCGCGGCGACCTCGCCAAGGTGCACGCGCAGGTACGGCGGGCGCTGGAGACGCCCGAGCCGCGAATCATGGTCGACGCGGGCGACCGGGGCATCATGACGAAGATCGCTCAGCCACTGCGGCTCGGTGACCAGCACGCGCAGTACTTCGTGCTCGCCCACCACTGGGCGAGCCACTTCAACGGCAAGATCGCCGGGGCGGCGGCCGGTGGTTCTCCCGTGACGGTCGGCGACCTGCGCCAGTGGCTGGACCAGCCGGACCCGATGGGCTTGCTCCGAGAGATCTCCGACCTGCTGGTCCTCGTGTTCGTCGAGCAGACCAACCGAAGCATCACCCTCAATGGTGCTGCGGTTGATCCCGCGCGGCTGGTGAGCCTGCCCGCCGACGCCCGGCTGGTCGATCAGGAGCTGCCGGCGGAGACGGTCTGGGCCGAGGCGTCCGCGCGCGCCCAGGCAGTTTTCGGCATCGCCGACCTGCCCGACATCCGCACCGCCCGCAACGCCGGTCGGCTCGCCGAGCGGGTGCGAACGGCGGCGGCCGAGGCCGACCCGCGGCTGCGCGACCTGGTGCGCCTTCTCGCCGAGAAGGGTCCGCTGGTGTTGCCCGCCGACGAGGACCCGCAGGCGACGGACCGCGCTCGATTGGCCGGCGTTGCAGTCGGTCTGGTCGAAGCGGTGCGCGCTGCCGGCGGAGACGTCGCCGTGCTGGAGGCACTTGCCGACGCCGACCTGGGCGGCTTCGCGGCTCAGCACCTGGGCCGGACCATCGCATCGGCCGCCGGCATCGTTGAGCAGAACCGGCGGGTGGACTGGAACATCTACCGCGCGGTGGCCAGCCTGCCTCCCGAGCACGAGCACGGCGCCGCCGCGCAGTCCATGCGCGAGCAGCTGCGCGAGGCCTGGCGAGCGAACGAAATGGCGATCGCTTTGCAGCCCCGGCTGCGGGCCGCGGACGCCGAGGCGCGGCGACTCGTCATAGTGAAACCTCCACCGCCCCCGCCGCTTCCGCCCCCACCCGGGGGAACCGTCGTGTCCAGCCACTCGGAACTGGACACGCTGACCGGCAAGCTCAGGGGACTGATCGACCTGGGCAAGCGGCTCGAGGTGACGTGGCGGGAGCTCGAGTGACGCTCGTCGCCACCCCGACACTGGTCCGCGCAAAGCTGGCCGAAGTGCTTCGCCTCGACGGTGATCTGCGGGTCGTGGCGCTGCATGCCGCGGCCAGCTGGAGCTACGACGAGGTGCTGGACCTGCCGGCCGGTCGACGGGCGGTCGTCCGTCCCTGCGTCTCGACGCTCGCGGTTCGGGAC
>Ga0207926_1001429_pt1 | contig 11056 bp, 10 predicted proteins | sample NGESurdeep072012_8_FD_184454 | JGI IMG/M metagenome (GOLD analysis project Ga0207926, IMG submission 184454) | Arctic peat soil microbial communities from Barrow, Alaska - NGEE Surface sample 210-1 deep-072012 (SPAdes) | ecosystem: Environmental > Terrestrial > Soil > Wetlands > Peat ...
CCTGCCGCACCCCGCGGCCGTCATCCGCAAACAGCTGATGGCCGGGCGCGAGCAGGGCGCCCATTCGGCGGACGGCGGCCCGCGCATGCCTCGATTCAGCGACCTCTTCATGCTGCTGATCGGAATGGGCATCGCGCCGGATGTGAAGTTCCTCAGCTACAACAGCGTCACCCGCTATGCCAACCTCGACGAAGGGCTCGTGGACGCACGCGCGTTGGTGGGAGACGGATGGGACGAGGCGATTGGACGGCCGATGCTCGAGGAGATGCTGACCAGCGACGGCGGCGAGCTGGTTTTCGATGGCGGGACCGTGCTGAGTGGAGTGGCGCATTGGCAACCTCGAGTCCGGACCTGACGCTCCGGCCCATGAGGGCCGCCGACCGAGAACGGGTGGTCGAGATCAGTCGCGACATCTGGGATGGACACGACTACCTCCCGCGCGTGTTCGACGACTGGCTGGGCGACGCCGGCGCCACATTCCAGGCGGCCGAGCTCGACGGCGTGGTCGTCGGGGTGCAGCGGCTGCGGCCCTTTGGGCCGGGCCTCGTCTGGTACGAAGGCCTGCGCGTCGCGAGCACGCATCGCCGCCAGGGCCTCGCGCGGGCCATGCTCGCCTCCGCGATCGCCGGCGCCAGGGACCAGGGGTTTCGCGAGATGCGGCTCGGGACCGCGAATCCGGATGCAGTGCACCTGTTCGAGTCGTTGGGATTCCGCCGCCTGGTCGACGTGCGCTGGTGGCGCGCGAGTCGCGTCGAGGGCGGCGAGCCGGCGCGCATGCCCGATCCGACCGAGGCCCGCAAGGTCTGGACCGGCGTCGAAAAGAGTCCGGGTGTCGAGCTGTATCACGGCGTATCGGCCGACTTCAACGGCGCGCGAGACATGGACGCAGCGGAGCTGGAGCGCCTGGCGCAAGCTGGCATGCTCAGGATCGGTCCGGGTGGTCGCGCGATCGCCGGGCTGAGAGAACCGTGGGGCAACAACCTGGCTGTCGCCTTTCTCGCCGGACGCGGCGGCGCGCTGCGCGAGCTGCTCATGGCGCTGCGCTACGAGGCGGACGCGGACGGGCTCGATCACGTCACGGTCACGCTTCCTCGCGACCACCCGGCCGCCGATGACATGACCGCTTCCGGATACGATCTCGCGAATGACGAGGACAACGCCTACATCTACGGATTGCTTCTCTAGTTGAGCAGGCGTTACGTCGTCATCGGCAACGGCATCGCAGGCCAGACGTGCGCCGAGGAGCTGCGCAAGGCGGACGCCGATGCATCCATCGTCATGATCGCGGCCGAGCGGCATCCCCTCTACAACCGCGTCGCGCTGCCGCGTTACCTGCGCGGCCAGGTGCGCCGCGAGAAGGTGATGATGCGCACGGTCGAGGACTACGCGAAACAAGATCTCAACATCCACTTCGAGACCTGGGCGACCGAGATCGATGCGCAAGCCAAGATCGTGCGCACCAATCGCGGCCAGGAGTTCCCGTACGACGCGCTGCTGATTGCGACCGGCGGCCGGCCCAAGCCTCCGCCATGGCCCGGATCCGACGAGGTGTCCGCGTGCCTGGGTTTTCAGACGCTCGACGACACCGACGCGCTCATCGAGAAGGCTGACGCAGCCGAACGTGTCCTGGTGATGGGCGGCAGCTTCATCGGATACGAGCTTGCGGAGGGCGTGAGCTTCCGCAAGAAGGCGAAGTTGACATGGATCATGCGCGGCCCCTGGTTCCTTCGCTACGTGCTCGACGAGGAGGGCGGCCGGCTGTGCCGGCAGCTTGGCGAGGCCCAGGACGTGCAGTTCCTGGTCGGGGATGAGGTCGAGAGGTTCAGCCGGACCAATGGACGCTTCAGCGCGAAGACGGTCAATGGACACCAGGTCGACTTCGACCTGCTTACCTATGGTGTCGGCCTCGACTACTACACCGAGCCCGCGCGCGACGCGGGCATCAAGCTCAACAAAGGCATCGTCACCGACTCGAAGCTGCGTACCTCGGCGCCCGATGTCTACGCCGCGGGAGACGTCGCCGTGTTCTACGACATCATGGTCGAGCGCCACAACCAGATGGGCACGTGGGACAACGCCGAAGCCCATGGCAAGGTTGCCGCCCGCAACATGGCGGGCGCAGACGAGGACTTCTTCGACGTCCCGACCTACACGACGACGATGTTCGGATCGACCCTGGCGGTGATGGGGGTGACGCCCGATGTCCAGCCCGACCTCGTGTCGGTGCGCACGTTCAGCTTCGACGAGAAGTTCTATCGAAAGCTGTTCTTCAAAGACGACCGCCTGGTCGGCGCGATCATGATCGGCCCCCCCAAAGGCAGGAAGAAGCTGATCGAGATCATGAGGTCGCGAAAGGTGATAGAGCGGCCAAAAGAAGAGCTGCTGGACCCAACCAACCTGAAAGATTGAACGCATCCCCTCTCCCCGTTCAGGGGAGCGATCAGTAAGTCCCATCCTTATCGCCGCTTGCGCGCAGGGTTAGGGTGAGGGGCGGGGAAGCACACCAAATCCGACTGAAGAGGCACGCGTATGATTTGCCCTGAAGGAATGGCTTTCGCCTACAGCGAATCTGCCCGGCTCGTGAGAAGCACCCTCGGCGCCGTCCTCCGGCAGCGCCGAGAGGCGGCACGGCGCACCCTCACCGAGGTGGCCGGCGAGGCGGGCTTGTCGCCCGCGCACCTTTCAGAGGTCGAGCGTGGACGCAAGGAGGTCTCGACGGAACGCCTGCTCGCGGTGGCCCACGCGCTGGGGGCTCGACCCGCGGACATCTACGCCGACCTGGCCCGCCTGCTGGGCGCCGACCCCGAGCAGAGGACCTGGCCGGAGGATCCGCCCGTCAAGCTCCGGCTCGCCACAGCGTCGCTGCCGCTCGAGGCTTTGCGCAGCGTCGCCGACTTCAGCGCGTACCTGGCGATGGCCAACCCGCCACCCAGGCCAAAACCCCGCATAGGCTTCGACACAGGGAGGTAATCGAATGAGCATGATCCCCACAGTGATCACCAACGATGGACGCGGCGAGCGCGCGTACGACATCTACTCCCGTCTGCTCAAAGACGGGATCATCTTCCTGCGCGGCGTGATCGACGACGACCTCGCAAGCACTGTGACCGCACAGCTCCTGTTCCTGGAGAGCGAGTCGCCCGACCGCGACATCCAGCTCTACATCAACAGCCCTGGCGGATCGCTCACGGCGGCGCTGTCGGTGTACGACGCGATGCAGTACGTGGCCCCAAAGGTCGCGACGCTGTGCACCGGGCTCGCCGCCAGCGGCGCTTCGATCCTCCTGGCGGGCGGCGCCGCCGGCATGCGCCTATCGCTGCCCCACGCGCAGATCCTCATCCACCAACCGTTCACCCAGGGCATCCAGGGCCAGGCCAGCGACATACAGCTGCACGCCCAGGAGATCCTGCGCCAACGCGAAGCGATGGCCCGCATCTACACCAAGCACACCGGCCGTCCGCTGGAGGACGTCGAGCGAGCGATGGAACGTGACTTCTTCATGAACCCCGAGGAGGCCAAGAAGTGGGGTCTCATCGACCTGATCGTGGAGAAGAGCCCTCACGCAGCCGTCCTGACGTCCCGCTAAGGCGCCGGGGCCGCGCCCGTGAAAGTCATCATCTTTGGCGGAACCCGCTTTATTGGGCGAGCGATCGTCGAGGAGCTCGCCGGAGCGGGCCATGAGCTGCTGATCGTCCACCGCGGAAACCTCGAGCCCGACGACATGCCAAAGGTGAAGCACCTGCACGTCGAGCGGGCGGAGTTGGCGGCGCACCGCCACGAGCTGGCCGCCTTCCTGCCCGACGCCGCGATCGACTGCCGCGCACTGACACGCGCCGACGCAGAGACAGTTCTCTCGGCGCTGCCCTCCGACCTTCGGCTCGTGGTGATCTCCAGCATCGACGTATACCGGGCGTTCGGAGCGTTGAACGAAGGCCGCGAGACCGACCCTGTCCCGCTTGATGAAACCTCCCCGGTGCGCCCCAACCGTTACCCCTACCGCGGCCTCATGCCCGGCATGGATCAGTACGACAAGCTCGACGTCGAGGACGTCTACCTGCCGCGCGGTGCAACTTCGGTCCGGCTGCCCATGGTGTACGGCGAGCACGACTATCAGCTGCGCGAGGAGTTCATCCTGCGGCGCGTGCGCGCAGGGCGCGGGCGCATCCCATTCGGGGCGGGAACGTGGCTCCACAGCGGCGGCTACGTCAGAGACATCGCGCGTGGAGTTCACCTCGTGCTGAAGACTCCCGCCGCAGCGGGACACGTGCTGAATCTCTGCGAGGACCGAGCCTACTCGATGCGGATGTGGTCCCTGATGATCCTGGACGCCGCCGGGTCCGGCGCCGAGCTCGTACGGGTGTCCGACAAGATGCTGCCCAAGGATCTCGAGGCAACTGGCACGATGAGCCAGCACATCGCAGCGAGCGCGCAGAAGGCGCGATCGATGCTGGGCTGGACGACCTCAGACCCGGCCGAGTCGCTGCGCACCACGGTCCGCTGGCACCTCGCGAATCCACCAGCGAGTTCCGACCCCGATTTCAGCGCCGACGACAACGCCCTCGCTTCGATCTAGAAACGCTGCACCCAGCGTCACTGTGTAAGCCGGATCTACTCCGGCCGTCCCTATGCCTCGGCGTCGCGGAGGTGGCCCGGGCGCAAGCCTCTTTCAAGTAGATCCGATCCCGGGGCGCCTTGGCGGAGCCAACGCGCCGATGCAATCAGTAGGTCCGATCCTCTCCGCCGCTTTGCGCGCAGCGGAAACCGCCCATTTCCCGCTTTGAGTTTCGATCCGTCGCCGAAATGTCATTCTTGGCCACTGAGAGTGCTGAGCGGCGAGCGTTACACATTTATCAGGTGGGCTAGATGTTGATCCCGCCGCTGGCGCTAGCTGTCGGGGCTCTCGGTCTGCTCGCCCGCGGCCATCGCCGCGTCGTTCTGATCCTGGCATTTGCGGCACCGATCCTCTCGATCGGCGCGTTCGCCGTTCAGTTCGTACCCGGTGGCGCTGAATCCTGCAGTGCCTCGACCGGCGGCCCCAATGTCTGCCAGTCGTTACCAGCTGTTTCCGGGTGGGGCGGGCCGCTTCCCTACTTGATCGCTATTGGATTGATCCTGCTATCGCTGGCGCCTCTGGCAAGTGTGCGTACCGGGAAGTGGTGGCCAGCCGCGGCATCAGGCCTGCTGCAGGCCGTCCCTCAGGTCATCAGCTTCGGCGGCTTCGTTGATTGGGCCCCTGCCTTGGCGGTGACGGCAGGCGTCGCCTTTGCCCTGGTTGGAGCTCGCTCGGTTCCGAAGCCCGCCCCGGCGGGGTCGCTCAAACGCTGAAATGTGCGCCTCTGGGATCGTCCTCAAGCCATCCCAACGCCTGCCTCCCGGATGGACTACCGCACTCTGCGGTCCAACGCTTTGCTCGAGCGTGGTCGGTGCTTCAAGAGCCATGCTCGGACACCAATCTCCGCGCTGCCAACCGCGATAACGGGCGCAAGGAAGGCAAGCGCACAAAGGACGCCGGTCGAGAGATCCGCGGTTGCACACGTGGGAGATTTGCCGTTCGCTGGTTGCGTCTCCAAAACAGCTGCCCAAAGTAAGCCGAATCCAACAACCAAGCCCCCGGCAGAGCGCGGCCACTCTCGCCTTCGGCGGTAGCCGCCAGGCTAGGACCAGGATGGCGCCCTGCGGCTGTTTGGGTTCTTTTTGGGGGGCTGCCGGGTCAAACCGCCGATGCCTGGTTGCTCAAATACGAGTGCCATGCCAACACCACTCCGAGTGCTAAAGCCAAAAGTTCAATGATCAGAAGCACAAGCTGAGCAATACAGCGATCAGTCATGTGCTCGGCACCAACACATGAGTAACGAGCTGCGGCCTCTTAAAGCTCAACTCAAGCTCAAACGCGGGTTGGACATGCACTAACGCCAAGGAAGTCACGAACGGGCAGGCCTGGTTACGGGGCGCCAGGCGACCAATCACTCGCTGTCGTGGCCAACAGTCGCGAGCCTATAAACGAGCTCGACAAGGTGCTTGGTACCAGGGACGACATCCCCCGGTTTCCGCTCATACTTCTCTTTCGGTCTAAAGTTCCGGGCAGATGACCCGGCGCTTCCGGCCTTTCGATCCATTCGAGCGCGGCGGGCCTTTCGAGGCCGGGCGCGAGATCCGCATCCCCCGCCCTCCGCGGCGGTTCTGGTTTGCCGCCGGGCTGTTCGGCATCGCATTCCTCATCTTCGTCCTCGCCAGCCCCATCGTCTGGTTCTTCACCGAGCTGCAGTGGTACAACGCGCTGGGCCTGGGCGCCGTCTTCACGACGCGCCTCTATCTGGAGACCGTGCTCTTCGTCGGAAGCTTCGCGCTTGCCTTCATCTACCTCGCGTTCAACGTGGTGGTCGCATTGCGAATCCGTTCCGGCCCGGGCCTGCGCGCCGTGGGCATCCGGCGTTCATCCATCCGCGGCCCGATCGCCGTCATCGCCCTCATCGGCGCTGGCCTGATCGCGCTGATCCTGTCCGGCGGCGCCGGCTCGCAGTGGCAGACGCTGGCCCTCTTCCAGCACGCGTCGCCGACCGGTGTCACCGACCCGGTGCTCGGCCAGGACGTCTCGTTCTACCTGCTGACGCTGCCGTTCCTGCACTCGATCGTCAACTGGGCTCTGGGCCTCGGCTTCATGGCCGTGCTCCTGGTCGGCGCTCTGTATGCGTGGCGCGGGGACACTTTCGATCTCAACCTGAGCCCGCGCTCGATCGCTCACCTCTCGATCCTTCTCGGATTGTTCGCCGCAAGCCTCGCAGCCTGGTCCTGGATCGGCCGCTACGACCTCCTCTACGCGCACAACAGCACGGTCGTGTGGGGCGCCGCTTACACGGACGTGAATGCCCGGCTGCCGTTCTACTCGTTCCAGGCTGGCGCCGGCGTCGTGCTCGCCGGCGTGCTGATCGTGAACGCCTGGCTGAGGCGGCTGTGGCTGCCGGTCGCGGCGGCCGGCATCTGGGTCCTCCTTCTGCTGGTCGGCCAGGTCTATCCCGGCATCGTCCAGAGCTTCTTCGTCACGCCAAGCGCTCAGTCCTACGAGCTCCCGTACATCGTTCGAGAGATCGCCGGCACGCGCGCCGCCTACGGGCTTTCCAACGTGTCGGTGAGCAACTTCACCGGCGACCAGCCGCTGACGCTGCAGGAGGTTCAGAACGACCAGGTCACCGTAAACAACCTGCGGTTGTGGGACTACGCCCCGCTGAAGGCGACCTATGAACAGCTGCAGACGATCCGGACGTACTACACCTTCAACGACATCGACATCGACCGCTACACGATCGCGGGCCAGTACCAGCAGCTCGAGATCAGCGCCCGGGAGTTCGACTTCACCAAGCTTCCGTCGTCCGCCCAGCAGTGGGTCAACCAGCACCTCGTCTACACGCACGGCTACGGCCTGGCCGCCAGCCCGGTCAACGCGGTGGTCGGCGAGGGTCTGCCCGACTACGTGGTCGGCGACCTTCCGCCCACCGGGACCTTGAAGGTGACTCAGCCGGCCATCTACTTCGGTGAGGTCACGCCTGACTACGCCCTGGCCCCCTCCAACACGCGCGAGTTCGACTATCCGCAAGGGAGCCAGGACGTCTTCACGGCGTACACCGGCACCCACGGCGTTCCGATGACCGAGCTCAACAAGGCGCTGTGGTCGCTCAAGCTCGGCGACTTCAACCTGCTGGTCTCGAGCCAGGTCACGAGCCAGACCCAGATGCTCTACCGGCGCAACATCCTCGACCGCGCGCAGGAGCTGGCCCCCTTCCTGACCTTTGACAGCGACCCCTACGTGGTGGTCGTCGACGGACGCACGTACTGGATCCTGGACGCGTACACGACAGGCTCGACGTACCCGTACTCGCAGACCGTCACCTTCCAGCAAAACGGGAACAACCCGGTCGACATCAACTACGTCCGCAACTCGGTGAAGGTGGTCATCGACGCCTATGAAGGCACGGCCGACTTCTACATCATCGACCCCAAGGACCCGATCATCAAGGCTTACCAGGCCACATTCCCCTCGCTGTTCAAGCCGATCGATGCCATGCCGGCGGGGCTGCGCGCCCACCTGCGCGTGCCGATCGACCTGTTCGACACGCAGGTCGAGGTCTACGCCACGTATCACATCACCGACCCCAAGGTCTTCTTCGCCCGCGAGGACGTGTGGGACATCCCGACCGCACAGACGTCGCCGGGAAGCGCGCTCACCCCGGTCCAGCCCTACTACGTCCTCTTCCGCCTTCCGGGAGAGCAGAACCCTGAGTTCCTGCTGATCATGCCCTTCACGCCACGGGGCAAGCAGAACATGGTGTCCTGGATGGCGGCTCGCAATGACGGCGCCCATTACGGGGAGTACGTCTCGTACATCCTGCCCAAGGACAAGGTCATCTTCGGTCCTCAGCAGGTCGCGAGCCGCATCAACCAGGACCCGTCCATCTCGCGCGACTTCACCCTCTTCCACCAGGCCGGGTCATCGGTTGTCCAGGGCAACCTGCTGGTGGTCCCGATCGGGAACTCGTTCCTCTATTTCGAGCCGATCTACCTCCAGGCCACGTCGGCCTCAGGGCTGCCGGAGTTGAAGAAGGTGATCCTCGCGGACTCTGCGAACGTGGCTTACGCGGACACCCTGCAGCAGGCGATCGATCAGCTTGTCGGCACGTCCAACGCGCCGCCCACGACGACGCCGACCCCGACCACCTTCACGCCGGCCCAGGTCGCGCAAGTCGCGAACCTCGTGACCCAGGCCAACCTGCACTACGCCACGGCTTATGCCGCGCTGAAATCGGGCGACCTCACCACGTTCGCCAGCGAGATGGCCACGGTCGGCCAGCTGCTCCAGCAGCTGCAGCAGATAACCGGGACGGCTCCGACGGCGACGACACCCTCGCCCTCCCCGCGCGCCACCCCCAGCCCCTAGCCCGCACGGAGCGGGACGAACAAGACGGGAAACAAAGACCGATACCTCACCACCCCGTCGTGCTTTTCGTAGAGGCGCAGGTCCTGGGGCTCATCGGGTGAGACCGCGACGGGGATCACCATCCGGCCACCCTCCGCAAGCTGTTCGATCAGGGCCGGCGGCACGACGCGAGCCGCGGCGGCGACAAGAATGATGTCGAACGGCGCCAGGGCGACCCAACCGAGGCTTCCGTCGGCCACCGCGACCTCCACGTTGGTGAACCCAAGCCGCCCCAGTGTCTCGGACGCATGTTCGGCAAGCGCGGGCTCGCGCTCGAGGGTGATGACCTTGCGACACAAGCGGCTCAACACCGCGGCCTGGTAGCCCGAGCCGGCGCCCACCTCCAGGGCAATCTCGTCTGGCTTGGGCGCCACCGCTTGCGTCATCAGCGCCACCACGAGGGGTTGCGAGATCGTCTGGCCGCAGTCGATCCCGAGCGCGCGATCTTCATATGCATGGCGCCGCAGCTTGGGTGGCAGGAACTCTTCGCGAGGCATCTCCGACATCACGTACAGCACGCGCTCGTCGGTGACGCCGTGAGGCACCAGCTGCTCCGCCACCATCTTTTGCGCGGGCGTGCTCATCGATGATTCCCTCTTCGGAGAGTACAATCCGCAGCGGCTCATTGGCGTCGTCCGTCCCGCATTACGTTCCGCAGCAATGGCGCCGCCCCGTCAGGCAGCGCTCGCGCCTGGTCAAACGCACAGGCCCGGCACACGCACGTGTCGAGTTCGCTCATCCCTCCGAGCAGGAGTTCGCACGCTTTCTCGACTACTACCGAATCCGCTGGGTTTACGAACCCATGTCGTTCCCGATCGGCTGGGAAGACACGCGCGTGTCCGAGATGTTCACGCCGGACTTCTATCTTCCGGAGCACGACCTGTACATCGAGCTGACGACCATGAAGCAGTCCCTCGTCACGCCGAAGAACCGCAAGGTCCGCCTGCTTCGCGAGCTCTACCCCGAGCTCAACGTGCGCCTGTTGTACCGAAAGGATTACCAGCAGCTTCTGGCGAAGGCGGGTTATGGCGCGGTCGAGGTGCTCAACCTGCGCAAGCAGGACATCGGCTCAATCCTCATCTCACCGGTCGAGCTGGAGACCCGCGTCAAGGCCCTGGCGCGCAAGATCTCGCGTGACTATCGCGGCGAGTCGCTCGTGATCGTGGGAGTGCTGAAGGGGATCACGTTCTTCCTCGCGGACCTTGCCCGCAATATCAAGGTTCCCTTCGTCCTCGACTACCTCGACCTTCGGCGGTACGCCGGGGCGCAGCCGCACGAACGTGTTCGCATCGCGCGTGACATCGACTATCCGATCGCGGGTCGTCACGTTCTCCTGGTCGAGGACATCGTCAACACCGGCCTGACGCTCGACTTCGTCTTCTCGGAGCTCCGCGCGCGGGAGCCGGCCTCGATCGAGGTGGTTACGCTTCTCGATCGCCCGCTGCGCAGGCTCGTCAACGTGCCCATTCGCTACGTCGGTTTTCAGATCCCGAACGACTATGTCGTCGGCTACGGCCTCGACTACAGGGAGCTGTATCGCAACCTTCCGTTCATCTGCACGCTGCGCTCGAGCGTTTACGACCTTCCGGTGACGCCCAATCCGAACCAGCCGGAATAGCGGGGCGCGGCTGCAGCGCCTCCTGGCCTGGATGGCGGGCCAGGATTTCCACCTCCTGGTCGAGAGCGGCTTGCTCGTACAGATGGAGCAAATCGTCGTCGATGGCCACCGCAGCCTCTATGAATCGAAGGGGCTGCCGTGGTCGGCACCCCTCGCGTACCGGTGGCTGCGCTACGAGGATCCGGTGCCCGTGGCGCGCCTTCTGGACGGCGTGAAACGGCTTCGGAGGAGGGGTGTTGAATTCGACGCCGACGCTGTGGACAAAGCCTGCGTCGAAGCGGAAAAAAAGGGCTTTTTGAATTGAAAACGGGGGTGTGGAGGGGCTGTGGAAAACACATGCCCCAAGCGACCTTCCTGTTTACCCTGAAGTACCCTATGCGTTTTTCGGTTTCCATCCCGGGTTGCCCCGGACCTTCCACCTACTCGACGTTCGGTATCCTCAGGTTTACCGTACTCAGCCGCTTGGGGCG
>Ga0207926_1001430_pt1 | contig 11055 bp, 11 predicted proteins | sample NGESurdeep072012_8_FD_184454 | JGI IMG/M metagenome (GOLD analysis project Ga0207926, IMG submission 184454) | Arctic peat soil microbial communities from Barrow, Alaska - NGEE Surface sample 210-1 deep-072012 (SPAdes) | ecosystem: Environmental > Terrestrial > Soil > Wetlands > Peat ...
TCACCAGCGCATTGACTTGGTTCTTCCAGCGCACCGTGCCCAGCTCGAGAAAGGCGAAGCCCGAGTGCATCGCGAGCACCATGATCCCGCCTAGCAGGATGAACAGTACGTCACCCCCTGATTTCGCGTTTTCCATAACCGTCTCCCTAAGCGTTCGAATTGGCCGGACCGTGGGATCCGCCCGCGCACCCCGAAAATATTTCGCGCATTATGAAGTCTTTCGCGTGGTTTGTATTCCCTCGGCGTCATGGACGCGCCGAACCACCTTGTGCTAGCGTGCCGCATGACGAGCCACGCATTTAACTTTGCACTGCATCCATGATTCCCCGGCTTGGACGCGATGATCCGTTTCCGCCGCTGGCAAGCGCGCTGCAACATCCCAACGGCCTGCTCGCCGCAGGCGCAGATCTGTCGCCCGAGCGCCTGCTCGCCGCCTACCGCCAGGGCATTTTCCCCTGGTATGCCGAAGGCGAGCCCATCCTGTGGTGGAGCCCCGACCCGCGCATGGTGCTCATTCCATCCGAATTGAAAGTCTCGCGCTCCCTCGCCAAGACGTTGCGCAACCGCGACCACGAGATACGTTTCGACAGCGCTTTCGAAGCGGTCATGCAGGGCTGCGCCCTCAGGGGCGCTGATCATGCCGTCCCTGGTACGGGTGAAACCGGCACCTGGATCACCGCCGACATGCGCGCCGCCTATCAGCGCCTGCACCAACTCGGCTACGCCCACTCGGTGGAAACCTGGATCGAAGGCGAACTCGCGGGCGGGCTGTACGGCGTGGCCATCGGCCGCATGTTCTACGGCGAGTCCATGTTTACCCGGGTGCGCGACGCCTCGAAAATAGCCATGGTGCATCTGGTGCGGCGTCTCGAGCGCCAGGGCTGCGGCATGATCGATTGCCAGATGCATACCCGGCACCTGGCCAGCCTCGGCGCGCGCGCAATCCCGCGCAGCGAGTTTTCACTAAGGTTGCGGGAATTGGTAGACTATGCCGTGACGCCAATGAAGTGGGACGCCCCGGAGACGGACAACGATGTCGCTGCTTAACGACCTGCCGCACGCGGTACTGCAGTTCTACGTGACCGCGCCTTATCCCTGCAGCTACCTGCCGGCGAAGCTGGCGCGCTCGCAGGTTGCCACGCCCAGCCACCTGATCTCCAATGAGGTCTATGGCTCGCTGGTGAAGGCCGGTTTTCGCCGCAGCGGCATCTTCACCTACCGCCCCTATTGCGACGCCTGCCGCGCCTGCGTGCCGGTGCGCATTCCGGTGGCGCAGTTCGAGGCCACGCGCGCGCAACGCCGCGCGCAGAAGCGGCACGCCGCGCTCGACGCCTCGCCGCAAAGCCTGCGTTTTCGCAACGAGCACTACGCGCTCTACCTGCGCTACCAGGCCCATCGCCATTCCGGCGGCGGCATGGACCAGGACAGCCGTGACCAGTATTCCCACTTCCTGCTGCAAAGCCGGGTCAACACGCGCCTGATCGAGTTCCGCGACGCGGGCAAGCTGATGATGGTGTCGATCGTCGACATCCTCGGCGACGGAGTGTCCTCGGTCTATACCTTCTTCGAGCCCGGCATCGCCGCCGCCAGCTTCGGCACTTACAACATTCTGTGGCAGATCGAGCAGTGCCGCAGCCTCGGGCTACCCTACCTGTATCTTGGCTACTGGATCGGGAACAGCCGCAAAATGGCCTACAAAGCCAGGTTTCGGCCGATCGAGGGCCTGATCGACGGCGAGTGGCGCGAGCTGGGCGCCAAAGATATCGATTAGAGGTCGTGGGTCGTACTTCGTGGTTGCTTTTATCAATAACCGCGTTTTCTGTACGGATGCGCTTTTTATCCGTACAGAAAACGTGGTTGGCGCGCGTAGCGCGCAATGGTCGCGCGCCGACAATGGCGGACGTAGCAGGATACGTCGATCTGCAGCGCCAGAACTTGCGCGGACGGCGCCCCGTCCGCGCGGATCGTCGATTGTGCGCGGATGAAAAGCACATCCGCACACAATCGGCGATCTTGGATAAAGGCACAACCCTAAACCGCTTTCGCTTTTACCCATAACCGTGGTTTTGGTACGGATACGCTTTTCATCCGTACCAAAAACACGGTTGGCGCGCGCAGCGCGCAAGTCCGCTACGTCGGCATCGATCGACGTAGGACGACACATCGAGCTGCAGTGATCGAACTTGCGCGGACGGCGGCCCGTCCGCGCGGATCGTCGATTGCGCACGGATGATGAACCCATCCGTACGCAATCGGCGATCTTGTATAAAACCCCCGCACTGTCTTTGTTTTTATCCATAACCCTGTTTTTGGTACGGATGCGCTTTTCATCCGTACCAAAAACAGGGTTGGCGCGCGCAGCGCGCAATAGCCGCTCCTCCACAATCCCCCAGATGAATCCGGATACCTCGAACTGCGGCGATCAAACTTGTATAAAAGCAGCCGCTAGTCCAGCCTGGGTTTGATGCCCTTGATGTCATCGAAGGAAACGACGCCCAACAAACGTTCCTCATTGTCGGTGACCGGGATGGCGCGAAAGCCGTAGCGCCCGAACATGTCCACCGCGTCCTGCAGCGTGTCATCCGGGTTCAGCGAGATCACGTTGTCGGTCATGATTTCTCCGATAATCTGTTCAGGCTCCGCCGCGATCAATTCGCGCAGATCGACCACGCCGCGCAGCGTATCCTTCTCGCCCGTGACATAGACGTACATGTCCACGTCCATGTTGCGCGCGATTTCGCGGTAGTCGTTCAGCACGTCCCGGACCGGGGTCGGTTCGGGCATCTTTACGTATTGCTGCGTGGCGAACAGCAGGATATTCTCGTCGTGGCCTTCGATGATCTGCTGCACCATCGGCGCGCTGTCCTTGTCGATCAGCTTGAGGATCTCGTCGGCCTCCGCGGTCGGCAGGATCGCCAGGATGTCCGCGGCCTGGGCGGGACTCATCTCGTTGATGAGCTTGGCGGCAGCCTCCAGTTTCATCGCGCTGATGAGCTCGCGTTGCACGCGCGGCTCGACTTCTTCCAGGGTGTCGGAAGCATGCTCCGGCTCGAGCTCGCTGAAAATGGCCATGCGCTGATGGCTGTCGAGCTCTTCCAGGATATCGGCCAGATCGACCGGATGGATGTCGTGCAGCTTGTCCTTCAGCACCTTGAGCTTGACGCTGCCGGAAAAACTGCCAATATGCTCCGGCAGGGGCTGGACGTACATCCACGATACGGTGGCCAATTCGTTGTGCTCGACCATGAAGCTCGCCAGTTTCTTCAGCCCCAGCCGCCGCAGCAGGCGATAGCGGCTGAAATCCACTTCGCTGGCGTAGAGCTTGCCGTTTTGCAGCACCAGCTTGACGTCGTAGACGACCTCCACTTCGTGGTCATCCATGTCCAGGATTTTCTTGTCGAGGATGTGATCCTTGAGCAAAATGGATCCCGCCGGCGGCGCCTTCTCGTAGTCGGCGGCACTGATCACGTCGGCCACGATCTCGGTGTTGGAGATCAGGGCGATCTTGTCCCAGGGCAGCAACAGGGACGGATAACCGAACGCACGGCTTACGACCAGATGGGTGACTTCCGGAATCTTGCCGGTTTCGACGATCACCAGATCGTCCAGCCGCCCGATTTTCTCGGACTTGAGGTACACCTTGCGGCCCAGAATCTCCCCCAGGAAGAACTCATGCTCGAGTGCGGCGACCATCGCTGCCTCTCCCTCAGTTCAACAGCAGAATGAACTTATATACCATCAGGCACACAAGGAACAGAAGATAGATGCGCAGAAACAGCAGCGAGGCTTTCACCCCCGACGACATTTCGATCCGTGGCTCGCGATAGCGGTGGTTGATTTCTCCGATCTTGTGGAACAGGCGCTTCAGGCTGGCGCTCATGGCCGTATCTCCCGCTACTGGAACAGGTTCGGGAACATCACGCTAATCCCGTAGAGCGAAGACAGAACCACGATGGCGATGACGATGAATCCGCCGATCAGGTTCTGCCAGACGTTGTTGCAGTAGTCGCCCATCGTAGGCCGGTCGTTGAGCAGCAGGATCAGGAACACCAGCGCCGCAGGCAGCAGCGTCACCGCGATCACCTGCACGAACAGCGTGATCAGCACCAACGGCGCGCCCGGGATCAGCACCACCAGGCCCGAGGTGATCAGGGTGAAGAAATAGCTGGCGTAGAACCAGGGCGCCTGCTTGATATTCTGGTTGAGCGAGTGCGCCCAGCCGAAAATTTCGCCGAAGGCCCAGGAGCTCGCCAGCGAGATGCAGATGGCGCCGAGCAGGCCGGCGTCGAACAGGCCGACGGCCATGAAGGTGCCGACATAGCGGTCGGTCTGCATCAGGTGCTCGGCTGCCTGTCCGGCGCTTTCGATGTCGACGCCGTTCAGGGTCGTGCCGATGACGATGACGATGAAGATCGCCACCACGATGGTGAGCGCGGACCCGAGCAAGGTATCGAATTTGCCCCAGGGAATGTCCTTTTCCTGCATGCCCTTGTCCACCACCGCGCTCTGCTGGAAAAACAGCATCCACGGCGCGATGGTGGTACCGATGTTGGCCATGAGGAAAAAGAACAGCTGGCCGTTGAAACCGCCGGGGAAGTTGGGGATCAGGCCGTCTTTCAGAATGTCCGAAACCGACGGATGGATCATGAAGGCGCCCGGAATATAGATCAGATTCAGGGCACAGAACAAGAGCGCGATTTTCTCCCAGGTCCAGTAGCGGCCGTTGAGAACGATGATCGCCATCAGGCCGACCACGCCGGCGACGGTCAGCCAGGGAGGCACGCCGAATATGTTGAGGGCGGCGGTCATGCCGATGAATTCGGTGACCAGCGTCAGCCAGTCCACCAGCATCAGGTCGACGAGCGAGAACCAGCCCCAGAACGCGCCGAAGCCGTCGAAAATCGCCTCGGCGTGGCCGCGCTTGGTGACCGCGCCCAGGCGCACCGTCATCTCCTGCACGTAATAGGCCACGGGGATCAGGAGCAGCAGGAACCAGATCAGGTGGTAGCCGTACTTGGCGCCCGTGGCCGCGTAGGTGGTGATGCCGCCGGCATCGTTGTCGGCGACCATAACCACGATGCCCGGTCCGGCGATGACCAGATAGAGCTGGATCGCCTTCCACATTTTGCGCCATTTGTAGTACAGCTTGGAGAAGAAATTCATTCGGCCGACTCTATATGCTTTTCACCGCAAGAATGGGATAGCTGGCGTGACCGCGGGTGACGTCGTGCATGGCTTCGACTGTGAGCGGAGGGCGACGCCGTATAATACCGCATGGCTTCAGGCAAATTAGCGGAAAACGTCATGCATTTCGCCCGCGTGCTGCGTGCGGCCGGGCTGCCCATCGGCCCGGACCGGGTGGTCGACGCGCTGCGGGCGCTCCAGACCGCCGGCATCGAGCGGCGCGAGGATTTCTACTGGACGCTGGCGGCGGTGTTCCTGTCCAAGCGCGAGCAACAGGAACTGTTCGATCAGGCGTTTCACATTTTCTGGCGCGACCCGCAGATGCTCGAGCGCATCATGAGCCTGCTGTTGCCGCAGATCTACGGCCGCGCCGGCCAGGCCGAGATGCCGCAGGCGGGGAAGCGCCTGTCGGAGGCGCTGTACTCGAAGCGCGAGCAGCAACAACAACAGGAGGAGCAGCAAATAGAGATCGACGCCAGTCTCACTTTTTCCCCGAGCGAGTTGCTGCAGCACGCCGACTTCGAGACCATGACCGGCGCCGAGCTGGCGCAGGCGAAGAAACTGATCGCGCGCCTGCGCCTGCCCATTCCCGAAGTGCAGACGCGGCGCTTTCGCCCCGATGCCCGGGGGGCGCGCATCGACCTGCCGGCGACGCTGCGCGCGAGCATGAGGGGCGGGGCGCAGATCATCGCGTTGAAGCGCCGCTCGCGCATCACCCGGCATCCGCCGCTGGTGGTGCTGTGCGACATCTCCGGCAGCATGAGCCGCTATTCGCGCATGTTCCTGCATTTCCTGCACGCCATCACCAACGACCGCGACCGCGTGCACACCCTGGTGTTCGGCACGCGGCTCACCAACATCACCCGCCACCTCCGGAACCGCGACGTGGACGTCGCCATGAACCGGGTGGCCTCGGCCATCCAGGACTGGGCCGGCGGCACGCGCATCGGCGTATGCCTCGCCGAATTCAACCGCAAATGGGCGCGGCGCCTGCTCGGCCAGAACGCCGTGGTGCTCCTGATCTCGGACGGCCTCGACCGCGACGTCGGCGAAGGCCTGGGCGCGGAGATGGAGCGCCTGCACAAGTCCTGCCGCAAGCTCGTCTGGCTCAACCCGCTGTTGCGCTACGAGGGGTTTCAGCCGCGGCCGTCCGGGGTGCGCGCGATGCTGCCGCACGTGGACGCCTTCATGCCGGTGCACAACATCGAGAGCCTGGTCGAACTGGCGCGCGAACTGGAACACGGCAAGTGGCAGCGCCATTCCGGTAGAATTGCCGCCTGAAACATAAAGGAATCAAGATCATGGAAATGACCGGCGAGCAGATCATCCCCGCAGCACAGGCCGAAGTCTGGCGCGGCTTGAACGACCCCGAAGTGCTCAAAGCCTGCATTACCGGCTGCGAGTCGATCGAAAAGCTGACCGGCACCGAATACGCGATTGTGACGACCGCGGCGATCGGCCCGGTCAAGGCCAAGTTCCGCGGCAAGCTGCTGCTCGCCGACCTCGACCCGCCGAATTCGTACTCGCTTTCCTTCGACGGCCAGGGCGGAGCGGCGGGCTTCGGCAAAGGCTCGGCCAAAGTGTCGCTCGCAGCCGCGGGCGCGGGCACCCGGCTCAGCTATGCGGTGAAAGCGCAAGTGGGGGGCAAGCTGGCGCAGATCGGCTCGCGCCTGATCGACGGCGTGGCGAAAAAAATGGCGGATGATTTCTTCGCCGCTTTCAACCGGAAAATGGCCGGGCCGGCCCCGGCGGCGGTCCCAGCCGAGACCGCGCCTGGCGCGGCGCCGCTGTGGTGGGTGGTGGCCATCATCGCGGCGATGTTCCTGCTCGCCTACTACACCTGAGCCGCGGACTGCGTCCATCCGCGTACGGCCTGCCTCAGTACTCGAAGTGCAATCGCGCTCCGGCGATAGTGACCGGCCCGCGGTCGGCGTTGTAGGCCGGGTTTCTGATGCGCTGGAAATCGAGCGTCACCCACGCGCCTTTGAATGCCTTGGCGACATAGGCAGCCTCGAATATCGCCTCCGGCCGGTAGTTGATTCGTCCGTCCCCGATGAAAAACCCCAGTCCGCCGGACGCGAGGTAATCGCGATGCGCAGCCGACAGACCGTTCCGGATCACCCCCAGGAACACGTTGTCGTCGGGCCGCCCCCATCTGGATCCTTTGACGTTGACTCCACCGGTCACGGAGCGCTCGATCTCGGTAAAGGCGTAGGTTTCGACGGCGCCGTTGTTCCAGCTCGCGCGGGCGAGCAAACCGACGTCGTCATTCAGCTTCTGCTCCAGGTCGACGCCGAATCCATACTTGACCTGGTCTTTGCGCACCTTGGCTACGTCGGGGGTGCCGCCGTTCACGGCGGCGAAATCGAGCGCATCGCGGAAGCCGCCCATGCGCGCAACATTGCGGAATCCGAGCAGGCGGATCTTGCCCGGCTGTCCCAGGATCTCATGCGCGTGCTCGAGTTCGACCTGGTCGCCGTGATGCCCGGCGATGCGGTAATCGAGCTGCAGCCCGTTCGACTGAAACGGTTGGAGGAAGCGCCCAAACCGAATCGCCCAGTCATCGCGGTAGTACTCGAGGGCCGCTCCCCAGCTGTAGCCGCGCGCATCGGCCGCAAAGTCGAAAGCACCGTGGGTCATTTGCGCCCAGTTCAGGAACTGGGTCCGCGGATCGTGGGAGTAAGAATTGGCGTCGAACAAATCGATGACCGACAGATTGCCGGCGGTCAACACCAGGCGCCGTTTGTCGACCGGACCGCCCAACTGGTTGGCCGAGGATTCGACGCGATCCGTGCCGCCACCCAAACTCCAGGTCTGGCGCGCATACAACCGAGCCCGGTAAATAGTCGGGGTCGGTCCCGCAGTCTTCTGGTTCTCCCCGTTGCTTAGTCCGCCCAGGCCAGTCAGGTTGGAGAGCGAAACAGCCTGGATGAGTTCGGGATTGAAGTAGAGTTCTGCGCCCGACCAAGGCCGCAATCCGAAGTAGGCCGTCGCGCTGAGCGAATAGCCTTTTTCATGATTGGGCGAAAGGCTGTTAGGGCCGGTGTAGAGCGCGCGCATGGGCGCGTGGCTTTGCCAGATATAGGTGGCCTGAAAGTACGCGTTTGTCGACTCTATGCCGGGCGCAACTGCGCGCTGTGCAGACGGCAGCGTTCGCAGTTCCTCGGCCGGCGCCGCTGGCACAAGCATGAACAGCGCCAATCCCAGCGCAAACACCTGGTGGTACCGCAGCACAAACTGGCGCATCACGTCATCTTTCAAAGGTCGAACTCAAGAAGTGCGCGAGCGCATTGCTGCTACAGGCAATAGGCTAAAACACGATCACGCCGCGCGCGTTGCGGCCGGCCTCCAGGTCGGCAAACGCCTGCGCCGCTTCTTCGATGCGGTAGGTGCGGGTGATGAGTTCGTCCAGCTTGAGTTTCTTCGCCTGGTACAGTGCGATCAGCCGCGGGAAGTCCTCGCGCGGACGCGCCGAGCCGTAGTAGCTGCCGGTCAGCGTTTTTTCCTCGAAGGTGATCGAGGCCGTCTTCAGCGAAGTGTTGTCGTCGCCGCGCGCCACGCCCACCACCAGGGCGGTGCCGCCCTTGCGCAAGGCGCGGAAGGCTTGCTCCACCATCTTGCCCAGGCCGATGCACTCGAAGCTGTAGTCCGCCCCGCCGCCGGTGAGCTTTTTCACCGCCTTGACCAGGTTCTCTTCGCGGCCCGCGTTGAGCGTATGCGTGGCGCCGAACTGTTTCGCCAGCTCGAGCTTGTGCTCGGCCATGTCCACCGCGACGATGATGCCGGCACCGGCGATGGCGCAGCCCTGGATCACGTTCAGCCCCACGCCGCCGGCACCGATCACCAGCACGCTCGAACCCGGCTCCACCTTGGCCGTATTGAACACCGCGCCGACCCCGGTCATCACGCCACAACTGATCAGCGCCGCCTGCGGGAGCGGCATGCCGGGCGCGATTTTCACCACGTTGTCCACGTGCATCGTGGCATATTCGGCCATCACCCCGCAGGCGGAAAAGATATTCAGCGGCTTGCCCTGGGCGTCGCGCGTGCGCAGGCTGCCGTCGGGCAGGGAGATGATCGCCTTGGCGCCTACGTCGCACAAATGCGGGCGGCCGGTAACGCAGTAGCGGCATTTGCCGCACATGTTGACGAAAGAGCTGATCACCGTATCGCCGACCGCGAGCTCGGTCACGCCTTCGCCGACTTCGACCACGGTGCCCGCGCCTTCATGGCCGAGGATCAGCGGCAACGGCATGCCGATGGTGCCGTTGACCGCCGACAAATCGCTATGGCACACGCCGCAGGCGCCCAGCTTGACCATCACTTCGCCGCGGTGCGGCGATTCGACTTCGATCTGCTCCACCACCACCGGCACATTGTTCTGGCGGCATATGACTGCTTTCGCCTTGCGTCCCATGCTGACTCCCCGTTTCGGTTTGCGATGGCAAGCATTATGCAACCTGGCACGCGAAATCGCCAAACCGTTCGACGCATGCTTGCATGGGGCCTGCATTCCATAACAGGTCGCCGCAGACCGCGTCCGCGCTCGAACGCGATCCGGACTGGCGCAACCAGGCGGAGTTCGAGCGTGCCCGGGCAAGGATATAGCCGTTTGCCGGGTTATCGGGCAGAATAGCCGGGTTGCTGCTCCGGCGCGACCTGCCTAACGGTGGCATCGGTTCACAATATGCAATCCGATTCAACCAAATGAGGAGATCACTGTGGAACGTCGTTCCTTTCTGAAAAAAGCCGGTCTGGGCCTGGCGGCCGGCGCCGGAGTTACCGCGCCGGCGATCGTCAATGCGCAGGCACCCGCCGCCGGACTGCCGACCATATCGTGGCGCATGGCTACAAGCTGGCCGAAGAGCTTGGACACGCTGTACGGCGGCGCGGAACAGGTCGCCAAGCGCGTCTCGGCGGCGACCGGCGGCAAATTCACCATCAAGGTATTCGCTGCCGGCGAGATCGTAGGCGGGCTGCAGGTCCTGGATGCGGTGCAGAACGGCACCGTGGAATGCGGGCATACCGCGACCTATTACTATTTCGGCAAGGACCCCACGTTTGCCTTATCCTGCGCTGTCCCGTTCGGCCCGAATTCGCGCCAGCAGAATGCGTGGATGTATCACGGCGGCGGCCTCGAGCTGATGCGCGAGTTCTACAAGGGCTACAACGTGATGCAGATTCCCGCAGGCAACACGGGCTGCCAGATGGGCGGCTGGTTTCGCAAGGAAATCAAGACGGTCGCAGATCTCAAGGGGATAAAATTCCGCGTCAGCGGCTACGCCGGCCTGGCGCTGGGCAAGCTGGGCGTGGTGCCGCAGCAGCTCGCCGGCGGCGACGTATACCCGGCGCTGGAAAAAGGCACGATCGACGGAGCCGAGTGGGTCGGCCCCTATGATGACGAGAAGCTCGGCTTCTACAAGGTGGCGAAGTATTATTACTACCCGGGCTGGTGGGAAGGCGGCCCCGAGCTCGACCTGCTGGTCAATATCAAATCCTGGGAAGCCCTGCCCAAGGAATACCAGGCCATCCTCGAAGCGGCATGCGCCGAGGCGAATATCTCGATGCTGGCGAAGTACGACACGCTCAACCCCGCCGCACTGAAGCGGCTGATCGGAAACGGCGTACAGCTGCGGCCGTTTTCGAACGAAATCATGGCGGCCTGCTACAAAGCCGCGAATGAGGTCGCCGAAGAAATCTCGGCCAAGAACCCCCAGTTCAAGAAGGTCTACGATGCCATGGTCAAGTTCCGCAACGAACAGGTGCAATGGTTCTCGATTGCGGAAAATCGTTACGACAACTTCATGGTGGCAGCGGAACGCCTGACCCAGCGCGCGCCGAAGAAGAAGTGAGTCCGGCAAACGGAGCCCA
>Ga0207926_1001437_pt1 | contig 11022 bp, 6 predicted proteins | sample NGESurdeep072012_8_FD_184454 | JGI IMG/M metagenome (GOLD analysis project Ga0207926, IMG submission 184454) | Arctic peat soil microbial communities from Barrow, Alaska - NGEE Surface sample 210-1 deep-072012 (SPAdes) | ecosystem: Environmental > Terrestrial > Soil > Wetlands > Peat ...
TACGACACCCCGCCTGGACCGAAATCCGCAGAAACACCCGGCCATCGAATACAATCCAGTTCCGCCTGCAGAAGTTCAACGCAACGTGACGCTACCGAGACTTCGACGCCTACTGGCAGTACCACCTGGCCCAAGAACGCCGCCGAGTCCACGAGTCCCGATACGCCAATAGCATCATCCCGCAACCGGCCTGACGTCCCTCCAAGAGAGCCGCACCCGATTGATTGTGACCGAACGCTCACTCGTTGGCTCCGATCCAGATTGACGCGCCCACTCGCGCCAGTTCGGTCCTGCGCTCTATGTAGTCGGGCTGCACTCGCGCGAGCAGATTCCAGAACGACGGCCCATGGTGCGGCTCCTTGAGATGGGCGAGTTCATGGGCCAGGACGTACTCCACCAGCGACGGGCGCAACTGCATGGTGGCCCAGTTGATACGGACGCGACCGGTGGGCTCGGCGGCACCCCAGCGATAGCCGAGTTCGGCCACCTCGAAGGCGGTCACATTCACCCGCAGGCGCTGAGCCCAGTCGGTGACGCGTGGCTGGAGCCACGTCTTGCCGCGCGACCGGTACCAACGGATGAACGCAGCGTGTCCGTCGCCTACCAATGTTGCGGGAAGCACTAGCCGACCGCGTTGGAGGCTGACGTGCCGGTCGTCGGTGCGGGCGATGAGGAGGCGGTGACTGCGCCCCAAGTACAAGAAGCCCTCTCCGTCGACCAGCTCCTTGGTCACGGGCTCATAGTGGAGTGCTTCCTTCTCGGCAAGCTTCTTGTAAATCCACGCCCGCTTGGCGACGATGAAGGACTCCAGCTCGGCGCGGTCGATGTCCTCGGCCGCGCGCAGGGTGAGACTGCCATCCCGCTCAATGGTGAGGCGAGCCTTCCGGCTCGGCCCGGCGGTTTCCAGGGGGACGTTCATCCCGTCAAGGCGCAGGACGGCACTCGTCATGACTGCCTCCGGGCGATCAGCGCCTGGTTGGCTTTCGAGAGTTCCATGAGACGGTCGGCTACGGCGGCCTGCTCGGCGAATGCAAAGAGGTTGCGGTCGTCGAGGACATGGATAATCTTCTTGCGTAGCTCTTCCTGCGCGTGGGGGTTCTGCCAGAACCGCACCCGATGGGTGTGGTCGGTGACCCTGACCACGATGTCCTCGGCCAGGTGGATGAGGTCGATGCGCACCTCGTCGGGGAGCGTGACGTCGGTGGCGAACTCCGCCTCCAAGACGCCGAAGAAGCGGCTGACCAGCGGGTCCGCGTGCGGCCGGTCTTGATCCCCTTCTGCGGTCGCGTCCTTCATGAGGTCCTCAAGAGCCAGCGCGAGCTGGTCCCATTGCCCGGTGAGAGTCTTGAGGATCTTGTCGAGGCGCTCGGAGAGCTTGGTGAAGCGGGCGGGGTCCTCGTCGAAGTTCTTGCGGATGTGGAAGCGCAGCGCGTGCTCCATCTCCGAAGCCTTGGCCTTGTCGGAGGTGAGCCCCTTGAGCTTGGCGATGAAGTCGGGGGCAGTGATGGACACGGGCGGGATCTTGGTGGCGATGTCGAGCGCCGTCACGTGTTCGTCGATGAGCTTGCGCACCTTCTCGCCGTAGAGAGACGGGTCGAAGTCGCCGAGTCCGGCATCGCGGTACCGGCGTCGCGCGACCATCTGGATGCGACCGAAGCGCTTGGCGTCCTTGACGTATGGCAGGCCTTCGGGGCGCGGTAGCACCACGTCGAGGGTGGTGAGGAACTGTTTGAGGACCACGCCGAAGCGGGCTCGCAGCGCCTCACCAGCCAACACCTGCACGCAGGCCTCGACGTCTTCGTCGGTATCGAAGGTCTCGATGCCGGCCTGGGCGAAGACTGCTACGACCCGGGCGTGCCGGTCTCGGAGCTTGGGCAGCTCGTCCTTGATGCTGGCAAGCGCTCCAACGGCGTCCTCGGCGTCCTCTGGTGCGTAGGACTGCAGGGCCTTCTGCAGGTGAGCGCCGAGGCCGTAGTAGTCGACGAGTAGGCCGACCTCCTTGTGATCGGCGGTGCGGTTCACGCGCGCGATGGCCTGGAGCAACTCCGCGTCCTGGATGAGCCGGTCGAGATAGAGGACCTGCTCCACGGGAGCGTCGAAGCCGGTTAGCAGCATGGACTTGACGATGAGGAAGGCCACCGGGCTCGACTTCTCACCGTCCAGGCCGAGTGGCTTCTGGAACTGGGCGATGACCTGCTCTTGCTTGGTCTTGTCGGTCCACTGCACCCAGCTCGGATCGTCGTTGTTGCCGCTGGAGATCACCGGAACGAAGTCGAGTGCCAGGATGAGATCAAGGTGCTCATGAGCGCGCACGAGCGCCTGCCGGCGACGTTCAAGACGGTCGACGTCGACAGTGCCGTCAGCGACGCCCTCCAGGAGATTGCCCGGCAGCGCCTCAATCTCGGCGACGAGGCCAGCGCGAGCCTTCTGCAGTGCTTCCCGATACCGCACGGTGCCTCGGCGGCTGCTGGCCGCCAGCTGGGCCTTGAACCCGCCCGGCATCACGGTGGAGACATAGTGCAGGAGCATGCTCCGCGCCTTGGCCTCGATGAGCGAGGGAGCCTCCAGAACCGCGCCGGACGTGGCGTAGCGCTGCTTGAGCTTCTCGATCTCCTCGTCGGTGTGTTCGGCGAACATGTCCTCGAACAACTCATCGAGGTCGCTCGCACCCTGGACTGCGCCCTTGGCAGTGCGGCCTTCGTAGAGGATCGGGACGGTGGCTCCGTCGGCTTCGGCCTGACGGATCGTGTACTTGTCGATGTAGGGGCCGAAGATGCGCTCGGTGCGCTTCTTGCCTTCACGCATGATCGGCGTCCCGGTGAATCCGATCTTGGCGGCGTTCGGCAGTGCAGCCATGAGGTTCGCGTGCAGAGACGAGGTCTGGGAACGGTGCGCCTCGTCGACCAGGATGACGATGGCTTCGTCCTCGTTGAGGATGCCGAGGGCCTCGGTGGTGGTGTCGCCCGCCAGCTTGGTCTCCTGCGCAGCGGTGCCGTCGGTGTCGCGGTACTTCTGAATCATGGCGAAGACGAGCGCGGGCCCGTGCTCCGCGAGGAGCTTGCGGAGCTTCTTGGCATTGCGGGCCCGTTCGATGATCTCGCCGGAGAGCTTGGCGGTCCCAGCCAGCTGCTTCTCCAGGTCTGTGCGGTCGGTGACAATGACGACCTTGAAGGCACGTAGCACAGGGTCGGAGCGCATGGCCCGGACCAGGAACACCATGGTGAGGCTCTTGCCGGAGCCCTGGGTGTGCCAGACGAGGCCACCGCGGCGGTCCGACTCGCCGTCGGCGAGCCGGGTCTTGCCCGTCCGGAGCCGGTTGATTGACTTCAAGACGGCGCGGTATTGCTGGTAGCGGGCCACGATCTTGATGCGCCGGCTACCTACCTCGGTGAACAGCGTGAAGTGACGCACAAGGTTGAGCAGTGTGGCTGGCGTGAGCATGCCGGCCACCATCAGCTCCTGGCCGGTCAGCTCATCGACGGTCTTGCCGAGCTTCTGCGCCAGCGCATCTTTAGTGATCGGGGCGCAGTCCTTCCACTCCAGGAAGTGCTCAGAGCCAGCGGTGAAGGTAGCCACCCGGGCCTTGTCGCCGTAGGTGGAGATGACGAACTGGTTGGTCCAGAACAGTTGCTCGTTGCCCTCGGGCGCCCCGAGGTCGCGCTGGTTGGCGCAGCGACGGAGCTGATCGATGCCCTCGGCCATCGGGTCGGTGATGTATGGGCTCTTGCACTCGATGACCACGAGCGGGATGCCGTTGACAAACAGCACGACGTCCGGAACAACGAACTTCTTGGCCTGGCCGCCGGGCTCGTCCACCCGGAACTGGTTGATGGCGAGGAACTCGTTGTGCTCGGGGTTGTCCCAGTCGATGAACTTGATCCGCTGGCTACGGCCCTGATCCCAACCCGGCAGGCCGGCGACCGATACGCCTTCGAGGAGTCGCTCGGTCATGCGCTCATTGATCTCGATGAGGTTGCCCGGCTCGGTGCGAGTCAGCGAGCTGATGGCCTCAGAGAGGCGGGAGTCGTCCAGCCAAGGCTGGCCGTCGGGTCCGAGGTTCAGCTCGAGCAACTTGGCGCGCAGGCGCTCTTCCAACAGGACTTGGCGAAACGTATCGCGGTTGCTAACCGTCGGGTCGTAGGTGTCATCTTTCAGGTGCAGCCAACCGAGGCCCAGCAACTGGGTGATTAGCGGCTGCTCGACCTCGTTGTACTCGGCACCCTGACTCATGTAGCAACCTCTGCGGGCACGCGGACGCGGCCAGCGAGGAGATCGGACATAAGGCCTGGCTTCAACGCTCGCAGCTTCGCCAGCCTCGCTGACTCAAGGTCGACCTGCCGGGACAGGGTTTGAACAGTCTCTACGATCTCCAGCTGCCTGTCCATTGATCGCAATGGGACAGGAAATGCTTTGATCTGAGTGGAGTTAATGGTGGCCAGGTTCGTCGTTTGTTTTGAGGCTCCTAGGAAATACCTCTTCCCTCGGGGCGAGCCACTTACGAGCGTCAGATACCACGGGTTTAGTCGAGCAGCCAAGCATCGGACCTTAAACACATGGTTTTGGTGGAGACATCCGTTTATCTGGCCCTCCCACACTGTTCCACGGCCTAGCTTGTCGGCGTCTCCACCTTCGTTCATGAGAACGTCGCCGGGCTGAAGCTCAAAGCGCGCTAAGTCGGATTGCCTCACTCGGACAGACTTAATATCGTCTAGGTCGAGGCGGCCATCTTGAACGTTAGCGACTCGCAGGTATGGTCTCGCCACCGTGCCGGGGCCTCCGGGCTCGGAACCTAGCGTAACTCCGGAGCTCACGTCCGCGAGCCTTCCAAGTGGCTCAATGCCGAGAACATCATTCCCGTCGAGAGCGTCTTCAATAACCGCAGCACGGACATCTATAAGCTTCCGCAGTATTCGCGTTGAGCTCAAGATCTCATGGCCCATTGTGTCGAGCACATCCGTGATCCGGCGCTGCTCTGCCACGGGAGGAAGTTCGAACGAGAATCGAGGGACTTCCCTCACGTGAAGGTGAAGAACAGTGGAGCCACCGCTTCGTGCTTGCATATACGATCTCGCATCGGGAAGACTGAGTCGGTGCGCGAGAAATCCTGGGTTAGCCAAATCTCCATTGACCACCAGTCGACTCACGTCCATGGAGAATGTTGCTCCCGAAAGCGACTGTGGCAACAGGGCGGGCGCGCCGACGATGTCCCCATCCCTGGTCAGGTCAGTATTAGATATTAGTAGGTCCCCAGGTGACAGTTCATACTGGGGAGGCACTCGTCCCGAGAATGATTTGAGGCCGTCAGTTCTAAACCCACCCCCTTTGTCAAAGCATTTCAACGTTACAAAAGCCCGTCCCGGCCCGTCGATTTGGACGGATGTGTAGGAGATCCCGCGCTGCAGTTGTGTGACAGCTCCCAGTGAAGTGGTTGTCCACTTACTCATAGCCCAACTCCTTCAAGAAGCCCGCGAGCTTGCCCGTCGCGGCGTCGCGTTCGGCTTCAAGGGCAGAGAGCGGGGTGCGGTACTTCTCCCACCAGGTCTCGAAGGCAGCGATCACGACAAGGCGGTGTCGGACGACGCGGTCGGTGGCCTCGGCGAGGAGGTCGCGATGGAGCGCGTCGAGAACGAGTTCGCGAGCGGCTGAGTCGGTGAGGGCGTCGCTGGCGGCAGTTATGTGCTGGGCGAAGCTCGCTTTCTGAGTCTTGAGCTGCTTCCTGACGGCAGTGAGTTTGACCCTGAGTTGCTTGAGTTCGGTCGGCGAAAGGCCTTCCTCGTCTGCTTCGCCGGGGTCGTCCTCGTCATCGGTAGCCGTGGCGGCCTTGATGGTGGAGTCGAGCTCGGCGGCTTCAGCTTCCAGAGTGGCCAGGCCGTTTAGGTACTCAGGGAGTAGAGCGCGGGCGGCCTTGTGGTCGAGTGGGTCAATCTTGGCCTTATCCTCTTCCAAGGCGTCTAAAACAGTTGCCACCCAGGCAGCGACGAGACCCTTGTACCCGAGGGTGGCAAGGGCCTTGAGATCTGGGAGGCTCGCACCCCACCAAGAGGCGACAGCACCACTGACGGCGAAGCGGTCGAGCAGCCCAGCCGGTCGCAGTGCGGACTCGAAGGTGCCGAGAAGCTGCTTACGCAGGTCGACGAGGTCGGCCACTGACTTGAGGCTGTCGAAGTGCGGGGACTCGGTCTTCCACCACTGTTCGATAGCGGAAGTGACTGCAGCTTCAGCCGCTTGCAGGCCAGCGTCCGCTTCAATGTGCGCCTTAAGATCGCCCATGTCGGCGATACTGTCCTTGAAGTCTAGATAGTCCTCATCCCTGGGAACAAAAACATGGGTTGGGTCGAAGCCATGGGCGGCAAAGAACTGGACTTTGAAGTCGACCTCGCGGCTAGGGATGCCACCGTGCAAGTGGGCACGGACATCTTGCGGCTCGGGCTCGGGCGCGGTATCGACGTAGCGACGGATGTTGAGGTTATCGTCGCTCTCCGTCAGCTCGTCGCGAGTAACGACGCGGGCGAACTTCTCCGAGTCTGCAAAGGCGTGGAAGGCGGAGACAATTTTCTCGACGTGCTCCGGCTCAAGGTAGTTCTGGGCTCGACCCTCACGGTAGTCGCGGTCGGCGTTGATGAACAGCACCTTGCCCTGTCGGTCGGCTGGCTTGGTGCCCTTCGGCCGGAGGACAAGGATGCACGCTGGGATGCCGGTGCCATAGAAAAGCTGCGGACCCAGGCCGATGACCGCCTCGATCATGTCGTCGTTGAGGAGTGCAGTGCGGATCTTGCCCTCGTCGCCGCCGCGGAACAGGACGCCGTGCGGCATAACGGTCGTGACGAGTCCACCCGGTCGCGTGACCGCCAGCATGTGCTGGACGAACATAAGGTCGGCCTTCTTGCCCTTCTCAGGCGTCCAGCCACGGCTGAAGCGCTCGGGGAATGGCATACCGGCGCGGGCGTAGTTCATGGAAAAGGGCGGATTGGTGATCACCCGATCGAAGCGCATCAGCTCGCCGCCCTGGATGTGGGCGGGATCTTCGAGAGTGCCATCGTTGGTGTTGCGCACGTCAGCGTCAGGGATGCCGTGCAGAAGCAGGTTCATCTTGCAGATGGCCCAGACGCTCCCGTCTTTCTCTTGGCCAGCGAGGGCGAGGTTGCGGCTGTCGGCGCCGGTCTCCTCGACGTACTCCTTCGAGAGGATGAGCATGCCGCCAGAACCGGAGCAGGGGTCGTAGACGCTCATGCCCTCGCGTGGGTCGGCGATGCGGACCATGAGCCGGACGACGGACCGGGGCGTGTAGAACTCCCCGCCCTTCTTGCCTGCCGAGTCGGCGAAGTCGCGGATGAGGTACTCGTAGGCAGCGCCGAGGAGGTCGGGGAACTCGAAGTCGTCTTGGCGCAAGCGGACCTTGTTGAAGTGAACGATCAGCTCGCGGAGCTTCTTGTCCGACATGGTCGACTGGCCGACCTTGCGGTTGAAGTCGATGTGCTGCAGCACGCCGTCCAGCGCGCGGTTCTCGTTCTCAAGATCTTGAAGCGCCTTGTTGAGCCCGTCGCCGACCGACTTGTGAAGGTGGCCGTGGATCTGCTCCCAGCGGGCACGGTGCGGCACGTAGAAGGTGCTGTAGAACGCAGGAGCCTCGGCCCGCTGCTCGGCCTCCTGCTGACTGCGCCCCTTGGCGAGCTGGTCGGCGATCACCCGCTCCCGCTCGGCGTCGAACTGGTCGGAGGCGTACTTCAGGAAGAGCATCCCGAAGATGAACTCCTTGTAGGCCGAGGCCTCCATGGAGCCACGCAGGATGTCGGCCGCCGAGAAGAGGTGGCGCTCAAGCTGAGGGAGGGTCAGTCGTGGCATAGCTCCTACTATTAAAGTCCTTTTCGGGCAATTGATCAAGGTTGCGATCGGGAGCCTGCAACCGTTGCAAGGCGGCGAGCGGATCGTCGTGCAGTGGATTCTCGCGCCGACCGGACCGAGCACACTGCCCCAGCCCTCCACCCCGCGGCGCAGCGGCTCCCGTCCGATGCTGGCACGGTTGTTCGAGCGCATGGCGACAGCGCCGGCGATGGACCAAGCGGCGGTGGCGGACTGGCGACGCAAGCACGCGGCCCCGATGTTCGTGGCCACGGGTCGGATCGGGACGACAGCCCGGCTCGGGATCTCCGAGATCGGGGCCAGGGCTGCCGGGGGCGGATCGTGGCGCAGTCGACGTTCCCCAGGCCCCGCGCCCGCCCCACTGAGTGTCATGACCGTATGGGCAACGAGGGCCGATCAGGTGGACCTCAGGGGTCCAAATCCACACGATCTAGCGAGGAGCCGAAAAAGAGCTCATAAGTCTGGCGCAGCTTGTCGGCCTCGCGCTGGGCGTTCAGGCGCAACAGTAGAATGCCACCGTGACGAACTCGATAAAGGCTATGATGAGGAGCACTAGCATTGTCTCCATTCCCCATCATAACCGAGATGACCGATTCCACAGCCAGCCGCCGAGGGTGGCAACGATAATCCCGGCGAAAATCAGGTGCAGGTATGGTCTCACCATCAGCACAAACAGCTGCATTCCCAAGATCACGAAGGCGGCCGTTACCAAAGAGGCTTTGATTTCTTCCAGCTTTAGCCCGTTTTAGACATAGTTTTACCTCCTAACGTGCTGAGTTGAGAGGATTAGCGCTGGTGGCGAATGGCTCTATCGATTTCCCGTTCAGCGCGGCGAAATATCCGCTTCATCTCTTGGCGCGCCCGGCGGCCTTGTCTGGCCTCCTCGTCTAACTTCCACGTTACCCAGAACATGAACCCCAGGAGAGGCACGATGAAGTACCAGATCTGAACGACAGCCAAAGGAGCCCTTAGGGGCATTAGCACGAGCGGGCCGAGGATTATCCACCCGATAAGTAGCGGCATAGCCCTTAGCCCCGGGGCTGGCGGGCAATCAGCGCTTCGGCGCTCAGACCGGCCACGGCCATGGCGCGCTGACAGGTAAGCTCCGCCGCCGAGCCCGGCCTGGTCTTCTGGCTAATCCTATCTTCCAGCGGGGGGGCTTCGTCGACGACGATGTTGACTAGCGCCCAGATCGTCTCCATCTGCACCCTGGCCGCGTAGGCCGCTCGCCTAGCCTCGTAGCCAGAAGTCCGGGCAACTTGCTCTTCCGCTATCTGGCGATACAGCTCTAACGGGGCTTCGCCCCAGCCCGACGAGGCATGTGCTGGTGCTTGCTTTGGTTGGGGCTCCGGCGGGCCGGGGTTGTGACCGTGACCGGCGAACCGATCCGGTGTATGAACCACCCTTGGCGGTTAGTTGGCCTGCTGGCCGCCCGTCTGACCGGAGCCCGTGATGACCATAGCGCGCAGTGTCGCTGACGTCCTTGCCGAGCATGTGGTGTTCGAGGTGGAGTGCATCGACCGGATGTATCTCAACGTCTATGTGCCGAAGTTGCAGCATCCAGGCGGGTTGCTGGGATACGTGCAGCGCCAGTTGGATCTGCCGATCGCTTCGACCGCGCCGCTGGCCAAGATCACCGACCGGTTCTCCTCGGCTGTGCACCGTTTCGCTGAGCGTGAGGACATCCCGTGGGTGGACTTCAAGAAGGGTCAGCGCAAGGACGACGTGATGGGTGAGCGGCTGGCCTCGTTCACCGCCGCTGAGGGGGTGGTGTTCATCGGCCGGGCGCAGGAGAAGACGCCGCTGTTCCGGACCGAGAAACGCCGCGATCGTGAGGGCCGGTCCTACCCGTGGATCGTGAAAAGCACCGGTGTGGTCAACCAGTTCTACTACTATTGCGTCGATGCCGACTTCGGCCCGTTCTTCCTCAAGTTCTGCTCCTATTTCCCCTTCAACGGGAAGTTGTGTATCAACGGCAACCACTGGGCCCAGCGGCAAGCCGCGAAGGCCGGGATCGGCTTCACTCCGCTGGACAACGCGTTCGCTGCCGTCGAAGACCCGGCCGCGCTACAGGCGATCTGCGATCAGCTCGGTCCCGACCAGATCGACGCGCTGCTGCGCAAGTGGCTGGCGATCCTGCCGCACCCGTTCACGCCCGCCGACCGGGCCGCCGGATACCGCTATGACCTGTCGATCCTGCAGGCCGAGTTCTCCCTGACCCAGACCCTGGACCGGCCGGTGTCCGGGCGGATCTTCTTCGAACACGTCATCCGCGACAATCTCGACGTCGGCCGCCCCGACCAGGTCAGCCTCATCTTCGACCGGCGGCTGAAGCGCACCGGTCCCCGCGCCACCCCCGGACGGTTCCGCACCCGGGTCATCACCGAGGGTGTCACTCCCAGTCTGCACGTGGACTACAAAACCACCACGATCAAGCAATATCACAAGGAAGGACGAGCCCTTCGAACCGAGACCACCATCAACAACACCAGGGACTTCGGGATCGGCAAACGGCTGACTAACCTGCCCGCCCTGCGGGAGATCGGCTTCCCTGCCAACCGGCGCCTGCTGCGCGTCCAACGACTCAGCCACGACCCGATCACCGGCACCCAGGCACTGCACACCATCACCGACCCCGTCACGGCACCCTCCGGGACACGCGTCGCCGGGTTGCGGCTGGGCCAGAAACGCAGCCACGCCCTGCTCACAGCACTACCGATGTTCCGGCTGCAACCCGACGGCTTCCACAACCGCGACCTGCGGGACTTCACCGCCCAACTCCGTGGCCTCACACCCACCGACGTCACACCCGGACAGATCACCTACGACCTGCGCCGACTCCGCCACCACGGCCTCATCCAACGCATCCCGCACAGCCACCGCTACCGCGTCACCGATACCGGCCTGGCCACCTCAATGTTCCTGTCCGCCGTCCACGACCGGCTACTACCCACCGGTCTCGCCGAGCTGAACACACCCACACCGACACCGCTACGATCCGCCGCCCACGCCTACCAAACCGCTATCGACGACCTCACCCGCAGCGCCGGGCTCGCCGCATGAGCCCGACCCACCACACCCAAACTTGACCCAAAACTCACGGCTTCGCCGACTTAGCCCTCTAGGCCCGGCTGGCCAAGGTGGAGCTACCGGCGAGGCCCG
>Ga0207926_1001442_pt1 | contig 10999 bp, 8 predicted proteins | sample NGESurdeep072012_8_FD_184454 | JGI IMG/M metagenome (GOLD analysis project Ga0207926, IMG submission 184454) | Arctic peat soil microbial communities from Barrow, Alaska - NGEE Surface sample 210-1 deep-072012 (SPAdes) | ecosystem: Environmental > Terrestrial > Soil > Wetlands > Peat ...
GCGGGAACGATGGGCTCGGAGGCTGGCGCGGGTTCGGGAACCGTCTCAACGGTCGCTTGCAATGGTTCGGAGTTCGATACTTCAGTCTCCAACGGCAATTCAAACGGTATGTCGAGTACCTCTTCGAATGCAGACATGGCGCGTTCCGCGGCCGCGGCGGCTATGTTCGGACCGAGGCTGCGCCTTCTTTCCGCCGCCAGTCCGGCCGCCAGCTTGCGCATCGCGATCAGCTCCGCCTCGACGCGCCGGCAGCCTGCCTCGATCTGGGCCAGGATCGGATCGTTGGGCAACTCGATCTCGGCCAGCGCCCCGTCCACGATCTGGCGCAGTTGAACCAAGCGCAGGATCGACGTGTCCACCGAGTATTCGGGCAGCATGGGCTTCTTGTAGGTATCGCAAAAACGCCGCAACTCCACGATCGGGGTCGCGGGCGACATCTGCCCTGACGAACAGTCCAGCGTTTCCTGCCCGTAGCCAGCCAGCTTCTCCAGCCCGGCATCAATGATCTTCAATTCAGAATTGATCAGGTGGAAGAAGGTCCGGCGCAGCAGGTAACTGAAGCGGGTAAAGGCGACCAGGGCGGTGGGCGCGTAGTAAAGCTGGCGCGCCGAGGCCCTCAACTGGCGTCCCTGCTGCACGAGCTGGCTTTCCTGCAAATCGCGCAGGCTGGTGAATTTCGGCAGGCTGGCGACCCAGGGAACGAGCGGCCGCAGCCACTCGGGCAATTCCGTGCTCACCGGACCGAGCACCGGGGCCAGCACTTCGGCGGCGTCTTCCATGCGCAGGTCGCGGTCGGCGAGGCTGGGCGGAGAGCACACGGCGAAATACTGGACGAGCAGGAAATCGAGCTTGTCGCGGTCAGCCTCGGTTTTTTCGGGCTTGGTGTAGTGGCGCTCGATCAGGGCATGAAGCCTGTCTTCCGACGACGCAACGGCCGTGCCCTGCAACAACTGGCGAAACTGGGCGACGTGCAGGCGGGCATCAATGGCGTCGAACCAGGCCTGCACGCGCGGCATGAAATCGGGATCGCTCTGTGGATCGGCGTCATCGAGATTGTCGTAGGGTGGGCTGTCGAGTCCGAACTGGACAGCCAGCGCGCAATAGATCGGAAACAGCCTTCGCGCGGAGCGCCACTTGGCGACAGGGCTCGACGTGTACGCACTGAAAGAGGCCATGAGGTTGCGCGCAGGTGCCAAAAGACGCTAGAAAACCTGTTCGACAATACGACGAACCGCTTCCCAGGAAAAGCTTACCCAGGTAACGAAAATGATGCGGCTAGCAATCTGCGATGCACTTTAGTGTAACCCGAATCACGGCTGAATTTCCGGCGGTGGGGTACCGTTTTCGGCGCGAACGGCGGCGGACAGCAGGGAACGCCGGCGAAGCAGGTGGCGCGGCAACTCGGAACGTGTGATCCACAGGCCGGCCGCAACGCCAGCCGCCCAAGTCAGCGTCGCCATGCCGAGTGACTCGAAATCCGCGAGGCGACTGCCGTGCACAGGAATTGCGCGCGCCGCGAAGAATGCTGCCGCCCCCGCCAGCACGGCGGTGACCAGCGCTTTCCCTAGTTCTCGCCATGGCAGTGATCTCATGGAGACCAACCCCTTGCGATGGAGAAGCAGGGCGAGTACCACGGTATTGGCGAAGATGCCTATATCGGAGGCGAGCGCCAACCCAGTGACGTTGAATGCGTGAAACAGGGCCCAGTACACCGGGAGCGAAGCGGCGGTGACGATGGTGGCGGCAACCATCGGCGTGAGCGTGTTGCCGGTTGCGTAGAAGGCGCGGGCGTAGAGCGCCTGCGCCGACCAGAAGGCGAGCGAGATCGCGAAGCAGAAAAAGAGGGCGGCGGTTTCCTGAGAATCGGAAAATTGGAACCTTCCACGGCGATACAAGAGGTCGATCACGGGCAATGCCGCGGCCATCATCCATGCGCTGGCGAGCAGCGATGCCGCACTCACCCGGTATACCGATCCGTTGACCTGCGCCACGAATTCCGCAGTCTTCTTTTCACCCCACAAGCGCGCGAAGAACGGTAGCGACGCCTGGCCGGTCGCCTGCCCGAGGACGGCCATGGGGACGGCGAAGAGGCGCTTGGCGTAATTGAGGCGGGTGATGTCGCCGATGCCGTGCGAAGCGAAGAAGCGCAGGATCCAGTCGTCGGCGGTGGCCAGCGAGACGCCGAGCATCAGCGGAATGGAGAGCCACACCCACTCACGAAAGGCCGGGTTGCGGGTGTCAAACGATGGGCGATAGCGAATCCCGGTGCGGGCGGCGCCAATCGCGTTCAGCAGGAACGGGCCCAATACGCATCCAGCGACCGCGCCCGCCGCCAGCGACGCAATGCCGAAGCGGCGGGCGCCGATCACGCCGCCGGCGATAATCCCGATGTTGTACACCACGCCCGTGAATGCCGGGATGAGGAACATCCGCCGCGAGAGCAGAACCGCGGAAAGCACTGCGCCGACGTAAAAAAAGAGCTGCGCCGGCAGCAGGATGCGCGTCAGGTTGACGCACAGGTCCAACTGCGACGGGCTGAAGCCGGGAAAGACGATGCGCTCGATGGGGCGGGTGAAGACTTCCATCAAAACGATGCCGACGATCAGCACCGCGCTCATCACGGTGATGATCACCGAGAAGGTTTTCCCGGCCTCCGCTTCCCGCTGCTCCGACAGGAAGCGCGTGTAAATCGCAATGAACGTGATCGAGGCCGTTCCGCCGGCAACCAGGTAGTTGAGCCAGTCGGGGATGGTGAAGGCGGCATTGTAAGCGTCGGTAAGCGGGCCGGCGCCAAAGGCCCAGGCGATATATGCCTCGCGGACGTAGCCAATCACGCGCGAGAGCATCACGGCAGTCATCAGCAGGAGCGTGGCGCTGAAGGCGCTGTGCTCGTGCGAAGGCCGGAACTGCCGCAGCGCGCGCCGGAACAAGGTTGGCGGAGCGCTGCCCGAGGTCTCGACGGAATCTGGCATGTGCGGCGATTCTAAAGGATTTCTCGACAGCTGCCTTCTATTGCGAGGCCGCAGGCGTCAACCCGGTAACGGGCCAGGACCTTTCACGGGCAGTTGTTCCCAGCCGGGGAGACAATCAAAAATCGGAAAGCGGAAATGGTATAACTACCGCCCGTTGGAGGATGTGATGTACTTCGAACAGTTTTATCTCGGCTGCCTGGCCCACGCGTCGTACCTGCTCGGATCCGGCGGAGTCGGCGTGATCGTCGATCCGCAGCGCGATGTTGATATTTACCTGAAAGCTGCCGCCGAGCAGAACCTCCGGATCGAGCACATCTTCGAGACGCACCTGCATGCCGACTTCGTCAGCGGGCACCGCGAACTGGCGGAGCGTACCGGCGCCAAGATCTATATCGGCGAAAAAGCGGGAGCGAAATTTCCGCACGTGGCGGTGAAAGACGGAACGACGGTGCCGTTCGGAGAGTCGTTGATCCGCGTGCTGGAGACTCCGGGCCATACGCCGGAGAGCATTTGCCTGGTCGTTCACCAAAAAAGCGCAGAGCCGCACCCGTGGGCGGTGCTTACCGGCGACACACTGTTCATCGGCGACGTGGGCCGACCCGATTTGTCCGACACGCACACGCCGCAACAACTCGCCGCGCTGATGTACGACAGCCTGCACCGCAAGTTGCTGTCGCTTCCGGACGATGTGCTGGTCTATCCGGCGCACGGGGCGGGATCGCTGTGCGGGCGCAGCATGAGCAACGCGCGCTTCTCCACCATCGGAGCAGAGCGGTTGGCCAATCACGCGCTTCAGATCGCATCGCAAAAAGAATTCGTAGTGGACCTGACTGCAAACCTGGCGCCGCGTCCGGCGTACTTCGCGCAGGATGCGGCCATCAATCGCGAGGGCGCGCCGGCAATGACCGAGTTGCCGCCGATCGTGGCGCTCTCGACGGCCGAGGTGAAGCTGGCACAGGCGAACGGCGCGCTGGTGCTCGACGTTCGTCCGGCGGCCCAATTCGCGGTGGCGCACCTGCCGGGCGCGATCAATATCGGCTTCGGAGGACAGCTCGCGTCGTGGGCAGGGATCGTGCTGGGATTGTCGGCGAACGTGGTGATCGTAGCCGAATCAGCGGAGCAGGCAGAAGAGACGCGCACGCGGCTGGCGCGCGTCGGAATCGAACACACGGTCGGATACCTAAGCGACGGAATGACGGCGTGGCAGAGAGCGGGAGAGCAGGTACAGTCAATTCCGCAGATTGCGGCCAAGGACCTGCGCGGGCGGCTCGCAGAGTTCAAAGTGCTGGACGTACGGCGCGAAAGCGAATGGCAGGGTGGACACATTGAGGGCGCGACGTGGCACGCGCTGGACAATTTTCCGCGCGAGCTGCCTTCGGTGGACAAAGACGCCCCTCTGGCCGTCCACTGCCAAGGCGGCTACCGCAGCATGATCGCCGCGTCGCTTCTCCAGCGTGCGGGATTCACGAAGGTCACGGACGTGACCGGCGGGTACGACGCGTGGGTGGAGTCGCAGGCGGCGGGAGTTAGCAACTAATCACATAGCGTGCTGCCGCATATCACAGACGAGCCGACCGGACAAACTCTAACATCCGCGTTTCGATGCGTTTCAAGATCGCCAGCGAATTGCGCAAAATCGAGATGATCGCCTCCGGAAGAGGAGTGCGAAGCCGCCTTGAACTCATCAGGCGCTTCGGCAACGGCAATTGGCGAAAGATGAAAGGTATTGCCGGACGTGATGTATTCTGACGGCAACGTATGGCTCGCCGAACTACACTGGTACGAAGCGCACGGAATCGGAAGAAAAATCATCAAAGTAACGAAGCGTCTTCGCCGGCTATGAAGCGTTCCCGTTCAATTCGCTTAGTTGTCTGCATCGATAACCGCGGTAACGAGATCGACTTGAAGGTCGGTAAAGTCTATGCGGCGCCAGCTACGGAAAAGACTGCCCGCAACGACCGTCTCATTCGAGTGATTGACGATTCTGGCGAAGATTACCTGTTCTCGGCTGACCAGTTCATCGAGTTGAAACTGCCACGCGCTGCAAAAGAAGCACTTCTGCGCGCACGCTAGTCGCCGTGCCCGTGTTCCATCTGGCGCTCGACCGACCAGATGGCGTCCTGCGTCTTCTCGTTGGGATAGAGGTGGACCATCCAGCCGAACATCTGCGGACGGAAGGTCCCGCCCGCTTTCTCGCATTCTTCCTTAGTCCAGATCGAACCGAGCAGGCCAAACTTCGGGTTCTTGCCGAAGTACTCGCTTTCGCGTCCCTTGGGCGCGGCGCAGAAGTTGGTGTGCTCGTGCCACTGCGCAACACTGAGCGGAACGCGCGAGTCGAGCTCATCCACCGAAGAGCGCGCCGGAGCGGTATACATCAGGCCGATCAGCTTCCAACTGTTGTCGCCGGTCTTTTCGTAGAGCAGCGACGTCGGATGTTCGGGATCGAAGCCGAAGGCCGCTTCGACGGCATAGCGATAGTTGGTGAAGTGATACATCTTCTGCGGGAAGTTGGGCAGGAAGATGCGGTAGCCGTCGGCCATGGCCTCGCGGTAGTCGGCGTAGCGCTCCATGACCTTGCGCGCGGACTGAACGATGGCATCGGCGCGCTGGCGGTCGGCGGCGGCGGGCGGACTCAGAGAAGTGAGCTTCATGTGCGGCCCCATGTCGTTGTGCCGGTGCTGCATGGCAGGCATGGCGGGATCCATGGCGTCGGGCGCCTGCACCTGCTGCTGCGGCATGGAAGACATGTCGTGATGCTGATGCTGGGCCACCGCAAACACGGCCGCGACCAGCAGAATGCCAACTATGTAACGGGCCATCCCTCACCTCGTCTGCTTTGGATGAAGGAACACGGTAGAAGGACGCAAGTCGCGCCCGGGAAATTCACCCCGGAGGAAACAGCGGAATCAGGGCCGTTTGGATTCCGCGGCAAGCACCAACTGCAAGGCGTTCTTGGCGGCGGACTCGCCGGAGGCGATGCAGTCGGGAACACCAATGCCCTGGTAGGCGTTGCCGGCTAGATAGAGGCCCGGGATGGAAGACTGCAACTGCTTGATGCGCTGCACGCGGGCGAGGTGTCCGGAGATGTACTGGGCCATGGCACCACGCCAGCGATAGACGCGAGCGAAGCGCGGTTCGGCCGTGAGCGAGAGGATCTCGGCGAGGTTGCGGCGGACCATGCCGATGAGGTCCTGGTCGGAAAGATCGAACACCGACTCGTCGCGGGCGCCACCGATGAAGCAGCGCAGGATGCCCTTATCTTCCGGCGCGCGGTGAGGGAATTTCACGTGCACGAAGGTACAGGCCAGCAGGCGACGATTCTCGCTGCGCGGCACCAGGAACCCGAAGCCCGGCGGAAGATGGCGCAGATCGCTGCGGCTGTAACCGAGGTTCACGGTAATGGAAGAACTGTAAGGAATCTGGCCGAGTTCGTCGGCGAGAGGCGGCGCGAGGTTGCGGAGGAGCGCGGATGCGGCGGTCGCGGGCACGGCGAGGACCACGGCGTCGAACTCATCGGGCAAGCCTTGCAGCGGGGTCAGTATCCAGCGGTCCGGCGAGCGGGTGAGACCGACGACAGAACAACTGGTCTGTACGCAGCGCGGCATGAGCATCGGCTCAATCGCTTCCACAAGTTGGCGCATGCCATTTTTCAGCGAAGTAAACAGCGGGCGCGGAGCCTGCCGTGCATTCTTCGATTGCGACATCTGTTTGCGGGCAGCGAGCATGGCGCGGCTGAGGCTGCCGTATTTCTTCTCCATGTCCACGAAACGCGGCAGGACGGCAGCAGCGCTGAGCTGGGAGGCTGCGCCACCGTAAACTCCGGCGAGCAGCGGGTCGGCAAGTCGATCGACCATCTCGGGACCGAAGTGGCGCTCCACCATTTCGGCGACTGTCTCGTCTTTGCCGGTGATCTGAGGCCTTTGGAAATACTCGAAAGCCATGCGGACTTTTGCGCGAAGCGAGAACAGGCCGGAAGTCAGAATGGGCGCGATTTTGGTCGGAACCATGAACATGAGGCCGTCGGGAATCGGCTCCAGACGTCCTTTTACAAGGATGTAGGTCTTGCGCTCGGCGTCGTTGGAGCTGATGAGCTGATCACCCAGGCCGATGCCGCGGACGAAATCGAGCCCCCAGAATTTTTCGGTGAGAAAGGAATCGGGCCCGCCTTCGACAACGCAGCCGTCGATGTGCTCGGTGAGCAATACGCCGCCGAGACGCGGCCCGGCTTCGAAGATGCGGTACTCGAGGGGAGCGCCGCCGGCGCGGGCACGCTCCAGCGTGATGGCGGCGCTGAGGCCGCTGATACCGCCGCCGATGATGGCGATTCGTTTCACAGTCGTCAGTCGTCAGTTGTCAGTCGTCAGGGCCAACGGCTGAGCGACGCTACATTCCTTTGATCTGCACAACCTGCCGATTGGGTTCCGGCTTCGCGAGCACGGAGCGGGCGAGGTCGGCAATGGCAGCGCACAAGGTCGGCGAATCGTTCAACGACTCGGCGCGCCACAGGAGCATTCCGTTTTCCGCCGCGAACTTCCGAAAACCGATATCGATGTCGTAGAGCACCTCGACGTGGTCGCAGACGAATCCGATGGGCTGAAGGAACACGCCCTGGTGGCCCTGTTCCTTCAGCTTGAGGATCGTGTCTTCCACGGTCGGCCCGAGCCACGGCCCGCCCGACATACCCTGCGACTGAAACGCGAAGGTGTACTGATCCATGCTCAGCGACGGCACTTCCATGGCGACCATGTCGGCGGTCTGGCGCGCCTGCTCTTCGTAGGGATCGCCGCCTTCGATGGTGCGCGGCGGAACGCTGTGCGCGGTGAAGATCACCGGCAGGCGAGTCCCGGCGGCATCTGAGGAACGTTTCCAGTCGCGCTCAAGACGCTCGGCGAAGGCTTGTATCAGGAGCGGATGGTCATGCCAGTTTTCCACGAATTCGTAGACGAATTTCGGCTCGGCCTGCTCCAGCGCAGTGCGGTAGAGGCCGACGCTGGTGCGCGAATTCTGCGGCGCCAGGCAGATAACCACCGCCTGCTCGATTCCGTCGGCGGTCATCTGGTTTACCGCATCGGCGGTGCAGGGCCGCCAGTTGCGCATGCCGACGTAAACGGGAAGTCCGAGCAACTTTGCAGTTCCATCCGCCTGCTTGAGCGTGATCTCGGTCAAGGGCGAGCGACCGATCAGGGAGTAGCGGCGTCGGACTTCTTCTACTACCGGCGGCGGCAGCGGACGTCCGCCGGTGATATTGAGCAGGAACTCGGGGACTTCAGCGGGCGAATCGGGACTGCCGTGCGCAAGAAGAAGGACCGCCTGCTTCATGCCGGGGCTCCCGGAACGCGCCGGGATTGCGCGTTCTGTGGTGGTCACTGATCTTCTCCAAACCAATCGACTTTGCCAGCAGTCACGTGCTTGGAAGAGAACTCATGGACGAAGTAGACGAGGTCCTTGACGTGGTCGACAGGAGTTTCAGGGAGGATGCCGTGGCCGAGATTGAAGATATGGCCGGCACGTCCACCGGCGCGCCGAATCACGTCGGCGGCTTGCGAGCGAATTTCCTTTTTGCTGGCAAACAGGACAACGGGATCGAGATTGCCCTGCACGGAGCCACGATGCTTGAGCAGCTCCCAGGCATCGTCGATGCCGATGCGCCAGTCGACGCCGATCACATCGGCCGCAGTCTCCTTCATCGCGGTGAGCAGCGCGGAGGTATCGGTGCCGAAGTAAATGACGGGCGCGCCGCTCTCCTTGATCTTCTGGATGAGCTCAGTCGTGCGCGGAAGGACGAAGCGGCGATAGTCGGAAGGGCTAAGACATCCAACCCAGGAGTCGAAGACCTGGATGACGTCGGCGCCGGCGTGCGCCTGCTCGAGGGCGAACTCGGCGAGCACGCCGACCAGCTTGTGCATGAGCTGGTCCCACGCCTCGGGCGAGCGGTACATCAGCTTCTTGGTTTCTATGTAGTTGCGCGAGCCGCCCCCCTCGATCATGTAGCTGGCCAGCGTGAAAGGCGCGCCGCAGAAGCCGATGACAGGAAGCCTGGAGGCGAAGTGCTTTACGACTTTTTTGATGGATTCGGAGACGTAGCCGAGTTCGCCGGCACGGTCCACACGGAGCACTTCCACGTCGTGCGCGGAGCGGATCGGCTTCTCGATCTTCGGGCCCTCGCCGGCTTCGAAGCGGAAGGGCATGCCCATGACTTCGAGCGGGAGCAGGAGGTCGGCAAAGATGATGGCCGCGTCCACGCCGAGGATCTCGGCGGCGTCGATGGTGACCTTGGCGGCGAGCTCCGGGTCCTTGCAGATCTCGATGATGGAGTGATGTTTGCGCACCTCGCGGTATTCGGCCATGTAGCGGCCGGCCTGGCGCATGAGCCAAATGGGGGTGATGGGCGTGGAATGGCCCTTGCAGGCGCGCACGAAGATGGATTCAGGGGCTGACATGAATCTATGAGATTAGCACTTCGGACGCACACCGGGTTGTGATGGGGGTCACGGCGTGACCAGGCGTTGGGCTTTGGACGTCAGCGAAATGATGTGGGCGAAGTTGGTCCCGCCGAATCCCCGTCCGCCTATCAGGCAACACGTTCTTGTTCCAGCCGGACCGCGGAATCCAGCGTCTCCCGGACCCTTCGCGCCAGGACAGCAAGGCTGAAAGGCTTCTGGAGGAAAGCAGAAGCCGGCAGGACGCCATGCTCGCCGATGGTGGCCGCGGTGTAGCCGGAAACATAGATGACGTGGATGCCGGGGCGGCGGGCGGAAATCTCGCGGCCCAGCTCGCTGCCGCTCATGCCTGGCATGACGACGTCGGTGAGCAACAGGTCGATCGCTTCCGGGTGGCTGTCGGAAACGCGGAGGGCCTCTTCTCCGCAGTCGGCCTCCAGGACAGTGTAGCCGCGCAGAGCGAGATAAGTGCGCGTAGCGTTACGCACCGCTTCTTCATCCTCGACGAGCAAGATCGTTTCCGTGCCGCGCAGGGGAACATCGTTCTGGAGCGGGGTGGCGCCGGCGATGACCGCCGCCCCCGCGCGCGGGAGATAAATCTTAAAGACCGCGCCCTCTCCCAGCTCGCTGTACACCCAAATGAAGCCGCCACTCTGCTGCACGATGCCGTACACGGTGGAGAGGCCGAGTCCGGTGCCTTTGCCGCGTTCCTTGGTGGTAAAGAAGGGCTCGAAGATGCGGGGCAGAGCTTCGGGCGGGATGCCCTGACCGGTGTCGGTGACAACGAGCATCACGTATTGGCCAGGGACGACGCCGGCGTGCAACTTGACGTAATCGGTGTCGAGAACGGTGTTAGACGTTTCCAGGGTGAGGCGGCCGCCGCCGGGCATGGCGTCCCGGGCGTTGACGGCAAGGTTGAGGACGAGTTGTTCGATCTGCACTGGGTCAGCTTTCACCTGCCAGAGATCCGGGCCGGCATGAACTTCAACGCGCACGTCTTCACCCAGAGCGCGGGGAAGGACCTTGGTGATGTTCTCGAGGACGGAATTAATGTCGAGCAAGCGGGGCGAGAAGACCTGCTTACGGCCGAAGGTGAGGAGCTGGCGAGTCAAAGCAGCGCCGCGGTCGGCGGCCTTGAGAATGGCATTGAGCTGACGGCGAATGGAGTCGTCCTTGATGGTTTCACCAGCCAATTCCGCATAGCTGCGAATGATCATGAGCAGGTTGTTGAAATCGTGGGCGATGCCGCCGGCAAGCTGGCCGATGGCCTCCATTTTCTGCGAGTGGAGAAGCTGCGCCTCGAGTTGTCGGCGCTGGGTGATATCGAGGACCGTGCCCTCAATGAATTCGGGGTTTCCGGCGGGGTCGCGCAGCGAGACGAGGTTGGCGAGGAGGTACGCGGTGTCCCCGTCCTTGCGCAGCACCCGGATTTCATGATTGACGAGGTGCCCGGCTTCGGCGAGTTCGTCACACCAGTGGTCGACGAAGCCCGCTGCCGCGCACATGGTCGGCAGATGGAGGGAAAGCAGTTCATCGATCGAGTCATAGCCGAGCATGTGGACGAAGGCCTCGTTACCTTCCTGCACG
>Ga0207926_1001446_pt1 | contig 10982 bp, 9 predicted proteins | sample NGESurdeep072012_8_FD_184454 | JGI IMG/M metagenome (GOLD analysis project Ga0207926, IMG submission 184454) | Arctic peat soil microbial communities from Barrow, Alaska - NGEE Surface sample 210-1 deep-072012 (SPAdes) | ecosystem: Environmental > Terrestrial > Soil > Wetlands > Peat ...
AAACTGCGCCTGCCGTGGAAAGCAGAGTGCCGGTCCGGTGTCGAAGGAATCGATTGGCGCGCGCGCGACAAACTCGACATCGGACAATCCGGCGCGGTGGGCTGATGCCAGCTCCCGTTCGAGCAGGTTCTTGTCGCTTCTGGCTCCAAGGAAGAGATAGCCATCGACACGCTCGAAATCGCAGTCGATGTCCTCGAGCGATGCGATGGATTCGATCTGATCGATGGCAGCCGTGTGACTCTCGGCGGCAATGCGTATGCCTTCCACGCCGTGGAGTTTTTCAACTCTGTGGTACAGGTCGTCGAGCGAAGCGGTGATGTGAGCGGTTGTTCGCCCGGTCTCCCCGCCGCCAATCGGGCCATCGTCGATCACCACCACGGCTCGGCCCGCACGTGCCAGCAGATAAGCGGTGGTCATGCCGGCAATGCCCGCGCCGACGATGCAGACGTTTGTCCGGATATCGTGCGACAAGGCAGGTAGCTCGGGCACATCGGCAGCCATCCAGACCGAGGTGGTACGACCGGAATCGCTTCGCATTGCCTGTTAATTGCGTGTCTTGTGAGGTATGTGCGGGAGTTTCGCGGGGCTATGGCGCATAGGATATGCCACGTGATACTCTAGCCACATCGGCAAGCTTTCGCCGGTGATCAATCCCAACAGTTAAACCAACAACAGATGGACAAGAACATTCTGCGTCTCATCAGGTCAAAAGGGGTAGGCGTGTTCTTCATCACCCAGAGCCCAAAGGACATCAACGAAGACGTTCTGGTGCAGCTCGGCCATGGCGTTCAGTGCGGCATCATGGGAGCGCTGCTGGGCACGGGCCGACGGTCATCGCGCTGGTAGCAGATGGCTTACGATCGAGGGTTGACAGCCCGCGTCGAAGACGGACTCGCGCAGATCGGCGAGCGCAACACGCGACAGAAAAATGTCTTCAGCGGTCGCGGCTTCATGGATGGGAAATCGGCCTTCGTGATTGTCTGGGACTCGGATCTCATCGTGAAAACCGCCCCGTCAGAATATGCCGAGTGTCTGGTCGAGCCCGGTGTAACGCCTTTTGCACCGAATGGCGAGAAATCAATGAGTACATGGGTGGTGGTCGCGGCAGACTCGATCGCCGACGATCCCGAGCTGGTGGAGTGGCTCCGGAGAGGCTTGCGCGGCGTACGCCGCTGAGCGTCTGATTTCTACTCGATGTCGCGCAGGATCGCCCGTACGGGCGCGGCGTCAAGTGACATGATCTTTACCGGGAATGCCATGAGCTCGTAGCTGCCCGGAGGAATCCGGCGCAGATCGAGATTTTCCAGAAGGCAGGCGTTGCCGGAGAAGATCATCTTGTGCACGGGCAGTGATTTATTGTGCCGCTCGTCAACCGACGGCGCGTCAACACCAAGGAGGCGCAATCCACGTCCGAGAAGCGCTCGGGTACACGCCTCCGACAAAACAGGCCACGATTCGGGAAAGCTGCCCGAACCAATCGTACAGCCCGTCTTGAGCAGCAGGCGCTCGATGTTGCTGGGCCCAATGGCGGCATCGATTGTCTCCACCTCGATCTCGCCGGTGAAAGCGGTAACATCGATGACCGCGGCTGCTCCGTAGAAGGCGTCGAGTGGCAGCTCATGCGATCCGGGCCAGCCGTCACGTACATGCAGCGGTGCGTCGGCATGAGTACCGACGTGTGGACTCGTCGTATACCAGGAAACATTCACGCTCGATCCCTGCGACAGCGTTCCGGTCCACCCGCACGAGTACGGAGTGTCACCGGGCCACTCAGGCGTGCCGGCGGCGAGCGTGATGCTGATGTCGCGCAGTCTCACGAGCTAGACGAGCTTCTTCGCCGTCTCGACGAGGTTGTCGACGGTCAGACCGAGGTGCGTGTAAATCTCCTTGTAGGGAGCAGATGCGCCAAAGCGCTCGATTCCGAGAATGACACCGTCGTCACCAACCCAGCGATACCACGACATCGGGTGAGCCGCTTCGATTGCGATCCGCTTCACGCCATGTGGAAGCACGCTATCCCGGTACTCAGCAGTCTCCTTTGCAAACAACTCATGGCTCGGCATGCTGACGGTACGGGAGCGAATGCCATCTTTTGTCAGTCGCTGCTGAGCTTCCAGTATCAACGCGACTTCCGAGCCACTGGAAATCAGAACAACCTGCGGCGGTCCACCCGGCGCGTCTGCAAGCACGTACGCTCCGTGAGCCAGTCCACTCGCGGCAGCGAATTTTGTGCGGTCGATCAGCCCCAGCTTCTGCCGGGTGAGAGCGAGCGCGACGGGGCCATTCCGGTGCTTGAGCGTAACCCGCCAGGCTTCCGCCGTCTCCGAGGCATCAGCAGGCCTGATCACGGTCATGTTCGGAACCGCGCGCAGTGTACTGAGCTGCTCGACAGGCTGGTGCGTCGGGCCATCCTCGCCAAGCCCAATTGAGTCGTGTGTGTATACGTACACAACGTGAAGCCGCATGATTGCCGCGAGACGGATTGGCGGCCGCATATAATCGGAGAAGATCAGGAAAGTCGCGCCATATGGAATCACGCCCCCATGGAGAGCCATGCCGTTCATGATCGAGCCCATTCCATGTTCGCGGATACCAAAATGGAAGTTTCGCCCGCTGTGATCATCGGGGCCAAAACTCGGAGCGTTCGTGACGATCGTGTTGGTTGACGACGACAGATCAGCCGAGCCTCCGACAAGCTCTGGAATTCTGGGCGCGATGGCGTTCAGCACCACGCCTGATGCGGCCCTGCTGGCGACGTTGCCATTCTCGGCGGTAAACGTGGGGATGAGATCCTCCCATCCGTCGAGAAGGTCTCCGCGCAGACGGCGCTCGAGCTCAGCGGCAACATCGGGATTGGTTGCTTTGTATGCGTCGTAGCGCTTCTGCCAATCGGACTCGAGCGGCGCTCCACGCGCGCCAATGTTTCTCCAGTGGGCCAGCGCATCCGGCGCAACGTAGAAAGGCTCGAGTGACGGATAACCCAGGGCCTGCTTGGTCAGCTTTATCTCGTCCACGCCGAGCGGCGACCCGTGGGCTTCGGCGGTATCGTGCTTGTGCGGACTGCCGAATCCAATGTGCGAGCGGACGATGATGAGTGAGGGCCGCTCTTTTTCAGCTTTCGCAGCGAGAATAGCAGCGTCAATCGCGTCGAGATCATTTGCGTCGTCCACACGCTGCACGTGCCAGTGATATCCCTCGAACCTTCTCTGAACGTCATCACTGTACGTGAGGCTCGTGTTGCCTTCGATCGTGATGTGGTTGTCGTCGTAGAAGCCGATGATCTTACCGAGCCGCGCATGTCCCGCATACGACGCTGATTCGTGGGATACACCTTCCATCATGTCGCCATCGCTGGCAATGAAGAACGTGTGGTGATCGATGATCTGGTGATCCGGGCGGTTGAACAGGGTTCCAAGCAGTGCTTCTCCAACTGCCATTCCCACTGCGTTTCCAAATCCTTGTCCAAGCGGACCAGTGGTCGTCTCGACCCCCGCCGTATGGCCATACTCGGGGTGGCCCGGAGTCCTGCTTTCCCATTGCCTGAACTGCTTGATATCGTCGAGCGTCAGGTCATATCCGGTGAGATAAAGGACGCTGTAGAGCAACATCGATGCGTGGCCCGCAGAAAGAACAAAGCGGTCGCGGTCGAGCCAGCCGGGATTGGCAGGGTTGAAACGGAGATGGCGGCCCCACAGCACGTAGGCGAGCGGTGCCAGCGCCATCGGCGTGCCGGGATGCCCGGAGTCCGCTTTTTGAACGGCATCCATGGACAGCACGCGGATAGCGTTGATGCAAAGGTCGTCGACCGACATGGGCTTCGACAACGTCGTCTGGTTATCAGTCATTCGGCAGGCACTCGGATTAGACAGCCATTGCGTGTTGTGCCCGGAAGTTAGCCGCTCTCCAGTGGTCAGGCATTGGGGCCGGGCAACTCCATGGGCAGGCGGATATTCGGAAGGAGAGCTTCGATCTCGAACCGGCGCGGCTCGAGCCACTCAGGAATTTTAAGGGCCTGACCGAGCGACTCCACGGGCTCATCCAAGGTGAAGCCAGGCGGGTCTGTGGCAATCTCGAAGAGAACGCCTCCCGGCTCACGAAAGTATACGGAGTGGAAATAGTCACGGTCGATTCGAGGCGTAACGTTGAACCCGAGCTCCATCAGCTCGGCTCTTGCGGTTGTTTGCGCTGCGTCGTCCTCGGCGCGAAATGCCACGTGGTGGATGGTTCCTGCTCCCATCACTCCAGGCCAGAGGCCGGGCACTTGCCTCAGGTCGATGATCGACCCCATGCCGCGAGTCCGTGCCGCGTACCGGAAGATGCTGGCCTGCTCACGCACTGCTTCGAAGCCAAGCGTGCTGGTAAGGAGTTTTCCAGTGAGCTCGCAGCTCTCCTGCCATATGGTGACGGAATAAATGCCGCGGATGGCATATTCGGCGGGAACTGCCGAACCATGCCAGCCGGGGCGTGATTCTGCGCTCGGGTGCGCCACCAGCTCACCCATGAATCCGTCGTTGTCCTTGAAAGCAATAACGCGCTCGTCGTCGAACCGCGATACAGGCTGGCTGAATTCTACGTGGTACCGGATGAATCGCTCGATCCAGAACCCGACCGAGCTGGGCAGGATCGCAAACGAGGCGACGGCCACCTGTCCCGCACCCTGACGACCCCGGCGAGCGTCGGGCCATGGGAAAAACGTGAGAATGCTGCCGGGTGTTCCCGTCGCATCGCCGAAATAGAAGTGGTACGCGGTGGGGTCGTCGAAATTGACGGTGCGCTTCACGAGACGCATGCCCAGCGTGCCGGCGTAGAAATCAAGATTGCGCTGCGGATCGCTGGCGATTGCCGTTACGTGGTGGATACCGGCAGTGGCCGGAGTCATGGTTCGGCGGGGAGTGCGCCGTGAAAGACGAATTCGGTGACGTGCTTGCGGCCCTCGGCGACCCTGTCGTTGGCAACCGGCGCTATCGGATGGAGCTCAATCATGCCGCCCAATCTAACTTTCCTCTTTTGGCGTCCATCGCCGCCGCCTTTGTTGATCGTTCCTTGGAGTGGTCGCGTGGCATACATTAGAGTCCTGAATTGGAAAGCTCCTACAAGGCAATGCATATGCCGCGAAAACAGAACCCGCTCGCTCGCAAGGAGACGCAGACGACAGGCGGCGCCTGGCGAAGCCTGAGCGACCCTCAGACGCTGGCCAACTTCGCCCAGAATCTCCAGGAAGGGATCTACATCACCACCGAAACTGGTGAGATCCTCGACGCGAACCGCGCATTTCTGGAGATATTCGGCATGTCGAGCATGGAGGAAATGAAGCGCTACCGTGTCAACGATTTCGTGGACGACGACCTTCGCAAACGCGAGATGGCGTTGATGGAGAGGGAAGGCTCTCTGCGGCATCGGGAGCTGGAAATCAAGAGACTCAACGGCGAGGTCCGTACCGTCCTCGATACCTGGTACAGCGTGAAGGACACGGAAAACGGAGAAACTCTCTTCCATGGGATCCTGGTGGACATCACCGGCAGGAAGGATCTGGAGACAACGCTCAAGGAACAGAGTATTCGGGATCCGCTGACTGGCTGTTATAACCGAAGGCATCTGGTCGAGCTTTACGGCGACAGACAGGCTGCCGGCGACGGATGGGGATGCATCTACATCGACATCGATAATTTCAAGCACTACAACGACCAGTTCGGACACCCGGCGGGTGACGCCGTCCTGGTGAAGATGAGCCGTTTTCTCATGCGTTACGTCAGGGCAGAGGAGGCCGTGGTACGAATGGGCGGCGACGAGTTTCTTGTCGTGCTTTCCGATGCGAGCCTGGAAGCTACCGAGCGCGTAATGCAGAGGCTGCGGGCAGCGGCAATGGACACAGCTCCCGTGTCGTTCACTCTGGGTTGGGCGGTGCGAGAGGGTGGTGAGAGCTTCGAAGACACCGTAACCCGGGCCGACCGCGCATTGATTGGCGTGCGAGTGGTGGAACGCCCGGGAAGCTATACGCGGCGTACGCCCGCGAAACCGAATGGAGTCAAGAGCTCCAAAACCGGCGAATCAGCCGCCTAGACAAGCAGTCCGCCGGGGCCGACCGGCGTCTGTCAGTGAGCGGTGTGCAACATTGCGCGCGGGTGGCGTCATAAGGGAAAGACTCCCGAGGCGCCCATGCGCAGACTCCTTTCATCCTTGTTTCTCATTCCTGCTCTCGCTTCAGCACAGGGCTGGATCATTCCGCGGCCATGTCCAGCGCGGCCTTGTCCGATTGATGGATCGTGTTTCAGATGCGACCCGGCTGGGCCCGCAGTTGTGCGCCAATCGAGTGACGTGAATGCAGAGCTGGTAAACGGTGTGCTTCGCTATGAGGTCACCGAGACCTTTGTGAACCGAGGCTCCGGGATAGGTGAAGCCGACTACCTGTTTCCCCTGCCCCGGGGAGCAGCGTTTCAGGACCTGAAGCTGTCGATCAACGGAGAACTGGTATCCGGCGAAGCAATGAGTGCCATGCAGGCGCGCCAGATTTACGAGCAGATCGTCAGGCAGCGCCGCGATCCAGCGCTTGTCGAATGGATGGGTTATGGGCTTCTACGGGCGCGCATTTTTCCAATCGCACCGGGCGAAGAGAAGAAAGTGGTCGTGCGCTTTCAGTCCGTCGCAGAGCGGGAGGGAGATGCATTGAGGGTCGATTATTTCAGGGGCACGAAGCCGAATTCCGCCATTCGGGATGGCGACGGTGACGGCGCCCGGGAAGGAAGGACCTCTTTCACGCTCACGTACCCAGCCGATGCCGTGTACGGAAATGCGTACTCACCGACCCATTCGCTGATCGCTACCAGGTCGGGTTCCAGGCGCGAGGCAAGGGTCGATGGTGAAGGGCGGGAGATAACGCTTCTCGTTCCCGTGCGCCGCTCTTCCGAGCCTTCAATTTCAATGCTGACGTACGCTCCGGCCGGTGAAGATGGTTTTGCTCTGATTGCGCTGTCGCCGCCGGCGGTCGCTCCTCGGGTCACCGATCGAGACGTCACGCTCGTGCTCGATGTGTCCGGCTCGATGAGCGGGGTGAAGATCAACCAGGCGCGCGCTGCAGGGAAGCAACTGCTTGCCACTCTGAGACCGACGGACCGCTTCAGGCTGGTTGACTTCTCTACGGACGTTCGGACCTTCCGCGATGAGTTCGTCAGGGCGACGGACGACAACGTCCGTGCGGCATCGCGATATCTCGAATCGCTCGACGCGTCGGGATCCACCAATATTTCCGGTGCGCTCGAAGAGGCACTGAGGCCACCAGTTGTCTCAGGGCGACTTGGCCTCGTGCTCTTTGTGACGGACGGCCAGCCAACCGTCGGAGAGCGGGATCCGGAAGCGATCGCGCGCCGCGTGTCGGCGCTGAGAGACTCACGCAGAATATTCTCCTTCGGTGTGGGGGCGGATCTCAACGCCGCCCTTGTCGAGCGCCTCGCAGTCGAGGGTCGAGGCACCGCGCAGTTCGTGCGGCCGGACGAATCGGTCGAGCGTGCCGTATCGATCGTCGCGAGCCGACTTTCAAACCCGGTCGTGACGGACATTAAGGTGTATACGGACGGGGTGCGGCTGCTCAAGACGCTTCCAGCTCAGCCATCCGACATCTTCGCCGGCCAGGACTTCGTGATGCTCGCGCGTTACGACCATGATGGGCCGGCCCGACTGCGTTTCGAAGGTAGAACAGCGAGCGGTCCAGTCGAATGGAGCACGCGTGTGGTGTTTCCGGCGAGCTCACGCGAGAATTCATTCATTGCCCGGCTATGGGCGACGCAGCGCGTTGGCTACCTGAGCGCGGAGAAGCGCAGAAATGGCGGATCGTCCGAGGTGGATGACGAGATCCGGAAACTCGGGGAACGTTACGGGATTCCGACGGAGTTCTCATCCTATCTCGTGGTTGAGCCCGGCATGGATCTGCGCCGTCGTCCAGGAGCGGTCATGAATGCGCCATTTTCCGGGGTGGGCGTACACCTCGACCAGGTGGTCGCGACAGGGGTTGTGGCTACCTCGAAACGCGGAGACGACGCCAAGTCGTTCGAAGCAGCGCGCGCGGCAGCCGCACAGCGGTCTGCGACGACGCTTTCTGCGGCAGATGCGGCATCCGCTGTCATCGACGCCGGAGGAGAGGTGCGCCGGGCCGGCAACAAAGTGTTCGCAATGCGCGACGGTGTCTGGACTGACACTGCTCTCAGGGATTCCACAGTCGGGGTGAAGGTACGCGCCTACTCGGCGGCCTATTTCAGGATTCTGGATTTGCTTCCGGAGCTGCGGGAATCATTTGCGCTTGGCGAAAGGGTGATTGTCGCGGGGCGCACCATTGCGATCGAGATCTCTCCAGCCGGTGCTGAGTCATTGAGCGACTCAGATCTTCGCAGCCTGCAGGCAAAGTGGTGATCAGTTGACCGACGTTGACCGACTGTTCCGGACCTACAACACCGCGCTCGTGCGATACCTGACGCGGAGACTCGGGGACCGCGATTGGGCCGAAGAAGTGGCGCAGGAAACCTTCCTGCGTGCGCTGAGACAGGAATCACTGACGAATGAGAGAGCCTGGCTGTTCGCCGTGGCGACGAACCTGGTGCGGGATGAAGCGCGAAAGGCATCACGGCAGCGAAGGCAACTGGCGCTGCTCGCCGAGGAGGATCGGGAGACCAGTGTCGAGCCAGAGGAGGCGACACTAGAGCGCGCGCAGGAAGCGGCGCTCGCCCGCAAGGCAATCGATGTACTGGCGGAGCGCGATCGTCTGGCGCTGCTGATGCGAGAGGAAGGACTGAATTACTCGGAGATCGCGGAGGCACTGGAGCTATCGCCCGGGTCCGTGGGAACGACGCTGTCGCGCGCCCGCCGCCGATTGGTGGAGAGCTACGAAGCGCTGCAGAAAGAGCGCGAAGAGAGGGAGAAGAATGCAGCATCCTGATGAAGGGACAATTCACGCCTGGCTCGACGGCGAGCTGCCGGAGGATCAGGCAAATGAGATTGCAGCGCACGCGAATGAGTGTCTCGAATGTTCGGCGATGGTGGCCGAAGCGCGTGGCCTGATTGCGGCATCGACGCGCATTCTGACGGCGCTGGACAATGTTCCGGCGGGGGTGATTCCCGAGGGAGCCGCGCGGCCGCCGGCCCCGGTTCGGAGGCGACGCTGGTACGATCGTACGGACATCCGCGCCGCGGCAGCGCTGTTGATTGTGGCAAGTGCGTCGTATCTGGTAGTAAAACGCGACTCGGGAGCGAGCCGTGAGACTCTCATGGTGGCCGACAAGGTTCAGCCGGCTCCGGCGCCACTCGCTGCACCCGCGTCACCCGCCGACAAGCCTGCCATGGAACAATCGGTTGCCCCGCAACGGGCCGGAAACGTGGCCGCTGGCGGCTCTGCGGCGGTGACGGGGATCAACAAGGCCATGTCCAGGGAAACGATCAGCGGACGCGAAGCTCAGACTCCGCCGGCCTCGCGTGCGGATGAGACTGTCGCAGTGCCAGATGTCGCTGAGCCAAGGTTGGCTCCACCGTCCGTGCAATCATCAATCAGCGGTGTCGTGAAGATGACCTCGAAACGAGGCAGGCTCGGCGACTCGGCGTTCCTTTCAGAAAAACGCTCGATTGCAGACGCAGCTCGCGCGACGAAGCCTGCATTTGGCGTGGTGGAGGGGCGAGTCATCGATCAAAGGAACGAGCAGGGTCTCGCCACGGCACAGGTCGTTCTTCCCGGTAGTCCACTCGGTGCCCTGACCGACAAGGACGGACGCTTCAGCATCACCAACGTTCCAGCGGGTGAACAGCATCTTACTGTCCGGCGCATCGGCTACGAGGCGAAGGATATTGCGCTCGTAGTGCCTGACGATGGCAGCGTGACGGCAAACGTCGTACTGGCGCCACAGTTGACGACGCTTTCACAGGTGGTAGTTACCGGAGCCGCAGCTGCGAGGACTGCCTCCAGCCTGTCGCTCCGCGTGAAAAGTGTGGATAGCACCAGTGCAACACGTCGCACTGTCTACGAGATCTCACCTGGCGTGCGGGTTACACTGGCCGAATCGCTGGCAGACAGTGTTGGGACAAGTGAAGTGCGGGGAGTAACCGAAGGCGCGGTAGCAACAGCGCTGAGAGCGGCGCAGTCCGACGCGAAAGTCGCCCAGCCAACCACGGTAGTGGCTGCTCCTGCGGCTGCCATCAATACGATCTCATGGACGGATCGCGGCCGTCGCTTTGTGTTGTCTGGCCCTGTGCCCGTGGAAACACTGCAGGAGCTCAAGAAGCAACTGATGCAGCTGCGCCGGTAGGTTCTACTTCTCCGGCTCCAGTATCTGCTTGATGCTGGCTCGTGCGTCGAGAAGGTGCAGGCGGGTCTCGCGGTTTGAGGTTCGTGGAATCGCCTCACGAAGTGCCGCGTCGAGATCGAGTAGCTCCCCGCGCATCAACGCCCGGACATCGCTGTTCGGTCCGCTTCCGATACTGGATCGAGCAGGCAAGCGCCCGCTGCTGATTATCATCGCCGGTGAAGCATTGATTTTTCCATCAGCTTGCGAGAGATACGAGCGCTGCAACGCGCGACGAAATGGATCTATCGCCACATGTGGTGAAGCCAGCTCGCTCCAGATACCACGCCTGACGTCCGCAAGGAACTCTGGAACGCTATAGACGTCGACCCTGGAGCCGACGGATCTGCCAGCCAGTGCCTCGTAGTCCGAAAGCCGGCCAAGGCGATCAACGTCCAGCAGGTCGGCGAGAATTCGCGACTGGGCACCGCCAATTCGTTTCAGCGTTCCCTCCGGCTCCATTCGCCTGAGGATGCGTGTGTCGAGAAAGAATGTCGGCGTAGTGAATGCGTGCTCGTTGAGAAAACGCACCGCCTCCAGTTGTCGCGATCGGGTAAGTGGAACGAATCGTGGCCCGGGTTGTTAACCTGTTTGTGGCGCTCGCCCTACACCAGCCCATGCACGAGCTTGAGCAAGTGGCCGCAATAGCCAACAAGGGATTCGAGA
>Ga0207926_1001447_pt1 | contig 10977 bp, 11 predicted proteins | sample NGESurdeep072012_8_FD_184454 | JGI IMG/M metagenome (GOLD analysis project Ga0207926, IMG submission 184454) | Arctic peat soil microbial communities from Barrow, Alaska - NGEE Surface sample 210-1 deep-072012 (SPAdes) | ecosystem: Environmental > Terrestrial > Soil > Wetlands > Peat ...
CATTACCATCACTGATCCCGCACAACACACGATCACCACGCTTGACCCGCAGCGGAAGACAGCATTCGTCAGCGGCAACTACAACGGGTCGAACGCTACCGGCATTCTGCCGCCCGGTGGTGCAGTGGCTGTTCCTCCCGTGAGCACAGCAACGGCTAAGCCAACCGCGGCCAATCCGGCGATCACGAAGCCGAACCCGACTGAACCTGCGCTTGCTCCGCATGCCGCGTTTTCCGGCTCCTCTCCAACTACAGCCAGCCAAACGAATGCCAAGACGGAAGAACTCGGTAGCAAGGAGATCGAGGGACTGACGGTTACAGGCGTACGGACTATGCGCTTGAACTCCTGGGTTGTAGGTGGAGATGCCAGGACCTTCACGTCCACGACAGAAACCTGGATCTCTTCGGAGCTGGGGATCGTTGCACAGTCAGAGACCACAGATTCGATGGGAACGCATTATGTCACCAAGCTCGTAAACCTCGTACGGACCGAGCCTGACACGGCACTGTTTCAAATTCCTTCCGGGTACACCGTTAACGACAACGCACCGAAAGCGGCGAGCAGCGGCCGTTAGCTCCGGCTGGCGAACTGTTCACCGACTTGCGAAGGAGCGCCTCGAACGTCGGATTTGTCTACCGTGAATTCGTCGGGCATCGGCACGCTAGACCGGGGCACAGCGCTCCGGCCTTTTTGTGTGACGAAAGCTCCAAGCCAGATCTTGGTCTCGCCCTTATTCCACGTAAACGCCACCAGCATCACCAAATTCTACGCGTTCGCAGAATCAATGACTTGGAGGCGCACCTGCCAGGCGCGCTTTTCGCTATGATTCCCTAATGTTTGCGTGCCTTCGACATCTGCTCGGCTGGGTCGTCTCCGTCTTTCGCTCCCGAGAAGAACTCCTCCTGGAGAACCTCGCCCTTCGGCAACAACTCCTGGCTCTTCATGCGAAGCGACCTCGCCCTCGACTGAGTTCTATCGACCGGCTGTTCTGGGTCGTTTTGCGAAAAGTTTGGTCAGGCTGGAAGAGATCGTTGATCCTTGTCACCCCGGAGACCGTGGTTCGCTGGCATCGGACCGGGTTTCGGCTGTACTGGCGTTGGATCTCGCGCGCGCGGCGATGGCGTTCATCATTCCCGCCGTCGCGCTCATCACGTTTCTAAAGTTCAGCAATCCGCAGGTCAATGTTCGCGCAAGAACGCGAACGTTAGGTACTAAGCTTGATTTTAGAGTCATTTCTGCTAATCTTCCGCTGATGCCGTGCGACTCACTAGCCCGCGTGAAATGCCTAATCCAATCGGATCGTAGTTTCGTCAGGACTTGTATCTTCCTTTACGTGGGGATCTTTGCTGTCAGCATCGGCGTCTCGCTGTTTCTGATGTTTCATCCCCTGAAGGACAGCTTCTTGCCGGCCTATTCGGGATTTCTGATCAACGGGTTGGCAATTCCTCTAGTGCTGAAGCACCTGCAACGATCCGGCGCCCTCAAGGTGCTCGATATGCTAAGGAGCGAGTGCGACATGTACCAGGAGGCAGATCCCAAATGCCAGAAGATTTGGGACGACGTCGATTCTCTGATGAAAGTGAGAGGAGGCATCTAATGGTCACCGCAAATTCGAACCGTCAGACCCACGAGAACCCCTCCGACGACCTTCTGCAGAATTACCTCAGGCGCAACAGGAAGCTGGAAATATGGGCGTGGGTATCGGTGGCGATACCCCTAATCATCTTCCTAGGCCTCTCCGCGCTGACCGTTCAGCAGGGCAGGAAGTACTCGCAGCTTTCGGCAAGCGTACAGGGCCTGGAGAAAAAGGCCGGCGACTTACAGAAGGAGATCGATGCTAAGAACGCCCAGCTTGAGGTGAAACAGCTGGCGATCAACATCGTTAGAGAGCAAAACCCTGGTCAGAGGCCAAAAGTCCTGATCTTTCGCCCCACCATAGCTCCGCAGGTGAAGGAAGCCCTGGAGCAACTGGGCTACAGCGTCGAGTTGCGTAGCTCTTTGGCCAATCCGAGCCTTACGGACAAACCGGTCGACACGTTGGATTACGGCTGCGCGGTGAGCAACGAAGATTTACGTACGATCGCTACGGCACTTGGCAAGGCGAATCTGCCGATTAGGTGGATTGAACGCGCCACGCGAAACAAGGACCTGAACCTGGTCCAGTTGGTTGCAAGCTCTGGATCGAACCCGACGGACGTTCCAATAAACATGGACACTTGGAGCCGTCCCGACAAGCCCTGCGCGCCACGGTAGTAAGCCGGTCAGAACGACAAACGAATCCGGCGGGGCAATCACTTGAGGCTCGCTAGCGCCTGGGGCTCGCCACAATTCTCTACATTCGCAGCATCAATGACTTGGGAGACTGCCTGTACAGCGCGCATTCCGTTAAGTTTCTCGGATGTTTGCGCGCCTTCGATATCTGCTCGGCTGGGTCCTTTCTTTCTTTCGCTCACGAAAAGACCTCGTCTTCGAGAATATTGCGCTGCAACAGCAACTGCTCGCTCTCCATTCAAAACGTTATGGTTCGCCAAAACTCAAAACGCCCTGTTCCAGGTCGGCTGAGTCGCTGTGATCGACCCCTTGTTGCTCCCCAACGAAGAGGCATGCACCGATTGAGGAACCAGTTTGACTATTCCGATCTCACCATCATCAGGATTACGGCACGGCCACGTGGCCGTCCGACTCCAGTCGGATCAACGACGGCCTCTCCCTCCATTGGGTGCATTTCGTCGACGGATTACGGCCTTTGCCCGATGGTACGTTTTTGGCTGAAGCGTATACTTCTTACTGGAACCGCCGGCTGACTTCCCATCTTATTTATCAAGCGCACCGTGCGATTGCCGCGGCGGGACATTCTGGAGGAACCATAATGAAACGGTGGTTTGCTGTCGTATTGTGTACTTCCCTAGCCCTGCCTCTCCTGGCTCAGGAGAAAGAAACCCAGCGCCTGCAAGATTCTTTTGACGTGTTGAAGGCCGTGACCGGCATGCCCGACACGGGTATCCCTACTGACCTGCTGAAGAAAGCGGAGTGCGTCGTGGTCGTTCCCGCGGTGAAGAAAGCGGCGTTCGTTGTAGGTGCCAGCTATGGCCGCGGTGTTATGAGCTGCCGCGGCGGAGCGAACTACACCGGTCTGTGGACGGCCCCGGCGTTCTACGCGATCGAGGGCGGGAGCTTCGGCCTGCAGGCGGGCGGTCAGGCGACCGATTTCGTCCTGTTGATCATGAATGAGCAGGGTGCCAAATCAGTGTTGACGAGCAAAGTGAAGCTCGGCGGAGACGCATCCGTGGCGGCCGGCCCGGTTGGCCGTGCCACCTCGGCTGAGACTGACGTCGTCATGAAGGCCGAGATTCTTTCCTGGTCGCGGAACCGGGGCGTGTTCGCCGGAATTTCTCTGGCTGGCTCGACCCTGCGCTCCGATGACGATGCCAACAAGAACCTGTATGGCAAGGAACTCAATGCCACGCAGATTTTGCGGGAGAATGCGGTGAAGACGCCTCCCGCGGGCGAGTCACTCGTCGGCTTACTAGACAAGCTCTCACCCGAGCATAAATAAACGTCTTGGGTCGAGTTGAAGAGGTGTGCCTTGCCAAAACTCTGCGCGTTCGCAGAATCAATGACTTGGGGCGCGCCTGCGCAGTGCGCTCTTCGCTATGATTCCCTGATGTTTTTCCTGTGCCTCGCCAAAACTTTGCACGTCCGCAGAATCAATGACTTGAAGGCCCATGTATCCGGCGGGTTCTTCGTTACGATTCCCTGAGTTTTCTGCGCCATCGACATCTACTCGGCTGGGTCATCTCAGTCTTTCGCTTTCGAGGAGAATTCCTCCTCGAGAACCTTGCGCTTCGGCAACAACTGCTTGCGCTGTACTCTGCTAGTCGAGAACCTGGTCTAAGATTAGGTGGTCGGTTTGCTCGGCGGTTGCGGTAATGCTCTTATTTTCAGCGTGTTCGCGGCTGCGTCGTTGAGGACCGACCCGGCACTGTAGTCAAATTTGTAACTGGAACTTCCATAAGGATCAACAACGTTCAACAGGCCCAAAAACTAACCTGCTGATTCTAGGGAAGATAGGGTGTATACCAGAAAGATAACTCATCTAATCCCGAACCAGATTCCAGTGCTTGGTGAAACTTGTTGAAATCCGTGGTTTGTAACTGCTTTTGATTGAATGCGTTGCAGCGCCCCTGCTGATCCAAGTTGAATCTTGTTGCTTTTGGAGGCTTTGACAGTTACAAAATTGACTACAGTTGCGCGGGTTCCTCTGGACGCAATCAGAGAATCCGTCAAGATATGCGAGGTTAGAAACTGCATGGGATGGGTGAAGGCAGACGCTACGCCTGGAGCTTACAAATATCAATGTCGTCAGTGCAATGGTGACTCTTTCCGTCTACAAGGAGCCGGAAATTCGTAAGGCGCATAAAGGGCCGCGAGGGGCCTGGATAGCAGTCGCGTGCGTAAGTTGCGGTGATGAGGGCCCGCACCGTCGTGTCGGCTGGCCTGATTCCCGGAAGCGGCGCTGACCTACATTCACTGATGCACACACTCCGCCTGCAGTGCAGATGACGTGGTATGCTTCTCAATTCTTCTGGCCAACATGCTTCCCACAACGACATTCGATAGCACTAAACGTCCACTCCGAGAATTACTGCAAGAAATAGCCGCAGGACAAATACAGCTCCCAGATTTCCAACGAGGCTGGATTTGGGACGATGCTCATTTGACGAGCCTCTTGGCAAGCATCTCCTCGTCATACCCGATCGGGGCTTTGATGCTCCTTGAGACCGGGAACCCCGACGTGAAGTTCAAGCCGCGCCTTGTCGAAAGCGTTTCTCCGAAGAACGCTATGGGCAATCCCGACCAGCTGATCCTAGATGGACAGCAAAGGCTCACATCCTTATATCAAGCTCTGAGCGCCGGTAAGGTTGTTGAGACCCGTGATGACCGCGGTAATGCTGTCAATAAGTGGTACTACGTTGAGATGGCTAAGGCGCTGAACAATGATCGCGAAGAGTCAATCGTAAGCGTCCCTGAATCGCGGGTCGTAATGGGGTTTGGAAAGCAAGTACTGCTTGATCTCTCCACGCCCGAAAAGGAGTACCAGCAGGGATACTTTCCCCTCTCAAAGATATTTGACTGCGCTGAATGGAGATCTGCTTACAGTCAATATTGGGATTACGACAAACCTAAACAGAAGACTTGGGATGCCTTCGAGAGGGAGGTTATAAAACGGTTCGAGCAGTATTTGGTGCCTGTTATTCTGCTTAAGAAAGACACCCCGAAAGAGGCTGTCTGTCTGGTCTTTGAAAAGGTAAACACCGGAGGAGTACCACTCAATGTCTTTGAATTGCTAACAGCAACATTTGCGGCCGATGACTTTAATTTACGGGAAGATTGGAGTGACAGATCCAAGTCACTAGGTAAGCACAAGATTCTCCGCGACCTGCAGAATACAGATTTCCTGCAAGCAGTGTCGCTCCTCACAACCCGTGACAGGCGTGATGCAGCAATTGAAGCAGGTACAAAGGTAGATGATGCGCCCGGAATCAGCTGTAAGCGCAAAGATATCCTGAAGCTGACTCTTGGAGACTACAACAAATGGGCCAACGCCGTCGTGCTCGGCTTCGAAGGGGCGGCGAAATTCCTTTTCTCTCAAAGGATTTTTGCTGGGCGGGACCTGCCATATCGCACACAGCTTGTGCCACTGGCTGCAATCTATGCTGCGCTGACAAAGGAACTCAGGACGGATACTACCAAGACGAGAACTACGCGTTGGTATTGGTCGGGCGTGTTCGGAGAGCTCTACGGAAGCGCGGTCGAATCTCGTTTTGCAAAAGATCTTCCGCAGATGCTTAAGTGGTTCGAAGGGGGTCCAGTACACCAATCAGTCAATTGTCCCTTTTGCCGCCCCGCGACGAACAGAAGGTATACGTAGTTGTCGGTCATACTTGCGCGGGCAAAACGACTTTCGGCGAGTATGCGCAAAACGCTGGTCTTGTCTTTGTTGAGGCCAGCAGCGTCTTACGAATGATTGCGCGGGGAACTGGATTTGCCAATCCTGATCCCTTCGCTCTGGCCAAGACCACTCTGGATCAGCTGGGAAATGACATCGTTGCCAGGAAGATTGTACAGCTCTATCCCACGATTGAGCACGGCTTAGTCATCACCGGTTTTCGCACGATCGAGGAGCTTGAGTTGGTAAAGAAGCACATGTCCAATGCGCAGATTGTGCTGATTGAGGCTGGCGAGCGCACTCGTTACGAACGGCATTTGGAGCGTGGGCGCTACGAATCTATTCGATCTTTCGATGACTTTCGAGTGCACGACATTCAGCAGTGGTCGTTCGGGCTTTTGCGGGTGGCTGAGGACTTCGCTGATATTCGGATCGCGAACGAAGGAACAAAAGACGAGTATTACGCGCGCATCGATGCACTCATTAGTGGAAGAGAGTTGGAAGGGTTACCTGGAATATCAACTAAGGTCCAGCCACGCCACACAACTGACGAAAATCAACTATTCAGATGTCTTATCGCCTTGAACGATGCTGGGCGGCCGCTCAGCTGCGACGAAATTCAGGAGATCACAGGTGCATCTGGAAATCCGGTAAGACACAATAACGCAAACAAAGTCTTGAAGAGAGTTCCGGAGCTAGCTCGGCGTCTGGAGCTTGGGGGTACACGCGTTCGGTATGAGATCACGAATGCCGGTCGAGCATACCTGCGGTTTTTGCGGGCACGCCGATCTGAGTAACGGCTGGACATTGGACTAATACTGCTACTCTTCGTGGAAGCGGAGGTAAGGAGTCCATCACCTCAACGGATTCAGAGCCCGGTGCTCTCGTCGGTTAGCCAACGTTTCCGCTGAGCAAGTGAGCAGCCTATGCGTCGCTCACTTGCTCAGATGGCTGGCCGTGCTCAAGACAACAGGGAATTTCTGAATCTTGAAGGTTCTGCAAGGTGCGTTATCGCGGGGACTCTGGGGAGGCCGCGAACCATAAATCGATTCGGCATTTCCAAATGTGGATCTTTGAGGCTTTGACAGTTACAAAATCGACTACGGCTGGAGATTTGAGGATTCAGAAAGTGCTGTAACTTATTGAAAATATTGGTCGGGGAGAGAGGATTTGAACCTCCGACCCCCTGGTCCCGAACCAGATTCCATTGCTTGGTGAAATCTGTTGAAATCTGTTGATCCTAAGTGATTGATATTGAAGACTTTACAGGTCAATAGTGGAAGTCTGTTGAATCGTGCGGTTCTCTGTGGCTTTGACAGTTACAAAATTGCCTACAGTTGCCATTTCCCTTAACTTTCAGTCGGCGCGGAGTCTGCAGCTTCCGTTTTGCGGACGATCCGGGCGTAGGAGACCACAGCTCACGCGGACCCTGTTGTTGGGCGGTGCTGGGGCAGATCCTGATAACGTGTGATATGGGCTGTTATCGCCAGCTAACTTCAAGTCGAATGTACGGTGAACGGGCAAGAGAATGCCGGGGCACTCGCCCCAGCAGTTTACGCGGGATACGAAGCAACTAACGGTTGATCCTGCGGCGCAGGGCGCCAGCGAGTCCGAGAATGCCCGAGCCGAGAAGCACGAGACTTGCTGGCTCGGGAATAGCTGCCACACTTACGTCGTCGAGATAATACCAGGACGACTGGTTTTGGAAACCAAACGTCAGGTTCGTACTGCTGCTCGTAGCGGTTACCAAGAATCTCATTTCTGTCCAGTCGTAGCTGCCGGTCAGATATTCAAAGTAAATGCGATTGCCGTCGTTATTTCCAATGCTTGGATCCGCCCACCAAACCTCGAACATCTGTCCAGATTCGTTACGGATCCAGAACGTCAGTTCGTACGCTCTGCCGGGGACAGTGATGATTTGCTGACCGAGGAAGCGGAGGGGATCGACTGGACCGTACCCGGCGCCGTACGAGCCGGTATGTGCGCACCCGGTGCAAACGCTCGTAATAGAAGTATCTCCGGACTGGACCCAGCCGCCGAAATCACCGGACTCGAATCCACAATTGGAGATGAGATTTCCCGGCACGGCATTGCAGGTGCTGGCAGTCGCCGAAGCAGGGACCGCCATCATGGCTAGGATTGCAGCTAATAGAAGGAGCATTGAAATGCGTTTCATGAAGAGGTCGCCTTTCCGATCGAAGTTGACATGAACCAAGCTTCGTAATTTGAATAACGCAGCCTGAGTGTACCCGCCACTTATACAACTAACATGCTCCAAGTGCAACATCAAAGTGCTATTTTTAATGTGAAAACCATCCTACCCTCCCCATGTTGGATTCGCCCCGGAGTGGATCGCGTTGAGCGTGAGTCTCTGGGACGCGGCTTCGTCGATTCGCACACGGTGGTGTGACTACCGTGAACAAATTCGGCTATCCCGACTTGCTGCGGGCCTACTACTGCGACAGAACTCATGAGAATTAACTGTTGCACTGCACCGCCAGACGTCCTTCCTCAGGATTACCTCCGTGAAATCCCCATCTCACTCACAATCGGCAGCACGAGGCAGTTGCCGGCCTTCCCACATCCCCCGCTTCCGGCCAACTCCCTGTTGGCCGACCTTGGCGCAAAATCGCCAAGCATTGAACTGCTCGGGAAGGTGGTCTTAACCGGACCCTGGGTGTCACTCCACATGATCGCCGACCAGCGCACCTGGTGTAATACCAGGTGGTCGGGCGTCAGCTACGCCCACAATGCGCGCCTATTTTCAATGAGTTCGGGACCTATTGGACGGGATTGGCATGGTCCTGTAGTCAAATCTGTAACTGGGAATTCCTCAAGGACCAACAGCGTTCAACAATCCAGAAAATGCAACCTGCTGAATCTACGGGAGATAAAGTGTATACCAAAAAGATAACTCACCTAATCCCGAACCAGATTCCAGACCTTGTTGAAACTTGTTGAAATCTGTTGATTGTAAGTGATTGATATTGAAACAGTTACAAGTCGATAGTGGAAGTCGGTTGAATCTTGCAGTTCTCAGGTGCTTTGACAGTTACAAAATTGCCTACAGTTGCCATTTCCCTTAACTTTCAGTCGGCGCGGAGTCTGCAGTTTCCGTTTTGCGGACGATCCGGGAGTAGGAGACCACAGCTCACGCGGAGCCCTGTTGTTGGGTGGTGCTGGGGCAGATACTGATAACGTGCGATATGGCCTGTTCAACGACAGCTATCGGAAACGCTCGACGTCGTCACCTCGAGAGCAGGCGCGTGAATAACGGAGATGGCTAGAATGTGCGGGAATATTAAGGCCTCCTTGAACTTCGATCCCACCGTCGCCGATCAAGAATTCCGTGCGGCCGCAGTCCATTTCGTACGAAAAATCACGGAGTTACGTCACCCACCACTATAGGGCAAAAGCGGATGGGGCACTTTGGAGGGAACTTCTTTAGAACTAATGTCGCAAACTCTTGCACATTCGAGCGTAGGAAGTCTAATTCTAAAGGGTTTATGGTGGCATCCGAATTGCAGATGAAATAGTAGCCTTGTTCGCCATGAGGCGAATTGGACATTCTCGTGATTTCCCCCTATAGGAGAGTTTGAACCTTGAAAATGCGTATCGCTACCCTGTCACTCACAATTCTGTGTCTCGCGTTGAGCGCTCCCGCCTTCGCCGGCATAATCTACACCGACGGCCCGACTAATGGCACTGTCAATGGGTTTTTTATTGACGGCCCCGGCCCCGGCCCATTTAGCCAAACCATTTCGGACGGCTTTGTTGCGACCACCAGCGGCACCGCCACCAGCCTTGATTTCGGTGTGTGGGTACCCACCGGCACCACCCCGACGTCTGTTTCCTGGACGCTTGGCACCTCGGTATTCGGCAGCGACATCAGTAGTGGCTCTACAGCTCAAGTCGGCTTCGCCTACTTGCTTACGAACGGCTTCGGCTACGACGTTTACAACGCCACTGTGGCTCTCTCCGGGAACTTGTCAGCCGGCACCGCGTACTGGCTCACCCTGGGCGGCGCCAATGACAGCTCCGGCAGCCAGTTTGACGCGTGGGACGTAAACGGGGGTCCCGCGAGTTGCGATTTCGCGGTAGCTGGCGTCCCGCAAGGCGATTGTGGATTAGGATTAGGAGTGGAGGGGGAAGCCTTCACGATCAACAGCGGCAGCACGGTTCCTGAACCCGGCAGCATCATGTTGTTCGGTTCTGGCATCCTCGGACTAGCTGGCGTTCTTCGTCGCAAGATCAACCTGTAAATACGGCCCTTTCCAAAATGTATTAAGAAATAGGCTGGAGTTGCCTGCTCCGGCCTATTTCCTGCTCGCAAAACGAGCTGCTCCGCCCGGGGATAGCGGTACAGTTCGAAATCCGCCGTGGCAATCCCATCCCCGTATCTGTATGGGCAAGTTACTTTGTCGGCTAACTATTCCTGGGATAATTGTCGAAACATCGCCATCTCACCACGAAAGCTCAAAGGGACTTGTCTGTGAGATGGGTTCTGCCTACACCCTCAGATCTGGTAATCCATCTCGATTGCGAGGTCGAGCGAATCGCCACCCTCGCTGGGGACGTGCTCCCGGCCTTCTAACTGGCAAACCTGTTCGCGTAGCATCTTCACCTCGGTAGCGACGGCCGCCAGCGCCTCGGAGAGAGGATCGTTGATCTGCTTGGGATCGGTAATCACGACCCGCTTGCCATGCCGGAAAATGATGTGTCCGGGAACGCCGACCACGGTGGAATCCGCGGGAACGTCGCGCAGCACCACCGATCCCGCGCCGATGCGGCAGTTCTCGCCCACGGTGATGGAGCCTAGAATCTTCGCTCCCGCGCCCACGACAACCTTGTCACACAATGTGGGATGCCGTTTGCCGCTCTCCTTGCCAGTACCGCCGAGGGTCACGCCCTGATACAACGTGACGTCGTCTCCGACAATGGCAGTCTCGCCAATCACCACTCCCATGCCGTGATCGATGAAGAAACGCCGGCCGATGACGGCGCCAGGATGTATCTCGATTCCGGTG
>Ga0207926_1001448_pt1 | contig 10977 bp, 10 predicted proteins | sample NGESurdeep072012_8_FD_184454 | JGI IMG/M metagenome (GOLD analysis project Ga0207926, IMG submission 184454) | Arctic peat soil microbial communities from Barrow, Alaska - NGEE Surface sample 210-1 deep-072012 (SPAdes) | ecosystem: Environmental > Terrestrial > Soil > Wetlands > Peat ...
GAGTCCGACTTGTACGGGCCGTCCTTGCTGACCCCGATGTACTTTGCCTGCGCGTCGGTAAGCTCGGACAGCGTGGCGTTGAGCTTTTTCAGTTGCAACCGCGCCACTTTCTCGTCCAGGTGCTTGGGCAGCACATAGACGCCAATTGGGTATTTGCCCGAGCCTTTCTGCGCCTCGCCCCAAAGCTCGATTTGGGCCAGGGTCTGGTTGGCGAACGAAGAGGACATGACGTAGGAGGGATGTCCCGTGCCGCAGCCGAGGTTCACCAGGCGGCCCTTGGCGAGCACGATAATGCGCTTCCCATCCGGAAAAATCACGTGGTCCACCTGCGGCTTGATCTCTTCCCACTGGTATTGCTCCAGCGAAGCGATGTCGATCTCGTTGTCGAAATGGCCGATGTTGCAGACGATGGCCTGGTTTTTCATCCTTTTCATGTGCGCGTGCGTGATCACATGGAAGTTGCCGGTGGCGCTGACGAAAATGTCGGCCTTGTCGGCGGCGTAGTCCATGGTGACCACGCGGTAGCCTTCCATCGCCGCCTGCAGCGCGTTGATGGGGTCGATCTCGGTGACCCATACCTGCGCCGAAAGCGCGCGCAGCGCCTGCGCGCTGCCTTTGCCCACGTCGCCGTAGCCGCACACCAGCGCGACCTTGCCGGCGATCATCACGTCGGTGGCGCGCTTGATGCCGTCCACCAGTGACTCGCGGCAGCCGTACAGGTTGTCGAACTTCGACTTGGTGACCGAGTCGTTGACGTTGATCGCCGGGAACGCGAGCTTGCGTTCCTTGTGCATCTGGTACAGGCGGTGCACGCCGGTGGTGGTTTCTTCGGTCACGCCCTTCACCGCGGCGAGGCGCTTCGCGTACCAGCCGGGCTGGGCGGCGAGCCGTTGCCTGATCGCCGCGTACAGGCACTTTTCCTCTTCGCTGCCAGGATGGGCGAGGACGGAGGCGTCTTTCTCCGCGCGCGCGCCCAGGTGCAGCAGCAGGGTGGCGTCGCCGCCGTCGTCGAGGATCATGTTGGACAACCCGCCGTCCGGCCACTCGAAAATTCGGTGGGTGTAGTCCCAGTATTCCGCCAGCGACTCGCCCTTGTAGGCGAACACCGGCGTGCCGGTAGCGGCGATGGCCGCCGCGGCGTGGTCCTGGGTGGAATAGATGTTGCACGAGGCCCAGCGCACTTGTGCGCCCAGCGCCTGCAGGGTCTCGATCAGCACCGCGGTCTGGATGGTCATGTGCAGCGACCCGGTGATTCGCGCGCCCTTGAGCGGCTGTTTCGCGGCGTATTCCTCGCGGATCGCCATCAGACCCGGCATTTCGGTCTCGGCGATACGGATTTCCTTGCGTCCCCAGTCGGCCAGCGACAGGTCAGCTACTTTGCAGTCGGTGAAGTTCTTGCTTTGCGGTACGGCGCTCATCACGCGCTCCTTTCGTTCAAGAAAAAAGTTCGTGAGCGCCGTTGCGGTTGTGGACACCTCGAGCCTGGCGGGGAGTGAAACCCGTCGCAACGCTCCTCGAGGGAGGCGCATTTTACCTCAATTGCCACGCCGGGCGCTAGGGCTTGGCTACATTCGGCAAGGCTGATGCGGTGAACGCAGGCAGGCCCTGACCGAGAGGTGTGGCGGCGGGAGATGTGGCACGCAGAGGCCCGTCCCGCTTGGGTCCCAGGGCGATTCGCGCCCCTCGCTGCGGGGCTGCACTCCAAATAAAACGGGCGGCAGGAAGCCGCCCATTGGTGTTGAAGCCGGCGAACGACCCCTCAGGCGGCAACGGCCGCCAGCTTGATCCCGGCATCCGCCGCCAGCGCCTGCGCCTTATCCGTGTTCTCCCAGGTGAACTCCGGCTCGTCGCGGCCGAAGTGGCCGTAGGCCGCGGTCTTTTCGTAGATCGGGCGCAGCAGGTCGAGCATCTGCACGATGCCCTTGGGGCGCAGGTCGAAATGTTTCTGCACCAGTTCGGACAGCTTTTCGTCGGAAATCTTGCCGGTGCCGAAGGTCGTGACCATGACGCTGGTCGGGCGCGCCACGCCGATGGCGTAGGACACCTGGATTTGACATTTGCTCGCCAGGCCCGCGGCGACCACGTTCTTGGCGACGTAGCGTGCGGCGTAGGCGGCGGAGCGGTCGACTTTGGAAGGATCCTTGCCGGAGAAAGCCCCGCCTCCGTGCGGAGCCGATCCGCCATAGGTGTCGACGATGATCTTGCGCCCGGTCAGGCCGCAGTCGCCCTTGGGGCCGCCGATTTCGAAGCTGCCGGTCGGGTTGACGAGGTACTTGATCTGTCCCTTGACGAGATGCTTGGGCAGTACCGGCTTGATGATCTGCTCGATCACTGCCTCTTCGATCTGCTTGTGCGTCATGCCGGGGGCATGCTGCGTGGACAGCACCACGGTGTCGATCATATCCGCTTTGCCGTCGACGTAGCGAATCGTGACCTGCGATTTGGCGTCGGGGCGCAGCCAGGGCATGCGCCCGTCGCGCCGCAATTCGGACTGGCGCTCGACCAGCCGGTGCGCAAGGTAGATCGGCAGCGGCATCAGTTGCGGGGTTTCGTCGCAGGCGTAACCGAACATCAGGCCTTGGTCGCCTGCGCCCTGATCAAGGTCGAGGCCCTTGCCTTCGTCCACCCCCTGGGCGATGTCCTTGGACTGCTCGCCGTAGGCCACGATCACCGTGCAGGTGTGCGTGTCGAAACCGATCGCCGGATCGTCGTAACCGATGCGCTTGATGGTCCTGCGCGCAACTTCGTTGAAGTTGACCCGCGCGCCGGTGGTGATTTCGCCGGCGAGCACCACCAGATTGTCTTTGACCAGCGTCTCGGCCGCGACTCGGGAGGTCTTGTCCTGGGCTAGAATAGCGTCCAGAACCGCATCGGAAATCTGATCGGCGACTTTGTCCGGATGGCCCTCGGAGACCGATTCCGAGGTGAACAGGTAAGAACTCATCGTTGGGTTCTAATGGATTGAAAAAGGGTTGTAAGGATAGCATGTCTTGAGTCAATCCAAAAGTGACGCGGCGTGTTTCTATTAGGTCTCGCGCGTGGGCTTGCCGCCTTGCCGCTTTCCGCGCTGCACCGTCTGGGTGCGCTCTTCGGAAGGATGGTCTATCTCGTTTCGCCCCGCTACCGGCATTATTTTCGCGCCAACCTGCGCGCCGCCGGCTACGCCGATGGCGCGCTGCTCAACCGGGCGATCGCCGAGGCCGGCAAGGGATTGCTGGAACTGCCCGCAATCTGGCTGCGGCCGCATGAAACGGTGGCAGGCTGGGTGGTGCAGGTCACGGGCTGGGATCTGGTCGAGGCGGCGCTAGCCCGACGCCGCGGCATCGTCTTTCTTACGCCGCACCTGGGCTGCTTCGAAATCACCGCCCAGTACTACGCCTACCGCGCACCCGCCAACGCCCCGCTCACCGTGCTCTACCGGCCACCGAGGAAAAAGGCAGTCGAGCCGCTGATGCTGGCGGGCCGCGACCGGCCCAATTTGCGCGTCGCCAGCGCCGATCTCGGGGGCGTGCGCATCCTGCTGCGGGCGCTCAAGCATGGCGAGGCGATCGGTATCCTGCCCGACCAGGCGCCGGGCGTGGGCGAGGGCGAATGGGCGGAGTTTTTCGGCCGTCCGGCCTACACCATGACGCTTGCCGGGCGGCTGGCCGAGGCCTCGGGTGCGCAGGTGCTCCTCGCCTACGCCGAGCGCTTGCCTCAGGGCCGGGGTTATCACCTGCAGCTCTCAGCCATGCCGCAACCGCTGGCGGGCGAGTCGCCGGCGCGAGCGCTGAACCGCGCGCTGGAGGGTCTGATCCGACTATGCCCGGCGCAGTATGGGTGGGGGTATAACCGTTACAAGGTGCCGGCCGGGGCGCAACCGCCAAAATGAACCCGCAATGCAGAACCGAAAGGCATCGACGTGAATCCCGCGGCTGTTGCGGCTATACACGCTGCGCGTTGCGTCTTGCGCTGACAGGCTTATGCTGACCCGCAGCGCCCTCGCGCTCATCTGGCTGCTCAGGCTGCTGCCGCTGCCGGCGTTGGCCGCGATCGGCAACGGTTTCGGCACGCTGCTCTATGCGTTTGGCCGCGAGCGCCGCCGCGTCTGCCTGATCAACCTCGCGCGCTGCCTGCCCGAGCTCTCAGCCCGCGAGCGCGACGCGCTTGCGCGGCGCCATTTCCAGGCCTTCGCCCGCACCTTTCTCGAGCGCGCCATCCTGTGGTGGGGATCGCCCGCGCGCATCCGGCAACTGGTGCGCATCGAGGGCATGGAGCATTTCGAAGCGGTGCGCCGCGGGCCGTTGATCCTGCTTGCGCCACATTTCGTCGGACTGGACATGGGCTGGACGCGCCTGGCGCTGGAATTCGACATGGTGTCGATCTACTCAAGGCAGAAAAACGAGGTATTCAACGCGGTGCTGTTCGCCAGGCGCCGGCGCTTCGGCCGGCAGACAGCGCTTTCGCGCCAGGAGGGCGTGCGTCCAGCGCTGCGCGCAATGCAGGCGGGGCGGCCGTTTTACTATCTGCCGGACATGGATTACGGTCAGCGCGATACCATTTTCGCGCCTTTTTTCGGCGTCAACGCCGCCACCATCACCGGCGTTTCGCGCCTGGCGCGGCTCGCCGGTGCGCGCGTGCTGCCGTGCATCACGCGCATGCTGCCCGGCGGCGGAGGCTACATAGTGCGCTTCCTTCCGGCGTGGGAAAATTATCCCGGCGCGAGCATCGAGGCCGACACGCGGCGCATGAACGCCTTCGTCGAGGAGCAGGTGCGGGAAATGCCGGAGCAGTATCTGTGGGTGCACAAGCGCTTCAAGACCCGCCCACCGGGTGAAGCGCCGTGGTATTGAGCGCGCTTGTGTACCGCGTCAAAGACATCGTCGCATGCCAGCAAAGACCTTGCGCGCTGCGCGCGCCAACCGTGTTTTCGGAGCGGATGAAAAGCGTATCCGCTCCGAAAACACGGTTATTGATAGAACAAAGAGGACGCGGGGGTTTCCTACGAGATCGACGATCCGCGCGGACGGGCCGCCGTCCGCGCAATAGCGGAGATGAACGACGGCAAAGCGAACAGACCGGATTGGTTCGGTTTCGTTCGCCAAGGGTATTGAACAAACTGCTTACCCTCTTCCCGGTTAAAATTGCCTCATGCCTTTCACCAATCCCGAGCCCGAAGAGATCAAAGCGTTGCTGCAGCGTGTGAAGAACATCGCTGTGGTTGGTTTTTCGCCCAAGCCCGGGCGCGCGAGCCACAATATCGCCCGCCAGATGCAGCGCTTCGGCTTTCGCATCGTTCCGGTGCGGCCCGGTATCAGCGAAGGCCTGGGCGAGAAGGCCTACCCCGACCTTGCCTCGGTGCCCGAGCGCATCGACCTCGTCAATGTGTTTCGCTCGGGCAAACACGTCCCCGAAGTGGTGGACCAGTGCCTGCGTCTGGGCATCAGGAATATCTGGATGCAGGAGGGCGCGGAGCACGAACAGTCGGCCGAGCGCGCGCTGGCCGCCGGCATGACCGTGGTCATGGGCCGCTGCATCATGCGCGATTACACGAGGTTGTGCCTTAGGTAGCGAAATGCCTATTGTGGAGCAGAAACTGTGAAGTTGAGATTCACCAAGATGCAGGGAGCGGGCAACGATTTCGTCGTGCTGGACGGCGTCAGCCAGCGCCTGGCCCTTACTCCGGCGCAGTTGCGGCGGCTCGCAGACCGGCATTTCGGCGTCGGCTGCGACCAGATCCTGCTGGTGGAGCCGCCGCGCGCGGCCGGCATCGATTTCCGCTACCGCATTTTCAACGCCGACGGCGGCGAAGTGGAGCAGTGCGGCAATGGCGCCAGGTGCTTCGTGCGCTTCGTGCGCGAGCGCGGGCTGACGGCGAAAAGCGACATCCGGGTCGAGACTGCGGCCGGCATCATCGCGCCGCGGTTGGAGGCCGACGGCGAGGTGACGGTGAACATGGGCGCGCCGGTGTTCGAGGCGAAACGCATACCGTTCCTGACCGACAGCGATGCGCTGGTGCAGCCGCTGGAGGTAGGCGGCGCGACGGTCGAGATCAGCGCCGTCTCGATGGGCAATCCGCACGCGGTGCAGGTGGTGGCGGACGTGGACGCCGCGCCGGTGCCGACGCAAGGCCCGCTGATCGAGCGCCATGCGCGCTTTCCGCAGCGCGTGAACGCGGGATACATGCAGGTGCTGGACCGTGGCCGCATCCGGCTGCGGGTGTACGAGCGCGGCGCGGGCGAGACGCTCGCCTGCGGCACCGGCGCCTGCGCCGCGGTGGCGGTCGGCATCCGCCGCGGCCTGCTGGATCGGAGCGTGCGCGTGTCCACGCGCGGCGGCGATTTGACGATACGCTGGGAAGGCGGGGACAATCCCGTGTGGATGACCGGTCCTGCGGTCGCCGTGTTCGAGGGAGAAATAGAAATCGATGAACGCTGAAGACGTCGCACGCTATCTGCAGGACAACCCCGGTTTCTTCGAAGACTACGCTGAATCGCTGGCGCAGATCTACATTCCGCACCCGCACGGCGGCCGCGCCATTCCCATCGTCGAGCGCCAGATACTCACCTTGCGCGAGAAAAGCAAAATGCTCGAGGGCAAGCTCGCCGAGCTGATCCAGTTCGGCGAGGAGAACGACGCTATCGGCGAAAAAATGCATCGCCTGTGCCTGGCGCTGTTTCCCGCCGGCGATCTGCGCGGCATGCTGCAAGCGCTGTACTACAACCTGCGCGAGGACTTCGCCGTGCCGCATGCGGCGGTGCGGGTCTGGCGTGGGGCGGGGGAGGGCCCCGAGTTCGCGCCAGTGGGCGACGAGTTGCGCCAGTACGCGGGGAGCCTGGAACATCCTTTTTGCGGTCCGGGCGCAAACCCCGAGGTCGCGTCCTGGTTCGGCGAGGCGGCGGCGCAACTGCGCTCCTTTGCCTGCATGCCGCTGCGTGATGGCAGCAAGGCGTGCGTCGGCATGCTGGCGCTCGCGAGCGAAGACCTGACGCGCTTTTACCCGGAGATGGGCACGCTCTACCTCAAGCGCCTGGGCGAACTCGCGAGCGCGGCGCTGCAACGGTACTTGTAACCATGGCGGCGGATCCGGTGGCGCAGCAGAAGCCCGATCCCCGCCAGGAGTTGCTTGGGGCCTACCTCGAGCACCTGACGCACCAGCGCCACCTCGCCGCAGGCACGCGCCACAACTACCACCAGGACATCGAGGCTCTGTTCGCGCTCAACCCTGGAGTCGAGCTCGAACGCATGCAGCCGCAGCACATCCGGCGCAGCGTGGCGCAACTGCACGCGCGCGGCCTGTCCGGTCGCACCATCGCGCATATGCTGTCGGCCTGGCGCGGCCTCTACACCTGGCTCGCGCGGCACCGCGGCTACAGCGCCAATCCCTGTCTCGGCCTGCGCGCGCCCAAGGCGGCCAAGGCTTTGCCCAAGGCGCTCTCGCCCGAGGCGGCCGGGCAGCTGCTGGATGCGCCGGCCGAGACGCCGCCCGACATTCGCGACAAGGCGATATTCGAACTCGCCTATTCTTCCGGGCTGCGCCTGGCGGAGCTGGTCAGCCTCGATCTGGCGCACGCCGACGCGATCCGCCGCGACGCCGAAGTGACGGTGACCGGCAAGGGCGGCAAGACGCGTAGCGTGCCGGTGGGCGCGAAGGCGCGGGAGGCGATCGAGGCCTGGCTGCGCTCGCGCGCCCTGCTCGCCCGGGCCGAAGTTCCCGCGCTGTTCGTCGGCGCGCGCGGCGAGCGCATTGCGGGCGGCGTGGTGCGGGCGCGCCTGGCGCAGTGGGCCAGACGCGCCGGGCTGCCGATGCACGTGCACCCGCATGTGCTGCGCCACTCGTTCGCCACGCACGTGCTGCAATCCTCGGGCGACCTGCGCGCGGTGCAGGAGATGCTGGGACATTCGAGCATTTCGACGACGCAGGTGTATACGCATCTCGATTTCCAGTACCTGGCCAAGGCCTACGATGCTGCGCATCCGCGGGCGAAGAAAAAATAATGCCGATTTTGTCATTCCGAGCGAAGCGAGGAATCTGCTTTTCATAGCGTAGGAAAAGCAGATTCTTCGGCCTGCGGCCTCAGAATGACAATTGTTGGATGTTGTGCCTTTTCAATTCAAAAACGGCTTATCATCCCGGCCGATGAAACAATTGATCCTCAAGCCGGGGCGCGAGAAGTCGCTCGCGCGCCGCCATCCGTGGATATTTTCCGGGGCGGTGGCGCGCGTGGAGGGCGATCCTGACACGGGCGACACCGTGGCCGTGCGCTCAGGCAGCGGCGAATTCCTTGTCTGGGCCGCCTATAGTCCTGCGTCGCAGATCCGCGCGCGCGCGTGGAGCTGGGACGAACAGGAGCGTATCGACGGCGATTTCCTGCGCGCGCGCCTGCGGCGGGCACTGGATGCGCGCGAGCGGCTGATTTCCGCCGAGGCGAGCGACGCTATGCGCCTGGTACACGGCGAATCCGACGGCCTGCCCGGAGTCATCGCGGATCGCTATGGCGAAGTGGTCGTGTTGCAGCTCCTCTCTGCAGGGGCGGAGCGCTGGCGTACCGAGCTCTCGGACGGCGTGCGCGAACTGACCGGTTGCGCCTGCGTCTTTGAGCGTTCGGATGCCGACGTGCGCGAGCTCGAAGGACTGCCCGCGCGCAGCGGCGTGCTCTACGGCGCTTTGCCCGCCGCGGGTGTGCAGATCCGCGAACACGGCCTGCGCTACGGCGTGGACGTGGCCGAAGGGCACAAGACCGGCTTTTATCTCGATCAGCGCGACAACCGCAAGCGCATCGGCGAGCTCAGCGAAGGGCGCGAAGTGCTCAACTGCTTCTGCTACACCGGCGGCTTCACGCTCAATGCGCTTGCGGGCTGCGCTGCGTCGGTGCTCTCGGTGGACAGTTCGGCCGGCGCGCTGGCGCAGGCGCGGGACAACCTCGGCCGCAACGAACTGGATGCGGCTCGCGCCGAATGGCAGGAGGCCGACGTATTCAAATATCTGCGCACCCTGCGCGACCAGGGGCGCAGCTTCGATCTGATCGTGCTCGATCCGCCCAAGTTTGCGCCGACGGCGGCGTTCGCGGAAAAGGCCGCGCGCGGCTACAAGGACATCAACCTGCTCGCGCTGAAACTGCTGCGCGCGGGCGGGCTGCTCGCCAGTTTCTCCTGTTCCGGCGGTGTCTCCGCCGAGCTGTTCCAGAAAATCCTCGCCGGTGCGGCGCTCGACGCCGGCGTGGAGGCGTCCATCGTCGGCCATTTCGCCGCCGCTGCCGACCATCCGGTGCTGCTGTCCTTCCCCGAGGGGGACTACCTGAAAGGGCTGCTGCTCAGACGTGCTTAGAACCCGCTGCAAAATGAATTTTGCGACGGGCTGATTTAGGGGAGTATGAGGGGAGGCGCCCCGAAGGAAGTCCCCGCGGGGGATATCCCCTCGTCTTGTAAGATACTCCTAGGCGATAATCGCCAATTCGAATTGCGCTATAAATTCACCCAGGGTCAGACATGAAACCACAGGACATGGTGCCGGTAACCATACTCACCGGTTTTTTGGGCAGCGGCAAGACCACGCTCCTGAACCGCATACTCAAGGAGCAGCACGGCCGCCGCATCGCCGTCATCGAAAACGAGTTCGGCGAGGCCGGCATCGACAACGAGCTGCTGGTGCAGGACACGGCCGAGCAGATCGTCGAGATGAACAACGGCTGCATTTGCTGCACCGTGCGCGGCGACCTGGTGCGCATCCTGGGCGAACTGCAGGCGAAGCGCGAGGCGAAGCAGCTCGATTTCGAGCGCATCATTATCGAGACCACGGGCATGGCCGACCCCGGCCCGGTGGCGCAGACTTTTTTCATGGACGAGGACATCGGCAACTACTACCTGCTCGATTCCATCGTCACCGTGGTGGACGCCAAGCATGCGGACAAGCAACTGGACGATTTCCGCGAGGCGCAGGAGCAGGTCGGCTTCGCCGACCGCATCCTGCTGTCGAAGACGGATTTGATCAGCGCGGGGGAACAGGAGCAGCTGAAAGCGCGCCTGGTCAAGATAAACCCGCGCGCGCCGATCAAGCAGGTGCATTTCGGCAACACGCCGCTCGAGGACATTCTCGACATCCGCGGTTTCAACTTGAATGCCATTCTGGAGATCGAGCCCGGCTTCCTGGAAGAGGAGCACCACGAGCACGACGACGCAGTGCAGTCCTTTGTGTTCCGGGCAGATCAGCCTTTCGATGGCGTGAAGCTGGAGGAGTTCCTCTCCGGCATGATCCAGGTATACGGCCCGGACCTGCTGCGCTACAAGGGCGTGCTGTGGCTCGACCAGAACGCGAACCGGGTCGTGTTCCAGGGAGTGCACATGCTCATGGGCGGGGACGTGGGCAAACCCTGGGGGCCGGAGGAGAAGCGCGGCAGCGTGATGGTATTCATCGGCAGGAAATTGCCCGAGGAGTTGTTCGTTCAGGGGCTGAAGCAGTGCTTGGTTGGCTAGGGAAATTCAGCAAAGGAGGCCGCAGGCCCTAGGCGCAACCATTCGATTTAGACTAAAATTCGCCTATGTTGGTTCTCTTCGATCAAAGCGGGCGCGCGCTGAAGTGCCTGTTGCTGGCGCTTATGGTGCTGTTCGCCCAGCAGGCGGCGCAGTTGCACGCGCTCGCGCATGCGCAGGATCAACTGGCGCAGCCGCTCAAGAGCAAGCCGGTTTCGCACCCGCTCGAGCACTGCGTTGCCTTCCATGCCATCGACAGCGCACTGGTCGCGACCGCGGCGCTGCAGAATTTCGATTTTCTTCAGTCCGAGCACACGACCTGGATTCCCACCGAGGCGCAAGCGCGCACTCGTTACCGCCTTCCCTCGCGCGCCCCTCCGCGCGCCGTCTAGCTTTTCCTTTGTTTCGCGCTCCCCGGCTGCTGGACTAGCCGGGAAATGGCCCATCTCGGGCGAATTGCGAAAGGAATGCAGACGTGATCAAGCAAACACTCATGGCGGCCGCTGTGGCCGCCGCCCTGTCCGTGCC
>Ga0207926_1001449_pt1 | contig 10971 bp, 10 predicted proteins | sample NGESurdeep072012_8_FD_184454 | JGI IMG/M metagenome (GOLD analysis project Ga0207926, IMG submission 184454) | Arctic peat soil microbial communities from Barrow, Alaska - NGEE Surface sample 210-1 deep-072012 (SPAdes) | ecosystem: Environmental > Terrestrial > Soil > Wetlands > Peat ...
ATAACGCTCCATCGTGCCGGCTTTGGGGGCAAGACCGGCGTCGGGCTTCTGGTCGGCGATGTATTGCAGGACGGCAGCGCCTTCGGTCAGGATGCTTCCGTCATCAAGTTTGATGGTTGGCACGTAACCCTTGGGATTGATCTGCATGAAGTCTTCCCCGCCGACCGTCATCTTGGTGGTTTTGATCAACCTGTCGATTTCGAACGGGAGGCCGGTTTCGTACAGCGCGATGTGCGAAGCCAGCGAGCAGGCGCCTGGTGAATAGTATAGTTTCATGTGTGTTCCCGTCTAAGGTGAGTGTTTGCATCGCAAATAAAAAAACCCCGGCGGTGGACCGGGGTTTCCAACCAACTGTTCAGTTTATTTCTTCTTTTCCACTTTTATTTTATCCACCATAATTAGTTTGTCAAATGTGCGGTTCAGAGATTTGCTTGGAAAGTTGGTCATCACATTGCCGTCAGGATAGCTGATGGTGTCACCCTTGGCGACGCTGGTCTGGGAGGCTGCGAGCCATACCGGTCCCTTGTCAGTGGAAACCTGTATGTAAGTGTAAATTGAAGCGTTCATCGTTTCCAGCACTTTGCCTTTGTTGGCGAATTCGGTAGCTGCAAAGGCGCTTGATTGGGGTACTACAACGGCGGTACCGGTAAACGCAAACAGAGCCAGCAGGGTAAATATGGTTTTCATCATGACTTCCTTAAAATAAACGGGTTTAGAAAAAGCCTCATGATCCGGAGGCATGTCCGTCTTTGGACTTGCTTATGTCTTATAGGCTGCAAGAATACAGAATACTTGTCCAGTTGGCAAAGGGGGGAAGCTGCTTTAAGCGCACGACTAAACGGGTAATTTGGATGTGTTTGCACTTAATATCCGGGCTTGAATGAGGATTCAACGCCCCTTTGTTGCTAAATCGATCTAAACCTATCCTTAAGGTGAGTACAGCCGAGGTGCGTCAATGCGGGGCGCGTCCGCGCGGTTTGTGCGGTGCCCTGGCGAACAGGCTGTCATATATCCAGCGCGGCAACAACTTGAGCACGCGCCCGATGATGCCCATTTGCCATGGGATCACGGTGTATGCATTTTGTTGTTCGATGACACGTATCATGCGCTGTGCAGCCTCATCGGCATCCAGTATGAAAGGCATAGGGTAGGGGTTAACGGCGGTCATCGGGGTCTTGATATAGCCCGGACAGATCGTGACGACTTTCACACCGCTGCCATGCAGTTCCACCCGCAAAGATTCCAAATACGAGATGGCGGCCGCCTTGGAGGCGGAGTAGGCACTCGCCCCTGGCAAGCCGCGAAAGCCAGCCACGCTGGCGATGCCGACCAGCGTTCCCCGTTTTGCCGCACGCATCATCGCAACGAAGGGTTGGAAGGTTTTTACGATGCCCAACACATTGATATCCATCACCCGTTGAAAAGCATCGATGTCTTCGGCATATTCGGTGAGTGTGCCTACACTTACCCCGGCGTTGGCGATGACCACATCCGGCAAGCCGACACGTGTGATGAAATCGTTTGCCGCATGCTGTATGGCAGACGAATCCCGCACGTCCAGCGCGTAACAAAATACTTTGCCGGGAAATTCTGCACTGAGCGTTTGCAGCAACTCACCGCGCCGGGCGAATGCGGCGATCGTTGCGCCGCGTTCGAGATAATGGCGCGCGAGCGCAAGTCCCAAGCCGCTCGACGCGCCACTTATGACCAGCGTCTTGGCTGGCGTTATTTGCCGGCCTAGTTGCATGGCCATGCAAGGCTTAGTACACGCAGCGGCATTTTTCTTCTTTCAAAGTGACCAATGTGCTACGGGTTGACTTGCCGTTACCTTGGTGAATTATTTAGCTTCGGTGCGTCTTGCGGGCAATTGCGATCATTTCTTTCAGCACACGGATCGTGTCCTCTGGCTGCAGGCCCTCGATCACATATTTTCCGTCTACCACCAGAGTAGGCGTGCCGCTGATGTTATAGCTGCGGATCATTTGCTTGGCGCGCGCCACCTTGCTTTGCATCGAGAAGGAGTTGTAAGCGGCGGAAAATTTCGCGCCATCAACCCCGTGCGATGAAACAAAATCCCGTATCTTGTCTCCTTCGAGCAACTGATTGTTGTCCACGTTCCATGCCTTATACAGCGCATCATGCAGTTGCTGCTGTTGTCCCATACTTTCGAGCGCATAGAAAGTGCGCGCCATCGGCTCCCATGAGTCGCGGAATATCGTGGGGACGAAAGTCAGTTCCACATCTTTGGGCATGGTCTTTTCCCACTTGCTTAACAGCGGATGCAAATGGAAACAGTGCGAGCAGCCGTAAAAGAAAAACTCCAGCACCTCGATCTTCTTGCTTTCGGTCGGTTGCGGCGGGTTCAATAACGAATAATCCTTGCCCAGTTCCGCTGCAGCAAATGCCGCGCCGCTAACCAGCAGTGACAGTGCAATAACCAGACTTTTTAATAGTTTCATATACGCTCCTTGTGGTGATTGAAAAAACGCTTACTGCGCCCGCATCGGAGTGCTATCCACCCCGTTTTGTTTCAAAAAACTGCTCGCGCGATTCAGGTCGTCCGCGCTCTTGTAAGGGCCCAAACGCACACGATACCACACGCCTTTATCCGGGATGGTCGCGGTTTGAATGTTGGCTTCGACCCCCAGCAGTGCAAGCTTGGCCTTGAGCTTCTCGGCATCATTGACAGTGGAGAATGATCCCGCCTGCAATATCTGCGGTTCATAAGGGGACGCCGTTTTGTTGGACGGCTGCTGGAGATTTACGATCGGTTTGGGCTTTTCAGCGGGTTTGGCCGGCACATTGACGGTTGATTTCTGTTTATCGGTCAGCACCTTGTAGAACTCGAAACGCGGCTTGCCGTCACCCGGAGTAGCGGCCGATTTTTCTGTTGCAGCTCCCGATGCACCAGAGGTTGCCGGTTTGGTTGAGTCCGGCTGCAATTTCGCCACCGCCGGCTGTTCCTTGTTCGTGAACGGGCTGGGGGCCTTCATCAGATACCACGCCACCCCGGCAGCCATGCCGACACCGACCACCATGCCAACGAAGATACCGGCCCATAAGGAATTACCTCCTTTGCGCGGCGCGGAGGAATTGTTACCGTTGTCTCTGCCCATGTTGTATCCGTTCCTTCTCATCACATCATCCCAGGCTCATCACATTTTTTCAGGTGCGCTTACACCCAGCAAAGCCAATCCGTTATGTATAACCTGTGCCGCTGCGGCGATCAACGCCAGGCGCGCCAACTTGACCGCTTCGTCCTCGACCAGAAAGCGCGACGCATTATAGTAGCTGTGGAAATCGGCCGCCAACTCCTTCAGATAAAAGGCGATCAGGTGAGGCGCCAATTCGCTCGCGGCATTCTCGATCACCTGAGGATAATCGATCAGCTGTTGCAGCAAAGCCGTTTCGTATTCGCTGTCCAGCAGGCCGACATCCGCCTCCAGCAGGGCTTTGCGCTCGCCGCCCCATTGCGCCAGCACCGCGCTGATACGGGCATGGGCATACTGGATATAATACACTGGGTTGTCGTTGCTCCTGGATTTCGCCAGATCGATGTCGAACACCAGTTGCGAATCTGGGTGGCGCGCGGCAAGGAAATAGCGCGTCGCGTCGCAGCCCACCTCGTCGATCAGGTCGCGCAACGTCACGTAGCTGCCGGCACGCTTGGAGATCTTCACTTCCTGGCCGTTGCGCAGCACTGTCACCATTTGGTGCAACACATAATCAGGCCAGCCTTGCGGGATGCCGACGTCCAGCGCTTGCAACCCGGCTCTCACCCTGGTGATCGTGCTGTGGTGATCCGCGCCCTGTTCGTTGATGACCCGGGTAAAGCCGCGCCGCCACTTGTCCAGATGATAGGCCACGTCCGGTACGAAATAAGTGTAAGTGCCGTCGCTCTTGCGCATCACCCGGTCCTTGTCGTCGCCAAAATCGGTGGTGCGCAGCCACAGCGCATCGTCCTGCTCGTAACTGTGGCCGCTGGCAATCAGCTTGTCGACCGTCTCCTTTACCTTGCCCTCGGTATACAGCGCGGATTCCAGCGCGAATACGTCGAAGTTCACCCCGAAGGCGCGCAGATCGAGGTCCTGCTCGCGGCGCAGATAAGCCACCGCAAAATGGCGGATCGCCTCTGCATCGTTGACGTCGCCGGAGGCATGCACATGCTGGTCGTCGGCTTCCACCGTTTCTTCCGCCAGATATGCCCGGGCGACATCCGCGATGTAATCGCCGCGATAGCCCGCTTCCGGCCAGCTTGGGTCGTCCGGCGTGATGCCCAGGCAGCGCAACTGCACGGATTGCGTCAGGTTATCGATCTGCACACCCGCATCGTTGTAGTAAAACTCGCGCGTCACATTCCATCCTGCCGCGTGCAACACGCTGCACAAACAATCCCCCACCGCCGCGCCTCGCCCGTGACCCACATGCAGCGGCCCGGTCGGGTTGGCGGAAACGAATTCCACCCCCACCTTGCGCCCCGCGCCGAGGTGGACGTGGCCGTAGCCCGCGCCCGCCTGCAACACGCCGCGCACCACGCCCTGCTTGGCCGAGGTGGTGATGTATATATTGATGAAACCCGCCCCCGCGATCTCCATCTTCTCGATAACGTCGGATTCCGGCAACGCCTCGATCAACGCCTGCGCGATGTCGCGCGGCGATTTGCGCAATGGCTTGGCCAGCTGCATCGCCAGATTGCAGGCGTAATCGCCATGCGCTGCCAGTTTGGGACGCTCGATGAGTATCTCGGTTTGTGTCGCGCCATTGTTCGCAACTTCTGGAGCCACTTCGCGCAAGGCCTGCGCGAACAATTCGGACAAATGGGACTTGAAATTCAATACGACAGACATGAAGCGGCACCTTTAAAGAGGCGCGGATTATATCACTTGGGTGCTATCGGATTGTTTGTGAACTTGCTTCCATACAGGATTAGAGTTTTGTCGAACGCCTGTTTGCGATCCACAGCAGCCGTTCGACTGCAAGCAAATTTAAATTTACCGGCATACTCGCAGATATATAATATTTTTTCATCGGAGAAAATAAATGGCTGAACAAATTTTTCGGGGTATCGAGCTGTTGCCCGAAACCAAGGTGGTCAATCAACTCTTTATTTTGTTGCACGGTGTGGGCGCAAGGTCGGCCGATCTGGTGCCGTTGGCCAATAAGCTCAGAGATGCATTTCCAAGTGCCGCTTTCCTGCTCCCCGACGGGACCCATCCATTCGACGGCGGAGGCAATGGCAGGCAATGGTTCTCAATAAATGGGGTGACCGAAGAAAATCGGGCATCGCGCGTTGCCGAGGCCATTCCGGCCCTGCATACCCTGGTGCGGCATGCTCAGGATCGCTTCAAGGTATTGCAGTCGGACACCGCACTTGTCGGTTTTTCTCAAGGCGCGATTATGGCACTTGAATTCAGTGTGATTCATGATGGCAACGCCGGAAGAGTCCTGGCATTTTCCGGCCGGTTTGCGAAGCTTCCCGAAAAAGCGCCCGAGTTCACCACATTGCACCTGCTGCACGGAGAGGATGACCGTGTTATTCCTGTCCAACATGCTTACGCTGCTTATGAAAGGCTCATGCACCTGCAGGGTGACGCCACGCTGGACATCGCATCATCCGTTGGTCACGAGATCCATGCCGCACTTACCGATCGTGCCATTCATCGCCTGCAGACATGTATTCCACTGCGCAGCTGGAAGCATGCGTTGAATGGTGCATAGCGAACAATCATGAGCGAAAACATTATTAAAGGTTCATATAGTTCACCTTGGGCACCGCTGCATCACCGGGTATTCAGGATGCTGTGGATCGCTTCGATTGTCTCGAATATCGGTTCCTGGATGCACGAGGTCGGCGCTGGCTGGCTCATGACTTCGCTTGCACCCAGCCCCCTGATGGTGGCTCTGGTGCAGGCGGCCACGTCCGCTCCGGTATTTCTGCTGGCGCTTCCTGCGGGTGCACTTGCCGATATTGTCGACCGGCGGCGCTACCTGATCGCATCACAAATCTGGATGCTGATTGCTGCTGCAATGCTTGGCGTGCTGACGCTTTCAGGAATGACGACAGCACCGATCCTGTTGACCTTTACATTCGCCCTCGGCATAGGCACCGCAATGATGATGCCGGCATGGGGCGCGATTACACCGGAACTGGTGCAGCGATCCGAACTCCATGCGGCGATCGGCTTGAACACAATCGGGATGAATGTTTCACGATCCGTCGGCCCGGCGCTTGCGGGATTGATTGTTGCCGCCGTCGGGCCCGGAATGGTCTTTATCCTGAATGCCATTTCATTTCTTGCTGTCATTGCAGCCCTGAAACGCTGGCAACGCACGCCAACGGTAAGTGAACTGCCTGCCGAACGCGTCTTGGGGGCGATGCGCGCCGGATTGCGTTATGCACGTCATTCTCAGGAGTTGCGTGCGGTGCTTACCAGGGGAGCTGCTTTTTTTGTGTTTGCAAGCGCCTCCTGGGCATTGTTGCCGCTGATCGTCCGGCAAGAACTGAAAAGTGGTCCCGGCACTTATGGACTGTTTCTGGCTTGCCTGGGTGTAGGCGCGATTGCCGGCGCGTTGCTGCTGCCTCGTATTCGCACCCGTGTATCGCGGGACACAATTGTGGCGGGCGCCACCGGGCTTTACTCGATCGCCATGCTGGCACTTGCCCATAGCGGGAATGTGTACGCAGCCGGTGCGGCAATGCTGCTTACCGGAGTGGCCTGGATCAGCGTGGTATCGTCATTGATGACGGCCGCCCAGACGGCGCTGCCGGGTTGGGTGCGGGCACGCGGTTTGGCGCTCTTCTGGGTCGTTTTCATGGGAGGTATGGCTGCGGGCAGCGCACTTTGGGGACAGATTGCATCGTGGGTTGGCATCCCCTACGCCCTTACGGTGGCAGCCGCCGGAGCATTGCTCGGAATTGCCGCAACATGGCGATACCGGATCGGGCAGCATGATGTGGCTGATCTTTCGCCGTCGATCTACTGGCCGACACCGATGATGCCCGATGATCTTGAAATCGACAGGGGACCGGTAATGGTGACGGTGGAATACCTTGTCGACCCGGCAAGAGCCGATGAATTCGCGAAGTTCATGCTTCAAATGCGCAGGATCAGGCGACGCGATGGAGCGTTCATGTGGGAGCTATTCAACGATATTGAACATCCGGATCGCATGGTGGAATGTTTTATGGTCGAATCGTGGTTTGAGCATTTGCGACAGCATGAACGGGTGACTGTTGCTGATCGTGATGTCATCGAAAAAGCGCGGGCGTTCCATCTCGGCAGTGAGCTTCCCAAGGTGACCCACCTGGTTGCTGAAAGGAACTAGCTGATCGCTGAGATAGGCGCAACAGTTTACCGACCCCGCAATGTTGCCGCCGGAATGATGGATTTTGACCAACTGCTGCAGGTCGTGGTGGTCAGCATACCTGCCGGTCATATTCGAAGCGATAAATCTGTGGAAAATGCATATTGATCGGCGCATCGTGCCGTGAACCAGATGGAATATAAAGTTGCATGTGCGCTTTTGGCACCTTAGCGAAAGTATTACCGCCAGCTACCATACTGTCGCAGTCCGAGCTAAAGCGGCCAGTCCATATTCTTCAAGGCGGACGATTATCTATTGTTGAAATGATCAACTTGCCTGATGAGGTGTTGCATCAGGACAGAACCCAGTGCGGTGAGAGATATCCTTGTCGATAAAATTTATCCTGCAATCAGGCCGCGCAATTTCTCCGGCGACATCTTTTCCCCTTTTTTGATGAATTCTCGCGCCATCTCAACCTTGTCCCACACGTTGCACATCATCACGCCTCTAACCTTTCCGTCGCGCAGGTAGTAGATGACCCCGGTATCATTTTCCTTCTGCCAGTCGGCGAAGGTCTCCATCTTGGAATCAACTTCGCCGGTCGCCTCGTAGCCGAACTCGAACAGGTCCGAGAAAAAATACGGCTGATAGGTGTATGACTCATGCGCGCCGGCCATATTCCGTCCCGCCCATTTCCCCTGGTTGAGGGCGTTGTCCCAGTGCTCCATGCGCATCGACTGTCCCAGCACCCGGTAAGGAAAAAAGGCGTTGTCGCCTGCGGCATAAATATCAGGACGGGAAGTCTCGAGGTATTCATTCACCACGATTCCATTGCCCACTTCCAGCCCGCCACTTTTGGCTAACTCGACTTCCGGGATCACGCCGACTCCGACTATCACCAGATCCGATTCGATTTCTTCACCCTTCCCGGTGCGGGTAATAAATTTGGCACCTTTCTTGGTGAAAGAAACGGGTTTGTCCGACGCCAGTACCCTGACGCCCTTCTCCAGGTAGCGGCGCTGCATAGCACGCCCCAAATAATCAGGAAAAACGCGGTCGCAGAGGAGTGTTCCCGGGAAAATCATCGTGACGTTCAGCTTGCTGATGTTGAGCGCAGCGACCAACTCTGAGCCGATGAACCCGCCACCGACCACCACTGCTGACTTGCCCTCTGCAGCCACTTCTCTGGTGCGCAGATAATCGTCCAGACTGCGGAAGTAACATATGTCATCGAGATCCCCGCCGGGGATAGTCAGCGTCCGTACCTTACAGCCTGTTGCAAGCAGCAGTTTTCGATAGCTGAATGTTTCGTTATCGGTGTTGGTTATGGTTTTTTTACCGGGATCGAGCCGCACCATTTTTGTTCCCAATGCCAAGGTAACTGCATGTGTATCGTAGAACTGGTGGTCATGGAGAAAGATGTCCTCCACTTTCATTTTCCCGAACCAAAGCTTTTTAGACAGTGGCGGCCTATCATAAGGCAAGTGATTTTCCTCGCCGGCCAGAAGTATACTGCCCGTCTCATCGAGCTCGCGAATGCCCTCCACTGCCGATGCACCTGTCAGCCCCCCGCCCACAATTACATAATCGTAAACGTGCTTCATTATCTTCTCCCGGTGAACATATGAGTTCAGTGTCACACTTGAATGCGCGGCGGCACTGTGCGTTGCCGTACCGAATAAATGTGGTCGTTATTGCAATATAAACTAAAGTATTCAAGCAATGGATATTGAAGAGGCATTGGAAGATGCCATCAGCCACGGACAGTGGGGTGATCGTCGCCCATAGCCATAACGAGACCGAGGCCATGCGTCTACATGCGTTGCTGCCCAATAGCCGCAACGTTCTGGAAAATGAATCCAACGAACCATAATCGGGCTTTGACATACTCTGGATCGTTGTGCGCTGGAATTACCCCGAGCTCAGTACGCGCCCAGATATTTCTTATATCGGTATTTCTTATATCGGGAATTTTAGCGGCATTCGCATTGACCACCCGGATGTCGGGGCACTGTTAGAAAATACCCGCGCCCTGCGGGAGGATTCAACACCGAGGCGTTTGACGAAGAGGCTATGGATGGTCGCACTGTCCTGAATTTTATCGTGTCCGGAGCGGATGGATTTGCCGTTGCCCGAGTACGACGCAGCAAACTAAGGCTGGAAACGGCGAGCCAGTTTCAGTCCAAGTTAATCAGCCAGTATCTGCACGATGCTATTATTGAGACCGTCATAACGGAAGCTCTGAAAATCGACAAGAAGCTGCCGGATCCGCTGTTCAATCCTTGGAAGGACGCGAAGATGAAGTATCGTTTTGTCACCATCTGGTATATCGAAGCGCCAATCGAGTCGGTCTGCGAGGCCATATATCATTCTCTGAACTGGCCCCAGTGGTGGCGCAATGTGGAGAGCGTCGAAGAACTCGCCCTCGGCGACTCCCGAGGTATTGGCAGCGTGCGCCGTTACACTTGGAAGGGACGCTTGCCGTATCGGCTCACCTTCGATGTTTGCATTATCAATAGCGAGCCGCTGGCTGCCATCGAGGGCGTCGCCAGCGGTGATGTAGAAGGAAAAGGCCGCTGGTCATTCACCGCAGATGGCGCCGTGACCGCCGCACTCTGCGAGTGGCAGGTGCGTACCACGCCAGTCTGGATGAACCTGCTGGCATTGTTTGCGCGTCCATTCTTTAAATGGAATCATAATGCCGTGATGCAGCAGGGCGGCGAAGCGCTGGCGCGGATGCTTAATGCACGCCTAATTGAGATTGCTCATTACTGATATCCAGCCAAACCGAGATGGCCGGCATCCCGAACACATCATGGGCAATCGAAGCAATCCATACATGCACAAACTAATAGATCAGGATTTAAGAAATGCCAGCAGGTCGGCGTTGAGTTGGTCTTTGTGGGTGACAGCGAGGCCGTGGGGTGCGCCCGCGTAGATCTTCAGGGCCGCGTTCCTGACCAGCTTTGCTGAGCGAAGAGCAGCGGCGCCGATCGGCACGATCTGGTCGTCGTCGCCGTGAACGATCAGCGTCGGCACGTCGAACTTCTTGAGGTCTTCTGTGAAATCCGTTTCGGAGAACGCCTTGATGCAATCGAAGGTGTTCTTGTGACCGGCCTGCATCCCCTGTAGCCAGAACGAGGCTATCATGCCCTGCGAGACCTTGGCGCCGGGCCTGTTGGCTCCAAAGAACGGGCCGCTGGCGATATCCTTGTAGAGCTGCGAGCGGTCGGCGATAGAACCTTGACGTATCTCGTCGAACTTCTCGATCGGCAAACCGCCGGGATTGGCAGCCGTTTTCAGCATCAGCGGCGGGACGGCGGCGATCAACGCTGCCTTGGCCAATCGTTTCGTGCCGTGGCGGCCGATATAGCGGGCAACTTCGCCACCGCCTGCGGAGAAGCCGATCAGCACGGCGTCTTTCAGGTTAAGCGTTTCGATAAGCTCAGCGAGGTCATCTGCATAGGTGTCCATGTCGTTGCCATTCCACGGCTGGCTCGACCGGCCATGGCCGCGACGGTCATGGGCGATGCAGCGATAGCCGTTGGAGGCCAGGAACATCATCTGAGCCTCCCAGCTATCCGCACTGAGGGGCCAGCCGTGGCTGAACACCACAGGCTGTCCTGTGCCCCAGTCCTTGTAGTAGATTTCTGTACCGTCTTTCGT
>Ga0207926_1001457_pt1 | contig 10907 bp, 8 predicted proteins | sample NGESurdeep072012_8_FD_184454 | JGI IMG/M metagenome (GOLD analysis project Ga0207926, IMG submission 184454) | Arctic peat soil microbial communities from Barrow, Alaska - NGEE Surface sample 210-1 deep-072012 (SPAdes) | ecosystem: Environmental > Terrestrial > Soil > Wetlands > Peat ...
CCAAAGCGTGTTCAAGTCGACACCAAAAAAAATACCCAGGAAACCCTTATATTACGCCGCTATCTTACAAAATCACCCGCGCTGAACCGGACAGTAGTGGTCCAAACTATTGAATGAATTATCTGGGTACAGACCCTAGTCGTCAAATCCCCAATTGGAACGCGAGCCACGGTCAGGCAATTCTACTAGTTCACAGCCTTTGCCTTTTTTCGCTGTTTCGTGCCTGTTGTAGGCGTAGCTGCTACCGCTACCGCTGCCGGTCCGGTCGTGTCGCTGCTCCAGCGGCCGAAGGGGAATCCGCCGCTTGCACCGGGCCCACCACCCGCGGGGGCCATTCCAGTGCCGCCTCCGCCGCCGGCGCCGACGCCGACATTGGCTGCTCCCCCTCCGAAGATCGAAGCGCTCTGGGCGAAAGTAGGGCCCGCGAGCAGGGCGCCGCCCAGGAGTACCGCCGCAATCGATGTAATCAACTTGGTCTGGTCGAACATGTTACGACTCCATTCCGAGTAATGCCTCTGCGGCTGTTTGGCTATAGCCAACTCACCAAGTTACCCCGAAGGACAGCTGGCCGAGCACCACATCGTAGTTTGGATTGCCGTTGCCCATCCAGATCGAATATGACGTCGTGGTGTTAGTACCCGGATTGACGAGGTAGCCATACTGGTTTTGCAGCGATTGCCACGAGTCGTTCGAGTTCTTTTCCCACAGTACGCGGGCCTTCACGTAGGCTTTCCCGGCGAAGCCGGCGTTGCGCAGGAACGTGTCGTCGAGCATGTATTTCGCCTGCGCATCGACACGGTTCATGGTGTTGTGAACGTCTGGAAACGTCGCCAGCCCCGGGTACTGACATCCGGCCGGTGTGCAACTCAGATCCCACTCCGATATGGACCGGGTATAGGTGTAGTTCACATCAAGGAACAGCTTCGCAGGGATAACCGTGATCTTGCTGCCGAGAATAAACGTGTGGATTCGGTCAAACGATTCGACGTTGGCCAACGGAATGGCGGCATTCTCATAAACTTGGCGATAGCCGTCTTCGAAATTGTAGGAAACGAAGAACGCCAAGTCGCGAGTCACATTCAGCGTGCCATCAATTCCGGCATTCCATGAATTTGTTTTCTTCAGACCGATTTCGCCCGGCGTAAAAAATTCAATATCGGTCTTGTAGTCATCGTGGAGGAAGCCTCCGTTCGGCGTAACCGTGATCATTCGGGTGACGTCGACGGCCCACATGACCTGGCCCTTGGTGCGATCGCGGTTGGCAAGATCTTGCATCCGGTAGGCATCGATATTGGCGCCATCGAAATTGATATATTGATCGTATCGCCGCTGGCCATATTGCAGGCTCGCATGCAGCGTCGAAAAGCCCCATTTCGAGTCGGCGAATACCTTGCCCGTATTCTCGTTGGTGACGGCGACATTGCGGAACTCACGATTCCAGCGTTCCCAATCATAAGACGCGCCGAGGGTCAGCCATTTGAACGTCTGCCAGGCCAATTCGGCGTCGGCGTTCTGCTTGGTAAAGTTTCGCGGGTAGCGCGTTTCCGCGGTGTTCGTCGCAGTCGTATTCGTATCGGGGTTATTATACCACGTCGGCTGCACAACGACCGGTGAGTCATCGTTGGTGTCGTAGTTGTAGTAGCGATATTTCAGGGTCGATTTCAGGGTCGAAGTAATGTCCGTATGGAGCACGTTGTTGAACAGCATCGTGCTCGCGTCACGGCTCGGCGTAATGGTCGTGACCGCCGGAACCAGCGGATTGATCGTCCATGGCAGGGTCGCGTCGTCAGACTGCAGCTTGGAGTATTGGAACGTGCCCATATAGCGGCTATTGAAAGGCAGGCCGACACCTCCGGACACGTTCACCGTTTCCGCCTTATTGCTCGGCGCCAGCGAATAAAGATTATTGAGCGGTCTATTCGCCCCGTTGACCGGATTCCACGGATTCTGGAAAGTCAGAGAGGTATCGGAGTTGTCGTAGACCGAGATGCCGCCACCAAGTGCAACGTTGAACGGCTTGTTCCATGGGGTGGAGCCGGCATATTCGGCTTTAATATTGCCGTTCTGGGTGGTGTCATCGACCGGCCTCGGCAGTTCGAAAGTCGATCGTGTGCCGCCGGTGCCCGAGAACGATACCGCCCCTAATCCCTGAGTGCCTTCGCGGTGCATATGCGTGTAGTCGGCGGATACGTCCCAATTATCGGTGGGAGTCCACCGAGCGCCCGCGCTCGCGGTGTCGCGACGATACTGAAGATCGATCGTGTGGCTGTTGGCAAGGATCGTCGCGTTCGTGCCGGCCGTCGTCGGCGGCGTCAAAAATGTTGGAAGAGTCAGGTTGTTGGTGCCAACACCGTTATACATCGTCTGGGCGTTCTTAGAGAAAACGTGCGGTGTTTCGTCCCAGCCAAAGGTCAGATAGTAGTCACCCGGCTTTGTAACATCGAGGCCGAAGGCCTGGTCATCCCAGCCGACGTTCTTTCCCCAGACTTCGATATCGAAGGGGTCTACGGTCCTGTGCGCACCGAAAAAGAAATTGCCGAACACGCCGGGCCTGAGGTCACGATACTCGTAGAACTTTCCTAGTGTCGTCTTGTCCGGGTGATTTAGGTCGAAGCGACCGCCGACTTCAGCAAAGCCCTCGTACCACCACAATGGTTCAGCCGCCGGCATCGCCTTCGTGGGCATCGTGTCGGCAGCCTGCACCGGCGAAGCGAATCCCAAGCCGATGACCAGGGCGCACGCCGCGCATGTCACTAGGAGTCCAGCCCGCATTTTCATTGTCGTTGCCCCTACCCTTTAATCCCTTGGTACGATCGTCGGCTCTCGAACATCGGTTCCTACCGGAGGAAGAACATCCCATTCGGTTTATTGCTACCGTGGATGTTGCTGTGGCAGTTGCCGCAAGCACGACCCAGCACATAAGGGGTGTTCGGGAGACCCAATCCGCCGCCGGCAGTCGGGCTGTGAACGGTGCTATGGCATTCGTTGCAAAGCCGCGGCCGCGCCACTTTCAGCAGATATTCGTAGTTCGAGCCGTGCGGTTGGTGGCAGTTCAGGCAGTTCTCACGCACCGGCGAGTGTTCCCACAGCATCGGACCGCGCTTTTCAGCATGACACTGGTAGCAATTCTCGTTCACCGAAGCTTGGCGGATCAACTTGTCCGTAATGCTGCCATGTGGGTTATGGCAATTCGAGCAAGTCAGCTTGCCCTCGCGAATCGGCATGTGGGACGAGTACTGCATCTGTGCCCGCTTGAGCTGGTGGCACTGGAAGCAGGTCTCGGCCTCGACCTCGGTCTTCAAATTTTGCTTGCGAGACACGTTCTTCATCACAGTGTGGCAGTTGGTGCAGGCGATACCGCGCTCTTCGTGAACGCTGCCGGCCCAGTAATTGCGTTCGCCCTTCTGATGGCAGGCGAGACAGATGCCGTTTCTTTCCTCGACCGGGCGCGGATCGTCACTGCCGAACGACAGGATGCCGCCGACGCCGCGTCCGCCACCGGCCTTCACGTGCGCCGACCCTGGTCCGTGGCAGTTCTCGCATTCAAACTTGCCCTTTTGCGTCGTGCCGATCTTGCCCATCAGCGTCTTTTGGAATTCCGCAATGAGCGGCGCATGGCAGGTCTGGCAAGCCTGCGAGCCGATGAAGTGGGCTTCGACGGGCGCGCTCGAGGTTTTCCGCCCCGCGACCGGCGCTTTAGGTGACGTCGCGGCCGGGGCCTCTGAGGAGCCCTTGCCGGCCAAAAAATCCATCAAAGTTTCCGCCTCGGCCAATTTCGGCCGGTCCTTGATCGATTCGGGTTGGGTGGTGCCGACGCGGCTCGCGAACTCCCGCAACGCGGCGAATGTCTGGTCATCGAATTGGCGATCGGAATTGGCGGCGGACTTGGGCGCTTCGCCCACGATCTGCTGCGCGAACGAACTCAGTGCCGAAAATGCCGCATCATCGGCAATTTGCCGATCGGGCTGGCTGGGCTGTTCGGATTTGGCCGCTTGCGACCAGGCGGGCAGCGTCGAATTGATGCCCGCGACAGTAAAGGCGTCCTCGGCTTTGACCGATTGAGGCAAACCAAGCGTGGCCCAACAGAATAGCGCCGACGCCGCAAGCAATGCGAATTGCTTGCCCAATCTATATTTCGGCCTGTCCGGAATACCCGTTGACAAAGCCTCGGTGAGCCCGAATTCGACAGTCTTCCGACTATAGCTTTTCACTGAACGACCCCCGCCACCGCTAACAATGACCAACGTCGACATGACGCTGTCCAGGTGAACCCATCGCGTAGGGGAGGATCGTAATACTTACAGCGCGTCGCTTTGTGACCACCGCCCGTTTTTTGGTCTTCAAGCGCCCCGATCGAAACAGGATGTGTTTAAAACTGCACACCCTACTTCATTACTACCTTCCCCAGCCCATCATTTAGATGTCACTCGATTTTCTTTATCAATAAAAGTCTAATCCGAACTTTGATCAAGATCAATAATTTGACACCCAATTAACTGTGCTAAGCTGCTTTGGTCTCACTGCGTTGCTAAAATACCACGCGCGCGAAGGTTGTCGAACGTGAGCGGTAGTTGTTTCCGACATCTCAGCAATGGAGAATACCAATATGCAAGTGCATGCCACAAAAGCCGTCGTCCTTGTTTGCGGTATAGCGGCCGCATTATTGATCGCAGGCGCGATGTCATTGACTATTTCTCAGCCAGCCAATGCCACACCGCAATATGCTCAGCAAACCGGCAAAGCTTGCGGCTTCTGCCATAAGAATCCGGCGGGCGGCGGCGCGCTCAAGCCGGCCGGCGAAAAATTCAAGGCGAATGGCCACAAGCTGTAATCGCGAATCGATAGACGCCGCGGTCGGCGGCGTGTTCGCTTTCGATTGAGTGAAGCCGCGCTTCAGGTTGCGGATCGAACATGAGAGCGCGCGGCACATTGTGCCGCGCGTTCGTCTTTCGGACGCAGAGGAGTATGAGCCATGCACGCTGGCAAACTTGCGCTGCGGGCGGTCGTGCTAGCGACCATCCTCGTTTGGGTGCACGCCGCAATCGCCCAAGGCGCCGAGGATCTCGCCAACGCGACCTGCCTCGGCTGTCACGGCGTGTCGGGATTTTCGGCGCCGCGCGCCGATGGACAAGCGCGCTCGCTGTTCGTGAACGCGGATCATTTTGCCGGCAGCGTGCACGGCAAGGTACTGCGCTGCGTCGACTGTCATACGACAATAACCGAGCTGCCCCATAAGAGCGTGTCAAAGACGCCCGCCGATTGGGACCGGACACGGCTCGCCATCACCAAGAACTGCATCAATTGCCATGCCAAGGCCGCGCAGGGTTACACCGAGACCTATCATGGCCAGGTCATCGCCTTGGGTTTTGCCGATGGCGCGACCTGTTCCGACTGCCACGGCAGCCACGCGATCCTGCGCGCCAGCGATCCGGCGTCGAGCGTGGCTCCAGCCAACCTGCTGAAGACCTGTCAGAAGTGCCATCAGGACGCGACGGCGGGCTTCGCGACGTTCCAGCCGCATGCCACCACCGACGACTTCGCGCGCTATCCCTATACTTGGCTTGCCTCGAAGTTCGTGAATTTGGCGGTCGGCGGCGTGCTCGTGTTCTTCTGGATCCATTCGGCGCTCTGGTTCTATCGCGAATATCGCGATCGCCAGCAGCAAAAGCTGCGGCCGCATGTGCGCACGCAAGCATTGCCGCAAGGAGAAGGCCGCTATGTCCAGCGTTGGAGCGCCCTGTGGCGATGGGCTCACCTCCTGTTCGCGCTCAGCATCATTCTGCTGGTCGCAACCGGCGTGACATTGCTCTATCCGACCACGGCCTGGGCGCCGCTGCTCGAACGGGCCATGGGCGGGCCGACCATCGCCGGGCTCGTGCACAGGGTCGCGGCCGCGGTCATGGTCGCCGTCTTTGCCTGGCACATTGTCTATGCCGCCATCCATATCGCGCGCAATTGGAGCACCTTCAAAGTGTTCGGGCCCTATTCGCTGATGCCGAATTGGCAAGACGCCACGGACTTCGCCGCCATGTTCAAATGGTTTTTCGGCCGGCGGCCGCGGCCGACGTTCGACCATTGGAACTATCAGCAGAAGGTCGATTACTGGGCGCCGTTCTGGGGCATCGCGATGCTGGTCGCGACCGGCGCCATGTTGTGGTTCAAGACGCTCACCGCGGTCTACCTGCCGGGCTGGGCGTTCAATGTCGCCGCGGTCGCCCATGGCGATGAAGCCCTGCTCGCCGCCGCCTACCTGTTCACGGTGCACTATTTCGTGAATCACTGGCGGCCGGACAAGTTCCCGCTCGACGTCGTCATGTTCACCGGCTCGATGCCGCTCGAAGAGTTCAAGCGCGAATACGCCGTCGAATACGCCCGCTTGGCGGAAAGCGGACAACTCCAGCAGCACCTGGTAGACGCGCCGTCGCGGCCGCTGACGCTCGGCGCCAAGATTTTGGGCTTCAGCCTCGTCGCCGCCGGGCTGGCGCTGCTCGTTATGATGGCGATCGGGTTCGGCGGAAATCTTATTTGAGCCGGATTTAGATCGGCCAACCATAGGGGGCGCGCGATGTCGACGACTAACCGCCGCCGGGGTGCTGCGCTTTATTATGCGACGCGCGACGGACAATCGCGGCGCATTGCCGAGCATATTTTCGGCCGTCTGGCGGAGAGCGAAACGCTCAGCCCCCCAAAGGATCTCGCGCTGACGCCGCCGGCCGCGGCGGATCTAGCTGCGGCTTCGGTTATCGTGCTGGTGGCCGCCGTGCGTTATGGCAAGCACTTGCCGGAGGCGGATCGATTCCTGGCGGCCTACCGATCGCTGGTTTCGCCGCCGCCGCTGGCGCTGGCGTCGGTGAATCTCACCGCCCGCAAACCGGCCAAGACGACGGCGACCGGCAATGCCTATCTGCGCAAGCTCATCGCGCGCCATCGCCTGGCGCCCGCTTTGGCCGTCGCCTTTGCCGGGCGGCTCGACTACCGCCGCTACGGCTGGCTGGATCGCCAGATCATCCGCTTCATCATGTTGCTGACGCGCGGGCCGACCGACCCGGAGACCAACGTCGAATATACGTCTTGGCCGGCGGTCGATGAATTCGCCGCCCGCATCGCCGGGCTGCAGTCCGGCGCGATATTGCACCCGATGACTCACACGTCGAAGCGCTAGCGCTCCCTCACGGCGGTTGGTGTCGGGGAGAACCACATCTGATACAGGGTCACCAGACACATGATGGCGAAACACAATCCCATCACGGCACCGGCCGTTATTTCCACGTAGACGAAGGGATGGAACAGCTTGATGATGTACCAGGAGATTATATCCACCATGATGGCGACGAAGGGCAATGCGACAATGGAGCATTTGAACCACACCGGCCGCACATAGGCGTGGCTGAACATGGAGCCCAGAATGAAGAAGATGAAGGTTATCCCGAACAGATGAATGTGCGACACCCGGACCAACGTGGGGATGGCGGCGCCGGTATCCTTCTCCGTCATTTTTTTCAGATTGTCGTAGCCGTTGAGGTTGGGCAGATGCGGATTGCTGCCATCGTGGCAGAGCATGCACCGCTTCTCGAGCACTGGCGCGACTGACTTCTCATATGGCGGACGCGCGCCGCCTTCCGCCGCCCAGGCGAGCACGGCATTGCGCTCGTCCGCCGGCAGCATGGTCGACATCGGCCCGCGCAAAGCACCTTCCAGGCGCGAGCCCTTGCCGCTGCCGGAATAAGCGACGATGAGATCCTCGGCCGTGAGCATGATGGGATTGCCGCCCCCTCGTCCCGCGTACGTAAAGTATAAGTTGAGCAAGGCAAAGAGATAGCCGATGCCGAGGACGATAATCGTCGCCGTATAAAGCACACGCTGGCTGTACGGCAGCTCCGAGTAATGAAGATAGTGCCGGTGCAGTGGCATTTCACTCATGGTCGGTCTCATCGTTTATGCGCGGATCTGCGTCATGGCAATTCCGATTCATGCCTACCTCGCCGGCCGGCTTGCGTAATAAGAGGCAATGCTCTCGATGATGGAATCGCTGTAGGGCAGACTCATATTGTGCATCATGGAATTTCCGCGCTTGCCGTCGCGATAGGCCCGCAACGCCAGCGTCAGATAATCCTTGTCCTGTCCATTGATGATCGGGATCGCCAGCGCCGGGTTGTTGATGTCCCCGGCGTGGCAACGATTGCATTTGTCCGTAATGTCCCTGAGAAGATTTTGGCCGTCTTCCGCGGGCTTCGATTTCTGCGTCGTATAGAATGCGACGATGTTGTCGATATCCTGATCGCTGAGATCGGCGACCAGGCGCGACATCAAGGCGTGCTTGCGCGTGGTGCGGTAGGCCTTGATCGCCTGCGTCAGGTATTGCGGATCCTCCCCGGCGAGACTTGGCGTTGCCGCATCGGTACTCACGCCGTGTGAGCCATGACATCCGCCGCACACGGCGGTCCTCGGCTCGCCTGCTGCCGCGTCGCCGGTCGGCGGCGCGCTGCGCGGTGCCGGCGTCTGCGAGGCGAAATAGAGCGCCACGCTTTCAACATCGAGTTTGCCCAGCTTGCGCAGCATGGGATCCATAGGCGCCGATGCGCGCGCGCCGGTCAGATACTCCTGCGTCGCCGTGACGAAATAGATCGGCTGCTGACCGGCGAGGTTGGGCGTGCCGGCGGTCTTGCTGTTGCCGTTCTCGCCGTGGCAGTGCGCGCAGGTTGTCGCCACCTCCTTGCCGTTCTCATAAGGAGAGAAGACGGCTCCCTTTGCCGCCGGGATCGGAGGCAGACTGGCGTAGTACGCGGCGACCGCGCGGGTCTCGTCGTCACTCAAGTCTTTCGCGATCGCCCGCAAGGCGGCGTGGACGCGCTTGCCTTCCTTGTATTCCTGCAACGCGGCCATGATATAGCGCCCGCGCTGACCAGCCATATTCGGAATGCCGGCAGCGGTACCCCGGCCGTCGAGACCGTGACAGCCCTTGCACTCCTTGTCCGCCACGACCTTGCCTGCGCGAACGTCCGCCGCAGTTTGCTTCTGGGGCGTGCTTTCGTCCGAGCAGCCGATCAGCGCTACCGACAAGAACATGGCGAGCAGCAGGTGTTTCATGGGAGGCTCCGGCCTTTGCTTCGTTGGCATTTCTCTCGTTATTCCGTATTCACGCCCCGAACAGGTGATGAGTAAATCCGTTCATCACCAAGATGAGCAGCAACAAGCCGCTCCCCATCAAAGTGAAGCCCAGAATCTTGGAGGCAAGCGTCATCGGCTGCGATGGCGCGTCGACCAAGTATTTCGACAGCTCCCCACTCGCCACGAGACGATTATACTCTATGAGGTGCTCGCGCTTGAATTCTTCGAGCGGCATCTTGCCGGTGAACATGAGGATATCAAGCGGGAACTTGTCCGGCCGCCAGTGATTATTGAAGAAGTGCACGGTGAACAGGAACCCGGCGGCCAGCACCGCTTCCTCGCCGTGGAAGATGGTGGCGAGGTTGAACACCCAGCCGGGCAGGTACGTAGCCGTCAGGCCCTTCATCCATAGCATGGCGCCGCTGCCGCCGATGATGGCAACGCCCCAGAACGGCGCCCAGTAGTCGAACTTCTCCCAGTAGGTCCAGCGGTCGAGCTGCGGCTTCGGCGCCAGACCGAAGAACCATTTGAACATGCCGATGGCATCGTTGAGGTCCGCCAGGTTGGGGATCATCGAATCGGGTCCGAACCAGCGGAAGGTCTTCCAGCTGCGCCCAATGCGCAAAAATATGTAGGCGATGTGCCAGAAGAAGATCCCGACGAAGCTGGCGGCGAAGAAGCGATGCACGTTGCCGGTGACGCGCGGGCCGCCGAATACGTGACTGATGATAGGCGCCCACGTCGTGTCGGCAAATAACAGCGTCATGCCGGTGAGCACCAGCATGATGACGCAGATGGCGAAGCAGAGATGCGCGATGCGCCAGATCGCGGGCCAGCGCCGGTAATAGACGACCGGCTCGCCGTCGCCGCCGTTCAGCGCTTCGGTGCGCACATGCGGCCGGCTCTTTTGCTGCTGGTGGTCGCGCAATTCGCGGAAATACCACAGGGCCGAATGCGTCCAGAAAAAAGCGAAGACGCCGCCCAGCAGCAGCAGCATGAATTTGGATGCGAGCCAGGTTAAGGGATAACGCGCGAAATTCTTGTCGTTCGCGTGCGGTTGGAATTTCACGAAACCCGCCGTCGCGTCGAGATGGCACTTCTGGCAGGTCTGCAGGCGGTTGTTCGGGTGCACGCCCGATGCCGGATCGTTCACGCGCTTGATCCCGTGGCTGCCGTGGCAGTCGAAGCACTTGGCGGTATAGGCGAAACCTAGCGTGTTGACCTGACCGTGGTAGGTCCCCATGTAGGACTGTAATTCCGTTTCATGGCAATTGCCGCAGTTCTTGGTAATCAGCAGCCGGGTCTTGTCGAGCGACACGTCCTGGACGTCGTGCGTCGTGTGGCAGTCCGAGCAGATCGCCGCCTTCGGGTTGCCATTCTGCAACGTCTCTATGCCGTGCACCGAGGTCTTGTAAGCCGCGAGTTCGGCAGTGTGGCAGGCGCCGCACGTAGACGGGAGATTGAGCCGCCACCAGTTACGGTTGGGGCTGCCCTTCGGATAAATGTAGTGGGCTTCGTGGCAATTGTAGCAAGTGGCGTTGGTGTGTGACTGATCTTCCTTGTTCGGCTGGGCGTGGATCGACTTCATATAGCGGCCGATCATGTCGACGACGCCGCTCAGCTTGGCGATGTCATCGGTCTTGTTATCGTCTTTCGCCGCTTCCAGCAGATTCTGATGGCAGTTGACGCAGCTGACTTTCACCTCGACCTTTTCATGCGGAATCTTGGTGATGTTGGTGTGGCACTCGACGCACTGCCGCTTGCCATGCACGCTGCCCAGGAAGCGGTCTTTCAGCACC
>Ga0207926_1001463_pt1 | contig 10892 bp, 9 predicted proteins | sample NGESurdeep072012_8_FD_184454 | JGI IMG/M metagenome (GOLD analysis project Ga0207926, IMG submission 184454) | Arctic peat soil microbial communities from Barrow, Alaska - NGEE Surface sample 210-1 deep-072012 (SPAdes) | ecosystem: Environmental > Terrestrial > Soil > Wetlands > Peat ...
CGGTAGTGGAAAAGCTGATTGAAGCACTCGGCTTCCGCCAGATCGGCATCGTGCAGGAGGAATACGCCGTATCAGCGGACGGGATGCGCATGTTCGGCGCGATGGACCTTAGCTCCGGATTCCAGGGCTGCCGTTTCGCCATCGGCTTGCGGAACAGCCATGACAAAAGCTTTCGGCTCAGCGTGACCATTGGCGTCAGAGTCTTTGTTTGCGAGAACCTCGCGTTTCACGGGGAATACGCGCCTGAGACGATGTTTCCGAATTGACGACGGTGCGCACGACAACACATCCCGTGTAACAAGCAGTTCCTCACCGAGATCGGCAGAAAGCCTAAGCCACTCGGCCTCTCGAAGCCGACTCTCTGCCAACTTTGGGCCAACCACCACGGTCGCTAAGCGTACGAGCGTCCGCACCGCGTAGGAGAAGTGATGGCGTGACGAATGTGATGGTTCGCTGCCTGACCCAGGCCGCAGCTTTGGAGTAGGAGGCACAACCGCTGCGCTTCACAGCAATCCTGCGAGGTGGAATGGTGGGCCCGAAAGCCTGTGCAGAAGCACATTATCTCGGGCGGGCACGATGAGATCGGGGAGGCGAGGTGCGACTGATGCCGACGCGGTCCGTGAAGTCGTACGTGAAGATGAGCAGGAGCGAGTAGATCAATGCGGAGGCGGTGGCTGACGCTGTGTCAGGACGAACCACGGGTCGTAGCGATCAAGACCGAGGACCAACTGGAATGCAGTCGCTCCATGCGGTGTGCCAGGACTAGGTGACTCGGTTACGGCAGCCGTATATCAGGCTTGCCTCAAAACCAGACATTTGGCACTATCACGATGTTCCATGGGGCGCAGTTGTTGCCAAACAGGGAGGTTTCGCAACGGCCGAGCCTGGTGAGAAGAGCAAACGCCGCACAACCGGACGAGGAATTGTCGAAGTAACACGAATATACCAGCAATCATAGATGACCTAGCCGCATGCGGCCGTGTATGGAAACATTCAACCCGCTGACTCCCAAAATCTTGGCGAAGCCCGGGTACACTGGGATCCGAGAAAGAATCTTCGGATGCCAACTCCGTTTTTCACTCTGCCAATGAAAGTCAATACCGGTTGCGACAGAGGCCATTGGGCCGCTGAGGCAGGGAGAAAGAGGATCACAGAATGAGAATGCATGGCGGGCTCAGAATCCTGCTTACGCTAGCGATATTTGCCCTGTGCGCAGCGATGACAGCATCGGCGCAAAGCCAGGAAGGTCCGTCGCCGAAACAACCGGCTCCGACGGCTGGCACGCCGAAAACGGTCGTGGGCTGCCTCACGGGGTACGACGACCACTACACGCTGGGCACGATGAGCGACACCCTTTATCTGCTGGAAGGTGATTCCGCTGTGTTCAAGCGCTATAACGCCAGGATGGTGCAGGCGACGGGAACCGTCTCCGAACCGCCGCCCGGTCCCTCAAGGAACAATGTCTTGTCGCAACAGCCTCCCACACTGACTGTGTCGAAATTGAAAAAAGTGGCTGACGGTTGCAATTAAACAGTCCCTTCGAGAGTCGAGTTCATTCAACTGGAATCGACTGGCGTACGGAGTCGCCTCATCTCCGTGTTCATTCAATGAGGGACTCCACCAGACGCCTTACGCCTTGCAGGCGACCATCATGCCGAGCACGACCGGCAGATATAGGACCGAGGCATGAAGTAAGCGACGGGCGAAGACATTTGACGTGGACTTCATAAGGTTGGTCACGTGATACAGCAGATACAAACCCGCCAGCGACACCGCGAACAGATAAATGGGCCCACCGCGACCCGCCGCCGGTAGCATCGTCGTCAGGACCAGAACGACGGTGAAACCGAGGATCTCCGCGCGGGTGAAGCGGGCATCCAGATCAAAGCGAGGCAACATCCGGTATCCAGCCCGAGCGTAGTCCTCGCGATACATCAGGGCAATCGCGAGGAAATGAGGGAACTGCCAAAGAAAGAGGATGGCAAACAGGAACCAGGCGTTCCGGTTGATGGTAGCGGCGGCACCCGCCCATCCAATCAAAGTGGGCATGGCGCCCGGGACGGCGCCTAACATCGTACAGAGCGGGGTCTTCCTTTTCAACGGTGTATAGACCAAGAGATACGACGACAAAGTCGCCATGGCGAGAAGGGCAGACAATCGGTTCACGGCAACAGCGAGATACAGGCCACCGGCGAGGCTAAGCAGCACTCCGAACCAAAACCCCTCGCGGGCAGTCATTCTCCCCGACGGGAGCGGCCGAGATGCGGTGCGCCGCATCTGTCCATCCCACACCCGTTCCATCCACTGATTCAGAGTCGCGGTTCCGCTGGCAACCAGTAAGGTGCCGACCAGCGTATTGAGGAGTCCGCCGATTCGCAGGGGACCGCGAGACGCTAAATAATAGCCCGCTGACGTTGTCATCAGGATCAGCAGGTTAACCTCAGGTTTGGTCAGGATGAGATAGTCGTGTAGCTTTGACTTCAACGTCTGTAGGGAATTCGGATTCGCCATTACCTGTGAGGTCGCCATTTCACCCGTCTTGGTCTGATTCGATTACAGTACCAACATTGCCTATTGCCGGGTCCGCATCATACCCTGCGTGGAAATTGTTCCGGCGGCTGTACGTCATCCACGTGATCCCCACCGACATAACGAATGGGGGAAGCATCAGGATCAGAATTCCGCTGCGCAATGCCTGGATGAAGCGTTGCGTCGACGCAGCGGCCTGGGTGTAGCACAGCGAACAGCTCTGGCCGAAGAGCGCCGAAGGAAGCGCCATCAGCATTAGCCCCATCGCAAGGATGACGAACAGCCGTTCGGCCTTCATTGTGGAGCTCCCGCTGCGCTAGGCGGTGGCGCAAGTCTCTCCATGCGGTTGCTGTCGGTCCAGCCATATTGCATAGCGGCAAAAACAAAGAGGGTGATAAGCGCCACCCAGATGACGAACGTCCGGTTCTCTCCGCCCAAATGCATGAAGAACACCACCGCCAGCACAGCTTCAAGGATTGCCAGCAGAAGCATGCGGAAGAGCATCGCCGACATATCAATGTGCTGATAAGCAACCACGAATTGCAAGCCGGCAATGATGAGTATGACGAGGTAAACGACCAGATACTTTCCCAGCTTATCGGCGTGCGATGGATCTGCAGTAGCGTGCTGACTCGTGGGGTTCATAGTATTCCGCTCCTCACCATACGGCTATTTTGAAACGTTCAACAGATAGACCAGCGGCACAACGAACATCCAAACCAGGTCGACGAAGTGCCAGTACAGGCCGGTGATGTCAAGATCGTCCGCATTGAAGCGGCCCGCCCGATATCGCATACCGACGACCAACAGGGCAACGATGCCGCAAGTCACGTGCAGCAGGTGCAGTCCCGTGATGCTGAAGAAGGCTGCGCCAAACAGATTGTTGCCCCACGGGTTCTTGTAAAGGCGGACCCCTTCGTCGATTAATGCCATCCATTCGCGGAGGTGCAAGAGGGCGAATATCGCACCACCCAGGGTGGTGAGAAGTACCCAGCGGAAAGCCGCGGACCGGTTGCCCGTTTTGGCCGCCCTGACGCCAAGAAACATGGTCAGGCTGCTGGTCACCAGGATAAACGTCATGACGATGGCGTTGACGACGGTGGGATAGAAATGGAAAGGTGTCGGCCAGTTTTGCGAGCCGTTGCGCAGGAACCCGTAAGCGACTAAACAGCCGCCGAAAGTGGCCGCGTCGGCCACGATGAATATCCACATCGCCAGTTTCTTGGCGGGAAACAGAAATGGCACCGACCGATCCATCTCCGCATGATGCATGACCGCGGCATCGCTCACGGTGCCTCCTTGTCGTCTTGCAGTTTCACGCGTTCACAGCCTCATCCAAAGAAGCAGCAGCAGATAAACCCACAACACGTCCATGAAATGCCAGTAGTAGGAAACGGTGTCCAGGGTGCTAAGGCGCAACGTGGGCACGCGCTTGCTGAACCGCCAAATGACCAGTGCCAGTCCTGCTAGTCCGCCCAGCACGTGCAGCGCATGGGCCGCCGTAAACAAGTAGAAGAACGAGCTGCTGGGATTGGTGGCCAGGTACAGACCTTCTGCTTTCAGTTGCTGCCAGGCGACGTATTGTCCTGCGATGAACAGCAGGCCCAGTGCCAAAGTGCCGTACAACCACGTGAGTGGGAGCGAGCGCTTCGCGCCCTGCCCGCCCGCGAAGGCGGCCATCCGGCGGCGCGCGAATTCCAGAGTGACACTGCTGGCAAACAGCAGCGCGGTATTGAAGTAAAGGATGGGGGGCAGCGCGAAGTGACGCCAGTGCCGCTTGCGCGCCAGATGCTGCAGCACTTCGGTTACTCGCACCGGATGTACCCGAAGATATCGCCGACGTCCAGCAGTGGCTTTTTCTCGATACGGAGACAACGGGACTCGCCGGCGGGACAGGGACGTATCCATTTCTGGTCGGTCTTGCATGGTGGGAAGGCGGTGGTCTTGAGGTTGAGCAGCTGTTCGTGCGCGAGTACAGTGAAGAACGTTCGGTGCTCGCGGCGCTTGCGGAGCGCATGTCAGAACGTCCGGTGTTGGTCACGTTCAACGGTAAGTCCTTCGACTGGCCATTGCTCGAAACCCGCTATCGGATGGCGCGGACCATTCCGCCGCCGGCACCGCGAGCCCACCTTGACTTCCTTCACCCTGCACGGAATCTATGGCGCCTCCGGCTGGGTTCCGTCCGACTGTCGCAACTCGAACGCCATGTGCTGGGATGGGACCGGGGCGCAGATATCGCGTCAGAGCTGATTCCACGAATCTATGTCGACTTCGTGCGCGGGGGACGCGCAGAGCCGTTGGTCCCTGTCTTCCTGCACAACCAGATGGATCTTCGGGGACTCGCTGGACTCTCTGGTCGCATCCTTCACTCCTCGGCGACGGGGAGGGAACCAGTCAGGATGGCTTGGAACTGTTCGGCGTCTCCCGCATTTGCGAACGACGTGGCGAGGCAAAGCGTGCGCGGAAACTGTACGAACAGTCGATCGCCTCCGTCCTGCCGGAGGGAACCAATCGTACTGCCCGCGCCGCACTGGCACGTCTCGCCAAGCGTGACGGAGACCTCGCACGCGCGCACGAACTCTGGGAAAGTGCATTGGGCAACTCTCGCGAGGGCTACGAAGCCTACGAACAGCTGGCAATTCACTATGAACACGAAGCTCGCGAACCAGAACGTGCGCTGGCGCTCGCCCAGCTCCGTGGTGCGAACCAGGCAGGGACGATCGCGGCGGCCGAATATCGCCGGCTCAAGGCACGGTTCGAGCACCGGATGTTGCGTCTCGAACGCAGAGCAAGCAGGACGCTGCTCGACGCGTGTGACGCATAGCCACACGTCGGTCGCTTCGCGGTTAGTTTCGGCCGAGGTATATCGCTGTAGGTTGCTCTTGAGCACGCTTTTGTCTTATCGGAGCGGATTCTGCAACCTTGCGAGCGGGCAGCTTGTGCCGCTGCCGATTCGCGCAGTCACGGCCCAGCCTTCACCTAAGCGCATCGGGTAACCCGTGCCAAACACTCACCAAGTGGCCGCTCCGATAGGGGCCTTACTGGTGTTAGACTGCACGCATTTGTGGAGATTCCCATTGACAATGATCACGATCTCTAAAGAAGACTACCTCAAGGCCATCGCGGAAGCGGAAGCAGAGGGGCAGACCGTTATCCCCGCTACCCTCGCTCATTGGCTTTCCGTCACGAGGCCAGCGGTAACGTTCGCTCTGAAGCGCCTAACCAAGGATGGCCTTGTGTCTGTCAAAAATGACGGCCATATTCGGCTTACTTCGCAGGGGAGGCAAATCGCCGAGCGCACGATCGTTCGTCATCACTTGATCGAACGAATGTTGTCGGAGATTTTCGGAATGCCCTGGTATGAGGTCCACGACGAAGCCGAACGGCTGGAGCACGCAGTCTCGCCGGCGTTTGAGAAGAAGCTGGTTGAAAAGCTCGGGCACAAGGACACTTGTCCTCACGGAAACGAGCTGGTTCTCCGCAGCCCTGCGGAACGCCGCAAACGAGGATTGCGTCTACTCAGCGAGTCAGAACCGGGCTCAAGATATTTGGTTGCAAGTGTTTACGAACGTGACCGGCAACTCCTTGAGTTCTTCGAGAGTGAGGGAATTCGTCCGGGCGTTCGGATTGCAGTAGAAGCCCGAAACTACGACGGCACGGTATCCCTGTCGATCGACAAACACCAGATTCGTCTCGGCACATCCGCCGCCGAACGGGTCTGGGTGGCAAAAGCATAATATTCGCATGCTTGTTTATCATAGTTAACATCTCATCGTGTATCCTGTTGTCAGGTACGGCGCGGGGCTTTAGTTCGACAGCCCTGAAATCCTGGAGGGACACGCACTGTGAGATGGAGTTCCAAGCGGCGTCTGCGCTTCGCGCTCCCTCTTACCCTGTTCGCCATAGCTGCCTTTTCGCTCGTGCCGACAACCGCCTGGGCGCAGGGGGAAACCACCAGCGCCATTCTCGGGCAGGTCGCCGACTCAAGCAGTGCGGTGGTCCCCGCTGCCACTGTGACTGTCGTCAATCGTGAGACAGGCCTGAAGCGCACCGCCAAGACGGACGACGCAGGCCGCTTCAATTTCCCGCAGCTCAAGCCGGGCACTTACACGGTCAAAGTCGAAGCGCAAGGATTTGAGCCGCAGCAGGCAGACAATGTTATCTCCGGGCTGGGCCAGAAGCAGACCGTCAACCTCACCCTCAGAGTGGCGCAAGCAAAGCAGACCGTGGAAGTCACTTCCGAGGCGGCGATCATCAATCCCGAAAATGCAAACACATCCACGACTTTGAGTGCGGCTGCGCTGGAGAACCTGCCGAACCCCGGCGGAGACATGACCTATCCGCTGCAGTTCGCGCCCGGCGCTCTGATCAACACTGCTGGCAGCAGCAACGATTTCGTCGGCGGAACGAACGGCTATGGAAACGTGGAATTCAACGGCCTGCCTGCCCTCTCCAACGGATACATCGTTGACGGCCTGGAGACGAATGATCCGCTTACCAACCTGAATAGCGGCCTCTCGACCAATCTCGTACTCGGCCTGAACTCGGTCTCGGAAGTGACGGTCAATACGCTTTCCTATTCCGTCGATCAGGGGCGCTACGGAGCATCCCAGGTCAACTACGTCACCAAGTCGGGCACCAACCAGTTTCACGGCAACCTGTACCAACTATGGAACGGCGCGGTCCTCAATGCGGCCGATTACTTTACCAATGCCACTTCAGGCAATCACAAGCCGGGTTCCACGGTAAACCACTTTGGAGGTAGTCTCGGCGGTCCGATCATTCACGACAAGCTGTTGTTTTTCTTCGACAGCGAGTGGGTACGGATCGCGTTGCCGATTTTCACCACCGTCACTGTTCCTAGTGCCGCATTTCAGCAGTACGTCTTGCAGCAGCTTCCTCTCGGCGGCACCGATTCCGTCACCGGATCGCGCTACGCGCCTGCGCCGGAGATGGTGCCCTTCTATCAAAAGATGTTTGCGCTCTACGGGAATACCAGCGGTACGCCGCTCGCCGTGCTCGGATGTCCTTTCAATGCGGACGGCAGCCAAGCCTCGGGCAGTCCCGCTAATGGGAATGGCTGTGCGAACCGGCGAGGTGTTTCGCACTCCAGCGATGATCACGAACAGGTGCAGACGGCCCGGATCGACTACAACATCGGCCTCAACGACAGCGCGTGGTTTCGTTTTCAGGCGGACACGGGAGTGCAAGCTGCCTACACCGATCCAATCAACCCGCTATTCAATGCGATATCGTCACAACCCCTGTACTCTTTCGCCGCCGGATACACACACGTCTTCTCGCAGAATCTGGTGAACTACTTTAATCCGGCGTTCTCGTGGTACGAGAGCCTCTTCGCGCCCAGCAACTTTCAGCAGACCCTCGCGGCTTTCCCGATAGTGCTCCAAGGCAGCGGTGCGAACGGCCCGTTCACCACCATCGGGGGCCTCGACAACACGTGGGCGCAAGGCAGGCGCGCCTCAAGATTTTTCATCAATGACAATCTCGCCTGGAGCCGCGGCGCTCACGAACTGCGGTTTGGCACGAACATTCGCATCTTTCGCCTGAATGATTACGACTTTGGGCAAGGTACGGTGCCAACTGTCACCTACACGACGCTGCCGCAATTCATCTACGGCGTGGCATCCACCGCGACCAAGACGTTCCCAACGTCGGCGAACGAACCATTCAATTTTCTGAATCTGGACTTCTATGCTCAGGACACTTGGCGAGTCACGCCCACGGTGACATGGACCTTCGGGCTGCGGGATACGTACAATTCCAACCCGCTGAACCCACATGACCAGATTGCCCGCCTGAAAGGTTCGTTCTATTCGATCCCGCACGATGTCAATCAGCCGCTGAGCGACGCGATTCAAACGGGTCTCGGAAATCTCTTCGCATCGACGCCGTTGGCGATTCTGCAACCCAGAACCGCCATTGCGTGGCAGTTCGAGCCCAACACCGTCCTGCGGACCGGCTTCGGCCTCTTCAGCGATATCTTGCCGGGAAGTGTCGCGACCTGGTCGGAGTGAATCCGCCATACGTTCAGACCTTCCAAGGTGGTCTGCTGGGAACCGTTGGCGGCACGGCCATTGCGCCTGGAGTACCCAACAGCGCGGTCGATGCAACCATCGCAGCAAATGAGAAGTTCAATACAGGATTCCCGCAAGGCCAGCTTTCCTGCGCATCTCTGTTGGCAAACGCAGCGACCTGTCTGCCCCCGGTCGCAATCACCGCGGTTCCGGACGGCAAGCTTCATGCGCCGTACTTTATGGAATGGAGTTTGGGAATCGAGCATCAATTCGGAAATACCGGCAGCGTGCAGGCGCAGTATGTAGGCACCCGCGCGGTGAACCAGCCCTATCTCACGCAGGTCAACGGATACCAGACCGCATGCCAGGGATGCTTTGCTCCATTTCCCTACATGCAACCGACCGATGGGAGATTCGCCGCAGTGACGCAGCTTTCGACCGGCGCTAACAGCAACTATAACGGGCTTCAACTGACGGCCATGAAACGCATGGGCCACGGACTGCAGGGGCAGGTCAATTACACCTGGAGCCATTGCCTCGACACCGTCTCTAACGGCGGGTTCCTGCAGTTCTCCGCGGGAGGGATTCTCTCTCCTCTGCCCGGAGACCTCCGCCGCGATTACGGTCCTTGCGATTACGACATCCGGCACAACTTCAATGGGCAGTATGTGTACGAGCTGCCAATCAAAGTGACTAATCATTCGCTCGGCTATTTGTTGAACGGCTGGCAAGTTTCAGGGACCGTGTTCTGGCACAGCGGAGTGCCGTTCTCGGTGCTGAGCACGCCATACTCAGCGAATGGAAATGGCATCGTGCAGGGCACCGGGCCACAATTCGCAAGTCTTGTGTCCGGAGCGAATCCCTACTGTCGCCACTGCATCATTCCTGGAGTTACCCAACCAGGAACGATCCAGTGGCTCAATCCGAATGCGTTTGTCTCCTCCGTGGATCCTGCAACCGGGACGTGCAACGGTGGCGACTCAGCGCAGAGCTGCCAATTCGGAAATCTCGGCCGCAACGCTTTACGCGGCCCCAACTTCTTCTGGAGCGACTTCTACATCACTAAATGGTTTCCGTTGAACGAGCGGGTGAAGCTGAGATTCGATGCTCAGTTCTTCAACGTCTTCAACCATCCGAACTTTGGCCTCCCGAGCATCGTGCTGGCCGGTGTTCCGGGAAAGCCCTCCACACAAACCGGTTTCGGTGCACTGACGTACACCACCTCCCCGCCCACCGGCTTGCTCGGATTTGGATTGGGAGGCGACAGCAGTCCCCGGATGATTGCGTTTCAGGCACGACTACAGTTTTGAAGATGGATCCCCGAAAGGCGATTCGTGATTGCGGATGTGTCATCGGAGACTCGGGCGTTGTCGGGGTTAGTGTGAGTGCCGTCACATCGCCAAACGTCCACGTCGTGGAGACATAGGCAGGTCTGCAGCTCTGGGGAGAATGTGTACCTTGGATCAACTGAAAGCACCCGAGTCCGATTCCACAGAGAATGTGCCAATCCGGACGTCTCAGATCGCGTCGTATCGCGACGAAGGCGAACTGCGCGCTATGCGCTTTGCCATGCGGATCTCGTTGGCTTTCGGCGTGTTAATGCTGGTCGGCAAGATGGCTGCGTACATCATGACGGGCTCGGCTGCCATCCTGTCGGATGCGGCAGAGTCTGTGATTCACGTGGTCGCGGTGGCATTCGCGGCGTTCAGCTTGCGCCTTAGTACCAAGCCAGCAAAGCCAGGGTTCCTCTACGGCTACGAACGCATAACATTCTTCTCCGCCGGATTCGAAGGCGCCATGATCGTGCTGGCGGCAATCTTCATTCTGTACGCCGCTATCGAGAAATGGTTGACCGGCTTGCAACTGGAGAACCTGGGAGCGGGCACGCTCCTGGTGCTGGCGGCCGGTGTCCTCAACGCCGGATTGGGGTGGTACCTGATCCGTATGGGGCGGCGCACCAACTCGCTCATCCTTGAGGCGAACGGCAAACACGTGCTCACGGACAGTTGGACCAGTTTTGGTGTGGTGGTCGGGCTCGGGTTGGTGATGCTGACCAACTGGAAGCCTTTCGATCCACTCCTGGCGATTGCGGTGGCGATCAATATTCTCTGGGCAGGCGGGCACTTGGTGTGGCGCTCGGCTGTAGGCCTGCTTGACCATTCAGACCCTGAAATAGGACGAGAGATTCGCGGCAAGCTGGATGCCCTCTGCAGCGAGTTGGGCCTGCAATATCACGGTGTTCGCTACCGCACAACGGGGTATAGGCAGCTCATCGAAGTGCACCTGTTGTTCCCGCACTCCATGGCCGTCGGCGAGGCACATCGGCTG
>Ga0207926_1001464_pt1 | contig 10887 bp, 3 predicted proteins | sample NGESurdeep072012_8_FD_184454 | JGI IMG/M metagenome (GOLD analysis project Ga0207926, IMG submission 184454) | Arctic peat soil microbial communities from Barrow, Alaska - NGEE Surface sample 210-1 deep-072012 (SPAdes) | ecosystem: Environmental > Terrestrial > Soil > Wetlands > Peat ...
GCGACGCCAGCAATCGGCGCTGCCGGTGCGGCTCGCGGACTCGCAAATGCTCCCATCGCCGGTCCAGTTGGTGAAACTCCAGTTGCATCGTCGCCTACTCGGGATTCAGTATGCGCGAAGCCGGGACTGGTCTTTCGCGGCGGCGGGGGAAGTGTGCCGGGAAGTCTCGTTGGATCAATAGGATACGGGCCCAACTGGTCTTTCGTGGTACGCAGGATTAGTGCTCCCATAACCCCAATGAAATCAGCGCGTTGCGCGCCGAACTGGTCTTTCGCGAACTCCCACGGTAGTTGGTCCAATGGCGCCGGCAATCGCAGCGGCTCCGGCGGCTGGGGTACCTGCGTCGCGCGCCGGTCAATCCTCCAGGCGATGGTATAGCCCGGGTTCCGGCTGCGCCAACTCGCCTGCGTCTTTTGCCGGCGGGCCGTCTGACATTCCGGCGCGTGACAGGCCCGTTGTCGGACTCCTCCTCGCGAATCCGGCCGGAACCACCGGCGGCAGATTCTGCATGGTCTCTTCCGAGCCTCTGGCATCGTGATGATTCATCATCGTCGTCATCACGCGCAGACCCGGCGGGTGGGGTCAGGTCAGAATGGCCGGGTCACTTTTGGAGAGCACGGGGGGGTCAGTTTTTGAGAGCGCCGAAGCGCCGGATGGTATCGGGAAGGATCGAAGGCACATTGGCAGAACCGGCACGGCCGCTGAAGCATCCCTCCAGAGTGACGGGGATCTATTTCCAGCAGAAATACGCTGAGATGATTTAGAAGCTGGTGTAGAGTGCTACCGCGTCCTCGCCAATAGGCACTCTATTGGTGCAGGGCCAAACCGACCGGCGCGGCGCAGTTTCTCGGCGGCGCTGCCAATTGGCGGACACTTCAGCGATTTGCTCTTCCTGGGACTTCCGGTGCCAAGGTTCGAGGTCATTTACGATAGGCACAGATGGAAAGCCACGTCTCGGCCTGGGGAAGCGAACGTACCGCGATGGGCCGGCGGTCGGCCACGGGGAAGCGCACTAGAGCTTTCCCCGATAAGCGCACGGAAAAGGCAGGTCCGCCATCCTCTACTGCCGATGGAAAGACATGGATGTCCCGCGGGTCCACAAGATGAAAGGCGCAGCCCAGGGCCTTGGCGACGGCTTCCTTGACAGACCAGAGCAGCGCCGCGGCCTGGGCCAAGTTTCCGCCCGCCAACTCCAATGCCTGGTGAAGCTCTGGTACGTGGAAGACCCGGTGCACGGGGTAGCCTTCCTGGAATTCGGCACTTCCGGCCACATCGATGCCGATATCCGACTCGTCGCCACAGAGGGCGGCCCAGACATCTTCGCCCGCCGTGCTGAAGGAGATGGCCGGGCCCTGGTGTTCTCCCAACAGGAGATGGGGCCGGCCCAGCGTATCGTGGACTATCTGAATCGGGAGTGCGACTCTGTTAGAGAAATGGGAGCGTTTCCAAAGAGGACTTTCCTTCGCCCGAAGGTGTTCCCAGAGGATGCTGACGAGCCGGCGACGGTTTTCCGCCCGACTGGTCGCGCATCCGGAGGAGGTTGCGGAGTTCCCTGGCATGGAGGCATAGAAGACGACGCCCCCGCAAGGAACCAGACGCACGGCCTGAACGATTGCTTCCTGGCGATCCTGTGCCGCGGCTGCCCCCATCTGTTCGAACCGCGTCACGGCGAAACCCAGTGCATGCGCATCGTACGAACCTGCATTATAGTGCGGCTTTGATCGTCAAATCCTCGGGCGTCCCAGGTGAGAGATTCCTGGTCCTGGATCCGCAGGCGGGCCTCCAGGGTTATCTGTTCGCCGGGCCGACATTGGCGCAGAAACCGCATCTCGCCGATCTCTGTGGGCAGCATCGAGCGGCGATCCTGTGGGTCCATGGCCAACATGTGGAAGCCGGCCAACTGCATAAGGGCCTCGAGGAGGTAGGGAGAGTATTGGTAGCGGGCGGCGTGCAGATGCGCGAAATCACCGGTCTCCCGGTAAATAGTTCGGCCCCGTACCAGCCCCGGACCGGCACCGTCAATGACCTCCAGCACACGATACCTGCCGGCGAGTCCGGTGCGGTCTTCGTACCATTTGAGCACCTTTTTATGATTCACGGACGGAGTCCGCAACTCATCCGGACGGACAGGAAAATCCTGGAACCACTCGGCGAGTTCTCCACGCCCGCCACCGAGGAGCACCTGGCCAGTGCAGTACGGGATGAAGCGGTCGCCCAGCCGGCCCGTGGGGGAGATCTCTTTTGCAGATAGAGAGACCTCGCACACTACCTCCCGAGGGTCGATGCCGGCTCGGCGGCAGGAGATTCTGGAAGACCGGGGAACCTCAGCAGGACAGGAGATCATGTCCATGAAACGCACCTGGCGCACGCCCCGCACCTGGAGGTGGGGATAGAGGATGCGGGCGGATTCCATGAAGGTCTCGATCATCATGGCGGCGGAGACCAGAGGATGGGTGAGGGACTTGAGTGGCCGGTGATCCGCGATCCACAGATCGTTCTGCGTGGAGAAGGATCTGGAGGCCTCCAAGTGTTCACGGCGCAGATCCAGGCAAGAGAGGCCATCGATCATGGGGACGTCCCGAGGACTGAAGGCCACGGGGCCGCCATCCAGTTGTCCACTGATCGCGGGATGGCTAATATCACCGAGCGGTGCCGTCTTCACGGAGGGTAGGGCCCTGATGAACATGACCCAATCGTCATCGGCCGGGGCGACGAAGAGTTCCCGGCAGAACAGGCCGGCAAGCTCATGGACATGGATGTAAGCCACGCCTCGGCGTCTGAGCAAGTCCCGGACCTCCGGGTCCTCGGCCATGCCAGCCCCCTCGACCGGGGGCAGCATCAACGCCTTGAAAAGGATGGCGCCGTTCCTGCGGCGGAGATATCGGAGTAGCGCCGACATCATGCGGTTGGCGGCAGCGTAGTTGGTCTGGCCGGGATTCCCCTGCATGGCCGCCACCGAGGAAAGGCCCACGAAGAACCTCAAGCCCGCCCCCTCTGCCGCCGAGAATAGATTCCAAGCTCCCAGGAATTTAACGTCCGCGACGAGGGAGAAATCCTCGGAGGTCATTTGGTCGAGGAAACCGTCCCGGAGGACGCCGGCGCCATGGATGATGCCGTCGATCCGGCCATAGCGGCCAGCCACCTCGCCCAGCGCAACACGAACCGCCTCGGGGTCGGTCACATCGCAGGTCAGGTACGTGGCCTCGATTCCCGAGGCGTGCAAATCCGCCAGGGTCTGGGCGATCTCGTGGGCTCGGGATTTGTCAGGGGCAGATGCAGAAGACCAAGGCTCGGGTTGCGGATCCACGGGATGGGCGTGTGGATCAAGCTGGGTCCTGCCAAGAAAGACCAGGCGAGGCGCGAAGGGCACCAAACTGCGGGCCAGGTGGGCGCTGATCCCCGTGGCGCCTCCAGACATGACTACAACGTCTCCGGGATTCAACTTCAGACTTGGCAGATCGCCGAACACCGCCGGGGCCAGGTGCCCCTGCGAGGTAAAGGTCTTGCCTTCGCGATGAATGAGTTCCACCGCGGCGCAACCCTTGTCCAGAGCGGCGCGCAGGGCCAGGAGCAGGTCGGTGTCCCGGTCGATTTCCAGCGTGCGAAACTGGACCGCGGGGTATTCCTGGGCGGCACTCAGAAACAGTCCGAGCAGTCCCTCCGTCAGCAGCCGGCCATGAGTGTCGGTATCCTCGCGGGCATGAATCAGGACGACGAATTTCCTGGCTGGTGATTGGAGAAAGGCCTTCAGAAGTTGAAAGATCCCAGTGAGCAGCCGCGAAAGATTCGCCATGCCGGCCAACCGTTTCGACCCGCCTTGAGGCAAGGTGATGACCAGCCCCGCGAGGGAGGCAAGGCTCGATATTCTCTCTGAGGTCCTGGCGACTCCCGCGGCGGTCAGAATGGTGTGGCCCTCTTCGCCCCGCCCCAAGTGCTCTGGCATGAATGGCAGGGGAAACGTGTCAACACCGTAAACCTGGTGGAGCAGGTCTCCCGCACTCTTGGCCAGTGCGTCATCCTGGTCCGGCGAGAGGAGGAGGACGGCCTCGCCGGGGCTCAATTCCAGGGGCATGGAAGCTGTCGGCTCCAAAGGGGCGAGGTTGAAAACGAGCCGCTTCAGAGGCGCCTCATCCGCTGACGGCTCCGGGATTCCGGCCGGCGCCGCGCCGGGGTCAGCCACCTTGGCGGCGGGCCGCTCGCCGGGGCCTTCCTGCCGGGCGACGATCGCGGAGATCCGCTGGGCGATGTCCCTTACGGTGCGGACATGGATAAAGTCCTCCAATTCGATGGTGATCCCGAAGTAGCGCTCCGCAGCATCCATGATGATCGGCAGACGGCTGGAGCGGATGGACAGGTTCCTTTTGAGATCCATATCGGGTTGGATTTCGTCCCTGTCGAATCCGGTGGCATCCATGATGATGCGAATAATCGCCTCCAGGTGGTCCTGCCGCTCAGGCGCTTCGGCAAGGGCTGGGGCGGCCTGTCCGTCCGGCGTGGCCGGGGGGCGATCAAGGGCGCGGGAGGACCGTTCTCCGACTGGGGCGTGGCCCTGAGACGCGGGAGCCTTCCGGGATGCCGGGAGGGAGACGAACCGCGGTTCTCCCCGAACCCGTAGATGCCCGTGAACGAAGAACTGCGCCAGGGCGGTCCGGTACGTGTGGCTCTCCGCGGTGGGCAGGCAGGTCTGGAGGCATAGCGGTTCAGGGAGCGTGTCGGCGATGAGATTGCTCAATATGTCGCCGGGGCCCACCTCCGCGAAGAGCCGGACGCCGTAATCATTCCAGAGAGTCTGGACATTATCCATCCAATGGACGGTAGTTTCCAGGTGGGCCATTAGGATGCGCCTGATCTCACTGGGATCCGATGGATACGGCGCCATGGTTGTATTGGAGATGACGGGGATCTGCGGGGGATGAAATTGGATGGAGGCAACGTACGCCTCGAGCTCATCATGGATAAGCCTCATGATGGGAGAGTGGAACGCCATGCTGACCCGCAGGCGGGTGGACCGGTATCCCTTCTCCTTCAGTCTGTTACCAAGATCTCTGACCGCGTCGGTGTGGCCACTCAGGACGACTTGGTTCGGTGAATTGATATTGCCAATGTGGACGTCCTCGCGTCCCCGGATCATCTCTTTCAGCAGATCCAGGGGAGCGTCGGTGGCCTCCATGACGCCGGGGTCCGCGTGCATGGCAGCGGCCTTGTCCATGCAGAGGGCCCGCTTGTTCACGATTCGAAACCCGTCCTCCACGGAATAGACACCGGCCAGGCATAGGGCGGTCAGTTCGCCCAAACTGTGGCCGGCCATAGCCACAGGGTGGATACCAAGAGTGATGAGGTACCGAGCCATGGCGTGCTCCAGGGCGAACAGGGCCGGTTGCTGCCAGCGGGTTTTCTGCAGGTTCTCCTCTCGATCATGGAATAACAATTGCAACAGGTCGAAGTCCGTAGCGGCGGCGGCCGCCCGATCCATCCACTCCCGGATGACGGGAAAGGACTCGTAGAGCGCCTGGCCCATGCCGGCATAGTGGGCCCCCTGTCCGGGAAAGACGAGAGCGAGCGGTGGCACGGGCGTATCCTCGGGGCTGATGAAGAGGCCTTGCTGCGCCAGGGAACGCGCCGCCTTGGGTGAGGCGACCGCGGCTTCGAGCAGGGAGGCGGAGCGCTCGATGACCGTGAGGGCCTCGTCGGCAGATGGTGCGACAACGCCCATCCGGCAGTTGCGGCCGGCCACCTCGGTCCGGAAGAAAGAGACGCCCGGGAGCGCCGCAGGGTCATCGGCCGTCTCCGCGGCGAGACGCGCCTCTCTGCCGGTGGAGACCAGGATCGTATCCTCACCATCCAGAGCCTGCTCCACCTGGACCACGTAGTTGGAACCTCCAAACCCGAAGGCGTTGACCTGAAGCCTTCTTGGCAGGCCGTCCCGGCGCTGCCAATCAAACGGCTCTGGGGAGATGCGGAAGCCCGATCCTTCCAAGTCGATTTCCGGGTCCGGATGGCGATAGTTGAGGGTCGGGGGAAAAACCCCGTCCTTCATAGCCATGACTCCGCGAATGAGGTCGTTAAGGCCCGAAGCGCCCAGGGTGTGTCCGATTTGGGACTTGAATGAAGTGATCGCCGTGCTCTTGGAGGAATCGTAGACCGCCCTCAGTGCCCGCACCTCCTCCGCGTCTCCTTGCCGCGTACTGGTGCCATGGCATTCCACCAGGTCCACGGCCTCTGGCCCATAGAGCAAGCCGCGGAACGAGGCACGCATGGCGATTTCCTGGGTGACACTGGAGGACTCGACCATACCCAGATGGTTGTTGCTTGCGCCCATGCCGGTGATGACCGCGTGGATCGGAGCCCCTCGCTCGCGGGCCAGGCCTTCGCGCTCGATGACGATCATGCCCCCGCCTTCGCCGAGGACCAGCCCGTCTCTTTCGGCATCGAAGGGGCAACTGGCTTCGTGAGGCGGCCGCGGCCGTCCCGACAACCCGTAAAGAGCGCCCAGGGCGGAGAATTCCAGAAAATGCAGGTGCGTGAGATCATCCTCGCCGCCGCCGACGATGGCGGCGTCGATGATGCCGTTGCGGATCATCTGCAGGGCGCTGTAAAGCGCGACCAGGGATGTGGCGCAGGCGGCGGAGACCGCATAGCTGGGCCCCATGAAGCCATAGCGGTTGCAGATGAAGCCGGCGGCGGTGCAGTTGAGTCGGCCCAGAAGCGTGGTGTCGTCCGGGGCCATGCGTTCGGACTTCACCTCCCGTTCGATGGCGCTCTCCTGATCCGGGGTGAGGGGAACGGCCCGCTTGATGGCGGAGAGGATTTCGTGCACGTACTCCCGGATGATCATATCGGTGAGGGTGCCCGCCGCCTCTCCGGAGTTCTGGGAAATGAGGACCGCGATGCGCTCGCGCGGGATACTTGACTCCAGGATGCCGGAGGCCTGGATGGCCCTTTGCGCCAGCCACATGGTGAGCCTGGTGGCCGAGGTCATGGTCCGGAAATCCTGTGGGGGAATCCCTAGTTCATTGCGTGAGACATGAAAGTCCACGAAGGCGCCCACCTGGCAGTAGGTCTTGTCCGTGACGCGCGGCCGCGGATCATAAAAGCGGTCGTGATTCCACCTGGAAGACGGCACCAAGGTAACGCCGCTCTTCATGGCCAAGCTTGCCGCCCAGATCTCTTCCGGACTCTTGCCGAGGGCATTGAGGACGCTCATTCCGGTGATGGCCACCCGGTCGCGATCGTCTCTCAGGCGGGCGACGCCCTTCGGTCTCCGGCCAACCCCGGAGGTTGGGGTTTTCGCGGCCAGCGGCGCGCCGGGTGAAGGTGCCGCGGTTTTTGCGGTCGACGTCGCAAAGGGCTGATGGAGAAATAGCTGGCCTTCGGCCAACTCGCGGTGAAAGGACTCCAGCCTCTGGACTTTACCGATCAGTCCGGCGCAGGACCCGCTCATGAATTGCCCGCATTCCAGACACGCCTGCTCATCCAGCGGCCGCCCGCTTCGGCGGTCCACGCCTCGGGCCGCGGCGAAGAGGCTGCCGGCGGTCATCTCCTCCATATTCTTGCGGAAAGACTGCTCGTCCTGGTGGCCCGCGGCAAACTCCCTTTCCAGAGCTAAGACGGCGGCCACTCTCGGAGTCCTCAAGGAGCGCACGCGGAGTCCGGTGCTTTGGCCCGAAACGACGGTTCCCCCCGGCGGCGATTCCACTATCATCCGCTGATAGAGGGCCGCCAGGGCGCCCGTTTCAACGATCTCCTGGGTGGCCAGATAGGCCGTGCCCATCTGGATGGCGTCGGCGCCGAGCAGACTGGCCATGAAGGCGGTTTCCCGATTGAAGATGCCCCCGGCCAGGATCACCCGGCAGTCCTGGAACAGGGATGGCTGGCGACGTTTGAGGTCCAGCACCATTTGCGCCAGGGTGAGCGTGCTATGTTGCCCCACGTGGCCGCCGGCCTCGTAGCCCTCGCAGGCCACGTAGCGGACGCCCGCTTCCAGGGCGAGCTTCAACAGGGCATCATCAGGGGCGATATACACAACGCCAATTCCGCATTGCAGCAATTCTCTTATGGGGGAGAGATCTCCTCCGGCGATCCAGACAAAACGGGGTCGGTGTTGCTTTATCCAGGCCAGATGCGTTTCCCGGAACGGGTTCTCGGCCAGCGAGACGACGTTCACCGCATACGGGCGTCCGCCCATGATCTCCGGCAAGCGTTCCAGCCTGCGGTCACGGGCCGGGGAATCAATCTGGCCGAGGGCGATGGTGGGCAGTCCGCCGGCATCGGCAATCGCGGAGGCAAACTCCGGGATATCGGTGATCGAGGACATGGCGCCCTGGATAAAGGGGTACTTGATGCCCATCTCTCGGGCTACGGGGCTGTCCAGGAAGCAATCCCTCTTCGCCTCGGCTGCGCCGCACAAGTTCCGCATCTCCGCCATGAAGGCTTTCACGGCCTTCTCGGTTCCGGCGCCAAAACGCTCGGCAAACGATGCGGCAAAGGCCGCCTCCACGCCCAGAGGAATGACCTCACTCTGGGTGAAATGGCTGTCCAGGGGGTGGAGGGCGCCGGCTTGCACCTGGCCGACGAAGGCACGACGGCTTTCGTCCGTGATCTCGGCGGCGCACAGCGAGTCCTCGAACGCCTGGATCTTCTTGAAGGCCAGGGAGTTCCCTTTGTTGAAAAGGCGACACGGAACCTGCAGGTCCAAGCCCACCAGAGCAGTGGAATCCATGCGGAGTCTGGCGAGTTGCTGGCGTTGGCGATCGTCCATGACCACCAGATCAGTCAGCCAGTGGACGCTCTCGAAGACGATACCGGCGGCTCCGGTGGATAGGAAGGCCGCGGCCGCCTCAGGGGTGGAGACACCGCCCCAGATGAGGACGTTCAGAGACTTCGCAACGGCGTGCAGCATTTCCTTGGCCGCCGAATAGAGGACCAAGGTCGTCTCGCCGCTCACGAATCCAGCGGCCTCGCAGCCCTTGAGGACGATGCCCTCGATGCCCGAACCATCCCTGACCATGGCGGCCAGGAGAGGCACGTCCCCGACAATCGGAAAGCAGCGGTAGTCTTCCGACAAGGTCCGCAGTCGTTGTAGAAAGGCCGAAGGATCCCCCGGGAAGAACTGGGGCTGGCATTCTACCCAGAGGTTCCGGATGCCTGTTTCCTTCAGGAGCTGGCCGACGGATGGATTCATCAGGGCGGAGGCGGAAATCTTGATATCGCTGACATGGCCAGCAGGGTCAGCCGTTTGTAGGAACGAATGCAGTGCTTCCGCCCCCATCGTGGAAAAATCGAAGATAGCCCGGCTGTCCGTGCGTTGCGCCATTTCCGTCACAGGCGGGCCTATCTCGCCAGGTCTCCAGACAAAAGCAATGATGGGAACCTGTTCCTCAACCAACATGCCCAGACCTCCACTGCAATGGCGGACGTTCACGCGACGCGGAATCATAAAGACTTTCTGAATATGCGATATCTCTTGTATGGTCTGGCGCTCGCTTCCACGGCCAAGGTGTTGACCGCCTCGTTGTCCTCCAAGGTCCACCCCATCTCCAGATACTGATATTTCCTTTTCTTCCTCACGACCTCGTATATGTGGTGGAAGGCCAACATGGGGACTCCCAGTTGTCGGTACTTCTCCTTGACCCCGAACATCAACAGCCGCAATCCGTTGATCTTCCGGCTATAGATGAGCGCCTTCAGCAAACCTAGCAGGCCGATCCGCCCGTTGAGACGCTTGAGCAATGGGTTGATGTCGGGGAAGATTACACAGACCGCCGCTGGTTCGTCCTCGTAATAGATGAAGAAAACCAGGTCGGGATCCGCGAAGCTCTTCACGCTCTTCTGAATGTCCCGCATCTCCTCATCGCTCAGGGGGACGAAACCCCAGTTAGCGGACCAGGAGTCATTGTAAATCTCCCTGATCAGGGCAAACTCGGCGTCATGATCCTTGGGACGAATGAGCCGGATGTGGATGCCTTTCTTTCGGGCTATCCGTCCAGCCATACTATCCATCCACTCGGGAAGCCGGTAATCGCCATCGATCAGGAAGGCGAGCAAGTCCTTCTCCTTGGCGAAACCGCACGATTCGACCAATCTGGAATAGTACGGCGGGTTGTAAGGCATCATCAACGCCGGCGGGTAATCGAAGCCCTCGACGAGTAGCCCGACCTCGTAATTGGTGGACGGGTTGAGCGGCCCCCTGACGAAGGCCATGCCCTTCCGGCGAGCCCACGTCTCCACGGCGGAAAAGAGGGTCGTGGCCGCCGCCGGATCGTCAGCACATTCGAAGAATCCCCAAATGCCCATCTGTTCGCAGTGGAACTCATTGTAGCGATGATCGATGATGCCCGCGATCCTGCCCACCACCTGCGAACCGCGCCGGGCCAGAAATAGCTGGCGCTCGGCAGACGACCAGAAAGGGTGCCGGCGGGGATCCAGCAGCCGGCGAACCTCCTTCTTAAGGGGAGGAACCCACCTGGGGTACTCGGCATAGAGATTCCAGGGGAGGTCGATGAAGTCCTTTAGTTCCGAACCTCCTTCCACAACAACGATCTCGATGCCGGCCATGAGCGTTGTGTTTATGGCGGGATTTTCCACATGACTATCATCTCACGATCATCGTGGAGCATCTCCGAATATAGAGGTAGAGCGACAGGTACGGCGGCAAAGCGCCGGGCTGGAAAGCGATCGGCCGGTCCAGGGCGGTGGCCGGCATTTCCCGCACGGGGAAGACGTGGAAGCTGAGCGGCAGGAAGTAACCGATAAAGAAGGCGATGACATTGATCGCGCCGGCCATCACTTTGAAGCGCCAATGGGCCTTCAGCCTTGAGCCAAGCCAAGCCGTTTCTTGAGTGCTCCGGGTCGGGGTCGTTCGCGGCGCGAAAGGGAGGCGGCTACTTC
>Ga0207926_1001468_pt1 | contig 10880 bp, 10 predicted proteins | sample NGESurdeep072012_8_FD_184454 | JGI IMG/M metagenome (GOLD analysis project Ga0207926, IMG submission 184454) | Arctic peat soil microbial communities from Barrow, Alaska - NGEE Surface sample 210-1 deep-072012 (SPAdes) | ecosystem: Environmental > Terrestrial > Soil > Wetlands > Peat ...
GTGGAGCCGATCTCCGCGAAGAGCCGGGCGCGGCCTCGCTCCTCCAGCCGCTTCATCACGGCCTGGATGATCACGAAGCTCATCCGCGAGAGTCCCTCGAGCTCCTGGTTGCGGTGGATCCGGCGCTCCAGGTCCACCTGGCCCAGCCCCTCGAGCCCGACCCGCTCCGCGATGTCGATCAGGTGCCCGATCTCCACCGCGTAGCCGGTGAAGAAGGGGATCGTCTCCAGCAGGCTGCGGCGCCCCGCGTACTCGCCCGCGAGCGGCTGGATGAAGCCCGAGAGGTCCGGGTAGAACAGGTTGATAAGGGGCCGCGCGACGAGTTCGGTGACCCGGCCTCCGCCGCCCTCCCGCAGCACCCCGTCCTCCACGATCGGGCGCTGGTAGTAGCCCTTCACGTACTGGATCCGCGGCTCCACGAGGAGCGGACCCAGCGTCCCGTAGGCCATCCGCGGATGCCAGTTACGGACATCCGTGTCGCACCAGACGACGATGTCGCCCGACGACTCGTAGAGGCTCTTCCAGAGCGCCTCGCCCTTCCCGCGGTAGGAGCCGTAGCGGTCCAGCACGTCCGCGTGCTGCACGACGCGGGCGCCCTCGCGGGCGGCGATCTCGCACGTCGCGTCGTCGGACGCGGAGTCGATCACGAGCAGCTCGTCCACGAGCGGGACGGCCTCCATCAGCAGCTTCCGCGCCCGCCGCACGATGGGGCCGAGGGTCGCAGCCTCGTTCAGGGTCGGTAAGACCAGGCTGACGGTAACGCCCTGCTTCTCCTTGAGCGCCACCAGGCGACGCAGGTCGCGGAACTCGGCGTGGTGGAAGTTGGACTCGCCGAACCAGCGCTCCACGCGGGCGGGCACGGCCCGGGATTCCTCGGCGGCCCGCTCGGCGGCGGCGAGCGATTCGGCCCGGGTGGCCAGCACCTCGAAGGTGGACGTGTCGATCCGCTCCCGGGTCTTCACCACGATCACGGGCGGCCTGGCGCGGGCAGCGATCGTTTCCGGCAGGACGCCGAACAGGAAGTTCTCGACGACCGAGCCCTCCGGCCCGGCCGAGGCGCCCATGATCACGAGGTCGGACTTCTCCGCCTCGCGAAGGATCGCGTTCCGGACGTTCGGCGCTTCGCGCAGCAGGCCGTCGGCGTGGCCACGGGCGTGCAGCTTCAGGAAGGTGGCCAGGGCATGCTCGGCCTGGGCGCGGACAGCCGGCGTCAGGCCCGGCGGCACCACGTGGAGCACGGTGACCCGGGCGCCGTGCCGGCGGGCGAGCGCGTCGGCGAAGTCGAGTGCCAGCTCCGCGTGCGGGCCGCCGCGGACGGGGACCAGGATCCGCCGGATCTCGGCCATCGGTCGCTGCTTGACGACGGCGATGTCGCAGGGGGACTCGCGGACCACCGCGTCGATGGTGGGGCTGAAGACGGACGCCGTCGGGGTTGTGGCGTCGCCGTTGCCGGCCCCAGCCTTCGCGGCGGCAGCACGCCCGCCCCCCGTGGAGCGGCTTCCCGACCGGCCGCCGGTCCGGCCGCCCCAGCCGAAGATCACGAGATCAGCCTCGAGCTCGATGGCGGCCTCCACGATCCCTTCCGCGGCACGGCGCCCGATCCGGACCACCGGCCGGACGTGCGTCCCCTCCGGGGCATAGTCGAGCACCTTCTGGAGCAGCCGCCGCGCCTGGCGCGCCTTCGTGGCGCCCTCGGAGAGCGGCATCTCCTCCGGGACTTCCACGATGCCGAGCGCGGTCAGCTCTCCGTCGCGCGGATCCAGCAGCGCTGCGCCGATCCGGATCAGCTCCTCGGCCGTGGCCGGGTTCGCGACGGGGATCAGGATCCGGCCGGGGAGTGGCGGCCGCGGGGTCATCCTGCGACCTCGCCGGCGCGGAAGCTCGCCGCCGCGTCGGCCCCGTCCGCGCCGTCCGCAGCCGCGCCCGCTGCAGCGCGCGCCTGCTGCGCCGCGTTCCAGCGCTCGACGAGATACGGCTTGCGAAGCTCGAACGCGCGGGCCTGTCGCTCTACGCGCTCCTCCGCGTCGCCCTGGTCCAGGTGGCGGGCCTCCACGATCAGGCTGCCGACCCGCCCGAAGTAGAGCGGCACGAGTGCCGCGACGAGCGTCTCCAGGGGCAGGACCTCCTGGTGCGCGGCTACCACGAGGTCGTAGACGATGCCGGCCCACAGCTCGTCGGGGAAGGAGTAGGTGGCCACCGCGTCGGACATCTCGTCCGTCGTGACATGGTGGTCCGGCCCGGCCTCGCCGCCGAGGCCCAGCCGTCTCCCGGCCGTCTCCGCGAGCCGCCCCGCCTCCTCCGAGATCTCGATCGCGGCGTCCGCGTGGTTGGGCGCGAGCATCGCCCGCCAGGTCGGGGCGAGCGTCATCCGCCCCGCGTCGAACTCCGAGAGCAGGCGCAGCGTGTTGACGTGGAGCGGGGTCGGCTCCACCCGGCGCTCGAAGCCGTAGGCGGGGATCTCGTGGCTGGCGTGGACGTCGAGCCATGCCTCGGGGTGGCGGCACGCCATGGCGAGAATCGTCCCGACCACCTGGCGGAACATCGGCCCGAGGTCCCCCGAGGGGTCCTTCGGGTCGTGGATCTTCGCGCCGAGGCGCGCCTCGCACACGGCGAAGCCGCCGGTGAGCGCGTGGGTCGTCATCCAGATGTCGATCCCGAACCGGCTCACCTCGGGCGTCCAGTCGTCCTGCGCTAAGTAGTGGCGGACGAGGTCGCCGGAGACCCCGAAGTCGCCCCCGATCGGCTGGCGGATCCGCCTGCCGTAGAGCGCCCTGGTGAGCGGGTAGGTGACCGTGTTCGTGATCGTGCCGTCGTACTTGTGGCGGGCGTAGAGCGGCGCCACGAAGTCGAAGCCGCCCTTGAGAATCGGGCCCGACAGGAGCTCGACCCACTCGGGCCCGATCGAGCGCAGGTCCGAGTCGACCACGACGAGCGCGCCGACGTCGAGCGCCGCCGCGATCTCGAAGATGGTGCGCAGGGCGGCGCCCTTGCCGCCGACCCCGTCCACCTCCGGGTAGGTGAGCGTCAGGCGCTCGAGGCGGTTCGTGGGCCGCGTCAGCAGGATTCGCTCGACGTAGTCGGGTGGCTCGGTCTCCGCGACGACGCGCTGGGTTCCGTCGGGCGAGCCGGCGTCCGCGTTGACGAGCAGGGGCCGCAGGTCCGGGAAGTACTGGACCAGGCCGGCCTGCGCGGCCCGGACCACGTGGCCGATGGTCGCCGCGTTCTTGAAGCTGGGGATGCCGACCATGATGTCAGCGTGTCCCAGTCGCGCGAGCTCGGCCGCGATGGCCGGGGTCAGGAGGGAGGCAGGCACCTGTGCACCGTACCACGACCGCCGCGCTGAGCAGCCGCGGCTCGATGCCCGCGACGGTCGTCAGCGGCGGGGCATCGGCACCCTGCACCAGTCGTCGTTGGGCGCGCCTGGGCGGTAGCGGCTGTTCGCGGCCTTGTAGGCGAGCCCGCCGAACCCGAACGAGCGCCAGGTGAGGATGAACGAGCCGGCCGGCAGCCGGACGTAGGGCGTCCGCCGGACGAGGTCGCCTTCGGCAAGCACGCTCTCCAGCAGCCGCTTGCGCTCCAGCAGCGGGATCTCCAGGAGCGGTCGGCCGTCGAGCGCAACGAGGTCGATGGCCACGAACGCGATCGACTCGCCCCCGATGGCCCACTCGGCGTCGCTCCCGGTCCGCGCGTCGCCGATCCGTCCGGGGCGACCGCGCCCGCTCATCAGCTCGGCGCCCCGCCGGCCGAGGAAGAGCTGGCTCGTCTGCTCGCCGAAGGATGGGATATCGGGGCCCACGATGGTCCGGTTCTCGGTGGGCCGGGTGGCCTGGTCCGTGAGGTAGCCGTCCACGATCGCCGTGTCGGCGGCCAGCGCGCCGAGCAGCGCGCCTGCGATCGGGGCGTGCTTCGATGCCAGGTCCGCGCCGGTCACGTCCGTGATCTCGGCACGGTCGGCGGCCACGTCGAGATGGGCGAGGACGCGGATGCCGTCCCAGGCGGGCTCGATCACGGGGTCGGCCACGTTCCTCGCGCGCCCGTGCCCGAATGCCTGCGGGCGCCACGCGCGCGGGTCTGCGTCCATGGCGCGATCATACGCGCCGGGCATCGCCCGGCCGCGGTCAGGAGAGGCTGTGGGCCATCTCCACGCACCCGACGGTGCAGCCGCGGGCGTCGTGTCCCGCGTGGCCCGCGAAGTGCCACCAGCTGCGATCGCCGCTGAACCCGTTGTCGTCGGTGCTCTCGCGGGTGGTCAGGCGGCACCCGCATGCGTCGCACACGACGGTGCCGGTCTCGAGCCGGCGCGCGTGGGCGGCCTGCCGCGGGGCGAGCAGGTGGGAGGAGAGTGTGGCCTGCAGGTCGATTGCGGTCATCGGTTCGTCCTCAGCTGGGCGGTTGCCCGCGGGACAGCGGCGAGGCCGGCTGGCCTGCCGCGGGGGACGGCATCCCGGGAGGTCGAACGTACGCTCGAGCCGGCGCGCCGGTCAGTACCGACCGGGGCCCGCTTCTGTTTCGATTCGGTTGCGGGCTGTCGTCAGGCGCGGTAGCCCTCCGGGTGAGCCTGCCGCCACGCCCACGCCGACGCCACGATCTCCACGATGTCGCGGTGCTCGGCCCGCCAGCCCAGGAGCTCCCCCGCACGGGTGGCATCGGCCACGAGGACCGGCGGATCGCCCGCCCGGCGCTCCCCGACGGCGTGCGGGATCGCGTGCCCGACCACGGTCTCGGCGGCCGACAGGACATCGCGGACGCTGAAGCCGCCGCCGTTGCCGAGGTTCGCCGCCAGCGCCGCGGCCCCGCTTCCCTCGGCCGCGGCCGTGCGCGGATCGTCGGGCGAGGTGGCCTGGAGCGCCAGCAGGTGGGCGCGCGCCAGGTCCTCGACCTGCAGGTAGTCGCGGACGCACGTCCCGTCCGGTGTGGGGTAGTCGGTCCCGAAGACGGTCAGCGCGGCGCGTCCCTCGGCGGCCGCCAGCACGTTCGGGATCAGGTGAGTCTCCGGGGCGTGGACCTCGCCGTTGCGCGCGGACGCGCCTGCGACGTTGAAGTAGCGCAGGCTCACGGACCGGAGTCCGTACGCCGCCGCGTACCAGCGCAGGGCGCCCTCGAACGTGCGCTTCGTCTCGCCGTACGGGTTGATCGGCGCCAGGGCCGCGTCCTCGCGGATCGGGACGCTGGCCGGCGTCCCGTAGACCGCGGCGGTGGAGCTGAAGACGAGGCGGCGCACCCCCGCCTCGCGGAGCGCCTCGAGGAACGCAACCCCGCCGGCCACGTTCTCACGGTAGTAGAGGGCCGGATCGACCACGGATTCGCCGACGAGCGAGCGGGCCGCGCAGTGGAGCACGGCGTCGACGGGCGCGCCCCGGAGCAACGGCGCGACGACCGCAGGATCGCCGTAGCTGCCCTGGACCAGGCGCACGCCTCCAGGGAGGGCGTCGCGGTGGCCCCTGGAGAGGTCGTCGAGGACCACCACGTCGTGGCCCGCGGCGATGAGGGCCTCGACGGAGACGGAACCGACATACCCGGCCCCGCCGGTCACGAGCACGCGCATCTTCAGGATCTCCGGGTGAGCCGGCGCAGGAGGCCGCGCCGTCCCGGTGCGACCTCGGCCGCGGCGACGGATGGCGACTGCGGAGCGGATGGTGGGGGTGTCACGGCGGGGGGAGCTGCGGGCGGCTGTGCCGCCGGGGCCTCCTCCGGGACCGCGTCGCCGCGTTCGCGGATGACCTCCTCGAGCCGGGCGACCATCCGGCCCGCCTGCGCGTTCTCCGGGTCGATGGAGATCGCGCGCCGGGCGTACCCGAGCGACGCGCGCTCGTCTCCGCGTTCGAGCGCCACGCGCGAGAGCCCGACGAGCGCGATCGCGTTGGCCGGGTCGTGGGCCAGCGTCTGGGCGTAGATCTGCTCGGCCTGGTCGAGGAGCCCGAGTGCCAGCGCGTTCTCCGCGCGCAGGAGCTGCTCGATCACGTCGGCTCGATCCCGGCCGGGAGACCGGCGGCGGGGCTGGCGGCGTCGCCGCGTCCGGGCTCCGCCGAGTCGGTGGCTGCCAGCTCGCGGGCGAGGGTTAGCAGGCGCGAACGGTCGTTGAGCATCGGGTCGACCAGCACCATCTCCAGGAGCCGATCGAGGAGCCGGCCCACGGCCGGCCCGGCCGGGATCTCGAGCGCCTCCATCAGGTCGCCTCCGTTGGCCGCGAGGCCCGCCAGGTCCAGCGCGACCCGCGCCTCCAGCTGCTCCCGGCACCGCGCCCGCAACGACTCGAGGCCGTCGGCGTCCGGCGCGAGGCCGCTGCCGACGTTGTCGGCCGCCCGGAGGTCCAGCAGGTCCTCGATCGCCGAGGCGCCGCAGCGACGGATGAACCGGCGGACGGCCGCATCGGTCCAGCCGGCGTCGTAGGCGAACATGTGGTGGCGGACCAGGTTCACCGTGTCGCCGGTCAGGAAGCGCGGCGCATGGAGCTCGGTGAGCCAGGCCTCGGCGAGCGACGCACCGACCGTCTCGTGGCGCACGAAATGTCCGTCCGCGAACGTGGCCGGCTTCCCGATGTCGTGGAGCAGCGCCGCCAGGCGGAGCAGCGGCGGCTCGTCCGGGAGTGGCCGGGGCGCCGCGTCGACCGTCCGGCACGTGTGATCCCAGAGGTCCTCGCCGGGCACCTTGTTCTGGGGCACGCCGCGCTGCCGCGCCAGCTCGGGGGCGATCGCGGCGAGCAGGCCCGTCTCCTGCGCGAGCCGGAGACCCACCGAGGGTATCGGCGCCGCCAGCAGCGTGAGCAGCTCCACGAGCACCCGTTCGCCCGACACGGCGCGGGCCAGCGGCGCGGCGGCCTCGATCGCCGCGAGCGTGCGCGGTTCCACGCCAAGGCCGAGGGTCGCCGCGAACCGGACGGCGCGGAGCATGCGCAGGGAATCCTCGCGGAACCGTGCCGCGGGATCGCCGACAGCACGGAGGATCCCGGCGGAGAGATCGGCCCGTCCGCCGAACGGATCGCGGATCGCGGCCTCTTCGTCGGCTCCGGCCTCCTCGCCGATCGCGAGCGCCATCGCGTTGACCGTGAAGTCGCGCCGGGCAAGGTCGTCGTCCAGGCTCGTGCCGAAGATCACGGCGTCCGGCCGGCGGTGATCCGAGTACGGGCCGTCGTGCCGGTAGGTGGTGACCTCGTAGGTCTCGTCGCCGATCTCGATGGCGACGGTCCCGAACCGGTTCTCGTAGAGGGCGGACGGGAAGAGCGCCTGGAGCTGCTCGGGGCGCGCGTCGGTGGCGAGGTCCCAGTCCGCCGGATCGACGCCGCGCAGGAGGTCCCGGACGCAGCCGCCCACGAGATGCGCCTCGTGCCCGGCCCTCCGGAGCGTGCCGGCGATCTCGCGGACGCCCGACGGGATCGGGTCGTGGCGGCCCGCCGCCGGACCGGCCGTCCGCGCCGGTTCCACTGCGGGCCCGGTGAAACGAGGCTCGCCGTCGTCGGTCGCGGGTCCGGGTCCTGGTCCCGGCGCGCGTTCGGGCGGGTTTGTCAATTCTTCCCGAGGAAGAGGTAGTCGCGCCACGGCTCGTTCCGGACATCGGCCAGGAACGGCGTGAAGATCGAGTAGAGGTCGCTGCGCGGCTCGAACGGCGTGCGCAGGAGGCGGAAGCGGACCTCGTCGGGAGTGTGTCCGCCCTTGCGGTGGTTGCAGACCCGGCACGCGGTTGCCAGGTTCTCCCACGTGTGCGCGCCGCCCCGGTGGCGCGGGATGACGTGGTCCAGCGTGAGGTCGGTGCCCTGCCGGCCGCAGTACTGGCACGTGTGGTGGTCGCGAGCGAAGACCTCGCGCCGGCTGAGCTTGACCCGCGGTCGCGGGCGCCGGACCTGGTGCTGGAGGCGGATCACCGATGGCGCCCGGTACGCGGCGCGCGGGGTGTGGAACGTCTGGTGGTCGTACTCCACGACCTCCGCCTTGAACCCGAAGACCAGGCGGAATGCCCGCGGCACGTTGCAGACGTTCAGCGGCTCGTAGTTCTGGTTCAGCACGAGCACCACGCCGTCCATGCCACGCGATCGTAGCAGGCCCGGGCGAGTGGCGATCAGCGGCCGGCGGTCACCAGCCGGCGGTCACCAGCCGGCGGTCACCAGCCGGCGGCTTGCGCGGCCATCCGGTCCCGGCGCATCCAGACCCAGAGCGCGATGAGGAAGCGCAGGACCAGGCTGATCCCGTATGACGCGCACCAGACGCAGATCGCGTCGATCACGAAGACCTGGAGGTAGGTGAAATAGGCCTCGAAGGTCACCCCGATCAGGCTGAACCCGTAGTGGGTCGCGAGCAGGCGGCGATCGCCGGTCCTCCACCAGCCGAGCGCGGCGACCAGCAGGATCAGGCTGAGGCCAACCCCGAAGACGGCGACCGGGATGCCGTTGATCCGGCTGTACGGCGACGTCGCCACCGTCTCGCAGCCCTTGATGGGACCGCAGACCGGGACGCCGCCACCGAGCTCGACGATCGAGAGATACGAGGCGACCGCGAGCCCGAACAGGTCGAGCGCAGCCAGGATGAGCGCCGGGTGGATCCGGCGGAGACGCATGAACATGCCTCGAGGGTGGCCTCCGCAGGGACGGTTCGTCATGGGCCGAACGGCCCCGGCTCCCGGGCCGCGTGGCGCGACCGCCGGGCCGGCCGTGAACCCTGCCGCGTGGCCCGACCCGGGGCCGCGTGGCGCGACCGCCGGCCGCGTACGCTGCGGGCATGCTGCTCGGCATCGATCATCTCGTCATCGCCGTGCCGGATCCGGATGCGGCCGCGGCGGACCTCGAGGCGGCGCTCGGGCTTGCCGCGACCGGCGGCGGGTTCGACGATCGGCGATGCCGTGCCCGGGGAGCGGGTTCGTCCGGACGGCGGGGTTGTCCGCTGGCACGTGGCGACGGCTTCGCCGCTCGCCGCCGATCGGCCGCCGTTCCTGATCGAGCACGAGCTTGCGGGTCCCGAGTGGGGCGGGGCGGCTCGTCGAGCGCGCGCCGCGTTCGTCCACCCGTTCGGCGGGGAGGTGCGGGTCGTGGGCCTGGAGCTCGCCGTGGCAAGTCCCGCCGAAGTCGCCGCGGACTTCGTCCGAACGGTCGGGGTGGCCTTCGGCCCGGCGCCCGGAGCGCAGCCCGGCGAGCTGGAGGCACGCGTGGGCGACCACTCGATCCGGCTCGTCGCGTCGGGAACAGGAGACCGATCGGAGGCTGGGCCCGGGCCGGGCCGGGAGTCGGCGTTGCAGCGGGGGTCAGTGCCGCTTTCGACGATGCCGGGAGGTCCGCTCGCGCGGGTGGGGCTGCTGGCGACGGCCGGCGACCACCTGCTCGCTGATCTGTGGGGGGTGCAGTTCGCGCGACTCTGAGGCTGCGCCGGCCGCCCAAGGTCGCCGGGCGTGTCGCGCAGGGCCCGCGGCGTCACGCTACCCAAGGTCGCCGGGCAGGCCGCCCTTGAGCCGCAGCGTCGCGTCGCGGCGTCACCGCGCGGCGGGGAACACCTCGACCGCGTCGCCCGCGGCGACCGGTCCCTCGACGACCACCCGCGCATACCAGCGCGCGTCCTCCGGGTGGACCTTCGGGCCGATCCGCGCGATCTGTCGATCCACGAACCAGTGGGCGATCGTCTGGCACGGGGCGGCGTGCTTCGTCAGCTCGATGAGCAGCCCGCCCTGGCCGATCGCGAGGCGATCGCCCGGGCCAAGCGCCGGCCAATCAACTCCCTCGAGGGTCAGGTTCTCGCCGTACGCGCCGGGGAAGGCGCGGTGGCCGTCCGCCGCGACCCGCGCGAGCGCCTCGACGCAGTAGATCAAGACGGCCTGCAGCTCGCCACCGTGCGTGGGCTCGGGTTCCGCGTGGCCGTCGCCATCGAGACCGAGCCGCCGGACGTGGGTGCCCGGCACCGGCAGCTTCGGCACGCCGCCCGCTGAGACATTGACCTGGTGCACCCGGCCGCTGCGGCCGGCGACGGGGACGCTCATGGCCGGGAAGCGTACAAGAAGTGCGTCCGGGGGCCGCGCGGAGGTGTCCTGACCGGTCCTGCTGATGTCTGCCAGGCGGAGCGATGGATTTCTGGCCCGCGAGCACGAATTCAACGGCGAAGCCGGCTTTGGCCGGCGAACCGAGCGTGGGCGTCGTGGATTCAATCGGTGGACCCGATATCGATCACGCCGGCCGATGGATTCGGGCCGACAAGGCGCGGCCGGTCCGGGCGGGCCTCGCCGGGGGCAACAGCCTCCGGCCGCGACCGGCCACTTCCTCGCCGATGTCTCGCCCGTGATCACTGGCTCAGAAAGGCCGACTGTCCTCGACGCTCGAGCCGCCGTGGAGCCGAGAGCCGCGGGCAATTCGCTCGCGTGCGCCTCGCACGCGCAACACAGAGGAGGATCGTTGAGCCTGCCGGGGCCGTGGTCGGGACTGCGCGCGTCCCGCCGCGGCCCGGATCGTGGATAGTGATCGCAGGCCCATCATCGACGAGGATTACCCCGCGCACGGGATCGATGGCGTTCGATGCGGCCCGCCGACCCGCTCCGGGCGCGGCTGGTCCAGGGACGTCACCGGGCCGACGCCACCTCGATCGCGCGCGCCAGGACGGTGTCGAGCATCCCGGCGGTGAGGCGGCCGGTGAAGGTGTTCTGCTGGCTCGGGTGGAACGTGCCGAGCAGCGTGCAGGCGCCGAGGAGGACCTCGGCCCCGTGGCCGAAGCGGGGCAGCGGGCGCGCGAGCCTGCCGTGCGTTGCCTCGACCGCGCGCAGCGCCGCGGCCCAGCCGAACGCACCCAGCCCCACGATCACCCGCGCGTGCGCCAGCAGGGCCAGCTCCCGATGGAGGAACGGGGCGCAGAGGTCGCGTTCGCGCGGCGTGGGCGCGTTCGCGGGCGGTGCGCATCGCACGGCCGCCGTCACGT
>Ga0207926_1001470_pt1 | contig 10823 bp, 7 predicted proteins | sample NGESurdeep072012_8_FD_184454 | JGI IMG/M metagenome (GOLD analysis project Ga0207926, IMG submission 184454) | Arctic peat soil microbial communities from Barrow, Alaska - NGEE Surface sample 210-1 deep-072012 (SPAdes) | ecosystem: Environmental > Terrestrial > Soil > Wetlands > Peat ...
GGTCGCCCGCCCGGAAGATCTTCTCGAAGGCCTCAACCCCGAACAGGCCGCCGCCGTGTCGCACGGCGAGGGGCCGCTTCTCGTCCTCGCGGGCGCGGGCTCGGGGAAGACGCGCGTCCTCACCCGCCGCCTCGCGTGGGTCGTGGCGCATGGCGTGCCGCAGGAAGGCGTCGTCGCGGTCACCTTCACAAACAAGGCCGCGGGCGAGATGAAAGACCGCGTCGGCGCGCTCCTCGGCACGGAGCGGCCGCGCTCGTTCGTCGGGACGTTTCACGCGTGGGGCGTGCGCCTTCTCAGGCGCTTTCCGGACGAGGCGGCAGTGCCGAAGGGCTTCGTCGTCTTCGACTCGGACGACCAGCTCGCCGTCGTGAAGCGCGCGATGAAGGAAGTCGCCCTGCCCGAGAAGTCGGCCACGCCGCGCCAGATCCAGTCGCGGATCTCGCAGGCCAAGAACGAGGGGATCCAGCCCGACGACTTCCCGCTCCGTTTCGGCGACTTTTTGGGATCGCGTCTCGCCGACATTTCCCGCGCGTACGAGAAAGCGCTGCGGGCTTCCAAGGCTCTCGACTTCGACGATCTCCTCATCCTGTCGACGCGACTCGTGGCCACGCGGGACGACGTGCGCGCGTTGCTGCAGAAGAGCATCCGGCATCTCCTCGTGGACGAATATCAGGACACGAACCGCGTCCAGGCGAAGCTCGTGCGGCTCATCGCGGGGGAGGCCGGAAATCTCTTCGTCGTCGGCGACGAGGACCAGTCCATCTACCGCTGGCGCGGTGCGGACGTGTCGAACATCCTGGAGTTCACGCGCGACTTCCCGACGGCGAAGACGGTCCGCCTCGAGCGGAACTACCGCTCGACGGCGCCGATCCTGAAGGCCGCGAGCGCGGTCGTGGCCGAGAACCGCCGCCGCCTCGGCAAGACGCTGAAGGCCACGAAGACGGGGGGAGAGAAGGTGCGCCTCGCCGTCTTCGACGAGGAGCGCGACGAGGCGAAGGAGATCGTCTCCCGGATCGCCGCCGCGCGGCGCGCGCGCCCGGGTTCCGAGGTGGCGGTGTTGTACCGGACGAACGCGCAGTCGCGCGCCTTCGAGGACGAGCTCCTGCGCTCGAACATGCCGTACATCCTCGTGGGCGGGACGAAGTTCTACGAGCGCGCCGAGATCAAGGACGCGCTCGCATACCTGCGCCTCGCGGTGAACCCGGCCGACGACGTGTCGTTCCGAAGGGTCGTCAACGTGCCGGCGCGGGGCATCGGCGCGGCCACGAGGGAGGCGGTCGAGGCCGCCGCGGCCGAGCGCGGCGCCTCGCTCCTCGCGGCGCTCGAGTCCCTGCCCCGGGATCTCACCGAGCGCGCGAAGAAGGCGCTGACCGAATTCCGGGGGCTCGTCACGAAGCTGCGCGAGTTCGGTCTCGTGGAGGGAACCGGCGCCGGGGCCACCGTGGCGCTCATGCTGGAGGAGACCGGTCTCGCGAAGCTCTACGAGAATTCCCTCGACCCGCAGGACGAGGCGCGGCGCGAGAACCTCGACGAGCTGCTGGCCGCCGCGCGGGAGCACGAGCACGCGGCCTCGTTCGGAGGCGAGGGGGACGACCCGTCCGCCGCGGGCTTCCTCGACGCCGTGACACTCCGGGCCGACGCCGACGACGCGGACGAGAAGAAGGGCATCCTCCTCATCACGCTCCACGCGGCCAAGGGCCTCGAGTTCGACGACGTGTTCCTCGCGGGCTTCGAGGACGGCTCGCTTCCCCACGCGTCGTCGAAGGACGACGACGACCAGTACGAGGAGGAGCGCCGCCTCGCGTACGTCGGGATGACCCGCGCGAAAGAGCGCCTGACGCTCTCGTACGTCCTCCGGCGGATGGTGCGCGGCGAATGGATGAGCCGCGAGCCGTCGCCGTTCCTCGAGGCGATTCCGGAAAGTGTGCTCATTCGAGAAGATCTGACTTCTGGTTTCGGAAGGGGAAGACCGGGGGATTTCTTAGAAGGTGGAGAGAGAGGCGGCGCCCGCGAGCGGGGCTTCGGCTCGGGCCGCGGCTTTGGAAGCGGTCGCGGTTTCGGAGGCGCCTCGTCGGGCGGTTCGCTCTTTCCCGACTACGAGAACGAATCCCAGGAGGCCGCCCCCTCTTCCTATTCGCAGAAATCTCCCTCCCGGCATTTCCCCGCGCGGCGGATCACGCCGGTCCGCCCCGTCATGAAGCGCACGCCGCCGCCGCCCACGGCCTCCGGCTTCCGGCGCGGTTCGAAAGTGCGCCACCCGGAGTACGGGACCGGCGTCGTCCTCACGATCGAGGGCTCGGGCGACGCGGAGAAAGTGGTCGTCTACTTCGATCACGCGGGCCGCAAGAAGTTTGTTGCCCGCTTCGCGAACCTCAGCCCGGGCTGAGGAGTCCGGGCGTCAGGCGGATTCGGGCTTCGGGGGCGCCGCTCGTCTCGCGATCGCCCGCCGCAGCGGGCGGTGCGCGTCGAAGAGGCGGACGAAGTCCGATTCGTGGCGGCCGCCCTTCGCCCGGATGACCGCGGCGAGACCGCGCTTCTCGGCCCCTGTCCAGCGCGCGACCTCGGGCAGGATCGCCACGAGAGGCGCCCATCGGCGGAACGCGAGGCGCTCTCCCGCGCTCCAGCCGCTGAGCGAGCGGAGGCCGAGGAGGTCCCGCGCCTCGAGGGTCAGGGTGGCCTCGGCCTTCTCGCGGTCCGAGCCGAAGCGCCGGGCGAGCATGTCGGTCACCGCGAGGCCGACGTTCGGCAGCTCGAGGACGCCGATCGCGTCGTCGCGCTCTTTCCCGAGATGGAAGTAGAGATTCTCGGACGCGAGAATCTTCAGCGTGGCGACGGAGGAACGGTACGCCGGATCCGCTTTCATTCGGTCGAGCTCCTCGTTCATGAGCGCCACGACGCGCGGCGCCCGCGGCCGGAAGCCGAGCTTCTGGTAGAACCACCAGGCTCCCGATGCGAGCGCCTCGGGGTTGCCGTAGCCTCCGAGCTGGTACGGGAAGATCGTGAAGACGTCCGATCCGAAGAGATGCCGCGCCGTGGAGAGGACCTTTCCGTAGATGCGGCCCGACTCGCCCCCGCGGAACGTCTCGAACACGTTGTAGGCGATCTCCGAGGAGCCGAAGAGCGCGCTCACGAGGACGTAGCTGATCGGCACGCCGTTCTTCAGCGTCAGGAAGCCGTAGACGGATTCGAGGAGGAGCCGGCGTTCCGTCACCGCGCCGATCACGACGAACGAGAGGCCGTCTTCGAAGTGCACGAGGCGGACGCCGTCCGGGTCTCCCCACTGGAAGACGTCGAGATCGCGCTGGCGCGTGACCATCGATTCGCGCGCGAGGTCCAGGAGGCTACGGCCTTCCGCCGGAGAGGCTATGACGACGCTCTTGGGAGGCCGCGCGACGTCGCGCCGGACGTCGGGCCGCCCGCTCGCGAAAGGCGCGGTCTGGAAGTGGACCGCGGAAACCGGAGACGCGGCGTGCGTGCGTGCCGGCCCGCCCGGACCCGGCGCGAGGACGAGGGGCAGCTCGAGCCCTTCGTAGGCCCACTCCTGCTCGAAGCGGTCGCGCCCCAGCGCCGCGAGCCGGCGGATCAGAAACGCCGCATCCGTCTCGGAGGGACCCTTGAGCCGCCTCACCCAGCCGCGCGCGCCGAGATCCAGCTCGTCGAGACCCGGCGCCTCGGCGGGAAGAGAGACGAGGGGCAGGACGCGCTCGAGCGCCGCGCGGTTCGTGAAGGTCTTCCAGTCCATGGTGAGACGGTCGGGCCAGCGCGCGGCGAGCCAGCGCGCGGTGCCCGCGAAGAACGGGAAGCGGATCGCGGTGCCCGCGATCCCGGTGTCCCGGAGTGCGCGGCGATGGCGGCGAAGGTCCGGCCTCCGCGCGAATCCCGCGAGCATCGCCGCAACGCGCGCGAGCACCTCGGCGTCGTCGGGATACGCGCGCAGGAAGCACAGGGCCTCGTGGAGCCGTTCCACCGCGCGGGCCGTGCCGGCGGGGCGACGCGCGAGGATCGCGAGGCAAGCCTTCTTCGCGTCGGCCGCCTCCTTTCCCCGCGTGTTCCTGAGGCCCTCGAGCCTCGCGAGCGCTTCTCGTGCGTTCATCGTTCCTCCGGGGAGAGCGTACGCCCTGAGAGCGCCGCCGCGATCTCCGCATCCGCCCAGTGCAGCTCAGTCTCAAGGAGCATGCGCCGTCTCCGCCGCGCGGCCGTCGTCCCGGGCGATGTGCGCGTCATCTCGTCCGAGAGAAGGGTGCGGTAGAGCCGCAGCGACACGAGCCGGGTTTCCGGCGATTGCTTCTCGAGGAAGGCGAGCCGGGCGAGAGCGGCAGCGTGCGGCTTCGGGATCTCGAGCGGCTCGGCGAGCCATTCGCGAAATTCACGGCGCCCCGCAGCGGTGAGCCGGTACTCGCGCCTGGGCGGGCCCTTCGAAGAGCGCCGCCGCCGGAGCGCGACGAAGCCGCCGCGCAGGAGGCGGCGGAGAGCGGGATAGATTTGCGCGAGCTCCGCGTTCCATCCGAGGGCGGGATCCTCGTAGAGGTGAGACCCGAGGTCCCAGCCGCTCGCCGGACCGCGCGCGAGCAGCCCGAGAAGGACGTGAGAAAGAGACATCGACTGAGTATATAAACGTTTATATACGTCCGTGGAAAAGACGAGGATGAGGCTGTGGAAATCTGCCGGGGTGGCCGTACCTCCCCACGCCTCCGAACAAAAAATAAGGGGGCTGGTTCAGCCCCCGAATCCCGGAAATACCTTGATAAGAACAGGTTATGAGAGGGTACCTACTTCTTACCCTTTTTCGCCTTCTTGGTGCTCTTCTTGGCGGCCTTCTTCTTTGCTGGCATGTGGACTGTCACCTCCTCTTGGCAGATTTGATTGACAGTCCCGAAAGCCGCGTGCTAGGTTGGCCGCCCCTCGAAGGACGGGAACCTCGCGTTTTCTGGATCTGCCGACTGCCGAAAGAACCCTGAAATTTTCGTTGTCGATCGATTTTCAAAAGAGCTCGGGGTTTTCCGTAAGGACGGTGAAGTGACTCAAGATCACCTCGCCGTCCTTTTTTCTTGCTGAAGAGAATTGTAGAGAGTTTCGACCACGAATCAAGAATTTTTTTCTTGACGTGCGAAGTTTTTTTCACCCGCCCGCCATCCGGTCCCGCGAGACCGTGTCGACCTCGCATCCGGGCTACGATCGCGCGCGGAGAAAAATCGGAGACATCGCATGAGCCAGACACTCGTCCTCGCACACTCGCCCGATTCCGACGACGCCTTCATGTTCTACGGACTGCGCGAGAACGCGGTCGACACCGAGGGCGTTTCGTATCGTCACGAGCTCGCTGACATCGAGACCCTGAACCGGCGGGCGCTCTCGGGCGAGCTCGCGATCACGGCTGTTTCCTTTCACGCATACGCATTTCTCGCGGACCGGTACGTGCTGCTGCCGCACGGGGCCTCCTTCGGCGACGGCTACGGACCGTGCGTGATCGCGCGCGAGGAGGCGGGGGCGCCGCGGACCATGGCCGACCTCGCGGGCCGGCGCGTCGCGATTCCGGGCGCGCTCACGACCGCCGCCCTCGCGCTCACGATCTACGCCCCCGCCTCGATCCCGGTCGTGACGCCTTTCGACAAGGTGGGCGAGGCCGTCACGCGCGGCGACGTGGACGCCGGCGTCGTCATCCACGAGGGCCAGCTGACCTGGAAGGACGAGGGCTTCCGCCTCGTGGCCGACCTCGGCGTCGTCTGGAAGGAGGAGACCTCCCTGCCGCTGCCCCTCGGAGGCAATGCCGTCCGGAAGGACCTCGGGCCGGAGCTCATCGCGCGCGTGTCGCGCGCGCTCTTTCGGTCCATCGAGTACGCGCTCCTCCACCGCGAGGACGCCCTCACGGACGCGATGCGCTTCGCGCGCGGACTCCCGCGCGAAAAGGCGGACCGCTTCGTGGCCATGTACGTGAACGACTGGACCCGCTCCTACGGCGCGCGCGGGCGCGAGGCCGTGCGCCGGCTCCTCGCCCGCGGGCACGCGTGCGGCGTCCTCCCCCACCTCGTGACACCCGAGTGGGTCGCGGAGGTCTGAGGGCGCATGGAACGCATGGCCGCGCCGGAGAGGAACCCATGACGGCCCGGGGCCGGACGCTCCTCGCCGGCGTGTGGCTGTTCATGGCCGCGCTCTGGTGCGGAATGCTCGCCTTCTTCGGGGGGTTCGGCGCGCGCACCGTCCTCCTCGCCGCCCCGAGCCGTCACGCCGCGGGCGCCGTGAACCGGGCGCTCCTCGACGGCCTCGACGCCGTGTCGCTCGGGGCCGTCGTCCTTCTCGTTCTCGGGCTCGTGTTTTGGAATCGCGCGAACGCGTGGTCTCCCCGCGCGCGCGGCCTGGCGCTGCGGCTTCTCGCCGTCGCGGCCGTGGCCGCGATCGCGTCGCTCTACGTCATCACGCCCGAGATGATGGCGCTCCGGGAACGGATGGGCGCTATCGATCTCGCCCTGAAGACGAATCCCCTGAGGCAGGAGTGGGGACGGCTCCACGGGCTGTCGTCCCTGACGCTCCTCGTGCGGTTGGCTGCGGGAATCGGCGCCTTCGCCGCGGGCTTTTCGCAGCTCCCACGCGCCAGGGACTGACGCTCACGCGAGGCGGGGGCGGAAGAACTCCGTCCAGCGCTTCTCGTATTCCGCCCGGCTTAGCGCCTGCGGCTCGTCTGCGTGGTGGCAGTGGCCGCAGCGTGGCACGCGCCAGAAAGTCTTCTCTCCGGCGAGCGCCTCGTAAACGCGCAGCGCGAAGCGGATCGGCACGAGCCCGTCGTCCTCGCCGTGCACGACGACGGTCGGGCACGTCACGCGCCGGGCCGCGCGCACCGGGTCCGCTTGCGAGAGGTCGAGCCCCTCGGTGCGGGCGAGGCGCCACAGGAAAAAACGCACGGGGAGCGCGAAGAGGAAGGCGGGCAGCCCGGTCGCGCGGTGCAAATAGTGCGCGGCCATTTTCTTCATGTCGGCGAACGGCGACTGCAGCCACAGCGCGGCGGGCGGGGCGGCGGCGGCGAGCTGAAGAGCGAGAAGAGCGCCCATCGAGCAGCCGTCGATGCCGAGACGCGCGCGCTTCACGCCGAAGCGGGCCGCGGCGAGGTCGAGGAGGAGGAGGAGGTCGTTCGTCTCGCGGATCCCGTAGGTGATCCGCGCCCCCGTAGAGGGCGGGTGGCCGCGCAGCTCGGGGACGAGGACGTTGAAGCCGAGGCGGAGCGCGCGCACGGCGTCCTTCGTCCACTCGGCGCCGCAGCCGCCCTTGCCGTGCAGGAACAGGAGCGTGCCGCGCGTCTCCGGCCGGCCGGGCGTCGCGAAGAGGGCGGAAAGGCGCGCCGGTTCCCGAGGGTCCCCGTCATGGGTGACGACCTCCACGAATCCCGCCGGCCCGGCGGCCTCCTTCGCGGCGGACCGGAACGCGTCGACGGAAGCGGTCGCGGGGGCGAGGCCCACGGGAGAGAGGAGGATGCCCGCGGGCGACCACCTGCGCGCCACGTCGCCTCCTTTTCTCAGGAGGCCTTGACGGCTTTCTTCTTCGGCTTTTCGGGAGTGGCCACGCGGTACTCGGGATTGGCGGGGTCGAGATCGGCCGCCTTCTTGAGGGCCGCCGAAGCGCCGGCCCGGTCTCCGGTGGCGCGGAGGGCCGCCGCGAGAGCTCCCTGGGCGCTCGCGTCCTCCCCGCTCGACAACTCGACGGCCTGGCGCGCGTGCTGGACGGCGGCGGCCGGCTCCTTCAAGGCGAGCGCGACGCGCGCCGCCCGCGCGGCGAGCTGCGTGTCGAGCGGCCCGATCGCGGTCCCGGCTCCGTACGCCTTCTTCGCCTCGGCGGGCTTTCCGCTCGCGGCGAGCGCCTCGGCGAGGTCGAACTGCCGCTCGACGCGCGACCCCGGGGCGGCGCCGTTCTTCTCGGCGAGAGCCGCGGCGCGCTGGAACGCCGCGAGCGCCTCCGGGACGTTGCCGGCCTTGCGCTCGGCGGCGCCGAGAGCCGCGAGCACGTCGGCGGAGTACGGGGAGGCTTCGCCCACGGCGAGGAGAGTTTCCGCCGTCACGGCGCGCGCCGCCGCGACGTCGCCGCGCTTCCCGAGGCCGGTCACGAGCGCCGCGGCCAGGAAGGCGCGACGCGGGTCGTTCCCGAGCTTGGGGAGGAAGGTCGCGATGAGGTCGCCCGTCTCGGGGGAGTGGTCGTTGTCGAGCGTCTCGATGGCGACGAGCTGCGCGAAGACCTGGAAGATCTCGGGCCGGCCGAGATCACCCTCCTCACTGACGATGCGCAGCGCGATCGGGCGCACCCGCGCGAGGTCGCGCCGCGCGGCGAGGGCGTTCGACACCGGGATGGCCTCCTCCGCGTTCCAGGCCGCCTTCAGCCTCGCGAGGGCCACGAGCAAATGGCTCCGTCCCGCGAGAAGGGCTTCGGCGCCGCGCTGAAAATCGACGGCCCCGTAGCCGCCCACGAGACGGTCGATCTCGTTTCCGTCGCCGTCGAGGAAGACCACCGTCGGAAACGAGAAGGCCTGGTAGCGCGCCGAGATGCGTCGTCCCTCGCCTCTTTCCGCGTCGACACGCGCGGGGATGACGGTCTTCTTCGCCCAGTCGACGAAGCCGGGGTCGGAGAACGTCGTCTTGTCCATGATCTTGCACGGCCCGCACCACGACGCCACGACGTCGAGCATGACGGGTTTGTTCTCGGCCCTGGCGCGCCTCAGGATCTCCGCGAAGGGCTTGCCCTCGACAAACGGAATGTGGACGGCGGGGGGGGAAGAGGGTCGGGCGTCTGCCCGAGCGGCCTGCGAGGCTACGAGTGCGCCGGCGACCGCGGCGACGAGAGCTGGAAATCTCAAGAGGTTCTCCTTAATACCCTTCTAAGAGAAAGTTCCTCTTCTTTATTCCTCGTCAGAACCCGGGCCGGAAGGGATCGATCGCCGGAGGCGGCGGATCGCCCGGGTACGCGACCGATTCGAGGAAGAGGCCCGAGGGCGGGGCCGTCCATTCGGCCGGCTTTCCGGAGCGGCTCTCGAGGAGCGCGCGGACGCCCGCCGCGTCGAGCCGCCCCCGGCCCACCTCGAGAAGCGTGCCGGTGAGGCGCCGCACCATCTTCCAGAGGAAATGCGAGGCGCCAATCCGGAAGAAGATGAGATCGGGCGCGTCGGGCGGCGTCTCCACGCGTGCGAACGCGACCTCCACGAGCGTGGAGTCGTGGCCCTCGGCGTTCTCCGCGAAGCTCCCGAAATCGTGCCGGCCGACGAAGAGGTCGGCGGCCGCCTGCATGGCGGACGCGTCGAGGTGGTCCTTCACCCAGTAGACGAAACGCTTGCCGAACGCCGTGCGCCGGCGCGAGATGCGGTAGCGGTAGATGCGTTCGGCGGCGGAGTGGCGCGCGTGGAACGAGGGCGGCGCCACGGCGAGCCGGAGCACGTTGATGTCGGGCGGGAGCAGGTCGTTCAGGTTCTGGCGCACCTTGCCGAGGTCGGCGGCCCGGACGCTCACGCCATGAAGGGAGGCGACCTGCGCGAAGGCGTGGACGCCCGCGTCGGTGCGGCCCGCGCCGTTGATCTTGACGTCCGGGCCGAGCACCTCGCGGCAGGCGCGCATGAGCTCGCCCTGCACCGTGCGGGCGTTGATCTGCGTCTGCCAGCCGCGGTAGTGGCCTCCGTCGTATTCGAGGGTGGCACGGAGGACCGAAGGCGGCGGCATTCGGCTATTCTCTCCGAACGCCGTGGTGATCGATACGGGCGATGCGGGCCGGCCCTTCACGGGGGCGCGGGACGCCGGCGCCGAAGCGCGCGCGGCCGAGGCGGTGCGCGCGCTCGTCTCGGCGCTGACGGACGCCGCCGGCGACGCCTGGGCAGGAGCGGCTCTCGGCGGCGCGCTCGGGCTCGGGGAGGGGACGACGGTGCTCGGCCGCGACGGCACGGGTCATCCCGGCGACCCCTTCGAGCTGCTCGCGGTTCTCGACGCGCCCGTCCGTGATGTCCCCGCCCTCGAACGGCATCTCGCCAAGGCCGTCTTCGAGACGGCGAAGAGCCGCCGCGTGGAGGCTTCCGTCGCGGCCGTCGCGCGGCGGGGCCTGCGTCTCCTGCCTCCGACGTTCTGGAACATGGAGCTCGTCGCGGCGCGGCGCGTGGTCGCGGGGCCGGCCGCCCTCCTTCCGCCGTACGCGGAGGTGTTCCACGGCGCGCCCGACCGCGCCGAGGGCGTGCGCCTCCTCGCGAAGACGGGCGCGCGCCTTCTCGCGGCCGAGCGGCTCGTGGATCGTTCGGCGACGGGCGCCCGCGCGCGGGAGGCTCTCCGGACGGTCCGCGCCGCCGACCTCGCGCTCGGAGCCGTCGTGCTCCTCTCGGCCGGCCGTTGGACGCCGGGGACCCGCGCGCGCGAAGAAGCCCTGCGCGCGCTCGCGTCGGCCGGCTCCGAGGGGCTGCGCCGGACCGGCTTCCACGCTCAGATGAACTGGACCCGCTTCCGCGACCTCGTGGAAAGGCACCAGGCGGCCGCGCTCGCGCTCGAGGTCCCGGAAGGCGCCGAGACCCCCGACGCGCGCCGGCAGGTGGCGCGGGCGGGAGACCGGTTCATGGAGGTTCTCCGCCTCTTCGAGGAGGAGCGGCTCGGCGTGCCCCTGCCGAACTGGACGGAGTACGCGATCGCGCTCGCGAGACGGCGGAGCGGCGCGGCCGTGTCCGAGCTCTTCGGCGACGGGGAGGAGACGGCGACCGACGTGGCGGTGACGGCGCGGCTCGCGCGAAAGTCGGCACGAAGCTGGCCGCTCGCCGAGCGCCTTGCGCCGGCCGTCGCAGCGCTCGTGGACTGGGATCCGGGCGACCTTCCGATCGCGCC
>Ga0207926_1001472_pt1 | contig 10818 bp, 10 predicted proteins | sample NGESurdeep072012_8_FD_184454 | JGI IMG/M metagenome (GOLD analysis project Ga0207926, IMG submission 184454) | Arctic peat soil microbial communities from Barrow, Alaska - NGEE Surface sample 210-1 deep-072012 (SPAdes) | ecosystem: Environmental > Terrestrial > Soil > Wetlands > Peat ...
CGGCCGGCGTCGATCTTCTCCAGGTGGTTGATGCAGCGCAGGAATGTGCTTTTGCCCGAGCCGGAGGGTCCGATCACGCACAACACCTCTTTGGGCAGAACCTCCAGGTCGATGCCGCGCAGCACCTCGAGGCGGCCGAAGCTCTTGTGCACCGCCTCGGCTTTGACCATTGGCCCGGCGCTCACCTGCGTCCGACCCCCGGCACAGTCAGAGGCGCAGCGTGGAAGGTGACCAGCATTCGCCGGAATCTCTGGAAGGGCGTAGGTGGAAGCTCTCGCTGCGCGCCGCGAGCAAAATAGCGCTCCACGTAGAACTGGCCGATGGTGAGAACCGTCGTCATGGCCAGGTACCAGATGCTCGCCACGATCGCCAGCTCGATGACCAGGAAGGTGAAGTTCGCGATCTGTTCCGATCGCGTGAAGAGCTCGGGCACTGCGGCGATCGACGCGAGAGATGTGGTCTTCAACATCGAGATCGTCTCGTTTCCAGTGGGAGGGACGATCACACGCATCGCTTGGGGAAGGACGATTCGGCGCATCACCTGCAGCCTGTTCATGCCGAGTGCCTGGGCAGCCTCGGTCTGGCCCTGCTCGACGGAAATGATGCCGGCCCGCACGATCTCCGCCATGTACGCGGCTTCGTTGAGCCCCAGGCCGAGCGTTGCCGCGGTGAAAGCGCTGATGAGCAGGTTGGTGCTTTCCTGCCAGTGCAGCGGAGTGCCCGGAATGCCAATTCCGATGTGAGGGAGGACCGTGTTCAGGTTGAACCAGAAAAAGATCTGGACGAGCACCGGGGTGCCACGGAAGAACCAGATGTAGATCCAGCTCACCCACGACATCACCGGGCTGGGTGAGAGCCGCATCACGGCCAGGACGATGCCGAGCACGATGCCGATCACCATCGCCAGCACCGTGAGCTCCAGAGTGATCACGATCCCTTCCAGGATCAGCCTGCCGGAGAGCCACCTCCAGACCTCATCCCAGCGGAGGTCGGGTGCCGTCGCAAACGTGTAGACGACGTCGCCGGCGAAAGCCAGGACCAGGGCCCCGGAGACCCACCGCCACGGGTGGCGAACCGGTATCGCCTTGATCGCCTCCGGCCGCGGGCCAGCTTGCGAGCCGGGCGCCGGCGGGCCGGAGGCGATGTCGGTCACTTCAACTTATAGGGTTCTATCTCAGTACGACGGCACGCACGTCGCGCCGATCGAATTGTTGTTGTTGAGCGCCACGTCTGCGCTGGTGATGGCGCCGTCCGCCACGTTCCAGTTCTTGAGGACGTTGCTGTAGTAGTCGTTGTTGTCGATCAGGTACTTGACGGCATCGGTGATGGGCTTCTCCAACGGGCTGCCCTTGACCATTGCGATGCCGTACGGCGCGACGCTGCAGGGCTTGCCGCCGATCGTGAGCTTGCCGCCGGACTGCTTGACCTGGAAGTCGGCGACCGGTTGGTCCAGCCATCCGAAGTCCGCGCGGCCCGAAAGCAGCGCCGAGTTGGCGTCGGTCTGGGTTCCGAAGCTCAGCACCTTGATGTCCTTGCCTGCCGGACAGTTGTCCTTGTCGCCGGAGATCGGCGTGCCGCCAACCGACTGGCCCATGTAGCCCCAGGCGTCCGACTCCTCAGTCGTGCCTGATTCGACTGCGACCGTGTGCCCGCACATGTCCGCCGCCGAGCTGATCGTCGCGCCGCCGACCTTGACAATCCATGCCTCTCCGGCCTTGTAGTAGGTGACGAAGTCGATGCCGTTGTCCTCGCGCGTTTGCGTGGGACTCCAGCTCGAGATGCTGAACGAGTAGCGCGGCTTGTCGCCGCCCGCGACCTCGCTCGGAGTGCTGGCCTTGAGCTGGGCGATGATGTCGTCGAAGGTGACGTTGTTGAACGTGCAGACCAGACCCATGACTTTGCAGATCGCATTGCCGAGGTCGATGTCCCAGCCCGAGATGGCGCCGGTGTTGGGATCGATGAACTCGTTAGGCGCGTAGGTGGCGTCCGTGGCGATCTGAATCGGCCCCGAAACCGTCGACGGGACCTCGCTCGCGATGCTGGCGACCTTGCCAGGCCCGCCTGACGTGGCGGTTGGGGTCGATGACCCTCCGCACGCGGCCAGCGTGAAGGCGACCACGATCGCCATTGACGATGTCGTTCGTATCTTCATCACAATCCTCCCCTTGGCCTGCGGTGTCCGGTCTCGGCCCGAATTGTAATTCCCCCAATTTGCCTGTGCTTAACGGCACGTCGTAGGCTGCTCGAGTGCCGTGGCTTGTTATCACCGACCCGTTCCCGCCCGGCTTCTTCCTGGGTCCCCTTCAGATTCGCTTCTACGGTCTCGCCTACGCCGTCGCGTTCCTCGTGGGCACCGCCGTAGCCACGCGGCACCTCGAGCGGAAGGGGATTTCCTCGAACGTGTCCGGGAACATCGCTTTCTGGACCATCGTGTTCGGGCTGATCGGAGCGCGGCTCTATTACGACGTCCAGTCAGGCTGGTGGTTCTACCTCACGCATCCGCAGCACATCTTTGCGTTCTGGGAAGGAGGGATGGCATTCTTCGGCGGGATCTTCGCCTCGTTGATCGTCCTGCTCGTGATGGCGCGCCGCCACCACATCCCCTTCTGGGACCTGCTGGATGCAGGCGTTCTATTTGCCGCCGCCGGCCAGCCGATCGGCCGGCTGGGCAACGTGATGAACGGAGAGATACTGGGCCCGCCCTCCAACCTGCCCTGGGCGATCCGCTACACCAACCCGGCCTCGATGGCGCCGCACCTGGGCGTTGCCTACACGCCGGCCAACCTGTACGAAGCGATCGGCACGCTGCTGATCCTCGCGGTGCTCCTCTATCTTCGGCGGCGCGGGGTGCCTCCAGGAATCCTGGGTTTGACCTATCTCGTGCTCTATCCGGTCAGCCAGCTGATCCTGTTCGAGTGGCGCACCGACTACGAAACCCCGGTCATCCTGTGGGGCCTGAAGCAGGCCCAGCTCACCTCAGTAGCGATGCTGCTGACAATCGTCCCGATCTTTTTCCTCTTCTGGCTTCGCACGCGGCCCAGGGGCGAGGTCGGCCTGCACTCCGAAGATATGATCCGGGCTTGACCCGTCGCTCGAGATGCGTCGATCTCCGTTCTCACGTTACGTCTCGAGCTGGTCGCTCGTGCACCCGCGCACTGATTAGAGGACGAAGGTTGTGAGTCGAGTTCGGATCGCCGTGCTGGTCGGCGTGCTTGTCGTATTTGGGGTGGTCGGTGGGGTGATCATCCGGGCCAACCAGCATCAAGGTGGCCAGAACGTGACCTTCAACGTCACTGTGACCGGCGCCAGGACAATGTCGCCCAGCAGCCTGTCCGCCCACGTGAACGACACCATCACGGTCAACATCACCAGTGACACGGACGGCGAGGTGCACCTGCACGTTTACGACATCGCCTTCGACACCAAGGCGGGCCAGACGGTCAGCCACACGTTCAAAGCCGACAAGACGTGCGGCTGCGACATCGAGTGGGAGAGCACCACCACCCCACTCGGCTCGCTTACGGTGAGTCCATGAGCTCGACGGCCATCCTTCTCCACGGCTTCGGGCAGCGGTACGACCTTCCGATCTCGCTCGCGCTCTATCTATATGCGGCGGCCGGCGTGGTCGTCATCTCGTTCGTGCTGGTTGTCCTGTTCACCGGCGACCAGGTGGGCGCCAAGGCGCTGCAGTACCCGCGCCGGCCGGCGCACACCCTGGCCGCAATCGCGCGCACGCCGTGGCCCTGGATCGCTGGTGGCGTGATCGGGGTCGCGGGCCTGCTGGCCATCGTGATCACCGGCCTGTTCGGCTCTTCCAACCCGTTGTACAACCCCGCCGAGTACCTGACCTGGATTTACTTCTGGGCCGGCCTGTTCATCGTCTCGGGGCTCGTCGGAAATCTCTGGTACCTGGTCAACCCGTGGGCCGCCGTCTACAACGCGGTCAACCGGCTCGTGCGTCTTGGCCCGGTGTGGAAGCTGCCCAAAGTCGGAGTCTGGCCGGCGGCCGCGGCTTACCTCTCTTTCGCCTGCCTTGAGCTCACCACCGGCATGGCCAACCGACCCTGGCTCGTCGCCATCCTCGCTCTTGTTTATTCGGCGGTGACTCTCGGTGGGATGGTCCTGTTCGGCCGCGACGAGTGGCTGGAGCACTGCGAAGCGTTCACCGTCCTCTTTGGCATCGTCGGCCGCTTCAGCCCAGTCGAGGCTGAGCGGGACGAAACGGGTCGCATCAGCATGGTTTACCTGCGGCCGTGGGGGGTTGGGCTCCTCAAGCCGTCACCGACGGGCTGGGATCGCGTCGTCTTTGTGATCCTGATGCTGTCGACGCTGGCCTTCGACGGAATCCTCGCCACGCCCTCGTGGCAGGACTTCAACATCGCGCTCGAGCCCATCTGGCTGCCCATGGGCGCCTTCGGCTTCTTTTTCGTGAAGACGCTGGGCTTGCTCCTGCTCTCGGTCGCATTCCTGCTCGTGTTCATCACGTTCATGGAGCTCGTCGTCTACCTCGGCAGGCGCAGCGTGGACTTGAAGGCGACGGTCTCGGCTTTCGCGCTCACGCTCGTTCCCATCGCGCTCGTCTACAACGCCGCACACAACTACAGCTACGTGGTCGTGCAGGCCCAGGGTTTGATCCCGCTGCTCAACGACCCGTTGCAGAAGGGCTGGCATCTCTGGCCTGCGGTGGCGGGGTTCACGCCCAGCTTCGCGCTCGCCCAGGCGTCGACGGTGTGGTACGCGCAGGTGGTGCTGATCGTCCTCGGCCACGTGATCGCGGTGTACCTGGCGCACCTGCGGGCCGGAGAGCGCTTCCGCACCGCCCAGCGCGCGCTGCTCAGCCAATACCCCATGCTGCTGCTGATGGTGATGTACACCATGACGAGCCTGTGGATCCTTGCCCAGCCCATCACCAGGGAGGCTTGATGAGCGCCAGGCCGCCGCGTACGCGGCCTGTAAGGAAGCCGGTCTCCAACACGCCATCGTGGGTCGCGCCACTGGCGGTGGTCGCCGCCATCGCCTTGCTGGTGGTCGCGTTCCTGGTCGTCCGTTGGTACACGACACCTTTACCCCCAGCTCCCCTCAACGTCGACGCAACCTCGCAGGTGCTGTCGAGCATCGCGGGCCTTCCGCAGTCGGAGCTCGATGCGGTTGGCGCCGGCAGCGCTAACAATCTCATCAAGCCTGTGTCGGGAACCCCACTGACAGGCCCGAACGGTCACCCCGAGGTGTTCTACCTGGGCGCCGAGTACTGCCCGTACTGCGCAGCCGAAAGGTGGCCGATGATCATCGCGCTGTCGCGCTTCGGCGCCTTCTCCGGCCTCAAGAGCACATCCTCATCGTCAAGCGACGTCTACCCCAACACGCCCACTTTCACGTTCCACGGCGCGACGTACACCAGCCAGTACGTCGACTTCGCGTCGGTCGAGACGACCGACCGCAACCGCAATCCCCTGGAGTCTCCGACCTCGGCTCAGCAGGCGCTCGCGAACCAGTACAACACCTCCGGATCCATACCGTTCGTCGACCTCGGCAACCGCTACGCGATTTCGGGCGCCATGTACCTGCCCGACGTGCTCAGCGGGATGACCTGGGCCGCGGTCGCAGATGCGCTGGCCCAACCGAGCTCGCCGCAGGCGAAAGCGATCCTGGGGTCGACCAACCTCATCACGGCGGCAATTTGCAAGCTCACCGCGGACCAGCCGGCGTCTGTGTGTTCGTCTTCAACGATCCAGAGCATCGAGAAGACTCTCGGCTAGATGCGGTGGCAGCTGCTGGCTTTCGCAGCCGGCGTCGCGGGCCTCGGGGTCTCGATCTACCTGACCTTCGTGCACTACTCCTCGATCCCGCTGGCCTGCCCAGCCAACGCGGTCGTCAATTGCGAGCAGGTCCTCTTGAGCTCTTACGGGGTGATCGGCGGCTCCTCGGTTCCGACCTCCGCGGCGGGAATCGTGTGGTTCGGCGTGAGCGCACTCCTTGCGGCGGGGCTGCTCGTGGGCCGTGGTGGGCTCGCGCGGTTTCAGATGGCGTGGGCGGCCCTGGGCCTGGCCACGGTGCTGTTCCTGGTCTACGTCGAGATCGTCCAGCTCGGCGCGGTCTGCGTCTGGTGCACCGCGGCCCACCTCCTGGTGCTTGTGATCTTCCTGGTCTCCCTGCCGAGGCCGAACGAGGGTAGGGTCAGGTCGTGATCGGCTGGCCAGTCGACCTGACCGTTTACGCGGGCCTGGTCGTGCTATTCCTGGGGCACGCGTGGCTTGCCGGCACGGTGGCCGACGCACAGCGGAAGCACACCCTCTATTTCGGTCTGGGGCTGGTCGTGTTGTGGGTGGCCCTCGAGACGCCGCTCGACACCATCAGCGACTACTACCTGGACAGCGTTCACATGCTGCAGCACGTGCTGCTGGGCTTCGTCGCTCCCCCGCTGATGCTGCTTGGCCTCTCACCCCAGATGGTCGAGGGGATCGTGCGAGTGCCCGGGGTTCGGGCCATGACAGAGCCCGTGCCGGCGCAGCTCATCGCGGGGCTGGTGATGATCGTCTGGCATTTCCCTCCGCTTTACGACGCCACCCTCTACTCCAGCCCGCTCCACGTGGTGGAGCACGTGATGTTCATCGGGGCGGGGCTCGTGATGTACTGGCCGATGCTCGAAGCCACTTCAGAACACGCACGCTGGCACATGTCGCCCGGCGCCAAGCTGATCTACATGCTCGTGGCGACCCTGCCGCAGGACGGCGTCGCCCTCGCCCTGATCTTCTCCCGCGTGCCGTTTTACGAGTTCTACACGCACGCGCCGAGGCTCATCCCATCCCTCACGCCGTTGATCGATCAAACCGTGGCCGGCGCGGTTCTGATGGTGCTCGGTAAAGCGACGCTTGCGGTGGCGGCGATCGCCATCTTCGTGCGCTGGTTCGGAGGCGAGCAGCGGGCCGATGAGGTTGCCACGCCGAGCCTACAATCCGGTGGGGTGCTGTGAAGTACTACGAGAGCATTCTCGACATCGTCGGGAATACGCCGTTGGTCCGCCTGTACAAAGTCGCCAAGGGCCTCTCATCCGCCTATCAGTCGGTGTCGAGGACGTGGCGGACCTGATCGCCGACCTCGAATCAGCGCTGGCCTAGACTTTCGCCTGTGCCGCCCCGCGAGCTGCCCAGCCGCACCCTGTATCAAGGACGTGACCGCGCCGCGGCGCGATCTTTTCTCCACGCGATCGGCCTGACGAACGCAGACATCGACAAGCCGTTCGTCGGCGTGTCCAACGTCTGGACGGAAACGATGCCTTGCAACTTCGGCCTGCGCGACCTTGCGGTCCCTTTGAAGTCGGGCATCCGGGCGGCAGGCGCGAACCCGATGGAGTTCAACACGATCGCCATCTCCGACGGCATCACGATGGGGACCGAGGGGATGAAAACCTCGCTGGTCAGCCGCGAGGTGATCGCCGACTCCATCGAGCTGGTCGGACGCGGCCACATGTTCGACGCCATGTGCGGCCTGTGCGCCTGCGACAAGACCATCCCGGCCACCGCCATCGCGCTGGCGCGCCTCGACCGACCCGGCGTGCTCCTTTACGGCGGCTCGATCATGGCGGGGTTGTTTCGCGGGAAGCAGGTCGCCGTGGGTGATGTTTATGAGGCGATCGGCGCGGCGGCTGCCGGCAAGATCAGCGGCACGGATCTTGCAGAGATCGAAGCGGTCGCATGCCCGGGAGCGGGGGCCTGTGGAGGCCAGTACACCGCGAACACGATGTCGATGGTCATGGAGGTGATCGGCCTGTCACCGGTCGGCTTCAACTCGATCCCGGCGATGGATCCGAACAAGCACCGCGCGGCCGAGAGGATGGGCCGCGTCGTGATGAACGCGCTCGAGGAGGACCTGCGACCGTCGCGGATTCTCACTCGGCGGGCATTCGACAACGCGATCGCGGCCGTGGCGGCAAGCGGCGGCTCAACCAACGCAGTGCTTCACCTGCTCGCGCTCGCGCGCGAGGTGGGAGTCGACCTGGCGATCGACGACATCGACCGGATCAGCCGGCGAACTCCTTTGCTGTGCGACCTCAAGCCAGGTGGGCGGTTCGCCGCCGTTGAGCTCCACCGCGCCGGCGGAATCGCGCTGCTGACGAGGCGGCTGATCGAGGGGGGCTTCATCGACGGGGATGCGCTCACCGTGACCGGTCGCTCGCTTGGCGAGGAGTGCGAGTCTGTGACCGAGACCGCAGGCCAGGAAGTCGTGGCGCCGCTGTCTCGTCCGCTTCGCGCCGAGGGCGGCCTGGTGGTGCTGCGCGGAAACCTCGCCCCCGATGGAGCGGTCGTCAAGATCACGCAACACACACCGACCACGCATCGCGGGCCGGCGCGGGTCTTCAATCGAGAGGAGGACGCTTTCGCGGCCGTCTACGCCGGTCGGATCAAAGCAGGCGACACGGTGGTGATCAGGTATGAAGGACCGAAGGGCGGGCCGGGCATGCGCGAGATGCTGCTGGTGACGGCCGCGATCGTCGGCGAGGGGCTTGGCGACTCGGTGGCGATGGTCACAGACGGTCGGTTCTCTGGAGCGACTCAAGGACTGATGGTCGGGCACGTCGCGCCGGAGGCGGCGGTGGGCGGCCCGCTGGCCGCGCTTGAGGATGGCGACATCATCGAGATGGACGTGGACAGCCGCCGGCTGGCGGTGGAGGGAGTCGACATCGCCGCGCGCCTGAAGAGCTGGTCGCCGCCGGAGCCGCACTACCGCAAAGGCGTGCTGGCGCGCTACGCCCTGCTGGTGGGCTCGGCCTCCGAAGGGGCGATGCTCAAGCCCTAGCTCGCGCGTCTGGCGCCAAACGTGCGGAATATGGAGCTTTGAATCGCTCGTTTGGCGCCAGAGATGCGGAATCCAGGCCGTTCACCTGACCGCGGGAAGCCACTCCTGCCGGCGCGATTCGAAGGCGCCGATCTCGGAGGTGTGCCTTTCCACCAACCCGATCTCGTCCAGGCCCCCGAGCAGGCACTCGCGCGCGAACGGGTCGACGGCGAACCGGTAGGCGAAGCCTTCGCCGCGCACCTCCTGCTTCTCGAGGTCGACGGTCACCTGCGCGGCGGGGTCCTCCGCCGCCAGGTCGAGCAGGTGCCGTACCTGCCGCTCGGGCAAAGTCACCGCCAGCAAACCCGTCTTGTAGCAGTTGGCCAGGAAGATGTCGGCGAAGCTCGGCGAGATGATCGCCTTGAAGCCGAAATCCCGCAGTGCCCAGGGCGCATGCTCCCGTGACGAGCCGCAGCCGAAGTTGGCGCCTGTCACCAGCACGGCAGCACCCGCGTGCTCCGGCTTGTCGAGCACGAACTTTCCGTCCGCTCGCCAGTCGAAGAAGAGGAATGGGCCGTAACCGGTGCGCTCGATCCGCTTCAGGAACTGCTTCGGGATGATCTGGTCCGTATCGACGTCCGCACGGTCGAGCGGCGCCATCCGTCCCGAAACCTGCGAGACCGCCTCCATCTAGAGCAGCTCCCGCACGTCCACGACGTGCCCCGTAACCGCCGCCGCGGCGGCCATCGGAGGGCTCATCAGGTGAGTCCGGCCGCCCGATCCTTGCCTGCCTTCAAAGTTGCGGTTGGAGGTCGAGGCGCACCTCTCGCCCGGAGCCAGGATGTCGGTGTTCATCCCAAGGCACATCGAGCATCCGGCGTTCCGCCACTCGAACCCGGCTGCTTTGAAGATCAGGTCCAGGCCTTCGTCCTCGGCGGCGCGCTTGACGGTCATCGATCCCGGAACGACCATCGCGCGCACCTTGGGGTGGACGTGCTTTCCCCTGATCACGCTCGCGGCGGCGCGCAGGTCCTCGATCCGGGCGTTGGTGCACGAGCCGATGAACACGCGATCGACCGCGATGTCAGCAAGGGCCGTGCCAGGCACGAGGTCCATGTACTTCAATGCGCGCTCATCCGTGTCCGATCGCGGCTGGGGAACACGCCCCGTGACCGGCGCCACCTGGCCGGGGTTGGTTCCCCACGTGACGTGTGGCTCCAGGTGAGTTGCGTCGATCGTGATCTCGCCGTCGAACGAAGCGCCGTCATCGGTGGCAAGCGACCGCCAGTAGTCCAGCGCCGCCTCCCAGGCGGCGCCCTTCGGCGCACTAGGCCGGCCGAAGAGATAGCCAAACGTGGTGTCGTCCGGGGCGATCATCCCGGCTTTGGCGCCCCATTCGATCGTCATGTTGCAGACCGTCATCCGGCCCTCCATCGACAGAGCGCGAATCGCCGGGCCGCGGTATTCGACCAGGTGGCCCTGGCCTTCGGAGATGCCGGTCCGGCCGATCACGCCCAGCACGATGTCCTTGGCCGTCACTCCCAGCGGAAGCTCCCCGGAGACCGTGACCGCCAGGTCGCCCAGGCGCTTCTGGGGCAGGCATTGCGTCGCCAGCACCAGCTCCACCTCGGACGTCCCGATCCCGAAGGCCAGCGCCCCGAACGCACCGTGGGTTGACGTGTGCGAATCGCCACACACGATCACCATCCCGGGTTGCGTGAGGCCCAGCTCCGGCCCGATCACGTGGACGATGCCCTGGCGGCGGCTGCCGATCTGGTGCAGCGGGATGCCCTCCCGGCGGCAGTTCTCAGCGAGGAGCTCCATCTGGCGCCTGGACAGCTCGTCCGCCGCCCCGATGCCGCCCTGGGTGGGGACGTTGTGGTCCATCGTGGCGAGGGTCAGATCCGGCCTTCGGACCCGCCTGCCGGCCAGTCGCAGCCCCTCGAAAGCCTGCGGGGAGGTCACCTCGTGGACCAGGTGAAGGTCCACGTAGAGGAGGTCGGGTTCGCCAGGTGTGCTGCGTACCACGTGGCTGTCCCACAGCTT
>Ga0207926_1001488_pt1 | contig 10751 bp, 8 predicted proteins | sample NGESurdeep072012_8_FD_184454 | JGI IMG/M metagenome (GOLD analysis project Ga0207926, IMG submission 184454) | Arctic peat soil microbial communities from Barrow, Alaska - NGEE Surface sample 210-1 deep-072012 (SPAdes) | ecosystem: Environmental > Terrestrial > Soil > Wetlands > Peat ...
GTGCAGGAGTATCGTCCAGCCTGCATGAACTGCACACGGTCATTTAGTTCGAATGTCAACCACCAGGCTGGTTCGCGAGTAATAGGCGACGCGGACTTGCAATCACCACAGCCGCCGCCGATTCCTGGGCCGACTCCGACCCCGCAGGATGGCCCCACATTGAGAATCGACCACGCATTCAGGCTCCCAGGGTCCTTGATGCGGTCAACCGCACTGTCTCCCGGCTCGCACCGAATGCTAAATCCCTGGCCGCCTCCCAGCCTGGCAGCAGGCTGAATATGCATGTAGCGCCCGGGCGTAGCGGACGTATACCCGAGTTTCAGCTTGATCGCTTCGCCTAGCCGGAACTCACGGCGCCCGTCTTCCGGTTGCAATAGCAGCGTCAGGTCAGGCGGTTGTCGTTGAGGCTGCACCTCAGGTTTGACTGCGGTTGCCCTCTGGCCGGCCTGTGCGCAGGCAGCCGAGCACAGCAACAGGACCCCGATGCTACGGATGGTCATGGTTACGCTGCTCTCTTCAGCGGTTTCTCGCAGTTGGGTGCGAAGAACTGGTCGTCGGCTGAACAGGTTGCGCCGTGCAAGAAGTCACTCGACAGCCCATTAGCCAGGATTTCCGTTCTGTAATCCAAGCGAGCGGCATTGTACGCCCAGTTGCCTTGTCGGTGAGTCTCTCTGGCCCGCGCTGGGCAACCTTGAACTTCATGTCGGTTTAGACACCGGGAGCAGCCGACGTGGATAACTGGCGATACCAGCTCTTATCACCAGTGGGGCCCGTCCCGATCACTGATCACCGACCACCTATCACTTGTTCTAGTCTTCCGACGCGTACTCCTTCAGCTTCCGATACAGCGTGGTCTTGCCGATGCCGAGCAGCCGCGCTGCCAGCAGCTTGTCGCCCTTGAGCTGGTCGATGGTCTTCAGGATCATCTGCTTTTCCATGGCGGCGAGGGGGACGATCCTCGGTCCGTTCGCGGCTTCCTGTGGAATCCGATTGTGGAGGTTCTGCACCGGGGAAGGCAGATCCGCAGTCTGGATCGTGGGCCCGGAGCTGAGCGCGCAAGCGCGGTCGATGGAATTTTCCAGTTCGCGCACGTTGCCCGGCCAGTCATACGCTTCCAGGGCCCTCATGGCCTCGTTGCTCATGCTGCGGGTCACGCCCGACGTCCTGGCCAGGCGGTCGAGGAAGTGGTCTACCAGCAGCGGGATGTCCTGTTTGCGCTCGCGCAGCGGCCGGATCTTCAGCGTAAGCACGTTGAGCCGGAAGTACAGGTCACGCCGGAAGGTCCCTTCCGCCACCGCCTCCTCCAGGTCGCGGTTGGTGGCCGCCAAAATGCGCACATTGATGGGGAGCCGCTTCGTGCTTCCGACCGGACGAATTTCCTTCTCCTGGATGGCGCGCAGCAGCTTGGCCTGCAAATCGACGGGCAGATCTCCAACCTCGTCGAGAAAAATGGTGCCACCTTGCGCGATGGACAGCAGCCCTTCCTTGGCCCGGACCGCGCCGGTAAAGGCGCCGCGCGCGTAGCCGAAGAGCTCGCTTTCAATCAGCGCCGGCACCAGTGAGCCGCAATCGACGGGGATGAACGGCTTGTCGTGGCACGGGCCCGAGTAATGGATCGAGCGGGCGACCAGTTCCTTGCCGGTGCCGCTCTCGCCGGAGATCAGGACCGGGTGGGTGCTTTGCGCCGCCTTGGCGATGATGCGGTACAGCTTCTCCATCTCGGGCGAGCGTCCGATGATCGAACCGAAGCCGTGCTTGGAGCGCAGCCGCTCGCGCAGCACGCGCTTCTCGGTCGTCATCTTCAACTCGTCGATGCCGCGCTCCAGCATGACGCGCAGTTCGTCGAGGGTGAAGGGCTTGCTGATGTAATCGAAGGCGCCATACTTCATCGCCTGCACCGCCGAGGACACGGTCGCAAACCCGGTCATGACGATGACCACCGCGTTGGGCCGGCGGCTCTTGATGGTCTTCAGCGCCTCCAGGCCATTGACGCCCGGCAGCCTGAGGTCGAGCAGGACGATGTCGATGGCCTGCTGGTCCAGCATTTTGCCGGCGTGTTCGGCCGAATCGGCGATGAACGTATTGAAGCCCGCAATGTGCGCCGCGTCACGGCAGCCCTCGCGGACCGTGCGCTCGTCGTCGACGACGAGCAGGTTGAGCAGGTTTGCCCCGGCGATCTCATGTGTCGAAGTGATTTCAGCAGTAGCTATCATGACATTCCTCTAACGGCCGCGTGGCCGTGCGCCGCCTTGCTGGAAGGCGAGCGTTCCTCCAGCGTCTCGCGCACTCTTTGCTCCAGCACGGTGCGCGAAAACGGTTTGAACAGCAGTGCCTCGGGAACCGCCACGGTGGCGGCCTTGGCCGGATAACCGGATATAAAAAGTACTTTCGCTTCGGGATGCAGTTGCCGGACCTTGGTGGCGGCGTCCACGCCATTCATGCGGGGCATCACCACGTCGCTCAGCAGCAGGTGAATCGGGGACTTGCAGGCGCGGGCCATGCGCACCGCATGGAGGCCGTCGCTGGCCTGCAACACGCGATAGCCACGCGCGCTCAGCAGGCTGGCGATGGAAGCGCGCACCGCGATGTCGTCCTCGGCCAGCAGGACCGTCTCGTGTCCGCCGCGCGCTGTGTTGTTTTCCTCGCTTGCCGGGTCGGGCTGCGCCACCGCCAATCGCGGCAGCAGGACCGTGACGCGCGTTCCCTTTCCCACCTTGCTGGCAACCGATACTGTCCCGCCGGCCTGGTTGACGATGCCGTATACCATCGACATGCCCAGCCCGGTCCCGGTGCCGTGCTTCTTGGTAGTGAAGAAAGGTTCGAAGATACGCGCGCGCACCTCTTCTTTCATCCCGCAACCATTGTCCTCGACGGCCAGGCAGACGTAGTGGCCCGCGCTCAAGCCGCGCCGGGTGGCTTCGCGTGCGTCCAGTTCGGAATCGGAGGTCTGGATGCGAATGCGGCCACCCTTGGGCAGCGCGTCGCGCGCGTTCATCACCAGGTTAAGAATTACCTGCTGCAATTGTGCGGGATCGGCGCGAACGCAGTCACGCTCGGCGGCGCACTGCGCCACCAACTCAATATCTTCCCCGATCAGCGGCTCGACGACCGCGCTCATCGAGGCAATCATCGTGCGCACGGAAACGATGTGTGGCGGCGCCGGATGCTGCCGGGCGAAGGTCAACAACTGGCGGACGAGACCGGCCCCGCGCTGCGCCGCCTCGTGGATCTCCTCGACCTCGCGCACGCCCACGACGTTCCGTTCCCGCAGCAGGTCCGAATGCAGGGTAATCGCCGTCAGGATGTTGTTGAAGTCGTGCGCGACGCCGCCTATCAGGCGTCCCAGCGCTTCCATTTTTTTCGCTTCGAGCAGTCGCGCTTCCAGCATGCGACGGTCGGTTACATCGCGCACCACGTGCAGGGCGACCTTGTGCCGCCCGTGCCGGAACTCGAAGCGCATGGTGTCGTACACGCGCGCGGCATGTCCGTTTTTCTTCGGGGACGGCGGACCGGAGAGGCCGAGGCTCGCCACCGGACGTTCGACAACCTCTTCTACCGACTCGTGCCCGGCCAGGCGCGCGTACGCCGGATTTGCATATTTCACCGTGCCGCGCTCCTCGATCATCAACCCATGGGGGAAGGCAATGGCTGCCGCATGCAGCAGATCGAGACCACTTTCGTGGATTACATCTCGGGACGAATTCGAGCGCGTACGCTGCATCGAAATGGACCCTCAGGCCCACTACGGCACTTTCGGGCAGAGCATATACACTTCCGATTTGGAAGGATGTGATGTAAAGCACGTATCTTCGGTAGGTTGGCGGACGCCCAGAATCACTGCCGGATTTGGGAATTCGTGCCCAAAATGAAATGCCGCGGATTTGGCGGCTGCCGGGCAGTGTTTCAGGCCGGCATCCATTGGCCGCTGCTGATTCCTATCTTGGGAATCGAGCGCGATTGTTGGCCCAGAAATAGTACCGGGACGAGGGCCCGAATGCCTCGTCCCGGTGCGGTTGCCGGCTATAACTTCGCGCTTGCTTTTCAGGTTTTTCAGTACCTAAGAAAGGCGAAACTTCACCAACTGCTGTACGCAGTGCCGTCGGTGCCGGTACCGCTGGCGCCGGAGTGGACGTCGCTGATGCCGGGCTCATCCTGATTGATGGTGAGCAGCACATCTTCCGGCTGGGCCTGCCAAGTATCGCGCGCGTTGGTGAAGGGATCGAGGGGAATGATTTTGAGATACCCGGCACTTACCAGGTCGTCGAGCGACTGCGGAGCCTTCCCTTTGTCCATCGTGTACTGGTCAATGACGGAGCGCATGGCAAACAGGTCCTGGTGGAGCACCGCTTCCTTGGCGCGCACGATGGACTGGTTGTACATGGGTATCGCGATGGAGACGAGGATGAGGATGATGCTGATCACGATCATCAACTCGATCAGGGTAAAGCCGCGATTTTTGCGCCGGTGCGACATGAACGTCACTTATATTTTAGACACTGCCCAGGCGTAATCCGTAATTCGAAATTCGTAATCCGGACCTGCTGGCCGAATTACAGCTCACGAATTTTCAAGTACGCCTCACCAATCCGAATACTTCGTTCCATCCAGCGCGGTGCCGGTGGACTGGGTGAACACGTCGAACACGCTCGAGCCGCACCACGAGCTCGAATCGGGATCGTCGGACATGCAGCGCTTGCCCCACTCCGTTTTGTTGGTCATCGGGTCAACCGGAATGTGGCGCAGGAAGCGCACTTTCTTTCCTCCAACGTCCACGCCCTCGACGAGCTTGTCCAGATCGTCTGGATAGCCCTCGGTCCCGAGCTTAATTTGGAAGGCGCCGCGGTCGGCCGCGTCCTTGTAGCGGTCGATGGCGTCGCGCATCTCCCACAGCGCCCGGCGGAGGTCGCGCTCCTTTTCGCGGCGGACACGTACGCGAACGAGGGGAACCGCAGCCCCGGTCAGGATCATGAGGATGGCGACGGCGACGATCAACTCGATCAGGGTCAGGCCGAGCTGTTTCTTGTGTATGAATCTCGACAAAGAGAACTGCCTCGGATTTGAAATTGGGAATTTGAAACTTTGAAATTCAAGCGGTTGTGGCCCCAAGCGGCTCCCGACTCAATTTCAAATTACACAATTTCAAATTTCAAATTACTTCACCGTAATCATCGCCTGGCCCGCGTTGACGGGAAGCGGGTTCTGGCCGGGATCGCGCGCGCCGGCCCGTGTGATGTTCAGCATCGACTGACCTGCCGACTTGGCCAGGAAAGTGAGGGTGAACACAGTTCCCTGTCCCGACATGCCGCTGGCGCCAGGCGGCCGCGTGGCGTTCACCACGATGATGCCCTTCTCCTCGTCGGGACGGTGCACCAGAGCGACCGGTTGCCCGTCTTTCTGGAGGAACTGGCCGGGCGAGACGTTCATTAACTGCAACTGCTTCGGGTCGTAGGTGATCTCTACCGGCACTGCGTACACGTTGGACGCGTTCGCGATCGAGACGTTAATCGGGAATGTAGAGCCCGCGGGTTGCGTGATCTGGGCGGGCTCGAAGCTCAAGATCGCCGGGCTCGCATTCGCCTGCGGTTGCGGCTGCGTTGGCGGCGCGGGGGCGGTGCTTGCAGGGGGCGCCGGAGCGGCGACCGGAGCCGGATTCCCACGGCGCAGCTCGATCGCGTTGCTGGTGCCCACGTCGATCGGACGCAGGTTGAGTTCGGAAATATTGTGGCCGCGAACGATGTGCGGCGTCATGGCGAAGACGATCTCGTTCTCGCGGTGCTCCACGTTTTCCTGCGAGAACAGGTACCTGAGAATCGGGATCTGCGAGAAGAAAGGCCAGCCGCTCACGGACTTCAGGTCGGTGTCTTCGAGCATGCCGCCCATCAGGTTGACTTCGCCTTCTTTCAAGCGGATTTCTTGCTCGATCGTCCGCTGCCCGATCACCGGCTGGTCGATGCCGCCAATGCTGACGTGCGATGTCACCGACGAGACTTCCATCTTGACCTTCAAGGAAACCGAGCGGTCGGGATGGATGGTCGGGGTGATGTCGATGTTCACGCCGACGTCAATGTACTGGAACTGCGTATTGACCAGCGGGTTGATGCCGCCGATGCTGCCGATACCCGACCCGAACGAACCGGTCGCCACGGGCACGCGGTCGCCGATCTTGAGGCTCGCCTTGGCCTGATTGAGCGTGCGTACCTGCGGGTTCTGGATGATTTTCGTCTTCGAGTCGCTCATCAGGAACTGCACCGTAGCGCTGGGAATGCTGACCACGAAGTCGTTCGAAGTCAGGTTGGCCAGCTTGTTGAGCGTGATCTGCGGCGTGCTGGAGGTGGTGGAGGTCGTGCCGCCCGTCGTGGTGGTGCCGGTGGTCGTGGTGGTCGGGCTGGTGGTGGTGGTCAAGTTGTTCTGCAACGTGACCGATGCCTGTCCGGGCGGGCTGATACCCATCTGCCGGATCCTGTCTTTGCTGACCTGCATGACGGCAACGTCCACCAGAACTTCCGGACGCGCCTTATCAATGTCGTTGATGATCTTTTCCGCCAGCGCGACCTGGTCGGGCGTTCCGCGCACCACGATCGCGCTCTGCGTCTGCAAGGGCACGAGGCGGGTGATCTCGGTCAGGGTGCGGATGGTGTTGATCGTATCCTGGACGTCGGTGGTGGTGTAGGCGTTGGAAAGATAGAAAGTCTTGACGACGTTCTCTTCCAGTTCGGTGCGCTTGGTCTTGGTATCGCTGGCAATGAAGAGCGTGTTGGATGTGACCGGGCGCCAGAAGGTTTTGGACTCCAGCGCTACGATTTCCAGCGCTTCGTAAAGCGAGACGTTGTTCAGTTCGATCGAAATCCGGCGCGAAACGTAATCGGGATCGAAGAGAACGTTGATGCCCGCCAGCTTGCCGATGGTCGAATAGATTTGCTTGGAATCTTCGGTCATCCGCAGCGTGATGGGCTTGTTGTCGATGGGCTTGAGCTCGGCGGGACCCTGGGCATTGACCGCGATCTGGCCCAATTCGCTGACCGGTATTCCGGGCGGCGCCTTGGGCAAAGTCTTCTCGATCATGTCGCGGGTGCGCCGCAACTCCTGCTGCGCAACATCCATGCCCGGATCGATCTCCACCGCACGCTGAAATTCGGCCAGCGCTTCTTCCAGGTTGCCGTTCTCGCGCAACTGCACGCCGCGGTGAACGCGCGAGGCGGCCGCCTGCGTCCGCGAACGGAGATAGGCGGTGCGGTAGCGCAGGTCCTTGGGTTTGAGGTCGTAGGCCTGTTTGTAGAGCTCGTACGCCTGCTCCCAGCTTTGCCGCGCCTCGGCGTCCCGACCCTTGTCGTAAAACCCCTTCGCTTTGTCGGCGGCGGCTGGGAGAGTCAGCGCCAAGATAAGTGCTAGAACAACGAAAAGTCGTCTCATGGGTTGCTGCAAGTCAGACGTCGCACACCCCAAATGGTGAGTTGCTGTTGACAATAAAAGGGCTATCCGGCCCCTCAGTTTCTGCCGAAGGCTTTGTCGCTTAAGCAGATACAAGAGATTCGCGATTATAACAGCTAGGGCCGAGTTCCAAGTGCCGAGTTCTGAGTGCCGAGTCGCAAGTTCGGCTTTCGCGCCAGACTCCCGCCGATCAAGCACTCGAAACTCAGAACTCAGAACTCGGAACCCGACACTTCCACTAACCCATCTCACCCCGCTTCCACTCGCTCATTTGTTATGCTCGTTACTCGGTACTCGCAAGCAATGGCCCGATCCGTCAGCACCAATACGAACGCGAAGCCGAAGAACCCGCGCCGCGACCCGATCGCGTCGGGCGATCGCGACGCCTCCGTCAACCGCGCCGCGTCGCACAATTACTTTCTGTCCGACAAATTCGAGGCCGGCATTATGCTCACCGGAACGGAAGTGAAGTCCATTCGCTCCGGGCTGGCCAATCTGAAAGACGCTTATGGACTCGTTAAGAACAACGAGCTCTGGTTAATAAATGCCCACATAGGGCCGTATACGCACGGCAACATCTTCAACCACGAGCCGCTGCGCACGCGCAAACTGCTGGTCCACGCCAACGAAATCCAGAAGTTGATCGGCAAAACGCAACAAAAGGGCATGACGCTGATCCCCACGCGCCTGTACTTCCGCCACGGGCGCGCCAAGGTGGAAATGGCGCTGGGCAAAGGCAAGCAACTTTGGGACAAGCGCGAAACCGAACGCCGCCGCACCGACGAGAAGGAAACACGCGCGGCCATCGCGAGATCACGGAAGACCTAATGAAGAATTAAGAATTAAGAATGAAGAATGTGTTGCGGGTCCGGTATTCTTCATTCTTAATTCTTAATTCTTCATTTTCGAGGAAGCAAAAATGAATATTAAGCTCTCATTCGATCCCGCTTCTCAGCTCGACACCGACGTCCTGATTGTTCCCGTGCTCGACCACGGCGAGAAGGACAAGAACGAAGGGCGTCCCGCTGCCGGCGATGATGCCATCCGGAACGCCGCCAAGGAACTGGCTGCGGCGAACGAAATTACCGGGAAAAGCTACGAAACCGTGCTCTTTCACCATCCGCAGGGAATGAAGGCCAGGCGCCTGCTCTTCGTCGGCGGAGGCCAGGCGAAAAACTTCACCACGTCGGAGGTTCGCAAGCTGGCGGGCGCGGCCGTGCGCTTCCTGAAGTCGAAAAACTTCAAGCGCTTCGCCATCCTGGTCCCGGAGCTTGCCGGGGACGCGGCCGGAGCGGTGCGCGCCATCGTGGAAGGCGCGTTCGTCGCCAACTTCGATCCCGACACCTACAAGTCCGACCGCAAGGACCAGAGCGTCGAGGAGATCACGATCGTCGCCAGTGGCGCGCCAGACCAGATTGAGCGTGCCGTCGAGGAAGGGCGCATCGTCGGCGAATCGCAGAACTTCACCCGCGAACTGGTCAACGAACCCGGCAACAAGATGACGCCAACCATGATGGCGCACCGTGCGCGGAGGATGGTCGAGGGGCTCGGCATGCCCGAGTTGACGATCGAGACTTACGGCGCCGAGAAGCTGCATGAGCTGAAGATGGGCGCATTCTGGAGCGTGGCGCAGGGTTCGGACGAGCCGCCCGCGTTGATCGTGGCGCGCTATGAACCCAAGGGCGCGCCCGAAAAGCCGCTCATCGGGCTGGTCGGCAAGGGCATAACGTTTGATACCGGCGGCATTTCCATCAAGCCCAGCGACGGCATGGAAAAAATGAAGTACGACATGGCCGGAGGCGCGGCCATGCTGGGCGCCATCCGTGCCATCGCGCTGTTGAAACCGAAGGTGCGCGTGCTGGCCATCGTCTGCGCCTCGGAAAATATGCCGTCGGGCAAGGCACAGAAACCGGGCGACGTGCAGATCGCCATGTCGGGAAAGTCCATCGAGATCATCAACACCGACGCCGAGGGACGCCTGGTGCTCGCCGACGGTCTTCATTACGCGCGTCAGCTTGGCGCCACGCACCTGATCGATGCGGCGACGCTCACCGGCGCCTGCGTGGTCGCGCTCGGGTATATCAACGCGGGCGTGTTCACCAACGATGACAGCATGTGGGAAGGCTTCCATGCGGCCCTGAAGCGAGCGGGCGAAAAAATGTGGCGGCTGCCGATAGACCAGGATTACCAGGAACTAATCAAGAGCAACATTGCCGACATCAAGAATAGCGGCGGACGCTGGGGCGGCGCGGTTTCGGCGGCGATGTTCCTGAAGGAGTTCGTGGAGGAAACGCCGTGGATGCACCTCGACATCGCCGGCACTGCCTGGGAAGAAGAGAGCAAGGCATGGATCGCGAAAGGCCCGAGCGGAATTGCGGTCCGGTCGATCGTTGAATTCGTGCGCAGCTTCCCGACGGTATAGGCCGGTTGACGGCGACGGGCACGGCCGCAAGCGGCGCCACCGGAGCGAAGAAACGTCGTTCCATCACGGTGGTTACGCTCGTCATGGCAAAGATGAAACCAAGGATCAAACAGGTAGATTTGGCTCATGCTGGGGTAATCGTCGATTTCGACAATGGGAGTACCGTTTTGTTTTCGCCAAAGTTTCTTTGGCAAAACCGGACAGCGGATCACGACCGCCTGATTTCTCGCGAGGATGAGAACGGCAACCACGCGGCTCATGGGGTGAGCGCCGGAAGCAGGGGTACAACGCGTAGCGCACCGTCACCCACAGCTTCAAAGCCGTGAGCGAAGCCCACACCGGCCATTAGTCATGAAGCACGACGCTGACCAGTGAACTGTGGACGTGCATGCCGCCGTTATATTTAACGAAGCCCAGCTTCCTGAACCGATTCATGAAAAAGCTGACCCGTGAACGCGTGGTGCCGATCATCTCGGCAAGGGTCTCCTGGCTGATTTTCGCGACCACCGGTACCGGCTTGGATTCCTGGCCATAGTTGGCCAGCAGCAGGAGAAGCCGAGCCAGGCGTTTTTCGCTGGAGTTGAAGAGATGATCCACCAGGTCCGCTTCCATGCGAATGTTCCGGGAGAGCAGGTAGGCGAGAAAGCGTTCGCCAAATTCCGGTTCCTGGTGCAGGAGTGTGATCATTGCCTCCCTTGTCACTCGAATGACGCTGGTTTTTTGAATTGCCGTGGCGGTCGCCATGCGAACCGGTTGGCCCGCCAGGCAGCCCTCGCCAAAGAAGCTCTCTTCCGTCAGGATCGCAACCACGGCTTCTTTGCCACGCTTGGATACAACCGTGAGCTTCACCTTGCCGCTCTGGACGTAGAACACAGCATCCGCCGCGTCGCCTTGCGAAAAT
>Ga0207926_1001493_pt1 | contig 10726 bp, 9 predicted proteins | sample NGESurdeep072012_8_FD_184454 | JGI IMG/M metagenome (GOLD analysis project Ga0207926, IMG submission 184454) | Arctic peat soil microbial communities from Barrow, Alaska - NGEE Surface sample 210-1 deep-072012 (SPAdes) | ecosystem: Environmental > Terrestrial > Soil > Wetlands > Peat ...
GTCTTCGAGTCGAGGTTGCCCGTCGGCTCGTCGGCGAGGACGATCGCGGGGTCGTTCACGAGGCTCCGCGCGATGGCGACGCGCTGCTGCTGCCCGCCCGAGAGCTGGGCGGACGTGTGGTCCCATCGGGGGCCGAGACCCACGCGCTCCAGGCATTTCATCGCCTGCGCGCGGACCTGCTCCTCGGTGATCTTCGACTTCGTGGAATAGAGGAGCGGCAGCTCGACGTTCTCGAGCGCGTTCGTCCGTGAGAGCAGATTGAAGCTCTGGAAGACGAAACCGATCTTGTCGTTCCGGATGCTCGCGCGTTGGTCGCGGTCGAGACCCGACACGTCGACGCCTTCGAGCACGTAGCGTCCCGCGGTCGGGCGGTCGAGGCATCCGACGATGTTCATGAACGTGGACTTGCCCGATCCGGACGGGCCCATGACCGCGAGGAATTCGCCCGGTTCGACGGTGAGTGAAATGCCGTCGAGCGCGCGCACCTCCGTCTCGCCCATCTGGTAGACGCGCGTGAGGTTCTCGATCTCGATGACGGGGCGTGTCACGTGTTCGGCCTTCAGAACGGGCGGCGTCCGCCGCCGGGAGCGGCCTGGCCGCCGCTGCTCGGCGCGCCGGCCCGGGCCGTTGCGAGACCCACGATGACCTCGTCGCCCTCCTTCAGCTCGTCCGTGCGGATGGCCGTAAGGTTTCCGTCGGTGATCAGCGTCCGCACCGTGACGGGCTTCAGCTTGCCGCCCGTATTCGGGACCTCGACATAGAGGGTGCCCGTCCCGCCCGAGGGGCGTGCGCCGCCGGCGCCGGGCCGTCCGCCCGTCGCGCCGGGCGCGCCCGATCTGGGAGGACCGGTTCGCTCGGAAGTCGCCGGCGCGGACGAGGCCGTCCCGCCCTTCCCCGCGTCTGTCGACTTGACCTTGCGGACCTCGGCCACGAGATCCGAGTTGTCCGGCCGGAAACGCAGCGCCGAATTCGCGACGCGCAGGGCGTCCTTGCGCACGTCGACGGGAACCTGCACGTTCGCGGTCATGCCGGGCTTCAGCTTGAGGTCGAGGTTCGCGACGTCGAGCACGACGGGATAGGTCACGACGTTCTGCACGGTCTGCGGCGAGAGGCGAATCTGCGAGACGGCTCCCTTGAAAGGCTGGTCGGAAAAGGCGTCGACCGAAAAGGACGCTTCCTGACCGACCTTGACGCGGCCGACGTCTGCCTCGTCGATGTTCGTGAGGACCTGCATCTTCGTGAGGTCCTGCGCGATCGTGAAGATGACGGGGGCCTGGAAGGACGCCGCCACGGTCTGGCCGACGTCGTACTGCCGGTCGACGACGACGCCGTCGATGGGGGACAGTATCCGCGTGTACGAGAGGTTCGTTTCGGCTTGCTTGAGCGCCGCCTGCGACTGCGCGACGGCGGCCGCGGCCGAATCCCGCGCCGTCTGCGCGCCGTCCAGATCGGACTGGGCGAGCAGCTGCTGCTTCGCGAGATTCTTCGAGCGGGTGAGTGAGATCTCGGCGTTGCGAAGCTCGACCTTCGCCTTTTCGAGATCCGCGCGACGCTGGTCGACCGTCTGCTGGAACGGCGTCGGATCGAGCTCGGTGAGGAGCTGCCCCTTCTTCACGACTGCATTGAAGTCGACGTAGAGCTTCGCGATGATGCCCGAGACCTGACTGCCCACTTTGACCGTCGTGACCGCCGACAGCGTCCCCGTGGCGGTCACCGTCGCGACCACGTCGCCCTTGTCGATCTTCCCCTTGCGGAACTTCGGCTCGGCCGAACCGCGGCGCGTGTAAAAGAAAGCGCCGACGAGAGCGGCGACCGCCACGACGATTCCGATGATCAGGACCCTTTTCTTCATGAGCTCCTCGAGAGTGCGTGAGACGCGGGAATCAGGATTGCGTTGACGAGAACGGCCTCAACGAGTGGAGTCAAAAAGCCACCGACAGGCCGAGCTGGAAGGCCTTCACGACCGCCGTGCCCGAAAGCGTCTTCATCGACCGGGCACTGTACTCGATCGTGGCCGCCAGACCCTTCCGCGGCGTCCAGACGACACCCGGCAGATGAAGCTGCTCAGTGGCTTCGGCTCCGCGATAGCGCCAGACCGAATAGAGATAGCGATAGGTGACGGTCGGGAACTCGGCGCGAAACCCGACGAGGCCGGCCGTCGCGTCGTCGTAGCCGAGGCGACAGGGCGCTCCCGCGACGCAGCGTTCTCCCGACCTCGTGAAGCCCTCCAGGAGGAGTGCGATCGGCCCGAAGGTCGCGGTGACGTCGAGGGCGCCGTCCGTCCTTCGGAAGGAGGCCGGGCCGTCCCTCTGATCGAGCGCGGCGGACGCGACGGAGACCGCCGGCTTGAGCGACCAGAGGCCCTTGTTCACGAGATAGAAGACCCGTGCCTCCAGGCCGTCCCTGAGGACGCGCAGCGGGTCCGACTCCACGCCGCGGCCGTCGTCTTCCCACGAGACGTGGTCGTTCTGGCCGTAGTAGCGGGCGCTCCACCCGAGCGTGTCGAACCCGAGCCGCTTCTCGCCCGCGAGACCCGCGCCCCAGTCGGGGTTGCGCGTGACGCCGTTCACGGTGAAGAGGGTGCCGAGGAAGGACTCGTCCTGGAGTCCGAAGTCCCGCTCGAGCTTTCCGACCCTCACGGCGCCGATCGGTGTCGCGAGAGAAGCCCAACCCTCTTCCAGCCACACGGACCCGTCGTAAAACGGGCGGAATCGCTCCCCACGGCCGCGCACCTCGGCCTTCGCGGCGAAATCGCCGCGGGCCCATTCCGCCGAAAGTGCGCCATAGAAGAACTCCGCGAATCTTTCGTGCCTTTCCGGGACCGGTTCGTAATCGAGGAGGACCGCTTCGACGCGGAATTTCGGGAGGTCCGAATCCGTTTTCACGCTCGCTTCCTGTCCCCGCGCGGCGGGGAAGATGCTCACGGCGAGGAGCGCGGAAAGCGCGAGAGCACGGCACCTCAACACAATCGTTATATTACGAACGAGTCCCGCGAGGGGTTTCACCGCAGGAGGTTCCCATCAGTTCTTCCCTCGATCTCGAAATTCCGTTTCACGTCGAGCGCCTCGCGAACGGGCTCACGGTCGTCGTGTCTCCGCAGCGTGGAATCCCTCTCGTGACGGTGGACGTGACCTACGACGTCGGAAGCCGGGTCGAACCGGCCGGAAAGACTGGATTCGCGCACCTCTTCGAGCACCTCATGTTCGAGGGCTCGGAGAACATCGGCAAGGGCGAGCACTTCCGGCTCGTGGCCGAGGCGGGCGGCTCGATGAACGGAACGACGTCCGAGGACCGGACGAACTATTTCGAGACGCTTCCGGCCGAATGTCTCGACCTCGGGCTCTTCCTCGAATCCGACCGGATGCGGGCTCTCGTCCTCACGCAGGAGAAGCTCGACAACCAAAGGGAGGCCGTGAAGGAAGAGAAGCGGATGCGCGTGGACAACCAGCCCTATGCCGCGTCGTTCGAGGCCGCGGACGACCTCGCGTACGACGCGTTTCCATACAAGCACCCCGTCATCGGGTCGATGGACGACCTCGGCGCGGCCTCTCTCGACGACGCGCGGGACTTCTACCGCCGCTACTACGCTCCCGGAAACGCGCTTCTCGCCGTGGTCGGCGACGTCGACCCCGGCGACGCTTTCCGCCGCGTGAAGATCGCGTTCGAGGAGGTTCCCGCGCGGGAGACACCGCCGCACTTCGCGTTCGAAGAGCCGGCCCCCACCGGTGAGAGGCGCCTGGAGGTTACGGACAAGCATGCGGCGATGCCGGCCCTGCACGTCAACTTCAAGGTGAAAGAGCGCCGCCACCCCGACTTCTTCGCGCTCGCGGTCGTGGAGCGCATCCTTGGAGCGGGCGAATCGGGCCGGCTCTGGCGCCGTCTCGTGAAGGACGAATCGCTCGCCCTGTCGCTGTCGGTGTCACTCGACGAGCGCCGCGGTCCCTCGCTCTTCCGCGTCTTCGCGCTCGCGCGGCCCGGCGTCACGCTCGAGCGCCTCGAGGCGGAAATCCTTCTCGACCTCGAACGCTTCGCCGCCGACGGCCCCACGCCGCGCGAAATGGAGCGGACCCGGCGCATGATCCTCGCGAGTGCCGTGCGCGCCACGCAGACGACGCATGCCATCGCCTTCCTGCTGTCCGAGTACGGCCTCTACGACGGGGATCCCGGCCTGTTTCCCCGCGACGTTGAAGCCGTTCTCGCGCTGGATGCGGCCACCGTCCGGGAAGCCGCGGCGCGCCTCCTCGTGGCCGCCCGCCGGTCGGTCGTCACCGTCGTGCCCCAAGAGTCCCGGGAGGCCGCATGAGCGCGAGGCGCCTGCCCCCGCCGCCTAGGGCCCCGCTCCCCTTCTCTCTGCCCACGTTCACCGGCACGCGATTGGCGAACGGCGTCGCCGTGCGTGCGGCCCGCTGGGGCCGCCGTCCCACGGTGGCCGTCGCCGTGCTCTTTCCCGGAGCGGGCAGCGCGGCCGATCCGCCCGCGCGCGAGGGCATGGCCGAGATCACCGGCGACACGTTTCTCGGCGGAACGCGCCGGCGCAACGCGCGCGAGCTCGGGGAAGCGCTCGACGACCTCGCCGCGATCCTCGAGGTCTCCACCGGGAGCGATTCGTCCGTCGCGCGCCTCTTCGTGCTGGAGAAGGATCTCGACGAAGGGCTCGCCCTCCTGGCCGAGGTCCTCACGGAATCCACGTTCCCCGAGGACGAATTCGAGAAGAACCGCCGGCGCCAGATCGACGTGCTGGCCGAGCAGCGCTCCGAGCCCGACTTCCTCGCGCGCGAGCGCCTCCTCGACCGGCTCTACCCCGGCCACCCGTACGGGCGCCTCACGTCGACGGAAAAAGGCCTCGCGTCGCTCAGCCAGGGCGACATCGCCGCCTTCGCGGCCTCGCGCTTCTCCCTCGCGAACGCCACGCTGATCCTCGCGGGCGCCGCGGATCCCGACGCGCTCCTCTACGCGGCCGAGCGCGCCTTCGGGGGCCTTCCCGCCGGGATCCTCTCGCCGCCCGCCGCCGTTCCTCCCCCGCCGGCCATCCCCGGTTTCTCGATTCACCTCGTGAACCGGCCCGGCTCGGTGCAGACGAATCTGCTCTTCGCGAGGCCCGCGCTCGCCCGCCGGCACCCGCGCTTCACGACGGCTCTCGTCGCGAACCAATCGCTCGGAGGGGGCGCGTCCTCGCGCCTCTTCCACGTCCTTCGGGAAGAGCGCAGCCTCACCTACGGCGCCTACTCTTCCGTTTCGGCGCGCGTCGCGGGAGGGCAGTTCGGGGCCTCGATCGACTGCCGGACCGAGGTGACGCGCGAGGCCTGTGCCGGACTCTTCGACCTGATCCGCGCCTATGCCTCGGAGGGGCCGACGGCCGAGGAACACGACCGCTCGCGGAAATATCTTCTGGGCAGCTTTCCCATTCCGCGCGAGACCCCGGGCGGCGTTGCCCAGGACGAGATCACGAGGCTCCTCCACGGACTGCCCGAAGACGAGTGGGCCACGTGGCGGGACCGCGTCAACGACGTGTCGCGAGAAGAGGCGTTCCTGACCGCCCAGGAATTCTTCGACCCGGCGACCGGGATACTGGCCGCCGTCGGCGACGCGAAACTGATCCGGCCCGTCCTGGAGTCGTTCGGGGAAACGACGCTCTGGGATGCGGACGGCCCGCGATCGTGACGGGCGCGGCGCCCCTCCCGCCTTAAAGCGAACCCGGGCTCTCCGGCGCCGGCGCCTCCCCGAATTCGCCCGGCTCCCGCCTGTCGAACCGGGAGGCCCGCGCGTCCTGCATCCTTCGAAGCCGCGTCCGAAACGTCAGGACCTCGAGTTGCCTCAGCCGCTCGGCCTCTCCCGTGCGGTGCCGTTGCTGGTGACGCGCGACCGCGAGGAGAAGCGCGCTCCTCACGTATTCACGGCGCTCGTCCGGCCGGCCGAATCTCTTCTCGAAGCCGCGCGTCCAGGGGAGGCGCAGCGCAACGGCGTCCTCCTCCGGAAGGAGCCCGAGCGTCACTTCCTCGGCGAGCTCGCGCGAGACCCGCGCGCGCTCGGCGAGCACCGCGGGCGCCCAGACGAGCACGGCGACGACGAGCATCCCCGCGACGGCGAGGGGCTGGAACCGACGGGGCACGCCGGAAAAGAGTCCCGCGAGGGCGGCGGCAAGTAAGACAGGCAAGAGTAGGGCGGAGGTCCAGGCGATCCACTCGCGCCAGCCGGCCTCCGCGCTCGCGCGCGTGGCCTCCGCGGCGAAGACCGAAACGACGACCAGAACGATCGCGACGAGCGCGGGCTCCTGCCAGCCCGGCAGGTGGCGCCCCGAAACGGCCGCAGCGCAGGCGGCGCCCGTCGCGGCCAGCGTGCCCGCCGACAGGCCGTCGCCGGTGATGGGGGGCCAGGCGCGCGCGGCGCCGATGGCGCCGAGGGCCACGAGGCAGGCCGCTTGGAACGCGGCGCCGCTGGCGAAAGGCATCGAGTGGGCACGCGATCCGAAGACCGCGAATCCCGCGAGGACGCCCATGGCGAAGGCGGCGGCCCGGTTCCGCGCTCCTCTCGCGAGGAGGAGAGTGAGCACGACGGCCGTGGCCCGAAGCACGACCTCCGCGGTCATGGCAGTGGATTCCTGAGGAAATAGAGGCGCGTCGCCTCCACGTCCCGTCGGATCTGGGCCGTGAGGTCCAGCATGGACGGGAAGGTCTGCTCGTCGCGCACCCGGCCGTAAAACGACAGGCGCACGCGCTCGCCGTAAACGTCCGACGAAAAATCGAGGATGTACGACTCGATGGTCGTCGCGTACTCCTCGTACACGGTGGGCCGGCACCCTATGTTCGTCACGCAGGGGAAGGTACGCTCGAACGAGTCGATCCGAACGGACGTGAAGTAGACGCCATCCTTCGGAAACAGCTCGTTGTCGGCCATGAGGTTCATCGTCGGGAATCCGATCTTGCGCCCCATCCGGTCGCCCTTCGCGATGATCCCGTCCATCGCGTAAGGTCGCCCCAGCAGCTCCCGCGCCGTGACGGCGTCTCCATCGTGGAGGGCGTTTCGGATGCGCGTCGACGAAATGGCACCGCCCGCGTCACTCACGTCCCCGAGACCACTCACGCGAAATCCCGCGGCCTCACCGGCCGCGCGGAGGAGGTCCAGCGTTCCGAGACGGTCTCTTCCGAAAATGAAACGTGCACCCACGTGCACTTCCCGCACCGCGAGCCGCTTCACGAGGAGCTCCTTGATGAAGACCTCGGCCGGCGTGAGCGAGAAGTCCCGCGTGAAAGGCACGAGGACGAGAGCGTCGATGCCCGAGGCCTCGATCGCCTCCTCGCGCTGGCGGAGCGTCTGGATCATCTTCGGGGCGCGCTCGGGGTGCAGGACCTTGAGAGGATGCGGATCGAAGCTCACGACGACGCTCGGCGCGCCGAGCTCCCGGGCACGGGTCGAGACGGCCTTCAGCATCGCCTGATGACCACGATGCACGCCGTCGAAGTTACCGACGGTGACGACGCCACCTCGCGGAAGGTCGACGGGGCGAAAGGGATCCTTGACGACCTGCAAGCGGACGGATCTTAAGCGACCGGGGCGATGACCCGTCCAACGAGATCGTAGGCGTGCGCCTCGGTGATCTTCACGCGCACGATCTCCCCGACGCGCGGCGTCCAGCCCTCGGGCACTTCGTTGATGAGGACGCGCCCGTCGATCTCCGGGGCCTGGCTCCCGAGGCGGGCCTCGAGGAGCATCTCGGTCTCCTCACAGGGCCCTTCGAGGAGGGCGTCGAAAGACTTGCCGCGCTTCGCGCGGTTCTTCGAAAGGGAAATCTTCTGCTGGAGCTCCATGAGAACCGCGCGGCGCGAAGATTTTTCTTCGAAAGGAACTGGGTCTCCGAGCGGCTCGGCGCCCGAGCCCGGTTCCGGTGAGTATGTGAAGACGCCCGCGTTGTCGAAGCGCACGGCCTCGAGGAACTCTTTCACTTCTAAGAAATCTTCGTCTTTCTCCCCGGGGAAGCCCACGATGAACGTCGAGCGAAGAGCGATGTCCGGGACGACCTCACGGATCCGGGCGAACTGCTTGAGGTAGCTCGCCGGGTCGCCGCCGCGCTTCATCGCCGTGAGGATCTTCTTCGAGACGTGCTGGAGCGGCATGTCGACGTAGGGGACGAATCGGGGCGACTTCGACATCAGCTCGAACACCGAGGCGTGAAGCGTCTTCGGGTACGCGTAGAGGAAGCGGACCCACGGGAACGACGTCTCAGCGAGGAGGGCCGTCACGAGCGCCGTGAGCCCGGTCCGGCCGAGCCCGAGGTCCTCGCCGTAGCGGGTCGTGTCCTGCGAAATGAGGACGAGCTCCTTCACGCCCCTCTCCTCGAGGCTCTGCGCTTCTTTCACGAGCGACGCAATCGTGCGCGAGCGCATGAGGCCGCGCATCTGGGGAATCGTGCAGAACGTGCACGGGTTGTTGCAGCCCTCGGCCACCTTCAGATACGCGTAGCCCTTGCGGTGCGTGAGGACGCGCGGCGCGAGGTCGTCGTAGAGCCGGGTCGCAAGCGGCTTGTCGCTGAAGCGCGGCAGCGACGGGAGGCCGAGCGCGGCGGCCGGCGCCTTCTCCAGCTCGTCGAGGCCGATGAAGTGATCGACCTCGGGGATCTCGGCGGCGAGCTCTCTCCCGTACTTCTGCACCATGCAGCCCGCGACGATCACGCGGTCGATCTCCCCGGCCTCCTTGCGCGCGACCTCGCGGAGAATCGCGCTGACGGACTCCTCCTTCGCCGAGTCGATGAAGCCGCAGGTATTCACGATGACGACGCGCGATCTCTCCGGATCCGTCAGGGTCAATCCTTCGCGCTGCAGATGCCCCAGCATCACCTCGGTGTCTACGAGGTTCTTGGGGCATCCGAGCGACACGATGCCCACGGAGGGAAGGGAAAGAGGAAGAGGGTGTTTCATTGAAAGTGAAGAGGGGTCCAACCTCGCGCGCGGGCGGCCCATGCGCGGCGGCGAACAATGGATTCTATATCGAATAGGATTCCCTCCATGAACGAATCCGGCACCTCGAAGCCCACCGGAATCTCCCGCCGCGCGCTCGCGAAGACCCTCGGAGGCGCCGCAGCCGCGGTTTGGCTCCCAAGGCGTACCGACGCCGCTGACCCGTCCGCGGCGTCCTCCCGGGAAATCGCGGATGCTCGTACCGAAGCGCTCATCGAAGCGGCGCTCTCCGCGACGCCCGCCCGCCTCACCCCCGAGCAGCGCCTCGAGGTGAGGCACGCCGTGCGCGACACGCAGAAGGCGCTTTTCGACGTCCGGAAGGTCGGCCTCGGCTACGGCGTCGATCCTGCGACCGTCTTTCAGGCGAAGCCGTGAGCGACTTCGCCTTCGCCACGATCCCCGAGTTGTCCGCGGCCCTCGCCTCGGGCAAGACGACGTCCGTCGCACTCACGGAAGAATGCCTCGCGCGCCTCGACGGGCCGGGCCGGAAACTGAACGCCGTCGCGACGCTCATGCGAGACGGCGCGCTCGCCGCCGCGCGGCGCGCGGACGCGGAGCGGAAGTCGGGCATCCCGCGCCAGCCGCTGCACGGGATCCCGTATGCCGCCAAGGACCTCCTCGACACGAAGGGCGTGCCGACGACGTGGGGCTCTCCGCTCTTCAAAGACCGCGTTCCGTCGGCCGACGCGACCGCGATCTCCCGGCTCGCCGAGGCCGGCGCCATCCTCGTCGGCAAGCTCGCGATGGTCGAGCTGGCCGGGGGCGCGGGCTACCGGTTCGCGTCCGCCTCGGCGCAGGGGCCCGGGAAAAACCCCTGGAACCCGAAACACTGGACGGGCGGCTCTTCCAGCGGCTCGGGTGCCGCCGTGGGGGCCGGCCTCGTGCCCTTCGCGCTCGGCTCGGAGACGTGGGGCTCGATCGTGTGCCCGTCCAGCTACTGCGGCATCTCGGGGCTCCGGCCCACGTACGGGCGCGTCAGCCGGCACGGCGCGATGCCGCTCTGCTTCACGCTCGACAAGATCGGCCCTCTCGCGCGCACGGCCGAAGACCTCGAAACCGTGCTCGACGCGATCGCCGGCGAGGATCCAGCCGATCCCTCGACGCTGCGCGGCGCGTGGAAGGGCTCTCCCGCTCCCGAAAGGCTTCGGATCGGAATCCTTCCAGACAAGACCTGGGACGGATATCAGAAAGAAGCTGTGACGCTCGGGGCGGCAGCCCTGAAGACGCTCGAGGCAAAGGGACACCGGCTCGTGCCTGTCACACTCCCGAACTTTCCCTTCGACGCGGTGCTCGGCACGATCCTCGCGTCGGAGGCGTCGGCGACCTTCGAGCCGCTCATCTCGAGCGGACGCCATCTCGAGCTCGTCGACCCGCTCTCGAAAATTGGCCTTCTCGCGGGGACCACCATTCCCGCTGCCGACTACGTGAACGCGCTTCGGCGCCGTTCGCTCGCGATCCGCGCGATGGCAGAGCTTTTCACGAAGGTCGATGTCGTCGCGGGACCGAGCTTTCCAAGCTCCGCGAGCCCGATCGAAGCGAACCTCGAGACGTGGTACGCGCTCCCCACGGATCCGCTCGGCGCGCCGGGCAACCTGTGCGGCCTGCCCGCGGTGAGCGTGCCCTGCGGCTTCGACGCGGCCTTTCTCCCTTTGGGCGTCACGTTCATGGCGGCGGCCGGCAACGAATCCCTCTGTCTCGCCGCCGCGAAGGCGTTCCAGAAGGAGACGGACTGGCACCGGCGCCGGCCGAAGGGAATCGCCTGAAGATCTGCGGCC